>Ga0209979_1000977_pt1 | contig 33945 bp, 30 predicted proteins | sample AnhtaG_FD_183114 | JGI IMG/M metagenome (GOLD analysis project Ga0209979, IMG submission 183114) | Deep subsurface microbial communities from Anholt, Denmark to uncover new lineages of life (NeLLi) - Anholt_01485 metaG (SPAdes) (version 2) | ecosystem: Environmental > Aquatic > Marine > Oceanic... | reverse complement strand
GTCAGGCCTAGCCGGCTCACGGTCGCACAGTTCCTTGGGGAGTGGCTCCGGGACTATGCTAGGCCAAATACCGCGCCTAGAACATGTGAACGGTATGAGGAAATCGTGAGGGTTCACCTTATCCCAGCCCTTGGTTCGTTTCCGCTGTTAGCCTTACAACCACACCATATTCAGAAATACTATGCCCAAGCCCTAGAGACAGGGCGCCGAGATGGCAAGGGGGGCTTATCGGCATTGACGGTCCATAAGCATCACAGGATCCTTTATGAAAGCCTGAGGTATGGGGTAAGGCAAGGTATCCTGATCCGCAATCCGGCCGAGGCTGTTACCCCACCCCATGGACAGAGCAAAAAACCAGCTATGGTGGGGGCAAACCGTGTGCAACTAATCCTGGAGGCTGCCAAAGAAACGCCATACTATGCTCTCTTCTTTACCGATGCCTACACCGGGCTACGTCGAGGTGAGTTGCTCGGGTTAAGGTGGGGCGATGTTGACCTGGAGAAGTCAACGCTGTCGGTGGTACAGACACTACAACAGCTTCGCAATGGGGAATATATTTTCCGGGAGCCAAAGAGCAAACGGGGCCGCCGCCAGATAGCATTGCCACCATCGTTGGCGGTCCTGCTTCGACTACACCGAGCAAGGCAAGAGGACACTCGAAAGATGCTTGGGAAGCCTATAGGATCAACAGACCTAGTGTTCTCACACCCAAATGGCACACCCACTCCGGCCTGCGAGCGTCACCAGGGCCTTCCAAATGATAGCCGGGGCCATTGGGCTAAAGGGTATTCGGCTACACGATCTGCGGCACGCGCATGCCATGCTCATGTTGCAGCAGGGTATCCATCCAAAAGTCGTCTCAGAGCGGTTAGGCCACAGCACCGTAGCCACAACCCTGGATATCTATTCTCATGTCCTGCCTGGCTTACAGGAGGCAGCGGCACGACGGTTTGAGGAGTCGCTTCAGGATATTGGAGTTGATACGCCATCGATGGTTCGTTAACAGGGACGTTTGCAAATTGTTTGCAATTTTGCTTTTTAGATGGGATTTCGGGTATAATTCGTATCTGGGAGAGGTGTCCGAGTGGTTTATGGTGCCGCTCTCGAAAAGCGGTGTCGCTTTTGGCGACCGTGGGTTCGAATCCCACCCTCTCCGCTTTTTTCGACCGTGAGGCTATCTCTTATGAGGCCCTGCCTGCTTTCAGAAGCAAATTTGTTTTCGCTTCGGCACTGTGTTACAATAAGTAGCTCCAGGAGAGGTGCTGGAGTGGCCGATCAGGCGCGCCTGGAGAGCGCGTAGGGGGAAACCCCTCGTGGGTTCGAATCCCACCCTCTCCGCTTTTTCGACCCTTTGGCTAATCTTCAATGAAGCTGCTCCCGCTTCCGTTTTCAGGTTGTCTATGAGGAAAACCATAGAGTTCGAGGTTTTTCGCCCTTTAGGCGTATCTAGGGTAATACTCCGTTTGCTTTCATAAAGGAACTTGCCCCAGATTTACCCCTGTGTTATAATACTCGAATTTAGCAAGACTAACTTTGGAGGAAGATCGAGAAATGAGGATATCTGTCGTGGAGCCCAAAGCTCCCTTTTACAATTTCTACAGCGCCTTTATAAAGCACCTGCCTCTACTTGGGCCGATCTACATCGGCACCATGCTTAAGAACGAGGGGCACGATGTCACCATCTACAACGAAAATATTAAAGCCATCGATTGCTCTGAGATCAGGGACTCGGACGTTTTGGCTATATCTATTATGACATCCACCGCCCCCCGTGGCTATGAGATAGCCAAGAGCTATAGAGCGCTCAACCCCAGGGGGAGGATCATCATCGGTGGCGTTCATGCCACCTTCCTCCCCGAGGAGGCCACTCAGTATGCGGATCATGTGATAACGGGAGAGGGGGAACTGGTGATCTCAGATGTGATCAAGAACGGGGGAGAAAGGATCGTCCCCGGCATCCCCGTCGAAAACCTCGATGATTTGCCCTTTCCCGACTTCTCACTTATAGCAGGCCTCAATGGGCGTATGCGCATCACCCCAGTATCTACCTCTCGAGGGTGCCCCTATGCGTGCACCTTCTGCTCTGTCAGCCCTATGTTTGGCAGAAAATACAGGTTTAGAACCGCGGAAAGCGTGATTCAGGAGTTATCACGGTCTAAGCATAGACACATCTTCTTCTATGACGATAATTTTGGGGCTAATAGGGCGAGGACCAAGAAGTTGCTCACTCGGATGATTGAGCAAAAGATAACCCCAGGATGGACGACGCAGGTTAGAGCGGATGTGGCGAAGGACGAGGAGCTGATGGAACTAATGGCCAAGGCAAACTGCCGTCAGCTGTGCATCGGATTTGAGTCGGTAAATGCCGAAACCCTCAAGCATTACAACAAGAAGCAAACCCCGGAGGATGTTAAAAGCTGCATCGATGTGATCCATAAATACGGCATTAAAGTACATGGCATGTTTATATCGGAGGGATACTCCGATATCTATAATAAACTAGGGATCGACAGCCTTCAGTTAAGCATCTTGATCCCACTCATTGGCAGCAAGCTATACAATAAGGTAAAGGATGCTGGTCAGTTCATAGTAAAGAAGTTTCCCGCAGACTGGGAGCTATTCGATGGTGGCCACGTGGTTCACTGGCCTGATGGTATGTCACCCGTAGAGATGCAGTGGCAAACAATTCAAGCTATGAAAAAGTTTTACTCTCGGTATAATGCGACCAAGCTGCTCCTCAGAGGGAAGGTGAGGGATTTTCGCATCAGGCTTATGGGCTACATAGTGATCAAGAGGTGGGAAGCACAGAATAAGGATTATATTGCAAAGCTCAGGCGAGTGCAAACATCCTAGTTAGCCCGCCAGGCTTTTTCCACCCTTGGTGCTTATCTCCATTACTCGCTTCCCCATTTCGTTTTCGGATTGTCTACATGGAAATCCGTAGCGTTTAAAAAGAAGTTTGTCTTCATTTTACCTCTATGCTACAATGTATCGACAATGAGCGATATTAAGTATTGGATAGGATTCAACCTGATTCCGGGTATCGGTAGGGCCAGGTTCTCCCTGATAGAGCAATACTTCGGCGACCTGGAACAGGCCTGGCATGCCAGTGCCAGCGAGCTCAAGATGGCCGGCCTCGATGATAGGTCGATCCAGGCTATTGTCGCAAGACGACTCAAGATATGCCTCGATGACGAGATGGGGAAGCTGGAGCGATATAAGGTAACGGTGCTCACCTGGAGGGATGAGGCCTACCCCTACAGGCTGAAGGAGATATATGATCTTCCTCCGGTGCTATATATAAGGGGCTCCCTTACTCCTGAGGACGATTGGTCGCTGGCCGTAGTCGGCACTCGTCGTCCTACCTATTACGGCAGAGAGGTCACCGAGCATATTGTCGGCGACCTGGCGCGAAATAGGATCACCATTATCAGCGGCCTGGCCAAAGGGATCGACGCCACGGCTCACCGTGCTGCCCTGGAGTCAGGGGGCCGGACTATCGCCGTATGTGGATGCGGCCTGGATGTTGTTTATCCTAGCGATCATGTGAAGCTGGCCCGTGAGATCATGGAGCGAGGGGCGCTGGTGAGCGAGTTGCCCCTAGGCACCCGTCCTAAGGCGGAGAACTTCCCAAGAAGAAATCGGGTTATGAGCGGTATGAGCCTCGGTGTTCTCGTTGTCGAGGCTGGCGAGGCCAGCGGCGCCTTGATCACAGTACGATGGGCATTGGAGCAAAACCGAGAGGTCTTCGCTGTGCCCGGGAGCGTGTTGTCCTCAGTAAGCAAGGGAGCAAATCGGCTGATCCAGGAGGGGGCAAAGCTGGTAACAGAGGCCAATGACATCCTTGAGGAGCTTAATCTCACAATGGTGGCACAGCAAGCGGAGGTGAAGGAGCTTGTTCCTGCCACGGAAACCGAATCGCTGATTCTGAAATATATCTCATCAGAGCCAACCCACATCGATGAGGTGGGACGGCGATGTGGTCTCCCTATAGCCACGGTCTCGAGCGCATTGTCGATGATGGAGCTGAAGGGGACGGTAAAGCAGGTCGGTGGTATGAACTATATCATGGCCCGGGAGGCTAGGGAGGAGTACCGGGTCAGGGTGGAGTGAATGGGAATACACGAAAATCTGGTTATTGTAGAATCGCCGGCAAAGGCGAAGACGGTTGGCCGGATGCTAGGCAGCGGCTACAGCGTCAAAGCGTCTCTCGGCCATGTCCGGGACCTGCCTAAGAAGAGGTTGGGGGTGGATGTGAAAAAGGATTTCACCCCTGATTACGAAGTTCTGAAGGAGAAGAAGACGGTGGTTACGGAAATTGGGGAGGCAGCGAAGAAGGCCTCCTCTGTATACCTCGCCACCGACCCTGATAGAGAGGGCGAGGCTATCTCATGGCATATCGTTCAGGCGGTTAAGCTAGATAGCGTGCCGATAAAGCGGGTAGTGTTCCATGAGATTACTAAGGAGGCAGTGGCCGACGCATTCCGTCATCCCCGGGAGATCGACATAGATCTGGTAAACTCCCAGCAAGCGCGCCGCATCCTCGATAGGTTGGTCGGCTATCAGATAAGCCCCTTGCTCTGGCACAAGGTTAGGCGCGGCCTTTCCGCAGGAAGGGTGCAATCGGCGGCCTTGAGAATGGTCGTTGACCGAGAACGTGAGATAGCGAATTTTGTTCCTAAGGAATATTGGTCCATCGATGCTAAGCTCGAAAAGATGGCCACCGAAGAGAGCTTCCTCGCCGCACTTATCGGTCTTCTTAATGGCACAAAGCTTGAGATCGGAAGCCAGGAGGAGGCGGATAGGATCGTCTCTCAGCTTGAGGATAGAAGCTATGCTGTGGCCCAAGTGCGAAAGAAAGAAGTGGCTCGTCAACCTGCGCCCCCATTCATCACCAGCACCTTGCAGCAGGAGGCATGGCGAAAGCTGCGCTTTAGCGCCAAGCACACTATGGCCATAGCCCAGAAGCTCTACGAAGGCCTACCTATCGGTGATGAGGGATCGGTGGGGCTCATCACCTACATGCGCACTGATTCGGTGAGAGTGGCCCCATCAGCCGTGGAGCAAACTCGCTCCTATATCAAGGAGAAATATGGCCCAAATTTCATTCCCGCCAGGCCCCGCATCTTCGCCAAGAAGGTGAAGGGGGCTCAGGAGGCCCATGAGGCTATCCGACCCACCTCGGTATGGCGAGAGCCGGTCTCGATCAAGCACTATCTCACAAGGGATCAATTCAGGCTCTACGAGCTCATCTGGAAGCGGATGGTCGCAAGCCAGATGTCCCCTGCCCTATTTGACACTACCTCAGTGGATGTAGAGGCCAAGGGCCAAAAGGGGGGAGAATCCTATCTCTTACGAGCTACAAGTTCAAGTATAAAGTTCCCAGGCTTTACCATTCTTTATAGCGAGGGAAAGGATGAGGCTGAGGATGAAAAAGAGAAGGGTTCACTACCGGAGTTGGTCAAAGGCGAGCTGCTGGATCTCTTGGGGCTCTTTCCCGAGCAGCATTTCACTCAGCCACCGCCTCGCTACACGGAAGCGACCCTGGTCAAGGCTCTGGAGGAGCGGGGGATCGGGCGTCCCTCAACCTACGCCCCGATCCTTTCCACCATTCAGGAAAGGGGCTATGTAACTCGGGACAGTGGCCGGTTCTGCCCCTTGGAGCTTGGTTTTCTGGTGAGTGACATACTTAGCCAGCATTTCTCCGATATTGTCGATTTGGGGTTTACCGCCCAGATGGAGGAGGGGCTGGACCAGATCGCCCGCGGCGAGAGGGAGTGGGTTCCCTTTCTACGCGATTTCTATGGTCCCTTTGAAAAGACGCTAAAGACTGCGGAACAGCAGATGGAGAAGGTCAAGATAGCAGACGAGCCCACGGATGAGGTCTGCTCACTCTGTGGTCGACCTATGGTAATCAAGAGCGGGCGCTACGGGAGGTTTCTCTCCTGCTCAGGATACCCTGAATGTAAGAATGCAAAGCCCCTCTTGACTAAGATCGGTGTCAAGTGCCCCAAATGTGGCAGCGATCTGGTTGAGAGGCGTAGTAAGAGAAAGCGCACCTTCTACGGGTGTTCGGCCTACCCTGATTGCGATTTCAGTGTCAGCGACAAGCCTGTTCCTCACCTTTGTCCTGAATGTGGCGGGCTGCTCGTGATGCGAGGTAAGAAGATGGTGAGCTGCGCAAGATGTGAGTTCAGCGGCAGGTTTGCAGATATCGAGCGCGAGGCTATTAAGGTATGATCCCCTTTATTCAAAGCAGGGAAAGCAGGGAGAGGCTGCTTCATAAGTACGTTCGTTACCTTGAGGTGGAGCGCCATGTTTCACCATACACGGTGCGCAACTATACCCGCGACCTGCGCCACTTCCTTGAATACCTTAGCACCAATAAGCTGGCCACACTGGAGGAGGTGGACCGCCACCTGCTACGGAGCTATGTCGCTGCGCTTGTCAATGGGGAGCTGGGAAAGACGTTTGAAAAGGCAAGCGTGGCCCGCAAAATGAGCGCCCTGCGCTCTTTCTACCGCTATCTGATACAAGAGAAAATCATATCGGTAAACCCACTGCTTAACATCTCCACCCCAAAGCTCGAAAAGAGGCTTCCCTCCTTCCTGTCAAATGAGGAGGTGACTCGTCTTATCGAGGCGCCAGATGCCGCCACCCCTCAGGGGCAGAGAGATAGGGCCATGCTGGAGCTTTTTTATGCCTCCGGTCCTAGGGTCAGCGAGATGGCCAGGCTCGACCTGAGTAATGTCGATCTCGAAGCCAGGGAGATTCGGGTCTGGGGCAAAGGCTCTAAGGAGCGTATGGTGCTTATGGGCCAGCCGGCGGTCTCGGCCCTTAACCTTTATCTTGGTGAAGGTCGCAAGAAGCTCCTCGGCAAATCCAGCAGCGAGGCGCTGTTTATCAGCCGATATGGCAAGAGGCTCTCAGAGCGCTCCCTTCAGAAGATTATCTCGAGGTATGCGGTCAAAGCCGGGCTTGATAAAAGGGTTCATCCCCACATGCTGCGCCACAGCTTTGCCACCCACCTGCTGGATGGCGGCGCCGACCTGCGGGTGGTTCAGGAGCTCCTGGGGCATGCCAACCTCACATCGACTCAGATCTACACCCATGTTACCCAGAGCCAGGCGCGAAAGGTATATCTAGCAGCCCATCCCAGAGCCAGGAAAGAAGGAGATCAGGACTAATGAAAATCCTGTTGATCCATGGACCGAATTTGAACCTGCTGGGTAAGAGAGATCGCGCTATCTACGGGGATAAGACCCTCGCCGAGATCGAGTCATTGGTGGGGAAAAGAGCCCAGGAACTAGGTGCCGAGGTTTTGACCTTCCAGTCGAACAGCGAGGGGGCGCTTATCGACTTCATCCAGGCCGAGTCGCCGGAAGCAGCGGGCATCATCATTAACCCCGGTGCCTTAACTCATTATGGGCTTTCACTGAGCGATGCCCTGGCCGACAGCGCCCTTCCCGTGATCGAGGTTCACCTGTCGAATATCTACGCCCGTGAGGAGTGGCGGCGCAAATCGGTGATTGCCCCCATTGCCCTGGCTCAGATCTGCGGTCGGGGCTGGCAGGGGTATATCGACGCTGTCGAGATATTGGTCGCCGAATTAAAAGAGAAAAAATGAGCCATCGCCTTGAGAAGCTACGTCAGAGGCTTGGCCTGGAGGGGCTTGATGCCATCCTCGTCTCTCAGGGGGAGAACCGCCGCTATTTATCCGGCTTCACCGGCTCGGCCGGCTTTCTCCTCATATCGGAGAAGAGTGCGCTCCTGGCCACCGATTTTCGCTACATAGAGCAGGCGAAAAGACAGGCACCAGACTTAGACATCGTTCAGATCGAGGGAGAGTTGCCAAAGTGGCTACCCGACCTGGCATCTTCAATTAGGGCCAAAAAAATCGGCATTGAGGCAAATGATATCTCCTTTGCCGTCTATCGAAAGCTGGTGGCCAACGCGGGCGGGAACGAGATAGTGTCCACAGAGGATTTTGTGGAGTCGCTGCGGGCGGTGAAGGACGAAGGGGAACTGGAGCTTGTCGCCAAAGCGGTGGAACTGGCTGACGCCGCATTCGAGGAGGTGACGCCTACGATTCGCCCGGGGATGACGGAGAAAGAGGTGGCATGGCAGTTCGAGAAATCATTGCGGGAAAAGGGCAGCGAGACCGTCCCCTTCGATATTATGGTAGCCTCGGGTCCAAATTCAGCCCTGCCCCACCATAAGCCCTCCGACCGACCAATTAGCTACGGTGAGCCTGTGATTATCGATATGGGGGCTCGGTTTGAGGGCTACTCGAGCGATCTCTCTCGAACAATCTGCCTGGGAAATAGGGACGAAAAGTTCGAAAAGATATATGACCTGGTTCTGGGCGCCCAGCTAACCGCCGCCGCTACTATCGAGGCCGGCATGAGCGGCGAACAGGCTGACGGCCTGGCCCGGACGGTTATCGAGCAGGGGGGCTATGGGGAACATTTTGGCCACAGTTTGGGGCACGGCATTGGGCTTGCCCCTCATGAACAGCCACGCCTGGGAAAAGGCTCCACAAGCACTCTTGCCGAGGGCATGGTCTTCACCATCGAGCCCGGCATCTATATAAGCGGATGGGGCGGGGTGCGGATCGAGGATATGGTGGTTCTGGAGAAGGGTGGGGTGAGGGTGCTCTCCAAAGCGAAGAAGATTGATTGATCTGTCTAAGAAAGGCATCGAAAGCTATAGAGCGTCACAATAAAAGTCTAGGACTAGGACGAAAAGAATGATCAGCACTGGCGAGCTTAAGAAAGGCATCACCATCGAGCTGGAGGGGGAGCTGTACCAGATCATTGACTGGCAGCATATCAAGATGGGGCGGGGCAGCGCCCAGGTCAGGCTCAAGCTCCGCGATATCCGGGGAGGGCATAACATAGAACGCACCTTTCAAGCGGGCGAAAAATTCCCCCGGGCCAGGCTAGACCGCCACGCAGTGCAATTCCTCTACAGCGAAGGCGACCTTTACTACTTCATGGATTCCGAAAGCTTCGAGCAGACCGTGCTAAGTCGTGACCAGCTCGGCGACGCCATTCACTACCTTAAAGAGGGAATGTCGCTGGATATACTGACTTACAAGGATGAGCCGATCAGTGTTGAGCTTCCCAACTCGGTGGAGCTTGAGGTTATGGAAACAGGCCCCGGCTTTAAGGGGGATACGGCAACTGCAGGAAACAAGCCAGCCAAGCTGGAGACAGGGATCACCATTCAAGTCCCCATTTTCGTAAATAACGGGGACATCGTTCGCGTCGATACCCGTACTGGCGGATACCTGGAAAGGGTGAGCTAGGTGAAAATCTATTCGGTAGCTGAGGTGACGCGCTACCTCAGGGAGCTTCTGGAGGAGGATGGTGTGCTTGCCGACCTGTGGATCAGCGGCGAGGTCTCGAATCTATCGGAGTCGGCGGCCGGGCACCTGTACTTCACCCTCAAGGATGAGGCCAGCCAGTTGCGGTGTGTGCTGTTTCATCGGGCCAGGCTGGCTCTGACCCTGGAAAACGGGACAGCGGTGGTAGCGCATGGTCGTATCTCCATCTACGAGGTCAGCGGCACCCTCCAGTTCTATGTCGACCTGGTGCAGCCTGAGGGGGTGGGCATACTCCACCTTGAGTTTGAGCGCCTCAAGGCAAAGCTGGCCGACGAGGGGCTATTTGAGCCCGCCCGTAAAAGGGCGCTGCCTCCCTTTCCACAGCGAATCGGAGTGGTTACTTCACCCACGGGGGCCGTATTTCATGACATCGCCAATATCATTGGCAGGCGCTACCCTCTGGTGGAGCTGGTTCTGTCCCCGACGCCGGTGCAGGGCGATGGCGCCGTGGAGGGCATCGTTGGAGCCATAGAAGCCATTAACAGTATTGAGGACATCGACCTTGTAATCCTGGCTCGTGGTGGTGGCTCCCTTGAGGAGCTGTGGGCCTTCAACGAGGAGAAGGTGGCTCGGGCCATCTACGCCAGCAGGGCGCCGGTGATTAGCGGAGTGGGCCATGATACCGATTTCACTATAGCCGATTTCGTTGCCGATATGCGCGCTCCAACACCATCGGCGGCCGCCGAGCTTGCGGTGCCTCACCGCGCTGAACTGGAGAGTCGCATTCAGTCCCATAGAAAGGCGCTGGCGGCAGCCCTCTCAGGGGATTTGGATCGACATCGACAGCGCATCGACGAGCTAACCAGGGCCACATCGATACACCTAAGGAACTTCATGATCATAAGCAGGGAGAAACTGCGGGGTCGAGAGCTGAAGCTCGCCTCGCTAAGCCCGCTGGCTACTCTGAGACGCGGCTATGCCCTGGTGCAGCATTCGGCCACCGGCACGATCATCTCCCTCATAACTCAAGTCGAGCGAGGCGATGCCATCGACATTAAAGTGAGCGATGGCCAGTTTAGGAGCAGGGTCACAGGATCGAAGAAGGGGCTCCAGGCATGGATGAATGGCTTTCCTTTGAAGAAGCGCTAGGCAGACTGGAGAAGATAGTCCAGACATTGGAGGCAGGAGGCTTAATCCTTGAGGAGGCGATCGCCCTCTTCGAAGATGGGATGGAGCTGGCTAAGACATGTAATGAGCGACTGGATGCCGCTGAGTTAAAGATAAGCCAGCTTCAAACTGCCCTTGAGCAAAAGCTAGAAAGCGAGGGTGAAGCCCTTGATAAGAGCTGACCTTCACATTCACACAAGCTACTCCCCGGACTCTAATGTGTCGTTGGAGAGGCTCATCGCTCGCTGCCGTAAAGTCGGGATCAACTGCGTCGCCATCACCGACCACAATACCATCGCCGGCGCCCTGGAGATGAAAAGGCTGGCCCCATTCGAGGTGATTGTGGGCGAGGAGATTCAGACCCTCACTGGGGAGGTCATAGGATACTTTCTCAGCGAGGAGATTCCCAGAGGGCTTCCCGCTGAGGAAACGGCACACCGCATTAAGGAGCAAGGGGGGGCGGTGTGCATCCCTCACCCCTTCGATCGCTTGCGCCTCTCCACCATTCGTCGCCAAAGCCTGGAGGCGCTCGTGCCCTACACCGACATCATTGAAGTATTTAACTCACGCCTTATACTGCGCCGCCAATGCACTATGGCTCAACGCTTTGCCGAGGTGCACGGGCTTCTGTCAAGCGCTGGCAGCGATGCCCATACCGTCTTTGAGGTCGGCAATGCCTATGTAGAGATGCCTGAGTTCGACGACAAAGACCAGTTCCTCCTCGCCCTGGCACAGGGTAGGATTGATGGCAGAATGTCTGCTCCGTGGTTTCGTCTGTGGAGCGACTGGGCCAGGTTGGCGAATGTGCTAAGAAGGCGATAGACTGAAAAGCTTGGTAAATCGACTTTATTGTATGCGATGCTATGCAAAATAACAAAATAGGCGTAAAGAACGAAAAAAGCGAAAATATTGGGTGGTTTTCCACAGGGCGGGATAAAGCGGCTCGCGACCTTCTGCAAACTGTTTGCACCAGCATAGAGCGGGGCGAGATAAAGGCGGAAATTATCTTTGTTTTCAGCAACCGGGAGCCGGGAGAAAAGAAGGAGAGCGACTCTTTTTTCGAGCTGGTCCAAGGCTACAGAATACCACTCATCTGCTTATCATCCGATAAATTCAAGGAAAAGTTTGGAGAGGGATGGCGGGCAGAGTTCGAGAAAGAGGCGATGAAGCGACTTGAGAGCTTTGGCCCCGACCTTTGTGTCCTCGCCGGCTACATGCTCATCGTCGGCCAGGAGATGTGCCAGCGCTATCCCATGATTAACCTGCACCCGGCGGCCCCGGGCGGGCCCAAGGGAACGTGGCAGGAGGTGATCTGGCAATTGATGGAAGAAGAGGCCTCGGAGACCGGGGTCATGATGCACCTGGTAACCCCGGAGCTGGATGAGGGGCCGCCGGCGACCTATTGCATCTTTTCCATCAGAGGCCAGCCCTTCGATAGATACTGGGACGAGATAAAGGGGCGCTCTACAGAGGAGATAGAAGCGAAGGAAGGCGAGAATAACCCCCTTTTCAGGCTCATCCGAGAGTATGGCGTGGCAAGGGAGCTGCCACTGATTGTGGCCACGCTCAAGGCCTTCAGCGAGGGCCGGGTGAGAATAGAGGGTAGAAGGATAGTTGACGGCGCTGGGAAAGCGGTTGAGGGGTACAACCTCACAGAGGAAGTAGAGCGAAAAATCTCACGGAGGAAATAGAACGAAAAACCTGATCTTTTTCGACCTTGAGGGGCCCCTCTCCCCTCAGGACAATGCCTATGAGCTGATGAAGCTGTTCCCCGATGGCGGCAGCGTCTTCGAGGTCATCAGCCGCTACGATGACCTGCTGGCCCTTGAGGGCCGGGAGGGCTATGAGGCGGGGGATACCCTGGCCCTCATCGTCCCCTTTCTGGTGTGCCACGGCATCTCGGAGGAGGACATCGCAGGGCTTGCGGAGAGAGCAGGCCTCGTCGATGGGGCGCGTGAGCTTGTTAGCAGTCTCAAGGGTTGGCATGTGTTCTGTATCAGCACCAGCTATGAGCAATATGCCCACCGCATCGCCCAGAGGGTGGGCATTCTTTTGGACAATGTCGCCTGCACCCGATTCCCCTTAGATCACTATCACAGCCTGTTGAGCAAAGAAGACCTCTCTGTAGTGGAGGGGATAGAGCGAGAAATCCTGGCTCTGAAACCAGGGGATGATGAAGGCATTAAGAATCGGCTCGACCGTTTCTTCTGGGTGGAGTTAACCGGAACGAGCCTTGGTCTGGCACTCGGTGAGGTGAGGCCGATGGGGGGGCGAAGGAAGGTGGCAGCGCTGGAAAGGTTTGCCCAAGCTCATGATCAATCTCTGGAGAGGGCGGTTGTTGTCGGCGATAGCATCACCGATGCCGAAATGCTTAAGACTGTTAATAAAGCCGGGGGCTTGGCCATCGCCTTCAACGCTAATGAATATGCCTTGCCTTATGCCACCATGGGCCTGGCCTCGACAAACATCGGCGATCTGCAGTTGGCTCTCGACGCTTGGGAGCGGGGTGGTAAGGATGCTGTGCAGAGGATTGTGAGGGAAAAGGAAAAAGAGGGCCAAAAAGGGGATAGGGGACACTTCCAGTGGCTCGAAGGGCGAAAAAACCTCGGAGAGCCGCTAAGGATTCATAAGAGGATTCGCCTAATCGTTCGCGAGGAGGCAGGAAAGCTGGGCTAGGAGGGATTTGTGAACGCCATTGAGGTAATCAGCTTTGGAGCGCTGAATATAGATCACATCTATGGGGTGCAGCGCATCCTCAGCGATGGTGAGGCTGTGGTGGCCGATTATAGCCCGGCGCCTGGGGGCTCAGCGGCAAACACCATCTATGGTCTGGCAAAGCTCGGCGTCAGCGCCGGATTTCTCGGCGCCGTGGGCGATGATGAAGATGGGAGGATGCTCCTGGAGGATTTCAGGCGCGCCGGTGTCGATATCAGGCACATCAGGACGAAAAAAGCGAAAACGGGGCAGACCCTCTGTTTCACCGATAAGCGGGGCCGGCGAGCTATCTATGTGCTCCCCGGCGCCAATAGCATGCTTGAGAGCGATGACATAGACCTGGCCTACATCGGCCAGGCCCGGATACTTCACCTATCCTCCTTCGCCGATGAAGGGCAGCTCACCATTCAGAGGGGGCTGGTCGAGAGGGTACCCCCCTCTCTTAAAGTGAGCTTCGCACCGGGGTCGATATATGCGGCCAAGGGAATGGAGGCTCTGGCCCCGATAATAAGGAGGGCCCATGTCATATTCCTCAATCGAAGGGAAGTTGAGCAGCTGACCGGCGAGGATTTTCAAGCGGGGGCCCAAAGATGTCTGAATGAGGGGTGCCAAATGGTAGCTGTCACCCTGGGGCAGGGGATAAAGAAAGGGACCGCCACCGCTACCTGCTATCTCGTCAGTAAGGAAGGTGAACATATAATCGAAGCCAAGAAAAAGGTAAAACGGCCCAAGGGGGATACTATCGGCGCTGGCGATGCCTTCGCCGCCGGCTTCCTCTTCGGCTTGCTGCGTGGAAAGGGCGTGGAGGAATGTGGCTATTTAGGTGATGTTGTCGCTCGCCTCTCCACTGCAAAAGTGGGGGCCAGGGCTGGCCTGCCCTCTCTTCGTCAGCTGAGGCAAAGATACGAGCAGCTTTATAAGCAGACCCTATGAAGGTAAAATCTAGCGCCCCTTGTATTCGGGCTTTCGCTTCATCATGAATGCCATCGGCCCCTCTTTGGCGTCCTCGCTCATCATCAGGTTCAGTATCAGGGTGCTTTCCAGTTCCAACCCCTCTTCAAGGGACATTTGTATCCCGCGATAGGCAGATTCCTTTGCCGCCCTGACGGCCAGGGGGCCATTTTCGTTGATCCTGTCGGCCAGAGCCTCAGCAGCCGCCAGGAGTTCGCCCTGGGGAACCACTTTGTTTACTAACCCGACGCGGTAAGCCTCCTCGGCGCTGATGAAGTCCCCGGTCATTAAGACCTCCAGGGCTATGCCGAAGGGAATAAGACGTGGCAATCTCTGAGTTCCGCCCCAGCCTGGGATAAGCGACTGGACCACCTCACGCAGGCCAAGACGAGCATTCTCAGAAGCTATCCTAATGTCACAGATAAGGGCCAGCTCCAGACCGCCGCCGGTAGCAACGCCGTTGATAGCGGCGATAAACGGCTTGAACACTGGCGGTTTGCGCATCGGGACCAACTGGAGGAGGGTTGCTTCAGGCAACTCGCCGCCCTCCTCACCCTGCATCCTCAGTGAAGCTATCTCCTTGAGGTCTGCCCCAGCGGAGAAGGCCCGATCTCCGATCCCGGTGACAATGGCGGTCCAGACATCGGGATCATCCCTGACACTTTCCCAGGCATCGGCCAGGCCACGTGCCGTCTCCATGTTGATTGCATTCATTACCTCAGGGCGATTCAGGGTGATGTAGGCGGTGTGTCCCTTTTTCTCATAGATTACCGCTGGCATGACTCCTCCTTTTTTCGAGCTGTAGGCTATCTTGTATGTTATGGGTATCTGCTATCGAAGGTAGTTGACAGGCCGAGCTATTGTTATGCGATAGGCTGCAGTAGATAAGGCCCGCTGCCAAGTGACCTCAGCCTGATGTAGATCTCCCTAAGATTTAGCCTCGGCCTTGGTTAGGATCTCGTCGACCAGCCCGTATTCCACCGCCTGATCTGCGCTGAGATAGAAATCGCGGTCGGAGTCATGGGCGACCTTCTCTAATGGCTGGCCGGTGTGCTTGCTAATGATGGTGCGAAGCGCCTCCTGCATCCTTATGATTTCCTTAGCCGCGATCGCTATGTCTGTTGCCTGCCCCTGGGCACCGCCCACGGGCTGGTGCATATGGATGGTTGCGTTAGGCAGGGCGTAGCGCTTCCCCTTGGCGCCGGCACACAAGAGAAGGGTGCCCATGCTCGCTGCCAGACCAACGCAGATGGTGGACACATCGGGACGGATCAGCTGCATAGTATCGTAGATAGCCAGACCGGCGCTGATCACCCCTCCAGGGCAGTGTATATAGAGGCTGATCTCCTTCTCTGGGTCCTCACGCTCCAGATAGAGAAGCTGAGCTACAATAAGGTTCGCTATCTGGTCGCTAATGGGCGTACCCAGAAAAACTATCCGCTCCTTAAGGAGCAATGAGTATATATCGAACGCCCGCTCTCCCCTAGCTCCGCTCTCGATCACCATGGGTATTATATCTTTTGGTTTCATCTTCCTCCCCTTTCTTTCATGTAGTTTCAGATTTGCCTGAGGCGATCTCCAACAGCTGCTTAACTGTCTTTCTAGTGATCACCACATCCTTCAAGTAATTGCGATTTGGCGGAGAATTGAGCTGCTTCTTTAGCTCCTCTCCCTTTTCGCCAACCCCTTGAGCCATGGCCTCGATCTCGCCATCGATCTCTTCCTCGGATACCTCGATCTCCTCCTCCTCAGCCACCTTGCTTAGAACAAGAGATTGACGAACCCGCTTGGTGGCCAGAGGGCGAAGTTCCTCCCTCAGCTCCACCTCGGTCTTCTTCCTGCTTCTGAGGTATTCCTCCAGGCTCATCCTGTTTGCCTTGAGTTCTCTTTCCTGTTCCGCAATGAATCGGTCGATATCGTGCTCCACCAGAATAGGTGGGAACTCCATCTGAGCCACCTCTACTACTGCATCGATCACCTTTTCCTCATAGCGTCTCCTGGCCGCTTCCTCAGCCATAAGCCATAGGTTTGAGGCTACTCTCTCTCGGAGCGAATCGGCAGTTTCGAAGCCTTCACCCACGCTTTTGGCGAATTCATCGTTGAGCTCGGGGAGCTTTTTCTCCTTGATCTCGCTGATCAGCACCTTAAAGAGGCACTCTTTCCCCGCAAGTTCGCTCGCCCCATAGTCTGTAGGGAACGATAGGGTGAACTCCTTCTCCTGTTCTTTCTCCAATCCCTCTAGTTTTTCAGCAAACCCAGGCATGGGAAAGGGCAAATCCTGGAGCACCTGGAACTGAAGCTCTTTTCTATCCAAAACAGTATTATCATCCACAGTGCCTATTACATCGATGGTCACCAGATCGCCAAATTTGACCGGCCGCTCCGCAGGCTCCCAGGGGGCATGCTGTTGACGAAGCTCCTCGATAACCCTGTTCACTTCATCCTCGGCGACCTCAACAGGTTCTGGAGGGATGCTGATCCCTTTATAGTTTCCCAGTTCCACATTAGGCCGAAGTGGGAGGGTGGCTTTGAAGGTCACAGGGTCGGTTTGTGTGATCTCGACCTCCGGCTGGGCAATGGCATCGATCCCCTGCTCCTCAATGGCCTGATTCAAGAGATGAGGGACAAGGTGGTCCAGGGCCTCATCAAGGAGCGCCTCTGGGCCGATGTACCGCTCCAGCATGGCCCGGGGGGCTTTCCCGCGGCGGAATCCGGGGACATCAGCCCGCTTCACTAGGCGATGATAGGCTTCTTCCAGAAAACGCTCCATCTCCTCGGGCTCGGCTTCAATACTAAGGCTCAACTGGCTATTTTCGATTTGCTCTTTTGATACCTTCAACTTGCCTCCTAGAGATTATAGCATGAAACACAGTCTTCGTCCAAGGGACTCACCTCTCGATCCATACATCCTTTAGATAGGCAATGACCATAGGGGCCGGGGAGAAATCTTTCACATATGGCTGGACCAAAAAATAGCTCCTGGTGAAAAAGAGAGGGAGCCAGGGTGCATCATTGACGATGATCTGCTCTGCCTCTTGATAAATCGCCAGCCTGGCATCGAAATCGATTTCCAACCTGGCGGCCTCCAGCAAAGTATCCACATCAGGGTTGCTGTAGGCGGTATAGTTTTCCACGCTCTCGCTGTGGAACAGGAGGTCGAGGAAATTCTCGGCATCGGGGTAATCTGCGACCCAGCCAACCTCAAAGGCCTGAAATCTGCCCTCCCTCAGGTCATGAAGGAAGGTGTCCCATTGCAACGCTTCGATCGCTACCTCGGCCCCAAGGTTCTCCTGCCACATGGATGCGATGGCGATGTCCAGGGAGGATACCCCGGCGCAGCCACCGGGTACCGAGAGGACGATCGGCGGTAGGTCACCGTGGTAGCTTGAGTCGGCGATGAGCTGTTGTGCCCTGGCTAAATCGTAGCTCAGGCCCTCCAATCCTTCATTATACCCTGGCATTCCCGGAGGGAGAATGCCATACGCAGATGTAACAGTATCTTTCAATAGTATCTCGGCTATCCTATCCTTATCAATAGCATGGCAGAATGCCTGGCGCACCTTCGCGTCATCGAAAGGAGGCATGGCAGTATTGAAGCCAACATACCAGATGGAGAGCTCGGGGACGATGACCAGCTCCTCATTTAGGGGATTTGTAGGGTCGAGCACTCTCTCGATGTTAGCCGTGCCCACTAGAGTTATGTCAATCTCTCCCTTTTCATACATCATCATCGGGTTTCCAGCAAGACGGAAGGTCACCCACTCCAGCTTGGCTTTATCGCCGTAGAAATGCTCGTTTCGCTCCAGGATGAGCTTCTGCCCCTCCTGCCACTCCCTAAGCCTGAAGGGGCCGGTGCCATTGGGGTGCTGCCACCAGTTTCCGCTTGAGGCGACATTCTCTTGGTCTACCACGAAGGCGGTGGGGTGTGTCAGCTTGGACAGGAAGTAGGCTTTGGGGGCGTCGATGGTGATTTCGAGGGTTTTTTCGTCCACGACCCTGACTCCGGCGACCTCATCTACTTCACCATTCAGCTTCTCTTTGATGCCAACGATGTCGCCAAGATAGGCCTCTGCAACAGGAGAGCCGGTCTCGGGGTCTGCGGCTCGCTCTATAGAATACTTGAAATCGCTAGCCGTGACCGATTTGCCGTTGTGGAATGTGACTCCGTCGCGGAGGTGGAAGGTATAGGTCGTGCCATCGTTGCTAATGTCATAACTCTCCGCAATGTCCTCGACGACCTTGAGGTCATCATCAAGGGTTACAAGGCCGCTGAAGATCTCAACAATATAGCTTGCTGAGGTGGCATCTGGGCAAAGGGCCGGGTCCAAAGTGGAGGGCTCAGAGCCATAGAGCGTTAATCCATCGCTGCCAGATGCCGTGTTGCAGGCTGAGGTAGCGGTAGCCAGGGTGAGAATGATAACAGTCGCCACCAGGGCAATTTTACCGGTAATAGGCGTCTCCTTTGAGGCGGAAAACTACCGCCAGTAATAACCATTCCGATACCAATATTTAATTGTAGCCTGGATGCTAGGGTTTAGCAAGCCACTCTGGCCAATTTTACATGGTGGCAGATGCAAGTTAGTATACTAGGGTCGCTGAGAAGAGCGTTGATTGTTGCACAAGGGGGTGATAGCGTGAAGAAGCTGCTTGGTGTTATAGTGGTTACGGCTCTTATAGTGCAGCGTGTGTTCTTCTGTTTGCCTGTGGGACGGCTACAGGCTCAGTTGAAGTCCGTGTTACCGATGCGCCGTCTAGCAACGTAACGAGTATAAATGTTACAGTCGACGAGATCATGATACACAGGGCACTGGCTGGGAACGAAAGCGGCTGGGAAACGATACCGATAGTGGTCAACGGCAATATCACTAGCAATGTCACCTTTGACCTGGTTCAAACTGTGGGCAATGAGACGGTTGTGGGATATCAACCATCGGTGGCAGCGGGGAATTACACCCAGTTGAGGATGCACGTCGTTAGCGTCAATGTAACCATAGATGGCGAGATACGGGAGGCAAGTGTCCCGAGCGAGTGGCTTAAGTTTGTCAGGCCCTTCGAGGTGGAAAGCGGCGGGACGACTACTCTAATCGTTGACTTTGATGCTGAACAATCGATAGTGGTAACCGGGAACGAGGAAGTCAAGTTCAAGCCGGTAGTCCAGCTGCTTATGAGATGAGGCCAAGGACCCGTTACTGACACCTGGGTCGTGGCTACCCAATCATAGGTCTTATACCACCCATTCCCGAATCTATAGTGGTCTTTTTACGCCAAACGATATTGGGGTGCAGATACTACTCAAAGACTTTTCTTAGAAGCCATTTGCCCTATATCTTCCCCCCTTCCGACCTAACCTTATAATCCACACAGAGTTTATGAGCAAATTCGCCCACCTCAAAGGAGGGATAAGGGGCTTTCACCACAGCGGATCCCTTCAATCCAGTCGCAATTTGAGGTGCAACTCCTTGAGCTGCTCCTCGGAGACGGGTGAGGGTGCATCGAACATCACATCCATGGCGCTCTGGTTCTTGGGGAAGGGGATGACCTCTCTGATGGTCTCCTCCCCAGCGAGGATCATCACCAGCCGGTCGATTCCGGGGGCAATACCGCCATGGGGTGGGGCACCGTATTCGAAGGCCTCGAGGAGATGCCCGAAGCGCGCTCTCACCTCCTCTTCGCTATAGCCCAAGAGCTTGAAAATCCTCTCCTGAAGCTCGCGAGTATGTATCCTGATGCTCCCGCTGGAAAGCTCACACCCATTGCACACAATGTCATAGTGCTTGGCATGTACCTTAGCCGGGTCGCTGTCGAGGAGGGGGATATCCTCATCTTTGGGCGCGGTAAATGGGTGATGCATCGGCTCCCATTTCCCCTCCTCACTCCATTCCAGCAGGGGATAATCGAGGATCCAGCAGAATGCGAGGAGGTTTGGGTCGGCAAGCTCAAGGCGATGTGCGATCTCCTGACGCAGGGCACTAAGGGATTCCATCTCCTTTTGCTCCCCAGCAACGATAAGCAGGAGGTCTCCCTCCTGGGCCCCGAAACTCATCGCCATCTGGTCGATCTGTTCTCCGGTTAAATGCCTAGCGGCCACAGACCTCGATTGTTCATCACCGATGGGCAGGGAGACCAGACCCTTAGCCCCGTATGACTTAACGAACTCAGCCAGCTCATCGAGCTGGCGCCGCGAGTAATAGGCCAGGCCAGGGGCACAGATCCCCTTCACCTTCCCCCCTTCCTGAAGGGGGGAGCGAAACACGGCGAAATCGGTCCCGGCGGCGATGTCGGAAAGGTCCCTGATCTCCAGGCCGTAGCGCAGGTCGGGCTTATCCGTCCCATAGCGCTCCATAGCATCGTGGTATGAGAGGCGAGTGAAGGGTTTCAGTACGCGCATCGTGGGCTTGACCTCCTCCACCAGGGAGGTGAAAAGCTCCTCTATAAGGTTCAGGATGTCCTCCTCTTCTACAAAGCTCATCTCCAGGTCGAGCTGGGTGAACTCCGGCTGGCGGTCAGCGCGCAGGTCCTCATCGCGGAAGCAGCGCGCAATCTGGAAATACTTATCAAAGCCGGCGACCATGAGCAGTTGCTTGAGCTGCTGTGGCGACTGTGGCAGGGCGTAAAACCTTCCGGGATAGACTCGGCTGGGCACCAGGTAGTCGCGCGCCCCCTCGGGGGTGCTCTTGATTAGGATCGGGGTCTCGATCTCGATAAACCCCCTTGCGTCCAGAAAATCCCGCATAAACTTTATTACACGGTGTCGCAGGATGATGTTCTCCTGCATCCTCTGGCGGCGGAGATCCAGATAGCGATAGCGGAGGCGAAGGTTTTCATCCACCTGGACGTCCTCATTTATGTAAAATGGAGGCGTCTTCGACGAGTTGAGGATTTCAACGCTCTCGGCGATGACCTCGATCTCGCCGGTGGCCAGTTTTGGGTTCTCTGTTCCCGTAGGGCGCTTGGCCACCTCGCCAGAGACCTTCACTACATACTCGTGGCGTAGCTTTGTCGCCGCCTCGTGTCCTTCACCAGATAGCACGGGATTGAACACTACCTGCACTAGGCCATCGCGATCCCTCAGGTCGATAAAAATCAGCCCGCCATGATCCCTTCTCCGGTTCACCCACCCGGCAAGGGTCACACTCTCTCCGACGTGTTTTTTGTCTAGCTCCCCGCAACTATGAGTTCTAATCATAACAACACCGATTATAGCCGATGAAGGGGGGCTTTTCAATCGGCAGCCATTGTATGACCTATCACTCACCAAAGCGGTTATAAAAGACCTCTATTTCCCCCTGGTGTTTAGCTTGCCAGAGGAGGCCCTATGCCAAAGGTAGGCAGGCCCAAAGGCCTAAGCTCTCAGGAGGATGCTTTGTCTCGACAGGAGCTAAGCATGATGCTGTTAGCCTCATCGGGGGACTTAAAGGATAGCTTCATCTTCAGGATACTGGTATTTGCTGGCCTTAGGGTAAGCGAACTGAAGCACCTAAGGTGCTCTTGGGTCAACCTCGAGGAGGGGACCATCACCATCCCAACTAGGCAGTATTGCGATTGCGCTGAGTGTAAGAGGAAGAGGGATAGTCTGTGGAGACCGAAGACGAAGAAGGGGGCTAGGACAATACTGATTCACCCGATGCTATTGCCGGTCATGAAGGAGTTTCTAGATAGCCATGAGGAGATAGGCTTATCCACCACCGCTATCTGGGGGAGGGTTAAGAGAATGGCGAAGAGAGCGCATATTACTAGGAGTGTTTATCCACACTGCCTAAGGGCCACTGCAGCCATCATGCTTGCCTATCAGAAAATATCTGCACCAGCCCTTAAGTACGTCATGGGCTGGGAGACCTTGGAAGCAGCCGATGCCTATGTAAAATCGGATATGCGCTTAGCTCACGCCGAGCAGCGGCAGATATATCAAGGGGTAACTTAATATTTAAATGAAAATATTAAGTTATAGCTAGGAGGTATAGAAAAATGGGGTAAGTAACAATCGAAGACATGGAGCTAGACGAGGACAACCCCCTTGAGCTAGATAACAGCTACTTAAAAATAGACATGGCATGATGCCAAAAGGAGGAAAAGATGGAGTTAGAATACATTGGAGACTGGATAAAAAGGATAGGGACAAATCCCCCACCAGCAGACCGTTCCCTTTCATCACGCCTACTGCCAGTGTGGCATCATTTGGGAGGACAGATTTCAACGTAATTGATTGTGATTATCTGAGTAAGCTGTAGATACCCGATGTCTACGCAAGGGGACTAGCGAAAATCCAAAAGAGGTGCCCTGGGTGGCCAATCTTCGTGCTACTCCCATGGCATAAATGGACAAGTATGGCCCTACCACAGTCCTTCATCCTTGGATTGGTTTGCTCTGAGTGTGAACTGAATAGAACCAAAGAGCAGAGACGAAGATGGTTAATGAAAAAAATGTGCAGAATGCTGGTGGACTTTCCGTCTGACCACAACGGGCTGCTGACTTTGCCGATCAGGTCTCTTCTTGTAACGTATGCCCATAAGAGGGGAGGCACCAACCCCCCGTTTTGCCCTCTAGCCGTAGAGATACTCAGCTGGCACGCAGCGTCCCCCTACGCACTTGTATCCCGGAGGGCAGTCGGCATCGACACTGCAGACTAGTTCCAGTGACTCTCTCGTTTGAGCGACGCCAGGTCGACCCAGCAGCCTTATCAGGCCCACTATCCCAGACCCTATTGCTGCAGGTATGCCAACAAAGAATGCAAGCGCTAACAAAATCGCCAATGCCACTTCCATCTCTCCTTCCACCTCCTCTCCCAGGGTTTCTAGCTTAATTATCAACTCTTGCTGTGGATTGAGAAACGGGGATAACGACCCAATTCTGGCAGCAAAGTGCCTCATGCTGGTTGGAAATCATATCCCCTATTGCCCATAAGTGGTTCTTTAAGACGCCCTTCTGGACAACCGACGTATCACTAGACCACCCCCAGAAAGAGCAATCCCGGTGGCAACCATAAAGGCACCGGTGCCGAGAAGCATTTGGGAGACGCCAAAGCCCATAACGGCAAGGTTCAAAGAGTTACGCAGAGTTGTACCACCAAGGTATGAGTCACGCTCGGCGGATCCACTCGCTGTGTCCCCGTAAGTCCCGTAACTATTATGGAGATGCTCTTCGAGTACATCCTGAGCAGCTTGCGCTTCCTGTGCTGTATCAACTACACCTCCCGGGTTTTCAGGGAGTCCGAGAGTTACCTGTTCTGCCGCCAAGCTCTCAGCTATTTGCCCTTGTGTGATGAAGCCGTTCACGATGAACACTATGCCCAAGGCGAGGGCGACAAAACCCAGAACTACCACCATCATCGGTAGAGGCCCCGTTAAGCGCGCCATATCTTTACCTCCTTCTTAATCGACACTAAACCATCCATTCAACAAAGCTCTGATCCTCTCTTAGTTCCCTTTTTGCACCTCCTTTCTCCTAGAATTACATCTCACCTGCTGATTATTTTCACCCTATCAAACACCCCAATTTATCGAGTACCCAGAGACATTGTGTTACTTATCATGGCTATATCTTAAGGTTATTGAAGAGGATTTTGGGAGGAGCAAAATACCCTTGTCGAGGAGGAAACCGCCCTATTTTAGCCCTAAAAACGCCTCGATTTCTGGGCGAGTGCTTCTGCTAGCAAAAAAGCTCTACCCTAAAAGGTAGAGCCCTTTTGCTATTGTGCCGGATATTTTATGGCTTACCCACCCACTTCTATCAGACCCTTGCGAATGGCATATTTGATAAGCTCGGTGCGATTGTGGATACCCAACTTCTCCATCACGTTGGTCCTGTGACCCAGAACTGTCTTCACGCTGATGAAGAGTATGTCGGCAATCTCCCGGTTGGTGCGACCCTCGGCAACCAACTTGAGCACCTCCCTCTCCCTTCTCGTCAAGCCATCGTAGGAATCCCCCTCGTCCGCACTTTGCACTCTTTGTAGGTAATCGTCGATCACCGTTTTGGCCACGGAAGGATGCAGATAGGAATCTCCCATATGCACCGACCTTATGGCCGAAACCAGATCCGCAGCTACTGCCCTCTTGGGAACACAGCCGCCGGCCCCGGCCTTGAGGCTGGATGAGACATACTCCTTATTGTCATACTGGGTCAGGATGACCACCCTGGTCTTGGGGTTCTCCTTGCGGATGGCGCGGGTGGCCTCCAGGCCATCCATCAGGGGCATGGCGATATCCATGATAACCACATCCGGGGCCAGTTGACGCGCCTTTTCTATGGCTTCCCTACCCTCACTGGCCTCTCCCACCACCTCGATGTCACCATGAAGGGCAAGCAAGGCACTGATGCCATCGCGCAATATAGCATGGTCATCTACCACTAAAACCCTTATCTTAGTCATCGATGCCTTCACTCTCCAGTGGAATCTCAACAGCGAGCCGAGTCCCTAGGCCAGGCTGCGACCTAAGGCTCATACTGCCACTCAAGAGCTCCACCCTCTCTTTTATGCCCAGTAGACCTAGCCCTCGATTCCTATTCGCTGAGCTCATGGCCTCATCAAGGTCAAAGCCCAAGCCATCATCCTCGATGTAGATGCTAACCGAGCTTTCACTGAATTCCAGGCTTATGCAGGTACTCTCAGCCTGGGCGTGCCTGACGATATTGGTAATGGCCTCCTGGGCGATCCTGAAGACCGCGGTCTCTACGCGTGGGGCTAGCCTTCTCTCTTGCCCCGCGGTTTCCAGATACATCTTTATGCCCGCCGCTTCCAAATGGCCTTCACCATACCATTTCAGCGCGGCAATCAGCCCGAGGTCGTCCAGCAATGTAGGACGAAGCTCGTAGATCACCCGGTGTATCTCATCGAGAGTCTTGATAGCCAGGGACTGTAGCTCCCTCAGCTTAGCTTTGACCCCCTTAGCACTAGGAGGAAGTGCAGCTACCGCCGTCTCCAGGCCGAGCGCCAACCCGGTAAGGGCCTGGCTTGTCTCATCGTGCAGCCCGCGGGAGATCCTTTTACGCTCCTCCTCTTGGATGGAGATGACCTCTCGCAGTAGCTCACCGCGGGCAGCCTCCTTGCGCTGCAGCTCCTGGTACAACCTGGCGTTCTCGAGGGCAATAGCGATCTGATTGCCTATGCTATTCAGAAGCTGAACATCCCCCGGGGTAAATTGTCTCGGGGTATGACTAGCGATGTTCATCACACCCACAACCCTATTCTTGGCCTGCAAGGGAACGCTAGCAAAGGCTCGAAGCCCCTCGGTGATAACCACAGACCGGGTTAGCCTGGGGTCCTGGGAGATGTCCTCCACATAGATTGCTTCCCCTGATTGGGCCACCCTGCCTGCGATTCCCTCCCCGAGGCGCAGACCGGCGATCCCTTGGACAAACTCCTCAGAGAGGCCGTGGTAAACCCGGTAGCAGAGGGTTTGCGATTCCTCATCCAGCAGCAGAATGCCACCGGTGTTCACCTTCATTAGCTCCAGAACCTTGTCAAAGGCACTGTTCAGGACGATATCGAGATCTAGCGACTGGGCTACAGTGCTCGCGATGGCGTTCAATGCTACAAGCTCTTGATTTGCTGCAATGATCTGCTGTTCCAGCCGCCTGGCCTCGGAGACGTCCCGCATCAGCTCGACCACCTCGGTGGTGTAGCCCTGGCTGTCCCTCAATGGGGAGGCAATTATGTCGACGCACGTTTCCCCATAGCCGTCGGCGGCGCGGCGGTGATAGTGGGTCACACGCACCGGCTCGCCAGTCTCCCACACCTTCCTTACCGGGCATTCACAGTCGGGAGGAAGACAGGGTTGAGCACCACCATGGGACACCTCATAGCAGTGTTGCCCGACTACCTCTTGCCTGCTGGCCCCGACGTGCCGCAGTACAGCGGTGTTGACCTGGGTAATGCGCAGGTCTCGATCGATGATCATCAGCTGGTCATCAAGGCTATCGATGACAGCTTGCAGGTACTGCCTCGAATCCCTGGATATGCTCCTTCCTGAACTCGGCCTCCTGGTTTTCCGGGTAGCCATGCTTCTCCTACCACCTAAATGACTTTGCGTTTGGAATTGGACTGCATTATGCCTTTGACCTCGTTTGACGTGCAGTGATATGCGTTTCCGTTGGTGTATTCTTATTAGACTTTTGCACCATATCCTCTAGAGTCCAGAACTCGATGACACCATTTATTGCCTGCTCGATCTGTCCCCAAATGGCACGAGTGGCACAATCCCCAGATCGGGGGCAGAGCAGGGGCTGGCTGACGCAGTCAACTAGAGAAATAGGCCCGTCCAAAGCAGACCAGATATGGCTCAACTTGATCTTGTCAGGCGGTTTGGCCAGAAGATAGCCACCACGGGGACCACGTTCGGTTCTCACCAACCCGGCAGCCTTTAAAGATGCCATCAGGTTCTCCAAGTAACTCTCGGAGATCCCCTGCCTCTCCGCTATCTCTTTACCCGGGACAGGCCTAATACTGTAAGATAGCGCGAGCTCCACCATTGCCCTTGATGCGTACCGTACTCTTGTTGACAGCCGCATAATGTCCACCTATTTGATGAACTTTGTGTACTATTTTAGGATTCCTGAATGGTGTTGTCAAGCCCCCGGCAGCTGGCGCTACGAATTACTGACACAGAGGGCTTGTATATCTCTGAGTCCACTGTCTACCGTGTTCTGAAGCAGGAAGGATTGATCAAACCAGCCGAGGTGGTGGGGTTCAAAGCTGCCAAGGAATATCACCGCAAGACGAAGAGGCCGAATGAGCTTTGGGCGACTGACTGTGCCCATCTGAAGGTAGTGGGCTGGGGGTGGTACTACATGGTGACGGTAATAGATGACTTCAGCCGGTTTATTCTGGCCTGTAAGCTGCAGCTGGATATGACAGCGGACTCTCTCATTGATGTGGTGCAGGAGGCTATAGACCTGACGGGGATTACCAATGTGCCGGTGAAGGACAGGACTGTGCTTCTCTCTGACAATGGCTCAGGATACCTTTCTAGAAAGTCTGGCGTGTATCTGAGGCTGGTATGCCTCAGGCACATCATAGCCTCACCTTACCACCCTCAGACCAATGGCAAGATAGAGAGGTATCATCGCACGATGAAGAGGGAAGTCAACCTTTTACCCTACGAGACGCCCACAGACCTGGAAGAAGCGATCAGATCCTTTGTCCATTACTAGAACTACCAGCGCTACCACGAAGCCCTGAGAGATGTAACCCCCTTTGATGTCTACACGGGGCGGCATCTTGAGGTATTACAGCGCAGAAAGGATGTAAAGATCAGGACACTGGAGGCAGGAAAGAGCTATAATAGCACCGTCAGGGGGCAGGGCTTTGACTCCTGAGCTGCCCATTGTTTTCAGGGCCAAAATGTCCCACTTTCGCAGACGACATAGACAGGAAACAACCCGACTCTGCCGCGCTTGAAGGGCCTAAGCCAGGAAGTAGTAAAACGGCAGTAGCAAACATCGTGCCGCTAGGTCCAACATATGGGCGAAATGTCAACACTTCATTTCTCAGTGCGGATACTCTTTGCAGCCGAGCAGGGCTTCCTGCTACCACTTGACGGCTAACGACAGTCATGCTAAGCTCATTGAGCACGGGTTTCCCACATGAGGACTTGGCAAATAGCTTAAAAACCCTTATCCTCAACCATCAGCTCAATAGAGCTATATATAGCGCCGGAGCACTAATCCACCTCGATTGGTCATCCTTGAAACTCGTTGGCTGCTGGACTTCGTCTAGAGCTGGAGGACATAGCCGATGACCTGGAGAAACAAGCCGCTTGACAGCTCCAGGGGTTCGGTTTAGGATTCTCTCGCTCGACAGAAATGGGAAGGAGGTGAGATCAAAGGCAGCAAGCAGAACGTCTCCGAGATGCGATTAAGGTTCTCATGATCAAAAAGGCAGGACAAATCACGAGCGCATAACCACGCAGGCTATTAGATTCTGTTTTTGAAAGGAGGTCTAAGGTGACAACTGCGAAGCAAGAGGTTCCTTTGGGGATGAGGGAGTTCTAGCCGAATCCCTCCACCTATATCGGCCAGGCTCTGCAAGAACATGGAGTGGAGTATGCCTTTGGGATTCACGGCGGGCACATCTGGCAGATGGTTGACGAAATAAGCAATCATGGCATCAAGACAATCACATTTCGCCATGAGCAGTCAGCCGTTTACGCCGCCGAAGCCTACTCTAAGGTAACCCGGAAGCCAGGAGTTTGCTTTGCCACTGTGGGACCGGGGGTGGCTAATTGCGTTAGCGCCCTGCAACAGGCTCATCACAGCTGTTCCCCGGTCATATTCCTGGGTGGCGGGAACATGCCGGAGATGGATATGCTCCCCGTTATTCAGCCGTCCTATATTATGGATTTGATGCGGCACATTACCAAGTGGTGTGAACGCATTACCGAGCCGACCCAAATCAAGCAGTTTATAGCCAGAGCTTTTAAGGATGCCCAGTCATATCCCAAGGGACCTATTGCCCTTGAGATGGAGATGGGCATGCTATTAAAGTCGGTTCCGGCGATGAGTATGTTGGGAGAACACGCGTTGTGGGTTCCGAAATGGCGAGGAGACGAGACCGGTCAGTCCATATCCCCTGGAGGCGACCCGCAGCTAGTCGAGAGGGCAGTAAAGAAACTTTGGGAGGTAGAAAGACCAGTCGTCTTTGCCGCTGATGGATGCCACTGGTCAGATGCCGGTAAGGAGCTGCGGGAGTTTGCCGAGCTAGCCCAGATTCCAGTTACCACCAGAAGAATTGCTCGCGGCTGCTTCCCTGAAGTTCACCCCCTCCACCTTGATTCGCGAGCCGGTCGCGAGGCCATACAAGCTAGTGACCTCCGTCTTGTCCTCGGCATGAAGGTAGGGAGCTTTGATGGCTTCGGCCTGGGGTGGCCGCCCTGCATTCAGGTAAACGAATCCAATGATCACATTTGGACCTACCTGGATACACCAGTGGCTGTGGTGGGCAGCCCCAAGGTTGTATTGAGACAGATGATCGATTACATAAAGGCAAACAACTTAAAGCCACCTCCGGGTAGGGAGGATTGGGTAAGACACTGCCAGGAAGTGCAGAAGGGAGGGCTTGATAGTCGGACGGCCAAGGCAGAGAAATACAAGGACCATAAGCCGGTTCACTTCGGCTACTTGGCCAAGGCGATCTGGGACGTCTGTGAAGAACTCTATGGCGGCATGAACCGCATTATCATCGATGGGTATACCATCTCCGACTACATACCGGCATTCATTCATGCCCGCTACTCCGGACAGGTGATGGATGCATCGGAACAGGCCGGAGTTGGTCACGGTGTTGGTATGGCGATCGGTGCCGCCTTTGCTGACCCTGATGCCAGGAAACAGCCGGTGCTGGCACTGATGGGTGATGCCGGGATGGGGCTGGCTGGGATGGACTTTGAGACTGCCCTCCATCATAACCTCCCTATCGTCTACCTGGTCACCGAAAACCAGGGCTGGATCGGTGCAATGAAGTATGTCCACTACGGGTACCACTGGGAAGCTATGGGCGCGCAGGATCGTGTATACGGGCAGGAGTCCCTGGAGAATATCAGGTACAACAAGATGTGCGACATGTTCGGTGGACATGGTGAATACGTGGCAGAACCGCAGGAGATCCGGCCTGCCTTGACCAGAGCCTTCAGGTCCGCTGAGCAAGGGATTCCAGCGATAGTCAATGTCCGTATGGACCCGAGCGTGGCCAACCGGCAGACATACAGTTACGCCTACCAGATGTGCTGGGCCCACATACCATGGGAGAGGCTGGCATCACGTGGCAAAGCGCTGCGCCGCAATATGCTGATGATGTACCCCTGGGATCAGGCAGGCATACCGCCAATGCCAATGCCAGACCCGTGGGAGCCGATACCTCCGGAAGAGGCGACACCCTGAGACACTTCTAATAGGCTTCAGGGCACCAGTTCCTATAGGAGTTGTCAGGGGCTGTATTGGCGAGTCCTCTCGGGAGCAGATCCTTGGTTCGAGCTACTCAGTCCATAGGTCAAGGGTGCTGACGGCCAAGGGCTCTGTGTGCGGCTGCTTGTTCTTGACGAAGCTGTGGAGTCTTTGAGCCAGCTTGGGGTTTAGTGGCACCACCCGATCCTTTGCACCCTTTCCGGCCCTGACGAAGAGGAAATCATCTTGGATGTGTCTCACCTCGAGGTTGGCAAGCTCCACCCTTCTCAGGCCGGTTTGGCGGGCGACCTCCACCAGCAGGCAATCGCGCGAGATGATCTTCTTGTGGGTTTTCTTGTGTGATAGGGCCTCCAGAAGCCTGTCGATATCGCCCCTCTCAACGTAGGGCGGCAGGGTCTTGGGCACCGGGACTTTCAGGTCGAGCTCCTCCCCGTACCACTTCATAAAGCCCCTAATCGTTGCAGTATGCCGGGCCAGGGTTCGTGGCTTTCTATCGGCGTACTGGGCGAGGAAGCCCTTTGCCAGCTCCTTTGTCGGTGGAAAGCCTGCCAGGTACTCCTCGAACCTGCGGAGGAGCGCTACATCTTGCTTCAGGTTGCGAGGATTCCGAACCCGCAAACGGAGGTCTGCCTCGTAGAGGCCAAACAGTTCGTCGTTGCTTTTGTGTCTCAAGGCCAACCATCGCCTCCCTTCTTCACCCAGCAAAACCTCGGGGGGTTGCCTAATGAAAAGCTCTTCTCCGAGAAGTGATGTCTTAATGGGCGGTAGTGGACTTGAACCACTGACCTCTTGCGTGATATGCAACCGGTTCGACATAGCTTCACCCCTTTCTGTAGATGATATTTTACCGTCTTAAAGGAGTGAGAGTAAGGCCCCAATGTGTACGGTAGCTCGATCCCATCATTTGCCACATCTTTGCTGACGTTGGAACACCGACAAATGTCCGGGCTTACCAGACCCACTTTTACCCGCTATAATTAGTTACTAATAGTTGAAAGCGTCTTGCAATGGAAGCTCAATGCAATAGGTGCCGTTACACTTGGCGCGTGCGAGTCCTACATACGTCTTGTCGGAGATGCCCCAAGTGCCGCTCCTATGACCTTGACTACCTCGAGTGGGGTACACCTGTACTCCCCAAAAGGCACATACCCCACAAGACAGGAGATACGTTTATCCGCAAGCGCGTGAATCCCCTTCTGCACAAATGGGAGGCTGCGCTTCAAAGCGGAGACAACGTCAAGGCCTTTGATCTATACGGTGAAGTAAGCAGCATTCTGGAGCAAGCAAAGCGGCTCAACGCTGACGAAATAGCCACCGTGACTGCGTGGTTGCGCATGCATAGACTGGCCTTGCAGACCAGAGCAGCGCTCAAGGCCGAAGCTGAGAGATTTCGGCAAATGACGCTTGATCGGTAGCTTGCCTGGCAAGCTAGCTCTTCAGCTTCGAGACTAAGAGATGTATGTCTTCAGCGAAAGTTGGACATTTTGGCTTATTGTTTATTCCTGTTTGTGCCAAACACGACATCGCGAGGTCGCCTACCTTTCTTTACCCAAGCAATGAAATACGCTCAGCCCATCTGAATACAGAATCCTTGGGTGCATCTTCCATGAGCGGAGGAATTGGGTGGCCAACTGGGAAAAGACGAGTAACATCGGTCGCAGCGGCTACCGCATCGATGATGTCCAGGCAATTTCTTACGAGAGCAGTGGCGTATGAATATGGCTCAAGCCAAATTGCCTGGAAGCCTTGAGTGAGCCCCCAATATTCAGCACCCCCAAGCTGCTCCGCTGCCTCCAACAGTTCTTGCCCGACAGGTTGAGGAATAGAGGCAAACGTACGTTCTGCTTCGCGTACCCCTTGATAAGCAATTGCCTTTAAAGCTGCTCCATGTATTGTGTTCCGTAATTCGTACAAAAGGGTTAGCAGGTTCTCAAATCCCTCGTCATCAAACAGATTGCATAATTCCCGTGCTCCGCTTCCTCCTAACGCCTTTCTGAATTTATCCCAACGGAAGGTCGCAGACCGCTCATCGGGTTTGCTGACATGGTACGCACGGTGAGCCACCCGAGCCTGCGCATCGAGAGCACCGGCAAGGACTAGTGTAAGGTAATCGAAGTGGTACATCATTTGGTCTCTGATGTTGTTGTTCTGGGGCGTGTAAAACACCACTCCTATATCATCCCGCGCTTCTAGCGTGCGGACAGCTCGAACTAGGATGGACTCTCCAAGTTCTTGTATGTCGTCCCCACGTATCTTACTAGCTGCACCATAAGCGCTCAAGTATCGCCACATACTGGGTAATCGATGGCGAGCCAAGACCAAGTAAAACATGCCGCGGTCAAAGTTCTCCTGATACTTCGGCCCTGCCCTATATGTGTAGATACCGCGCGAACGCAAGAGCAGGCCAACTATTTGAGCGGCTTCCAGCGGTGTGCGTGAGTTTGCTTCACGTAACCACTTTTTGTTCCGGTGCTTCAGGAGCAAAGGTGCTGACGTGACCAGAATGTCTCCACCGAGTGAGCAGTGTGCCTGAGCTATCATGAGAAGCCTCAACATCGCTCTCGCATCTTGGTGATCTGGGTCAGGCTGATCCACCAAGTGAGATGCAATAACTGGCCATTGGCGTGGAAACAAGATGGATGTAAATGTGTGTGCCACGCCGTCCGAAACGCTTCGAACTGGGATGATATCTGCTTGTAGGTCAGGAGCATCTACTTCTATATGAGGAAAGCCACCAGGCTCAGTTTCTAGGACTCCAATCTCCGGGAGATGGCCAAGCTCGCGTAGCACTGCTACCGCAGCCCTTTCTTGCCCACTAAGTTGTGCTAGACTATCTGAATGGAGCGTAATCCGTAGTGGGCGTTCACCCTTCCCCCTCATAAACGGGCTGGGAAATCCATTAAAATGGGCAAAGCGGCTCCATTCAATGCATTCGATCATAATAAGACCTGCCCAATCTCACACTAACGCGAGACGGCACCAAGCATCACTTTCCAACTACCCACAGCCTCCGGCAATAGTTTTCCACTTCTGGGTCTGGTTGACTCCGTTGCGAGGTTCTTAGTACCACGTATACATCCATTTTACCTGGCTGTTAGAGATGTCACAAGTGGGCAGGTGACTAAACATTGTGACGTTTTGTTATTCTCCCAGCGTGTCGTTGTTGACTGCTAGTGGGTGACGCGAGCTAAATTATCTTGAATATGCCAATGCTCGAAAGTAGAAGGATAGCTGATACGAGGGCAAAGCCTACGGTCACTAGAAGCGTCGATTGTCTCATATCCCAGCCGAGGGCCCAAGCGGTTGCCGCGCAGCCATAGACCCCAAGAAGAGTCACACCTGGTATTAAGCCGTAGATACCATACTTCTGCAATCGCCGTATTCTGCCCCTCAATTTGAGAAGAAAATCCACAATCCTTTGAGACTGTGCTCCCAGAACTTGGAATATCCCAAGCACGAGGGTGAAGATCCCAACGCCGACAGAGACCACGGTTAGGAATACATAAACAGGCGGCAACTTCAGGCCAATACCTAGCGGGATGGCAAGATACTCTAAGGCAAAGGTCGAGCCAACCAACCCCATAGCCATTGATGGGGAGACACCAAATATCTTCGTAAAGAGCAGCGGAAGTATAAGGATTAGCAGGCAGGCCAATGCTACTACCTTCAATATCTGGCTTGCTCTTTGCGGCAAAAAGCTATTCCCCTTTATTGAGTTTGCTACGAAACGATCATCTCGCAGTATAACAGGTCCGACAATACAATTGAGCATTTTATTGGATTATGGCCTATGGCCAAGAATATTTCCATTGAAGATGCGACGCCAAGTTAGGGCGCTTCCCAAAACAAAACTGACAATCGTGCAAGGCAGAAAAACCCTTGACAGT
>Ga0209979_1000975_pt1 | contig 33974 bp, 32 predicted proteins | sample AnhtaG_FD_183114 | JGI IMG/M metagenome (GOLD analysis project Ga0209979, IMG submission 183114) | Deep subsurface microbial communities from Anholt, Denmark to uncover new lineages of life (NeLLi) - Anholt_01485 metaG (SPAdes) (version 2) | ecosystem: Environmental > Aquatic > Marine > Oceanic... | reverse complement strand
TAACGAGGTAAGGTATTCCGCCGACTGACGCCTAAGCTCAGAGAACATACCACCCTGCACGATAGCGTACAGCGCCTGGTCCTGGCGTTTCTGAGCTTTGAGGCACCTCTCCGCCCATCGATGCGTTCTCTCCGTTGCCCTGCTTACCTTTTCCTGGCTATCGTCATGCGCCGGACACTCGTCCAGAGCCATGATGATATCGGCACCCAGAGTCTCCTGATACTGAATAATCAGCTCCGGGGTAATATTATGTTGACTACCATCAATGTGAGAACGAAATATAACACCGTCATCGCTTACCCGGCGCAGGGGAGCCAGGCTGAATATCTGATAGCCGCCGCTGTCGGTGAGAATAGCCCGCTCCCAACCCATGAAGTTATGTAAACCACCCAGCTTCTCAATGATGCCAATACCCGGTCTTAAGTAGAGGTGGTAGGTGTTAGCCAGCACCATAGTAATCCCCAGAGTTTTGACCTCCTCCGGGGTCAGCGTTTTGACTGCTCCCTGGCTGCCCACGGGTAGAAACACCGGCGTAGGTACTGCGCCGTGCGGGGTCAGCAATTCCCCAGCGCGGGCTTTACTCCGGGGGCAGGTCTTTATTAAACGGAAGCTATGAAGATTATTTACCAACCCCATCCCCTTTATCCCCTTCCCCTTGATAAGGGGAAGGGGAAGAGAATTTATTAGAGAGGCTTCGCCCTTCTAAAACTCCCCTCAAATTAGGTAGCTAGCAATAAGACTGCGCTGTATTTCCGAGATACCAACATATATCTCGGTCATCTTGGCATCCCGGTAGAGCCGTTCTATAGGCATGGTGGTCATGGTGCCGTATGAGCCGCAGACCTGCATCGCCATCCGGGTGACCTCAACCGCCATTTGAGAGGCGAAGAGCTTAGCCACCGACGACTCATATTTGATATCCGCTCCCTGGTCACGGAGGAAGGCAGTGCGGTATACCAGCCACCGGCCGGCTTCTATGCGGCTCACCATCTCCGCCAGGTGCCACTGAATAGTAGGCAGTTTGGCAATGGGTTTGCCTCTGGCCTTTCTCTGCTTGGCATAATCTATAGACATTTCTAACGCCGCCTGAGCCACGGCTACCGCCTCCACGGCTGCCCCCAATCGCCCCAGGCTTATCGCCTCAAGCAGAATGCCGAAGCCCCGCCCTTCTTCGCCGAGAAGATTTTTTTGGGGCACACGGACCTCATCAAGATATACCACCGAGGTGCCCAGACCCTTTAGCCCCATGGTCTCGCAGGGCTCGCGGAGGTTATACCCCGCAGAGGCGGTATCAACGATAAAGGCGTTTAGCCCTTTTCCTTCGCGCTTGGTGAAGACCAACGCCAGATTAGCCGCCGGCGCCAGGGCGACAAAGTGCTTCTGCCCGGTGACTACATAGCCATCGCCGCTTTTCCTGGAGATGGTAGTAATTGCCTCCGGGTCGGAGCCGGTCTCGGCTTCAGTGAAGGCAATGCTGCCCAGCAACTTGCCTTGGGCCAGAGGGGCCAACAGCGTTTCTTTCTGTTCCCCACTACCGAAGCGGAATATTGCCTCCTCAGGCACGGTGTTTATGGCCATGATGGCGCCGACAGTCATTGACGCCTGGCAGAGCTGTTCCAGCACCAGAGCATAACCTAGATAACCAGCTTCGCTACCGCCGTATTGGACAGGAAAGGGCAGTCCCTGGTATCCCCTTTTGCCTATTTCCTGAGCCAGGTCAAAGGGAAACTGCCCGCTGGAGTCAATTTCGGCGGCTCGCGGCTTGACCAGCTTGGCAGCAAAATCCTTTGCCACCCTCTGCAGCATCTTCTGTTGTTCACTAAGATTAAAGTCCATTTTAGTAAGCGTATTTTATGTCAACCCCAGCTCGCGTCCTTCGTCCAGATAACCTTGCAGAATAAGGGCGGCCGCCTGGGCATCGTGTCTGGTTTTTTCCCTCGTTTTCTTGCTGCCAGACGCCCGCTTCAGGCGCTCGGCCATTACTGTGGTCAGGCGCTCGTCCCGATACTCTACGGGGACTTCAGTGTGGCTACATAGCTTCTGAACGAAATCTTTGACCTTCTCCACCTGCCAGCCCAGAGTGCCGTCCAGCGAGCGGGGTAAACCAACAATAACTCGCTCCACCTGCTGCTTATTGATAATATCGGTAATTGCCGCTATATCCCGGCTCTCGTCCTGGCGATGGATAATAGTGAGTGGGCTAGCTAGTATGCCTTCGGGGTCGCTGAGAGCTACCCCTATCCTCTTATCCCCAATGTCAAGTCCCAGGCTACGCATTATATCAGGCTCTTTACCAGCTTGAGGGCTTCATCCAGTTTTTTCTTGTCCTTGCCGCCGGCCTGGGCTAAGCCCGGCTTGCCGCCACCACTGCCGCCGGTGACCTCAGCCACCTGCTTCACTATCTTGCCGGCGTCATAGCCCCTGGCCACTAAATCCGGGGTTACCGCGGCCAGAAAAACGGGTTTGTTTTGATAAACGGTGCCCAGAACTATAACGCCACTCCCAAGCTGTTCCCTAAGTAGGTCACACAACTCTCGCAAAGCCTCGGGGCGAGACGATGGGACAGACTCTGCTATTACCTTTATCCCCTTAACCGTCTGCCCTTTAATCACCAAGGACTCGGCTGTTTTCTTGGACATTTCTCTTTCTAGAGACAGCCTCTGCCGGCGCTCTTCCTTTAGTTCAGCAACCAAGCTATATACCTTATCTACGAGCTTATCTGACTCAGCGTCTAGATATTCAGCAGCCTTCTGTAAAGCCGACAGACGTTCGGCAAAATATTTCTCTGCCCCTCTACCAGTAACGGCTTCAATGCGCCTCAGGCCAGCGCCAATGCTGCTCTCGCTGGTAATGTGAAACAAACCTATTTCTCCGGTAAAAGCGACATGGGTGCCGCCACACAGCTCGGCGCTAATCCTGGGCTCGCCAATCTTCACCGCCCGAACTTTATCGCCATACTTCTCATCAAAGAGGGCGATAACTCCCTCCTCCATAGCCTTTTTATATGGAATCTCTTCGTCATATACCTTCAGGTTCTGGCGAGTTTTTTCGTTGACGATATGGTTTACCTCAGCTATCTGCTTGCCGGTCAGCGCCTTGAGATGCGAGAAGTCAAACCTGAGGCGGTCGGGGGCAACCAGAGAACCGCGCTGCTGGACATGCTCCCCCAGTACCTGGCGAAGAGCCATCTGGAGGAGGTGGGTGGCGGTGTGATTGCGGGCAATATCCAGCCGCCGCTCCATGTCTACCTCAGCCTCAACCTCATCCCCTACACTGAGGCTGCCCTCAACAACTTTACCCTGATGAACAATTATACCCGGTGACATCTGAATAGTATTGGTGACAAGAAAACGCCCGGTCGGTCCCCGTATTTCGCCGGTATCACCTACCTGACCCCCCATCTCAGCATAGAAGGGAGTGGTTTCCAGAATCAGGCTCGCTTCCTGTCCCTTTTTAATTGTTTCCGTGGGCTTATTATCAACGGAGAGGTCAATAACGACGGATTTACACTTAAAACTGCCATAGCCGACGAAGGGCGTTGCTTTCTTAGACACTTTAAGTACTCCCTTGATTCCTACTTCACCTCCACCTACTTTCACTTTGTAGACCTTTCGTGCTCTCTCCCTCTGTTTCTCCATTTCCTTTTCAAAACCAGCCAAGTCCACGGAAAAGCCACGGTCGGCGGCAATCTCCTGCGTCAGCTCCACGGGAAAGCCATAGGTATCATAGAGCTTGAAAGCCTGCTCGCCAGAAATTTCACTTCTTCCTTTGCTGGCGGCTTCCTCCGTAATTCCATCAAGTAACTCCAGACCGGTGCTGAGCGTCTCATCAAATCTGGCTTCCTCATTCTCAACTACTTGTAGAATAAAGTCCTGCCTCTGCACCAACTCAGGGTAAACATGCCCCATTTGTTCCACCGTAGTCCTGGCTGTCTCAGAGAGGAACGGTTTATCCAGACCCAGTCTTCGACTAAAGAGGGCGGTGCGGCGTAATAATCGGCGCAGTACATAGCCCCGCCCCTCGTTGCCGGGAATTACGCCATCGGCAATGAGAAAGGCAATGCCCCGGCTGTGCTCAGCTATTATTCGCATGGTATTATCTGCTGTCTTATCAGAACCATATTCTACTTTTGCCAGCCGGGATATACACTCTATTAACGGAACAAAGAGGTCAGTTTCATAGACTGAGGCCTTGCCCTGGACGACGGCCGCCGTCCTCTCCAGACCCATGCCGGTATCGATATTGGGCTTGGGTAACGGAGTGCGATTTCCTTCCCTATCCTGGTTATACTGAGTGAACACCAGGTTCCATATCTCGGAGAAGCGACCACAGTCGCAGTTTGGACCACAAGAAGGCTTGCCACAGCCAAACCCCCGGCCAAAGTCATAGTGGATTTCACTACATGGTCCGCAGGGGCCAGAATCGCCGGCTGGTCCCCAGAAGTTGTCCTCTTCGCCGAACCTGAGTATCCTCTCCTCAGGGACACCCACTTCTCGCCAGTAGCCGAAGGACTCATCATCGTCAAGGAAGATAGTTGCCCACAGCCGCTCCGGCGGAAGCCCCAGGCGCTGGGTAACAAACTCCCACGCCCAGCCAATCGCCTCCCGCTTGAAATAGTCGCCAACGCTGAAGTTACCCAGCATCTCAAAGAAGGTGAGGTGTTTGGGGTTGCCTACCGATTCAATATCGGTGGTGCGAAAACACTTCTGACACGACGCCAGACGAGGGCTGGGTGGAACTTCCTCCCCCAAGAAGTAAGGCTTGAACTGCACCATGCCAGCACTGGTGAGCAGCAGGGTGGGGTCGCCCCGAGGTATCAAAGGGGAGCTGGGGATAACTTTATGTCCCTTTTCCTCAAAGAAGCTTAAAAACGCTGCTCGGACTTCGTCACTGGTCATAATTACCTACGATTTTAGTTTAATACCTACCGGCTGTCAACGAGAAGGCAGTTTATCAACACTCTGGAATAGTAATCAAGGCAAGCTGGGTTAAGCGTTTTTAGGGGAGTTTGAGGGCGAAGCCCACGAGGGTGGGCTGGGTGGGAGGAAAACAAACTTTCATCCTTCTCTTAATCTAATTCCTGCTGAAGGGCAAAGACAGCCGCACCCAGCAACCCAGCACTATCACCAAGCTGAGCAGGGACTATACGCACCGCCTGAGCCGGTAGCTGGAAAGCCCTTTCCTCCACTGCCTGCCTGGCAGGGGCAAGCAAAAGGTCGCCCATTTGTGCCACTCCACCACCAACGATAATCATCTCCGGGTTAAAGATATTAACCAGGTTGACCATACCTACCCCCAGATAGTTAGCCGCTTGAGAGATAACCTCCAGAGCTAGAGAGTCCCCACCCTCAGCCGACACCCCGACCTTTTCCGCAGTGATATCCCCTATCTTGCCCTCCACCATCTCAGTGAGGGAAGACTCCTCTCCCTGGCTGATTCGCCTTATGGCTTCTCTAGCCATTGCCGTGCCTGAGGCTAACATTTCCAAACAGCCGATATTGCCACAGCTACACTTCGGGCCATTGACGTCAATGGTCATATGCCCTATCTCTCCGGCACTGCCACTCGGTCCCAGATATAACCTGCCATCGATGATAATACCACCGCCAATCCCAGTGCTTACCGTAAGGTAGATAAGGTTATTTACCCCCCTCCCAACACCAAATTGATGCTCGCCTAAAGCGGCAGCGCTGGCATCATTGATGAGAAAGGTCTTGACCCTATATTTCCTGTTTACCATGTCTCTCAAGGGGATATCATGCCAGCCGGGGAGGTTGGGGGAAGAGGTTACCACTCCCTGCTCAAAGTCTATGGCTCCAGCGGCAGCAATGCTTATGCTGTGCAGTTGAGATAGTTCTATATTGCTCACGCCTAGGAGATGGTCTGTAGCCGAAAGTATCTTGTCTATTACTGACTGCGGTCCCTCTCCAGCCGAGGTAAGATAGGATTCCCTGGCCATTACCTGACCCTGGTGGGAAATAACAGCGGCGATTATCTTTGTCCCACCCAGGTCTATGGCTAAAACCGGCAGTTCCTGCATGCTTAACACCACTTCCTTCACCGAGTGAGCCGTCTATGCCCTGGCCTGGGGACACAGCTCGACGATTAGCAGATTGAGAGCCAGCCCTCCATCGTATTTACCCGTCTTAATAGAAAGGTCAGCCTGTAAAAGCTTGCTGTATACCTGTTTGAGCCGCTCCAAGGAATACCTCTGAGCCTGCTCCAGTGTCTTGCGCAAAGCAAATGGGGTCAAACCCAACCTGTTTTGAATCTCGGCATCAGATTTTCTCTGGCGTCTTAGCCCCTTGGCTTGAACAATCATCCGAGCCTGCCGTGATAGCATAACCAGAAGATAGGCGGGGGAAGCACCTCTGTTTAATAACTGCTCCAGCAACTGCTCGGCAACCCCGGCCTTGAAATCAAGGATGGCATCAACCATGGCAAAAACATTAGCCTCCTGGGCGGAGCTGACTATGGCCTTGACATCCTCTACCTCAATGCGGCGCCCCGAGGCGAACAGGGCTAGCTTGTTTATTTCATTGGTCATAACCCATAGATTGCCCCCCACCAGTTTAGCCAGTAAATCTACCGCCTGGGGGGATATGCTGGCATCCTGCTCAGCCACCCCCTTCTCAATCCACTGGCGCAGCTGAGCTTCTTTCAGGAGAGGGAAAGACCTTACCTTCGCCGTGGCAAGCTGCTTAAGTAGAGTGTTATTGCTTCTTACCCTGCCATCGAGCAGAACTAAAACCGTGCTATCAGGTATGTTACTTAGATAATCAGCAAAGGCTTTATCTTGCCTGTTCTGTCCAGCCGAGGAGGCTACTTTCTTCTGCCGACGGGATTTTACTTGGGGTTCAAAGCGCCCCAACAGCCCCTGGATGATGACCAAGCGTTTTTCGGCCAGGAAGGGCACTGTTTCACAGATAGTCCTCAGCTGGTCTAAGGACAACTGCTGACCCTCAAGAGTGGTGGTGTTAGCCGCTAAAAGTGACGGGTCACCTAAACCCTGCTTTATCTCCTCAAGTGACCTGGTCAGGGAGAAATTATCCTCACCGTGTAATACATAGAGCAAGGTCAGCCTCACTATTTGTCGTCTCCCCATTTTAGCACAGGAAAGCATAAATAATCTCTATTTAGCTTGTTGCGAAATGCCAGTTTTACTAATGGAGTTACTGATTCCGATGCTGAGCGTAGTGACCTGACCCCCTTTATTTATTAATCAGTCTAACATTAATGTGGTCTGATTTTAGGGGGTCAGGTCACTCTCCTATATAAAGCTTGACGACTTGTGCTATAATTACGCCACAAATATACATAGCGAGGCGTTATTTGGTTGACTCAGCAAATATAGACGTAACTATAAGCACCATTGCCGCTCTAATAGCACCTCCACCCCTACCTCAACCTATAGAAATTGATCAGAGAGCTATAGAACAAGTTCTGACTCGTCCGCTAGCAATCGGTCAAACTCCTGGAGGAATGTTTGTAAGTAGCCAGCGAGATCAGATTGAGGTAATAGTAGGAGGAAACAAAGTCAATGTTCGTGATCTGAGTGGACGCAAGACATTCTCTGAAAGTAAGATTCCACCTATCTTGCATTTCTTCATTGGATCATCTCAAATTACATCATATGGTGTTAATTTTATACTTACTGTGCCACGAGTCGAGCCGATTCAATGGATTTGCGACAACATTCTTTCACCTCAAATCTCCAAGAAGACAGAAAAGACACTGATAGGGGGTGCAGGCACTTTAAAGATAGTATCTGGGCATAAAACTTGGAATATCAAGCTTGAGCCTGGTGAAGGTGATATTGTAAATTTAGATTTCAATGCAAGTGAAACAACAATACAGTTACCTGATGACAATAGACTGCGTGAAGAGCTACAAGAACAATATAATGCTCTAATGGAATTTTTAAATGAATTAGAGTTGTGATAAATATGGTTAAAACCATCTACTTATTGGATAAGACAATAGAAGCACAAGAAGATACTGCTGATCTACAGCAGACGGATTTTCGGGTGTCGTTTTGGCCACAACAACCCGGGATTAAAACAGAAATCCAATCTCAAGAAGAGCAACTAACGGGCCATTATTATTCATGGAATGAGGTGCCCAGCGGAGAGATATTTGAAGTTGGTGGCGGTGTTACGGTTGTTAACAGTGCTGCGGTTGGTAGCACCGCTATCTTCGGTGGCAGTCTCACAATCAGGGAACAAAGGCCTGTTACCCATTTCCACATTTGGCCAGCTACGTGGGAACCAAGAGGCCTCACTCAAGATTCAGAGCAACTTACTTGGGATAGGTGCAGGCAAGTCTTACTTGATTTTGCCAGCTATGCAAAGGAAATCCTCAAACGTAAAGAGATTGCAGTAACTGATACAAGAATTAGAAACTGGCAGGCTATTGATGACAACAACTGGAAGCAATGCATCCTTGATATAACTGTTAAAGCTGAGTCACACGTAGCTTTAAGGGTCTGGGATGAACTTACTGAAGAATTGCAGAAATTCATCAATACGCAACCTGAGGTTATCCATCCCTTCATAGAGGATAAGCTTTCTCTTGACGTTAAATGGGTCTAAAGTGGTCAGATTCAATGCTCAAGAATTTTTACAGTTGGGTCTAAGGCTTGTCAGCTATGAGCCTAATGAAGCTGGTTACAGAACAGCAATAAATAGAGTATATTATGCGTGTCATCTCATCGGATGTGAATCCACAGCTAGAAAAGGTTGGTTCAGTCCAAAACATCGTGCCGAGGACCACAAAGCCCTTTGTAGGGCTCTGAATTTGCATGCTAATTGGGGGAGCAAACTCCGAACTCTCTATGAACTCCGTGAACACGCTGATTACCATATTGATCCCTCACAACAACCGCCTAATAATAGTTGTTCATACTGCGATAGTAAAACCGACACCGTAGCCCTAGTAGATGAAGATACATGGGTAATAGCAAGAGACATTGCAAATGATATACTCCCTCGCCTTCAGAGCATTATGCCCTAACTGACACATCACCTATCATCATCGCTTCAGAATCTGGCGTTTCGCAACTGCCTTTCTATTGAATAATGGCTGCGCTAAGAGTAAAATAAATAAAATTTCATAATCTACCTGAATTTTGTTTCCGGAGCTGAGAGGAGAATCGAAATGGCTGAATTCCCCGACGAACTAAAGAAGTTAGCAGATATTGCCACTGACCTCGATTTTTCTGCCAAGTTGAGGATTGACGCCATTGACCAGCTTGGCACTATTGGTACCCATGAAGCCCTCCTCACCTTGTTGAACCTAGCCGCCAATGATAAGTTGTCGGCTAAGGAAAGAGACATCGCCCTTAAGCAAGCCAGAAGAATAGTAAGGGCAAGCCATTAATAGCCCAGCTTAAAAGGAAAGAGTGGGTTAGACCGATGAGTATTAATATTGGCATCATTGGGCTAGCCAAGGGTGGTAAGACCACCGTTTTTAACGCTCTGACCAAGGGCAAAGCCGATACCACAAGTCTAGCCCCACATATTGGTATAGCTAAGGTCCCCGAGCCTCGGCTCAAGGTGCTGGCCGACATGCTCCACCCCGAACGAGTAGTCCCGGCTGAGGTAAGCTACATTGATATCGGTGCTTCAGTAAAGGGGCCGGCGGGAGATAAGGCTATGAGCGGTCAAATCCTGAACCAGGTGGGTAATTCCGATGCCTTAATTAATGTCGTCCGAGCCTTCGTCAATGAAACCATACCCCACATTGAAGGTAGCCTGGATATAGAGCGGGATATCGCCACCACCAACCTGGAGCTCACCCTTTACGATTTGGGCATTATCGACCGAAGGCTGGAGAAAATAGAAATATCGTTAAAGGGGGCTAAGGCAGCCGAGCGCCAGGGGCTTATCCGAGAGCAGGAACTGCTTAATAAGCTCAAGGCTGATCTGGAAAAGGAAGTGCCTATCCGCCAGCTTAGTCTAACCGCCGACCAGGCCAGAACCCTGGCTAACTACCAGTTCCTCACCGCCAAGCCACTGTTAATAGTAGTCAATATCGGCGAGGAACAGATAGCCGAGGCAGCCTCCCTGGAAACAGACCTGAATTCCCGTTATGCCAAGGCAAAATCTGGCGTTATAACCCTCTGTGGCGAGATTGAAATGGAGCTGACCCAATTGGATGATGACGCCGCTAAAGGGTTTCGGGCTGAGTTCGGCATCACCGAATCCGGGCTTGACCGCATTATCAAACTGTCCTATGAGTTATTGGGCTTAGTCTCTTTCTTCTCTATAGCCTCAGACGAGGTTAAGGCCTGGTCTATCCCTCAAGAAACCACTGCCCTCAAAGCCGCCGGTAAAATACACTCTGATATGGAACGGGGCTTCATTCGAGCTGAGGTAATCAGTTACCAAGACCTGATGAAATGCGGCAGTCTGGCTGAGGCTCACAAGAAAGGGCTGCTACGACTGGAGGGCAAGAGCTATATAGTTCAAGATGGGGATGTAATTACCTTCCTCTTTAATGTCTAGTTCAGGTATTCCGCTACCTGGGAGAGGCTGCGGATGCGGGGAGAATCGGCAATCTCCTCAAATAAGCCACCACGGTCTAGGAGAATCCCCCGCATACCCACCCCATTAGCCCCTACTATGTCAGTCTGATAGTGGTCTCCGACATAGATTGCCTCTGAGGGCTTTACCCCCGCTTGCTTCAGTGCCGCCTGGAATATCTCAGGGTGAGGCTTAGTAAAACCCACTTCCTGGGAAGTAACCACAAACTGAAGCCAGGCTGAGAGCCCCAGCTCTTGATAGAGGGGGGTTATGTCACGGTCCACGTTGGAAATAAGCCCCAGGATTAGCCCTAACTCCCTGAGGTGAGTCAAGGCAGGCGCCACATCATCAAAGAGCACCACCTTGAGGTCAGAATGCATCCATTTGTTTATTATCTCGATAATGAGTTCCCGAGATGCCTCTAACCCCGCCTCCTTGAAAATTATCCCATGATACTGGATATAGAGAGCCATCGTCTCTTCTTTAGACCGCTTACCTAAGGAGTAACGGGCATGCTCCTGATAGATAAAGTCATCGGCGGTCAGTATGGGACGGAGCAAAGCCTCAGGACTCACCTCTATGCCCAATTCCTTGAGTATATTCGCCTCAATCTGCTCCCGTGGCGGGTCATAGCCAACCAAGGTATTGTATAAGTCAAAAAAGACCGCTTCAATCATAGAATTCCCTTTTCACCCGCTCTGGCCTAATCCTCTACCTTGGTCTCTTTCTCCAGCACCTCGGCTAGAGCCTTAAAACCCTCGCCGCCGAAAGACTTGAACTGCAAGGTAAGCAACTCCGAGTACTTAAAACCCTTAGAGGTAATCCAGTCTCTATGCACCTTATCACCCCGCCCGATCATATGGCGGGCTAAATCAAGGGCGCTCTTTGAAACCTTGTTACACACCGGACAGTGATAACTCATAGCTAACCTCCCGCCTAGTTGGCGTCAACGCCTTATTTCTTAGCCTTCTTCTTTTTTTCCTTTAGGGCTTTCAAAACCTTCTCTGGGGTTATGGGTAAATCGTTGATTCTGACGCCGACCGCTTTGTATATCGCATTACCTATAGCCCCGGCGGTGGGATTGGTCAGGCCTTCGCCGGCTTCTTTAGCGCCAAACGGTCCCTCAGGCTCATAGGTGTCAATCTCCAGAATCTTGGTCTCCGGCATATCCAGGGAGCGGATGAGCTTGTAATCGGCGATGGAGGGATTGAGTATCTTGCCCTCGTCCATGGGCTGGTCTTCACAGAAGCCGTAGCCTCCGGCCATCATTATGGCCCCCTCCAGCTGCCCCTCAATGCCCACGGGATTGATTACGGTGCCGCTTTCATGGGCGGTGGTTACATCTACCAGCTTGTATCTGCCGGTTTCGGTATCTACCGCCACCTCGGCAGCCTGGACGCCGAAGCTATAGGCGGGGGATATCATGCCCTTGCGGTGGGGGGTATAGTGTCCCCGCCCCATGATAGCCTCGCCGTCTTTACCCCTTATCGCCTCCTTGACGATGTCAAAGTAGGAGACGCCCCTCTCCGGGCGGTCGGTAAGGTGGACCCATCGGTCTTTGATATCCAGGTCATAAACAATATTGACCCCCATCTTGGCACCGGCGAACTCAAGGAGCTGGCGCTTGCAATCGGCGGCAGCCATCTTGACAGCATTGCCGTTCATCAGGGTCTCGCGACTGCCCCAGGCACCGAGGTCAGGCGGGCAGATGCCGGTATCGCCGGAGAATATCCTGATATCCTCAAGGCGTACTCCCAATTCCTCAGCGCAAATCATGCTCAGCGTGGTATTGGAACCCTGGCCAATATCACAGGCGCCGGTGAAGAGGTCTACTTTGCCATCAATGTTTATCCTGACTATAGCCGAGGAGAAGGCATAAGGGGTGTTAAACCAGTTGAAGATACCGCCGGACATAAAGCCATAGGAAGCTATACCTATGCCGTGGTTGGGGGGCAGTTTACCCCGCTCCTTGATGTGCTGCTCAATCTTATCCAGGCACTGGTGCAGCCCGCAGCTCTGGATAAAAGCCTGCCCCGGAACCTCATAGTTAGGGGTCATTCCGTTCTTGCGCCGGAGCTCAATGGGGTCTATCCCCAGGTCTTCGGCCATCATATCGAGCTGGGACTCGCCGACAAAGGTGGACTGGGGAGCACCGAAGCCGCGCATGGCTGAGGTGACTGCCGTATTAGTATAGACCCGATAGCCGTCATAGCGGTAGTTAGGATACTTGTATGGGAACGAGGAGAAGAAGCCGGTGAGATAGAGCGCAGTGGCTCCCATAGCCGTATAGGCGCCGCCTTCAGTGATGACCCGGGCTTCCTTAGCCAGCAGGGTGCCGTCTTTCTTGGCGCCGAGCTTAAGAAAGTAGTACATGGGGGTTCGGCGCTTGGTGGCGGTGAACTCCTCTTCCCGGCTGAGAACTATCTTCACCGGCTGGCACAGCTTCTGGGACAATATAGCAGCGCAGAACTGGGCTGAATCCAGCTCAAACTTGCTGCCGAAGCCGCCCCCGGTGTGGCGGTTCATCACCCTTATGTCGCTCTCTTTCATATCCAGCATATCAGCTAACAGGCGCTGGATGTAGTATGACGATTGAGTGGAGGTCCACATGGTGAGCTTGCCGTTGTGGCCAAAGCTGGCTACGGCATCGTGGGTCTCCATGCAGACGTGGGCTTGCGATGAGCACTTGAACTGGTCTTCACGGATATGGTCACACTTCTCAAAGGCCTCGTCAACATCACCCCACTCAATATGGCGGTTTATATTTATATTTAGCTCAACACCATCGTGAACCTGGGGCGCATCTTCCTTAATCGCCTCCAGCGGGTCGAAGACGGCCGGCAGCGGCTCATACTCAACATCGATTAAGTCCAGTGCCTCCTCAGCCGTATCCTCGTCAATGGCGGCTACGGCTGCCACCGGGTCGCCGATATAGCGGACCTTCTTCCGGCAGAGAATTTCCTCATCGCAGAGTTCAGGGAAGCGCCGCCAGATGCCTTGCTTACGCCCCAGGGTATCCTTGCCGGTGACCACTGCCTTTACCCCGATTAGCCTCTTCGCCTGGCGGGTGTCAATCTTGAGAATCTTGGCGTGGGGGTGGGGACTTCTCAGGATTTTCCCGTAGAGCATATTGGGCAGAACTACATCAAAGGTGTATCTGGCACTACCGGTTACTTTTTCCGTTCCGTCAACGTTATGTACCCGTGTACCGATTACTGAATATTTGCTCATTTCGCCTCCTTATACTCACCATACTCACCTTTGACCACATCAGTTACGGCGCGGATAATACTGTTATAGCCGGTACAGCGACAGATGTTGCCATCAATACCTTCCTTTATCTGCTCCTTGGTGGGCTTGGGGTTTTCCGCCAGCAGTGCCGTAGATGACATCAGCATTCCCGGAGTACAGAAGCCGCACTGATAAGCGCCGTGGTCAAGGAAGGCCTTCTGCAAGGGGCTAAGCTCATTTCCTTTAGCCAGACCCTCGACGGTCACCACCTCAGCAGCGTTGGCCTGGAGGGCCAGTACGGAGCAGGACTTGACCGACATGCCATTGAGCATTACCGTGCACGCCCCGCAGGAACTGCTGTTACAACCTCTTTTGGTTCCGGTCAACCCGACGATGTCTCTCAATACCTCTACCAGCAGGGTTTTGGGCTTTATGTAAAGGTCATAGGGCTGACCGTTCACTTTAAGTTTCAGCTCTTTTTTCATTTTCACTTAACCTCCATGCTAAGCTTTCTTCGCCCTGGCTAGGGCTTCCTTAATCATCCTTGGCACCAGAACCTTCGCCAGTTCTCGCCGGTACTCCTCTGAGGCAGCGATATCAGATATCGGGTCTGCTTCGGTAGAGGCGATCTCCCCGGCTTGCTTGAGCAGAGCATCGGTAATCTTCTTACCTTTCAGCACCGCTTCCGCCTTCTTGGCCCTCATCGCCGTCGGTGCCGCTGCCCCCAGGGCAATGCGGACATCCTGGCAAACGTTATCGCCGGTGCCCAAGGTAATCGATACGGCAACTCCCACCGTGGCTAAATCGCTTTCTATAATGTTAAATTTGGTGTAGGCAGTGCCGGTGTGGGGCGGGGGTGGGGGTATCACAATTTCGGTAAGCAACTCACCGAGTTCCAAGGCGGTCTCAAAGTAATCGAGGGAAAAGTCTTCAACCGGCATGCTTCTCTCGCCCTTCAGGCTAGCCATTTTCAAGGTGGCATTTAACGCTATCAGTACCGGTGCCGGGTCTCCCGACGGGTCGGCGTGACAGAGATTGCCCCCGATGGTGCCCCAGTTGCGGGTCTGAATTGAGGCTAACCTGGTTTCCATCTCGGCCAGCACGGCAAAACCATCCCGCATCATCGGGGATTTTTCTATCGCCCGATGCGTGGTAGTCGCACCGATTTTCAGCCCGCCTTTGTCATCTTTGATATAGCTCAGCTCAGATACACCCTTGATATCAATTAGATACTTGGGGGCAACCAACCCCTGCCGCATTAAGATTAGTAGAGACTGCCCGCCGGCAATCACCTTGCAATCATCCTGGTATTTATCCAGCAGGGTGAGGGCTTCTTTAAGTGTCTTGGGGGCAAAGTGTTCAAAGTCTTTTATCATTTTGAGCCTCCATTTTCGGGTGTCTAGTCACCGACTCTACTTTTCAGCTTCTCCTGTAGATTGTCGGTAAACTCCTTACCGACTTTGTCGACCTTGGCCCGCATTATCCTTTCGCCGAAGGTAGCCAGCCGACCAACTATGCTTACGGTGGAGCGATAGGCTACCTCCACCTCATCTTTTGAGATTTCAGTTAGGTCAACGATGGTCTCCTGGGTGAAGGTGCCGGCTTTAGTCACATCGGAACCTCTACCAACAGCCTTCACATGTTTTGGCGGGTCAACCTCGGTTAGAGTCTGGGTGAACTTGAATTTTACCGATATCGGTCCTACCTTCTGCTTGACCACACCTTCCCAGGTCCTGTCATCAACGGCTTCCATTTTTTCAGCGCCGGGGATACAGGATGCCAGTGTGCCTGGCTCAAGTAGAAAATCCCAAACCTGCTGAATGGGCGCTTTCATGGTAAACTTTCCCTCAATTAGCATTTTGAATTACGCCTCCTCTTTACATATTTTAGAGCATCTTATTTATATACGGGTCTTTCTTACTGGTGGGGAGAGATGGCATTTCAAACTTGCCATTGGAGCCCTTCTTTGACATAGGCAGGTCTTTTATCGCCTCGGGCAAACACCCGCGGTATCTTTCGCAGAAACACAAAAAATAATGCCTGCCCCGATATACTGGGCAATCCTTACACAATTGCCCCGAAAAGGGGCACATCATACTCGCCTTGGCCATTAGACCACTGCTCTCCTACGCCTCTATTTTCACATACTACACCCTGACTACGCAACATTTCTGGCAAAAATCATGGTTTGGGCTTAGTTTCAGGGCTTTCCCAGTCCTTCATTGGCCTCATCCACTCCGCCCGCTCCACGAACTCGTCATGGGCTAGAGGTACCGGTGGATGACAGACAAACTTAGGGTCAAACTCATTCTTTACCTTGAGCAGCCATTCATGGTAGTTCGGCCCATACGCCGGTCCGGTCAAATAGAGGGGCTGGTGCGGACCGAGGAGCGAGGTGTAAAAGCGTTTTCTTATGTTTTCCTTGGACGTTTCCAGGTAGAAGTGGTCAACGCCGTCAGTATTCTCGTCCGGGTCCCAGTAGACCAAGAACTCGGAGTAGCCCTGATGGCCCAGCTCAAAGCTCTGGAACCAGCCGGGGTCACCATAGTCGGGCATGAGTGGCGGGGTGAAGTTCCGCTTCAGCTTGGCGTAGTTCTCTCCGTGAGGTATGGCATGCTCAACCGTTTCTATGACATAGTCCACCGAGAAATAGCCACCACACATCAGCCACATCCCGGCGGAGTCAGCATTCTTAATCCAGGATTCGTCCGAGGGCCGGGTGCGACGAGCCTCTCCGCCAAGCTCACCTATTATGTCCATCAATACCTGCTCTTCATATTCCAGCTGCTCCTCGGAGGTGAACCCGATGAGCAATACACGGAGAAGATGAAAGCCGGCGATTGTTTCTTCATTCTCCTGTGACCAGAGTTCCCAGAACTCTTCTTTGCAGCTTGCCTTGGCAATTGCCCGCCAGAATATGGGCACCTTGGTCACGCCACCGCCTATCTCTGCTTTGGCCATCTCAAACATGGCTTCTTTCATGGAATCCTTACTGGGCATGGTAAAGTTTATCCACTTTACCCTTTTGATGGGAAGCTGGAGGGTGGTGTGGGGTGAAATCCCCGATGGCTCAAGCCTTTCCGGTTGGAAGGGCAGAAGCTTTATCGCCATTTTGGTTACGATGCCCAGACATCCTCTCAAGCCGGTGAAACCCCGCAGTAACCCCCGAAGGTCGGGGCCCAGCCCCTCACCCCAGAAGGGGTCTTCCTGCAAAGCCAGCGAACCCATCCTGACCAGTTCGCCGTCAGGCAGAACCAGCTCCGTGCCCAGTATCCGCCGGTGGGGTAAGCCAATCCGGTAGCTGAGGGGAGACCAGCCATCGCCTATCATGTTGGCGATGGCCGATACCTGCGAGCCGCCACCGCCAATAACAATATACATGCCCCTGTTCATCGCCTCTTCCTGGAGTTGTGAATAAATAATCCCGGGCCCAACCACAGCGTAAAGGTGCTTCTCATCAATCTCAAAATCAGTCATGCGCTTCAGGTCAACAAGTAACTCGTCAGCAACGTGGGGATGAGAGCGGGCACCATAGAATCCGGTGCTATAGGGAACATACGGAACCTTATAGCGGTTGCACACCTTGACTATCTTCTGGACCTCTTCTGTAGTCCGCGGCATAATGACGCAGCCCGGCACCTTGGTCATTACCCTCTCATATCCCAGGCCGCATTCATATCCTCCGGGCCCAGCCCGGTAACCCTCGCAAATCACTGGGTCAGTCGAAATATACTCGGCACCAACAATGGATTCCAGTTCCTTACATGCTTCTTTGGATATAGCCATAATTTACCCCCTTAGCCTGGGATTGCCGCCAGGATGATTTCGGCAATGTCAAATACCTTCAGCTTTTCCCCGTTCTTGCCGATAGCTTGAGTGAAATTCTCCTTACACCAGGGACAGGTAGATACAATAGCTTCAGCACCCACCGTTTTTACTTCTTCCAACCTTTGCTTTGCCGCCCATAAAGCAAAATCAGGGAAGGCTTCTTTGGTTCCTCGACCAGCGCCACAGCAAAAGGCGTTTTCTCTCATTCTGACCATTTCCACCAGCTCCACGCCGGGGATAGCACTCAAAATATCCCGTGGCTGCTGGTAAACGCCGTTAGTGCCTCGCCTCCGCTCCAGCGGTGGGCTTACCATGCCCCACTGCCCCCGCTCCCCTGCCCATGGCGTCCAGGGCTCGCTTAAGCGGCTCAAGCTGCACGAATCGTGGTAGGTCAGTCGCAAATCAACGCGCTTGGTGAGCTTGAGTTTCCCGTTCTTGATTAACTCATCCACAAACTCGGTCAGATGCACCACCCGGAAACCCAAATCAGCCGTCGGCATATTGAGTATTTTGGGATAGTCAACCTTCCACATCCGGTAGCCCTCGGCGCAACTGAGGAGGAGGGTTTTAGCTCCTGTCTGCCTGACCGCCTCAATATTACGCTTGGCCAGCTCTTTGGCCTCGTCTATCATGCCCACCGAGTAGAGAGTGTTGCCGCAGCACCGCTCATCGGGCATCAGCATAAACGGAGTACCAGAAGCATTTAGTATTTTCGCTGTTGCCCGGGCTATCTCAGGGTTTCGGTAAGAAGCCGAACAGCCGACAAAGTAAAGCACATCGGCTTTGGCCGAAGGCTTTATTCCATCAGAGAGCCACTTGTTGCGGTTCTGGTGAGGGGAACCGAAGCGGTTATGCTCTTTGATTATATTCTGAGCCATCTTCTTGTGTTGGGGCATGGGACCCTTGCCGTCTTTGACCGCCCTTATTCTCAGTGCCTCCAGAGTGAGCTCTATTTCCAGGTCAAGGTTCCGCTTACAGCCCACATCACAGGCACCGCAGAGGGTGCAGGCATAAAGTACCTTGAGCAGTTCATCGGAGTAATCCAGCCTGCCTTCAACCAGCGCCAGCCCAATCCTCATCTTGCCATAGGCGCCATATGAGTCAAACAGGTAGCGAGTGGCACTGGGGCACCTGGTGCTGAAGGTAACGCCGGGCATGTATATATGGTCAACCCAGGTGCACCCCTTACACTTGATGCACTTGCTCATGTCATAGATAAAGTTCTCTGCCTGTGTTACGTCCAGGCTCACTTTCTTCTTGGGCATTCTGTCCTCCTCAGAAGCACAAATTCCCGGTATTCATGATATTGTTGGGGTCGAAGAGCTTTTTAACCCTTTTTAGTGTCGCAGCATAGTCGGTGGCTTTGTCGTATACCAGTTTGGCCAGTTCCCCGTAGGGTCTGGTGAAAAGAGCCCCTTCCTTCAGCAACGCCGGAGCAGCTTCACGGGATAAATTCCATACTTTTTCCACCTCCGGGCGGCTAGCTGGGTCATAGAAGAAGTTAAATTCCAGATGACAGGCCCGGTTATGCTCTATGGGCTGGAGGTAGCCTCCGATGTCGTCTATGGGGTAACCATGTCTGGCGGCTATTTCCTCGACCATACTGATGAATTTTGGCGCCAAGGCGGGCTTGGTGATGAAGAAGAGGCTGTGGCACGACCCTTTATAGCGGTTCCTCCAGTAGGTCACTGCCTTGGGCCAGGGTTGGCGAAGCAAAGGCAAGAGTTTCTCCCCTAAGCCGGGAAATCCAGAGAGACTCTCGGCAAGAGAAATTTTAGGGAATTCATCTTTGATAATCTTGCGGAGCGCTTCTTCCTCATACTGGAGCTTTCCCTCGGGGCGTCTCTGCATTCCGCTTATTACCAGAATGAGAGTCCAGGGGGGCAGAGAGGACCTTAATTTCTCAAAGCCCTTGGGCCAATCCTCGGCAACTATCGTTGCCAGGTTAACCTTGTTCAACAGCAGGCACTCCTGCCCTATCCTCCGCCTTAGAACCTGGTACAGGCATTCCATGGCACGGCTAAGGTCATTAACCGGAGCCAAAAATATCTTGTCCTTCTTGGGCAGGTGCTGAATTTTAAGGTTAGCCCAGGTTACCACCCCCATAGTTCCCTGAGCACCCTGGAGAAACCGATAGAAATCTATGCCTGGCCCTGAGGGATTGGCCCCCTTTGAAGGCGAATCAGGGTAGCCAGCTACACTGGCCGAGCCCGTCCTGAAGATTTCTCCCGTGGGCCAAACTACCTCCATGCTTTGAAGGGGCTCGCCGTAATCATATACGGTATTGGTGAGCACTTCCCTCTCCAGATGGTCAGTAACCACCGAGCGTAAAGGATGGGGCAGCAGCGGCATTATCATTCTGAAGCCTTTTTTGCCCAAGTGGCTGGTGAGTTGTTCCCAGGTGACCCCAGCTTCCACCCTCACCCTTTTATTAAATTCATCCACTTCCAGAACCCGGTTCATTCTGGTCAGGTCGAGGATGATACCGCCCTGCTTGGGAATGGTAGCCCCATGAAAGTGCACCGGCGAACTAACCGGCACCACAGGTATTAGATTCTCGTTGGCCAATTGGATGACCTGCTGAACCTCCTGGGCGTCTTTGGGCTTCACCACATAGTTGGGCACCCCTGAGGGTGCCAGGCTGAAGTCCTTGGAATAGGCGTCTAAAGTTTTAGGCTCATCCGAGAAGTTCTCGCGCCCGACGATTTCTAAAAGCTTGTCCCTTGTTTCCATATCTTACCTCCGCTTCGTGCGGTGCTTCACGGCGTCAAGACACACCAATTTAACAATCACATTGAAACTGAGGGATAATTCGCCTCAGGTTGGGTGTCCAGTAGCCGTGGAATGGTACCAATGTTCTTTCGCCCCCAAGTATATCATAAAAGCCCAGGTCGATGCCAACAACTACCACCTAATCTAATAAAGTGATAGCTATATGTGCCGGATGGTGGTCTTCTCCACTATCGCTACGCCGGGTCAAGGTTGTATAATGTGAAAATAAAGACAAGAGAGGAGAAGGAACATGCTAGCTGGCGTACTCCAAATTAGTGGGTTTATAGGAGGTATTATCACTATTGTTGCTGGAATTGTCGTACTCATCTGGCCCAAGATAATTGCTTATATTGTTGGTATCTACCTTATTATCATCGGCGTACTCGCTGTCACCGCTGCCTTAAGATGACTGTATAGGACAAAAACTTGACATTTGTTACTACATATGTTATAACACATTCAACGTGGAGAGGTTAGCTGATAAGCTAAGGCACTGCCGAACTGGAAAAGGGTGGACACAGGAACAACTTGCCCGAAACATCGGTGTCTCGCTAAACACCGTGCACAGGTGGGAGTCAGGTAAGACCAGACCCTCACCGCTTGCCATGGAAAAGCTCGAAGAATTGCTGAAAGATATACTCGAACGCGAGCAGCTGAAGCTGCTTTGAGCCTTAAAAGGAGACTTTATGAGGGCAGCTAGTTGAAGAGTAATAACAGGGACAGAAGCCAAGCTAGCTCCACCCTGTTGGACGGGACAGTCTATTCTCAGCGAAAGAACTGGTGCCCATTTACCTCATCTCCCGTAGAATCTTATATCCCAATCGTAGGCGAAGACCGGATAGCGGCGCTTCAGCGCGTCGCTCAAGGTCTTAACGGCCTGAAAATGCTGGAGCTGAGCGCTACCGCTCGGGGTGGCGGCGTAGCTGAGATGCTATATAGCTCGATACCTTTCCTGAACGCGCTGGGGATAGAGACAGAGTGGAGGATTATCAACGGCAATGAAGGCTACTTCGAGTGCACCAAGAAATTGCATAATCTGCTGCAGGGCATGAAGGGCTCCTTCACCGCCGAGATGAGGCGAATCTACCTCAAGCAGCTTGAGGAGTACGCCAGCGCTTATCCTATCGATACTTCCCCGGATGTGGTGGTGGTACATGACCCTCAGCCCCTTGGTATCAGTCGCTATCTTCACAAGAACAGTGAGACCTGGATTTGGAGATGCCATATCGATGTGGAGCCAGTAGTCAAGTCAAGAAATGGCCTGCTGAAGTACATCACCAATTGGATTACCTATTATGACGCGGCCATACTTTCCGCCGTCCACTACATCTATCCGCCCTGGCCCCTACCCAAGTTTGTAATTCCTCCCTTCATTGACCCTTTCTCAGAAAAGAACCGGGAATTGACTGAGGAAGAGATAGACAAGGTCCTTATCAAATACCAGATAGACCCATCGCTTCCTATCATTGCCCAAATTGGAAGGTTTGACCCGTGGAAAGGACTGGATAGGACTATCGCCGTTTACCGCCGGGTAAGGGAGGATATGAAATGCCAGCTTATATTGGCTGGAGGCTTCGCCGATGATGACCCCGAAGGCGAGAGAGTTCTGGAGGATGTCCGCTCTAAAACAAATGGCGATGATGGTATCCATGTACTCAAACTTTCACTGGACAATCGGTTGGATAATTATCGGGAAGTTAACGCCCTCCAGCGAGCCGCCAGTATAATAATGCAACCATCCACTAGAGAGGGCTTCGGACTGGTGATTACTGAGGCTTTATGGAAGGGTAAACCAGTCATAGCCGGTAACGTGGGTGGCATCCCACTTCAGGTCAGACATGGCGACACCGGTTATTTTTACCAGGACACATCAGAAACCGCCCAGCTGGTGATGTACTTGCTGAACAACCCCAAGGTGGCAGCAATGGTGGGCAAAAATGGCAGGAAGCATGTCGAGAGGCATTTTATCCTCCCCGACCGGATAGCCGATTTCCTAAGGGCCATAGATATGACGATGAATTCCGGCCTGAATAAGAAGAGACACCATGAATCTATAACCAGCTTCCACCCCTGGTTCACACGTGACATGCTCGGGTAAAAAACCCCTGGTATATTGGCTCCAACTTTAGCATCCCAGGGCATTCTATTCTAAACAGGTGGGATAGATGTGAATAGGTTTTTTACAATGTCTCTGCTTACCCTCAGCCGTTGGCTGCGGTCTAAAAAAGTCATCCTGCCGGTGTTGTTGATTAGCCGTAAAATGCTCAGGCTATTTTTTTGACAGCCGCTTCTCTCTCCATTTGTCGAACCATACAATCAGCCCTGGCATTACTGTAATCGTTATTACCAGGCAGAGGAATACACCGAGCACCGTGGTAATACCGAAGTCCCGAATCATGACAAAGTTTGATGCTATTAGAACACCAAAGCCTCCCAGAGTAGTTAGGGCTGTGGTTACTATGGCTCGCCCTATCTTCGACAGCGCCGTGACCATGGCATCTTGAGGTGGTAGTCCCTGTTTTTTCTCTTCTTCGTACCGCCCCATAAGCAGCACCATGAATTCGGTGCAGATGCCGATGATAATGACACCCAGCACGGCGGTGAGCGGGTTGAGTGGAATGCCAATGAGATACATGTCCAGCGAAGACCAGGCGATTACGGTGCCAACCGGTACGATAATGAATATGACGCTCATGAAACGCCGGTAGACCAGCAAGAGGACTATAAATACCGCGCCGAGACAAATGAGATTAAATGTGAATCTTGCCCCCACTACGGCGTCCATGGTGCTGGCACCGAGGGCAAGGCTGCCAACGGGTGAAATCTGTACGCCAGGCGGCGGCTGAGCCTCGTCTTCCATAAGTTGAAGCAGGTCGTTGGTTTCCTCCAGGGATATGTACTTGATACTGAATGACGCACTTGCCATTGTGTGGCCGCTGGAGAGAACCTGGTCTAGATAGAGGGAAGGGATGCTGTCTAGTATCTCCTCAATTTGCTGTTTGGGAGGAATTACTCCCCCGGCGGCTTCACTGACCAGTACCGCCGGGCTATTCACCGAAATGAGTTCGGGATGGAGAGTGAGCGCCTTATCCTGGTATCCCTTCAGCCAGCTAAGTACCGCCGGGCTGGTTACGTCATCTGCTTCCATCATGAAGCGGATTTCACCTCCGCTACCAAGAATCTCACGCAGCTCTCTCACCTCCCTCAGTTCAGTTATGTCCTGAGGCATAAGTTGTTCAAAGTCGGTATTTTTAGGTAGCCACTGGTCCACCACGCCACCGGCAATGCCAAAGATAAGGGCAATTATGAAAATGGGGAGCGTGTTATTGATGGCAAGTCTGGCAATTCGTGATAAAATACGTTCAATACGGCCGCTCGCCTCTGTTGCCGCCTTTCTTAACCGGGCAATAGGCGCCTTCCTATCACCCAGATAGACAATACTGTGAAGTAGGAATAGGCCTACTATATAACTCAGGATGATACCAATAGCCAGCACCATGCCGAAGTCGCGTATCATGGGCACCTCGGATATGTAAAGCGTGATGAAGCCGATTATGGTTGCCAGCAGAGCAATGCCGACTACGGGGAACATACGGGATAAAGAAGTAACCATGGCTTCACCGACGGACTTGCTTCTGGTGACTTCTTCCTGGTAACGATTGTGGAATTGTATCGAGTAGTCTATTCCAAGACCAATAAGTATGGGCAGCACGGCCATGGTGGCCATGGTGAGAGGAATTGAAGCGTATCCCATCAGACCGAATGTCCACAAGGCACTGATTCCGACCATGAGAAGAGAGAGTAGCCGCCAGCGTACCCGGAACAGGAGTACCAGTATCAGAATCATAACCAGTACAACCAGGACCAACAACATTACCATATTCCGCCCCAGGCTATTGCTGATGGCATCGACCAGCTTGGTATCAGCAATTATGGTAGTGTCTACTTCCACTAGCGGGTGGGCGGAGAAGAAGTCTTCAATGTCCCTGGCCGCCTGCAGGGCTTCCTCGTCGTCCATGTTCCCTTGAGGAGTAACTATAATCAGAACATGTTCATCGTCGGGGATGAAAGGTTGCATTGCCTGGCTGACCGCTCCTTCGGCATCGTAGAGGACGGTGGCTACAAAGAGGGGATTGTCCAGTGAGGGTTCTCCCTCAATGGCTATCTGTAGCAGAGTTAACGGGCTGAGAATGGAGCGGTAGCGTTCGTCATCGGAAAATTCCTGCTCAAACTTACTGAGTATCGCCAGACTGTGACTTGAGAAGATATCCTCAAGCTTTCCTTCAAGTAGAACTGTGATCGGTTCGCCGCCGAATTGCTCTTCATAGCGTGAGTTGTCCTGCGCTATTTCCGAGTTGGGTGAAACCAGAGCATCGAAGCCGGTCTCAGAGTCCAGCAGGGTAACACCCGGGGCAGCCGCTCCCATGAGTACTAGAACAATTATCAGTATCCACCAGGGTCGGCGTTTGATAAACCGAGCTAGTGCTTCTGAGAACCTTTTCATCCAGTACCACCTCTATCCAGTGTATGATGTCAAGCGCGGCAAGGTCAAGCCGAATATCTTGACGTCATGCGCAATCAGCCTGCAACCACTTGACAATAGGCTAATAATTCCGTATACTAATAACAAATCGAATACAGAAGTAAAGGCTGGGAACGAGATTAGTATGCCCCCAGCGAGGCTCAGAGAGCCGGGTAAGGTGTGAGCCGGTGTCAGCGCAGGGGTTGAATGGACTCGGGAGCTGCAAACCGAAAGGGATTAGCCCAAGTAGGCTTTGACGGAAGGGCACCGTTAGTAAAGCCCAGGGTATCGCTTTAGAATATCGAAGCTGTACCCGAGTGAGATGGTTGCTTGACTATTTGGCAATCAAGCAGGGTGGCACCGCGAAGGATTAACCTCTCGCCCCTATAGGCGAGAGGTTATTTTTTTAGGGGAAAATATGTACCATCCAACACTAGAAGAATTTAGAGCACTGGGAAATCAGGGGAACCTGGTGCCCGTCTACCGCGAGATTGGGGCAGATGCAGAGACACCGGTTTCTGCCTTCCTGAAGGTAAAACGCGGCGGTTACTCTTTCCTTCTGGAGAGCGTTGAGGGTGGCGAACGTGTGGCCCGCTACAGCTTTATCGGCACCGAGCCCTATCGGGTAATTACCACCAGGGAGGGAGATAATACCGACCCCCTCCGCCTCATCGCCGAGGAGCTGGGCAAATACAGGCTGGTACCGGTAAGCGGACTACCTGATTTTTGCGGTGGCGCTGTGGGCTACCTTGCCTATGAAATGGTGCGGCGTTTGGAAAAACTCCCCTCGCCGGACTCTGACCCTTTGGCTCTGCCCGAGTCGGTGTTAATGTTCGTTGATAGCCTTCTCATCTTCGACCATGCTACTCATAAGATTAAAATCGTCAGCCACGCCCGTCCCGATGGTGACGCCGATAGCGCCTATCAGGCAGCAGTGGCAAAGATAGACGACCTGGTGAATAGACTGGAGCAGCCCCTTGCCCACCCCCAGCCCATAACGGCAGCAGATACGCCAATAAAACCTGCCGAAATCTCTTCCAACCTCACCAGGGAAGAATTTGAAGCCGGTGTCGAGAAGGCGAGGCAATATATAACGGAGGGCGAAGCCATCCAGATTGTGCTTTCCCAGCGCCTGAGCCGGCGCACTAGTGCCCACCCCTTCAACATCTACCGAGCCCTGCGGAGTATCAATCCCTCGCCCTATATGTTCTTCCTCGACTTAAAGGACTTCCAGCTCATTGGCTCATCTCCTGAGATTCTGGTGAGAGCGGTGGATGGCACGGTGACCACACGTCCCCTGGCAGGGACACGTCCACGGGGGAAGACCAAGCTTGAGGACAAGCGACTGGAGAAAGAGCTGCGCAACGACGAGAAGGAACGAGCCGAGCATATAATGCTGGTTGACCTGGGACGCAACGATATTGGGCGGGTGAGCCTGCCGGGGACAGTAAAGGTCAGTGAGCTTATGGATGTGGAACGTTACTCTCACGTCATGCACCTGGTCACCAATGTGGAGGGTAAGCTGCGCACCGACATGACTCCCTTCGATACCCTCGGCGCCTGTTTTCCCGCCGGCACTGTCTCCGGGGCGCCCAAAATTAGAGCCATGGAGATTATCGCCGAGCTTGAGCCTGATAAGAGAGGGCCCTACGCCGGGTGCGTGGGCTACTTCAGCTTCTCCGGTAATATGGATACCGCCATAACCATAAGAACTATTGTCATGACCAACGGAATAGCCCACGTCCAGGCTGGTGCCGGTATTGTCTATGATAGCGTGCCGGCGCGGGAATATGAGGAGACTTTGAATAAAGCCCGGGCTTTGCTAAACGCCATTGAGGAGGCAGAAGCCCCCAGTGATAAAGGAAAGAGCCATGCTGTTACTGATAGATAACTATGATAGCTTCACCTATAACCTGTTCCAGTACTTGAGTGAGCTGGGAGAAGAGGTGCGGGTAGTCCGTAACGACAAGATAACGCTCAAGGAGATTGAAGGGATGAACCCGGAGCGGATAGTAATCTCCCCCGGCCCCTCCACACCCTTAAACGCCGGCATATCCAATGATGTCATCCGGCATTTCGGAGATAGGGTACCCATCCTCGGCGTGTGCTTAGGGCATCAGTGTATCGGCTACAGCTATGGCGGCACTGTTGGCCCGGCCAGTGAAATCATGCACGGCAAGTCGTCTTTTGTCTACCACAATAATAGCGGTGTTCTTTACGGGCTCCCCAACCCCTTCCCGGCTATACGCTACCATTCCCTGACTGTAGTCCGTGAAGGGCTTCCCGACTGCCTGGAGATAACCGCCTGGACAGAGGACAATACCATCATGGGCTTACGCCACTGCCAGCACTCTGTCGAGGGCATCCAGTTCCACCCCGAATCTTTTATGACTCAGGTGGGGAAGGATGTACTGAGGAATTTCTTACAATATAGTAAGGTATTTTAGAACCCATCCCCCTGACCCCCTTCCCTTAAAAAGGGAAGGGGGAGTAGAAGTAAGAGAGGGGCGAAGCCCCTCTCAAACACCCGACTAATGGGGTGGGGAATTAAGGAGAGAGATAAAAAGGAGAGTCAAAGAGGGGCGAAGCCTTTCTCAAACACCCTGGGGATTGGGGTGGAGTTAGGAATGTTTAAGAAGGGTGAAACCCTTCTTCACAAAACCTCTTCCCCCTCTCCTTTGAAGGAGAGGGGGATAAAGGGGGTGAGGTAGAAAAATGATTAAAGAAGCTATTACCTTATTAATAGATGGCCAGTCCCTCACCATGGAACAGGCCGCCGAGGTGATGGAGGAGCTGACCACGGGACAGGTAACGCCAGCCCAGTTTGGCGCCTTTGTCACTGCCTTGAGAATGAAAGGGGAGACGGCCGATGAGATTGCCGGGCTGGCCAGCGTCATGCGGGCTAAGTCAGTCCGAGTGGAGACAACCGAGCCGGTTATTGATATTGTCGGCACCGGCGGTGATAACTCCCGGAGCTTTAACATATCCACCGCTGCCGCTTTGGTTGCTGCTGGCGCTGGCATAAAGGTCGCCAAGCATAACAACCGCGCCATGACCAGCCAGTGCGGTAGTGCCGATGTCCTGGAAGCGCTGGGCATGAAAATAGAACTTGATGCCAACCAGGTGAAGGACTGCCTGGAAAAGGTGGGTATCGGCTTCATGTTCGCTCCGCTGTTTCACCCGTCAATGAAGTTCGCCGCCACCCCCCGGCGTGAGATTGGCATATGCACTATATTCAACATCCTTGGCCCGCTGACCAACCCGGCACTGGCTGAGTCCCAGGTTCTGGGTGTGCCCAGCGAGGAACTGGGCGAAAAGATGGCGCAGGTACTTTATCGCCTGGGCTCAAAGCACGCTCTGGTAGTCCACGGCTTGAACGGAATGGACGAAATCTCAGTGGACGGCAAGTCTAGAGTGTGGGAACTAGAGGATGATGAGATAACCGATTACCAGGTGGCACCTGAGGATTTTGGCTTCACTATGGCCGGAGTTGAAACGCTTCTTGGTGGGACACCCCAGGAGAATGCTATGATGCTGCGCTCGGTGCTGGAGGGCGAGAAGGGGCCGAGAAGAGACGCCGTGATAATGAACGCCGCCGCCGGTGTCGTGGTTGGCCAGCGGACTAAACACTCCTCAGGACTTCCCGCTCTGAAGGAAGGCGCCGAGATAGCCAGGGAGGCAATAGACAGCGGACAGGCGCGGGATAAACTGGAGAGGCTGATTAAACTGAGTCAAAGTTTTGGGCGAGAGACATGTTTTTAGATAGGATTGTTGACTATAAGCTGGAAGAGCTAGAGCAGAGGCAAAAAATTGTCCCCCTGCCCCAACTCAAGGCAGCCATCAGGGAAAGACCTTTGCCTCTGGATTTAGCGGCTGCCCTCAGGGGGGATAGCCTCCGTTTGATTGCCGAGGTCAAGCGGGCGTCGCCTTCCCGAGGGGTATTACGCCCTAAGCTAGACGCGGTTAAGCTGGCATATACCTACGCCCAATGCGGGGCGGCGGCAATATCGGTGCTCACTGAGTCACGCTACTTTCAGGGAAGCGGGGAAGAGCTTGAAGCTATTAAGCGCGAGTTGCCCAACACCCCCCTACTACGGAAGGACTTCATACTTAAGCCCTATCAGATATTTGAATCGCGTGCCTGGGGAGCTGATGCCCTGCTTTTGATTACTGCCATACTAGATGATGCCGATTTAAAGGAACTGCTCTCGTTGAGTCATGATTTGGGAATGCAGTGCCTGGTAGAGGTGCATAACGAAACCGAGCTGAAAAGGGCTCTGGCATGTGACGCCAGAATAATCGGTATTAATAATCGTGACCTTGATACCATGACGGTAAACATAAATGTTACCAAAAGGCTTCGCCCCCCCATCCCCCCCAGCCGAATAGTGGTCAGCGAAAGTGGTATAAAGGAGCGGGGCGATATCCAAAAGCTGAGGGAATGGGGAGTTAATGCCGTGCTTATTGGCGAGGCATTGGTTACTGCCGATGACGTAGCGGCCAAGATAAAGGAGTTATTTTGATCAAGGTTAAGATTTGCGGTATTACTGAAGTCTCTTATGCCCGGGCGGCAATGGAAGCCGGGGCTGACCTTATCGGGGTGGTTTTTGCATCCAGCCCGCGGCAGGTTACTTATGACAAGGCAAGAGAGATAGTGGCTGCGGTCAAAAAACATTATTTCCCAGTAGCCGGGGTATTCGTCAATATGCCCGCCGACACGGTAAATACGGTGGCTTACGCTTGTGAGCTGGACTGGGTGCAGCTCAGCGGCGACGAGACCTGGGAGTACTGCCAGGAAATAGAGAAGCCGGTGATAAAGGCAATTCATGTATCTCCTAGTCTGTCAGAGAAGGAGCTTTTAGCCCATCTGGAAGATGGCCAGAGGATGCTAGGTTCCCGTTCTCCCATCTACCTGCTTGATACTTGGCTAGAGCAGAAGTACGGGGGAACAGGGCAGGCATTTTCCTGGGAGATAGCCAAGGGGGCGGTGGCAGAATTCCCAACTATTATTGCCGGCGGGCTCCAGCCGGGAAATGTGGGGCAGGTGGTAGCCAATTTAAGACCCTGGGGAGTTGATGTTTCCAGCGGGGTTGAGAGCGGAGGGGTTAAAGATGTTGAAAAAATCAAGGCTTTTGTCCAAGCTGCCAGGTCGGCAGATTAGAGCTATGGAAGGAGGAACAGTCAGATGCTAGTGGTAATGAAAAACGATGCTACCGAAGCACAGGTGCAGGCAATTATTCGTGAAATAGAGAGCATGGGTTACCGTGGCGTGCCCATGCCCGGTGCCCAGCGGACGGCGGTGTGTATTATCGGCAACACCGGTCCGGTTGATGATTCACGGCTGCTGGTTATGGATGGCGTGAAAGAGACCATCCGAGTAACTAAACCCTATAAACTGGTAAGCAGAGAGACGCAACCACAGTCTTCGGTTATCGCCGTTGGTGATATCAAGATTGGCGGAGGGAAACCGGTAATAATGGCCGGGCCCTGCGCCGTAGAAAGCGAGGAACAAGCCCTCACCATCGCCCGCCTGGTGAAGAAAAGTGGGGCCCAGGTATTTCGGGGGGGTGCCTTCAAACCCAGAACCTCACCTTACAGCTTCCAGGGGCTGGGAGAGGAAGGGCTGAAAATACTGGACAGGGTCCGCAGGGAAACCGGCCTGCTAATCGTAACCGAGGCTACTGACCACACCAATATTGAGCTCGTGGAACGATACGCCGATATTATTCAGATCGGAGCCAGGAACATGCATAATTATTCCCTGCTCCGCCGGGCTGGTCATGCCTCGAAACCAGTCCTGCTGAAGCGCAGTTTTGCCGCCACCGTCGAGGAGCTTCTGATGTCAGCGGAATATATTATCTCCGAGGGCAATAATCAGGTTATCTTATGTGAACGAGGAATACGCACCTTCTCCGACAACACCAGGAATACCCTGGACCTGAGCGCTATCCCTTCCATCAAGGAAGTCAGCCATCTGCCCATCATCGTTGACCCCAGCCATGCCGCCGGACGAAGGGACTATGTGATTCCTCTGTCAAAGGGCGCCATAGCCGTAGGTGCCGACGGTCTCCTGGTGGAGGTGCACCACGACCCGCCCCACGCCCTCTCCGACGGGATGCAGTCCCTGTATCCGGAACAGTTCGAAGAACTAATGGAGGAGATAAAGGGTTTAATCCCATGAAAGCCAGCCATACTATCAAACTAGAGACAGTTAAGCACTGCCCGATTATCGTCGGCGACGGCATCCTGAGTGGACTTGCGGGTTATTTTGACTTCAGCGGCTACTCCAGCCTTGTTCTGATAACCGATGCCACGGTCAAAAAGCTCTACGGACAGAGTGTGATGAAAGCACTAAAGGCAACGGGGAAAAGAGTATCCTTGTTTACCCCGCCGGTGGGGGAGAGGGCCAAGTCACTGAGCACAGTGGAGCGGGGCTACCAATTTCTGCTGGAGCACAATGTCGACCGCAAAGGGCTCATATGTGCTCTGGGGGGTGGGGTGGTCGGTGATGTAGCCGGATATATTGCCGCTACCTACCTCCGTGGGATTGATTACCTTCAATTGCCCACCACCCTCCTCGCCCAGGTGGACAGCAGCATCGGCGGCAAGGTGGGCGTCAATTTCAGCGGCAAGAAGAACATGGTCGGCAGCTTCTATCAGCCGAGGGCAATTATTGGCGATGTCGCCCTTCTGAAATCTCTGCCCCCCGCCGAGATGCGAAATGGCATGGCTGAGGTAATAAAGTACGGACTGGCCATGGACGAGGAGCTATTCCGCACCCTTGACCAGAAGGGAGAAAAGGAATTTAATACGGCTGAACTGAAGGATATTGTTATGCGCTGTGGCTCTTTGAAAGCCGGCATAGTAGAGGTGGACGAGACGGAGCGAAGCGGGCAGCGAGCCATACTGAACTTCGGGCATACCGTTGGCCATGCCCTTGAGGCTGTCACCAAGTTCTACACACTGAGTCACGGTAAGGCGGTGGCTATCGGGATGGTGGCTGCCGCCAGAATAAGTGAGCAGGTGGGCATGCTTGACCAAAGTAATGTTCCTAGAATTGAAAACCTGCTGCTGAAGTTTGGCTTGCCTACCTATTGCCAGGGGGTAAATCCGGATGACCTGGTTGAAGCCACCCGTTTTGATAAGAAAACAACCCTCGGTCAGACGGGCTGGGTGCTACTTCAGGGCATTGGTAAGGGAGTAATTAACCAGCCGGTGGCGGAGGATGTGGTCAGAGGGGTGCTAAGGGAGGTGTGCCGATGAGAATTCTGGTGATTAATGGGCCGAATTTAAATATGCTGGGCAGAAGAGATATAGAACACTACGGTACCAATACTCTGGAATCGATAGAGCAGGCACTCATTGAGAAAGGGGAGGCGCTGGGTTGTGAGCTGGCTTTCTTCCAGTCTAATCACGAGGGGAGTATTATCGACTTTATCCAGGAGGAAGCAATAGGAGCCGATGGTATCCTGATTAATCCCGGTGCCCTGACCCACTACGGCTACTCGCTCCATGACGCCCTCGTTGATTCCGGACTACCGGTGGTCGAGGTGCACCTGTCAGATATTCATGCCCGCGAGGCATGGCGCAAAATATCGGTTATCTCAGATGTGGTTATAAAGCAGATCAGCGGCCTTAAGGCCCAAAGCTATTTGTTGGGGCTGGAAGCCCTGGTTGAGCATATCAGGAGTCAGGCAGGCAAGTGAAGGTAAGAATAACACCATCGTCGGTGACGGGAGAGGTTTCAGCGCCGCCGTCCAAGAGCTATACCCACCGGGTGGTGATACTGACCTCATTGGCGGCGGGGGAGAGCGTAATTGAGAACCCCCTGGTGTCAGATGACACCCTCTATACCATTGATGCCTGCCGCTGCCTGGGGGCTGATATTAAGCGGGAGGGTAATGAGCTAAGAGTTACCGGCACCGGCGGTCAAATCAGGGTCGCCGCCGATAAAAATAAGATTTTCGCCGGCAACTCAGGGAGCACCATCCGCATGGTAGCCCCACTGGCAGCTCTAAGCCAAACCAAGGTCATCTTCGACGGAGATGATAGACTCCGTCAGCGCCCGATAGGCGATTTGCTATCGGCGTTAGAAAGCTTAGGGGCTCACGCTCGCTCACTGGAAAGTAACGGCTACCCGCCCGTCGAAATCCAGGGAGGTAATTTTAGCGGGGGCGAGATTACCATTCCCGGGCAGGTAAGCTCCCAGCATATCAGCGCCCTGCTTATGATTGCCCCCTGTACCAAGAACGGAATAAAAATCAAGATTAGCGACGGGCTCCGCTCCCGACCATACATAGATATAACCCTTGATGTTATGCGGGCTTTCGGGGTTGAGGCAGTAAATCGCAACTCCTATATGGAGCTCCTGGTCAAAGGAGGTCAAGAATATAAAGCCAGACACTACCGCATAGAGGGAGACTACTCTTCAGCCGCCTACTTCCTCGCCGCCGGCGCCATTGGCAGCAGGCCGGTAACCGTAACTAACCTGAAGGCTGACTCCGTTCAGGGTGATAGATATCTTTTGAATATCCTCTCCGAGATGGGGTGTTCCGTTGAATACCAGAAGGAGCCGGTGAGGATTTCTCGCCGTGATGAACTAAAAGGTGTTACCGTAGATATGGGTGATTATCCCGATATTGTCCAGACGGTGGCGGCTGTTGCCGCTTACGCCCGCGGTAAGACAGAGGTTACCAATATCGGCCATTTGAGGTTCAAGGAGACAGACCGAATCAGCGACACGGCCGCCGAACTGGCTAAGATGGGAATAAGAGTCGATGTGAACGATAATATTATGGTAGTCTATGGGGGAAAGCCAAAGGGAGCTGAAATTGAAGCCCATAATGACCATCGCATGGCGATGAGCTTGGCCATTGCCGCCCTTTTTGCCAACGGCAGTTCCATTATTAACGGCGCTGAGGCGGTTACCAAGTCCTATCCCCAGTTCTTCGCCGACCTGGCAGGGCTGGGGGCAAAAGTCGAGGAATTATCATGAACATCGTACTTATCGGCATGAGGGGCTCGGGGAAGACCACGGTAGGTAAGATTCTAGCCCGCAAACTGGGCAGAGAGCTTATCGAGATGGATGAGCTAATCGC
>Ga0209979_1000974_pt1 | contig 34051 bp, 34 predicted proteins | sample AnhtaG_FD_183114 | JGI IMG/M metagenome (GOLD analysis project Ga0209979, IMG submission 183114) | Deep subsurface microbial communities from Anholt, Denmark to uncover new lineages of life (NeLLi) - Anholt_01485 metaG (SPAdes) (version 2) | ecosystem: Environmental > Aquatic > Marine > Oceanic... | reverse complement strand
TGAAGTTGAAGTCCGAGTCAATATCAAGGCAGGATTTTTCGAAACAATACTTGCAATGCAAATCGCATTCTGTAGTAACCACCACATGGAAGAATAATTGGACCACCTTTCCATATATTGCAGGTCTTCGTGTGAAGTCTCTGCGACCGCGCACGCAATGTCTTTGGTTGTGGTTTTAGATCTTTCTAGTGAAGCGTCGTATCTTAACTAAAGTTCATGCAGAGTATTCAATTTTTTCTTTCAAGTCTTCTACTGCTTCTGGGTTCATTAGAGTTGTTACGTCGCCTACTTTTTGACCTTTAACTAGAGCTTTTAGAATTCTTCGCATGATTTTTCCACTTCTTGTTTTAGGTAGAGCGTCGGTAATCACGATTTTTTCAGGTTTCGCTGTGGGTCCGATGACTTTGACTACTTGCTGAACAAGTTCCTTCTCTAATTCTTGAGAGGATTCAACGCCTTGTCTTAGGACGATAAAAGCGACAGGAACCTCACCTTTCACATCATGGGGAGCTGCGACGACTGCGCATTCCGCTACTGATGCGTGTTGTGTCAGTGCGTTCTCAACTTCCGCTGTTGAAAGTCTGTGACCTGCTACTTTCATAACGTCGTCAACCCTTCCTGTTAGACGCAGGTTGCCCATCTTGTCCCACTGGATTGCACCATCACTCGTGTAGTAGATTTTGTCGCCATATGTACGCCAATATTGTGTTTTGTATCTCTCAGGATCCTTGTAGACTCCACGTAACATGCTAGGTGCGAATGGGCTTTTCTGGACGAGGTATCCTCCCTCACCAATCTTAACTGGTTGCCCGGTTTCATCTAGAATTGTATGGGTGACGCCGGGGAAACTCCTGCCTGCAACTGTGGGGATGAAGGGACCAATTCCTGGAAGAGCATTTATCAGGGTGCCTCCCGTCTCAGTTTGCCACCATGTGTCGATTACTGGACATCTGCCTCCACCAATGTGATGGAAATACCACATCCATGCATCTTGGTTGATAGGCTCACCGACTGTGCCAAGTAGACGCAGACTACTTAGGTCATGCTTTTCAAGCCATTCATTTCCCCATCTAAGTATCATTCGTATGGCTGTCGGTGCGGTATAGAAAACTGTAATCCTATGTTTTTCCACGATTTCCCACCATCTATCGACTTCTGGGTAGTTTAGAGCTCCTTCATAGATCAAGATTGTCGCACCATTAAGTAGCGGTCCATAACAAGCGTAGGTGTGCCCTGTTATCCAGCCAATATCAGCTGTGCACCAGAATTTATCGTCATCATGAAGATCGAAATCCCATTTAGCTGTCCAGAAGGCGACTGTAAGATAACCTCCAGTATTGTGAACTATGCCCTTCGGTTCTCCAGTAGTACCACTTGTATAGAGGATGAAAAGCATGTCTTCGCTGTCCATTGGTTCAGGTTCACAGTAATCAGCTGCTTCGTCCATTAGCTCGTGCCACCATAGATCTCTATTCTGGACCATGTTAGCTTCATTTTTTGCGCGTTGAACTACGATGACATGTTCAATCCCAGTATTTTCCACTCCTAAATCAGCGTTAGCCTTGAGATTAACTATCTTTCCTCTATGGGAATATCCATCTGCAGTGATCAAAACCTTCGCTTGCGCATCTCTCATTCTACTTCTCAAGGATTCCCCGCTGAAAGCTGAAAAGACGACGCTGTGAACGGCACCTATCCGAGCACAAGCTAACATTGCTATCTGCACCTCTGGAATCATAGGCATGTATATTCCTACACGGTCACCTTTCTTAACACCAAGACTCTTCAGGACATTTGCAAACTTATTCACTTCAACATATAGATCGTTATAGGTTAACACTCTGTTTGGTTCGTCAACCGATTCAGGTTCCCAGATTATTGCTGCTTTGTTCTTTCGACCAGATTTCAAATGTCTATCTAAAGCGTTGTAAGATGCGTTAATCTTGCCACCAACGAACCATTTGTAATAAGGTGGGTTCCATTGATAGTCTTCCACCCATGGTTGGAACCAATCTAAACCCTCCTTTGCCCTTGTAGCCCAAAAAGCAACAGGATCCTTTGCTGCTTGAACGTAGATTGACTCGTCACTTATCCAAGCCCTTTTCTTCATTTCATCGGTTGGCCAAAACACAAATTTATTATCAGGATCTTCTTTAACCCATTTAACAGCTTTTTTCACAGATCCCCAACTCTTTAAGAACTTTATAAAACAATTGTTCTAAGATAAAATCTTTTCTTATGATGATGTAATGCACAATTGGAGAAGGAAAGACATTAGTCAAATCTAGTTTGGAAGAATACTTCATTAATTAGAGTTCACTAGTCAGCTAATTTTTCCGATTGGGAGAACTTGCTTTCCGTGAACATCATTCAATACTTCTGCTATAGCTAAGTAGACTGCGCTCAAACCACAGATTATACCCTCATATCCTAGAAAAGTCCCAACAATCGCACTCCCTGAAATCTCTCGTGCTGTTAGCAGAAAGAACAAGATCGCCAGACTTAAGAAAACAAATTGCAATACACGGTTTGCCTTCAGTGTACCCAAGAACATTCCGGAAGTGAAAAGCCCCCACATAAAGAAGTAGGCAGCCATAGAGATCGTTGAATAAGATTCCACCTCAAAAAACGTGAAGCTGGGCATAACAAGCAGAGCTACTAGAGACCACCAGAAAAGCCCATAAGAACAGAATGCAGTTGTCCCAAAAGTGTTGCCCTTGCGATATTCCATTAAACCTGCAATTATCTGCGCCAGACCGCCGTAGGCAATCCCCATAGCCAAAATCATACTGTCAAGAGGGAAGAAACCTGCATTGTGAAGGTTCAGAAGTACAGTTGTCATACCGAAACCCATTAGGCCCAAAGGCGCTGGATTCGAATATTGATCACTCAAACCTGTAACCCCAATTCAGTGAAGTCTCTAGGAGTCTGAGTCTTCGAATATAAGATTTTTCGAAAGTGTTAAAAGGCTGATGCTGTAAAACTCTTGGAATCATTACTAGGATTGATATTATAAATGGAATGGGCTTTAATTGCACCAATAACAGCTTTTGCCGCTATACTGTTCTCGATTTACCTTTTCTTCTATGTAAACCGCAAAGACAGTGGTACACCAAAAATGCAGGAGATCTCAGAGGCAATACGAGAAGGCGCTCGAGCCTTCTTAAGAAGAGAGTACACTGCCCTAGCTGTTTTTGTAGTGATTATGGCCGTTATCCTAACTCTTGCATTTGGTATTGAAATGGGTCTTGCTTACATTTTCGGATCCATCTGTTCAGGACTTGCAGGCTTCTTAGGTATGGAAGTAGCACTAAGAGCGAATGTAAGAACAGCCTATGCAGCCCGAAAAGGACTGAACAAGGCGTTTTCTATAGCTTTCAGAGGAGGCGCTGTTATGGGTCTTTCAGTCGTTGGATTGGCACTACTTGGAGTATCAGTAATTTATTTCCTCTGGGGGAGCCCCGATCTGGTCTTAGGTTTCAGCTTTGGAGCAAGCGCAATGGCGTTGTTCGCAAAAGCTGGAGGTGGAATCTACACAAAGACAGCGGATATAGCAGCTGACTTAGTGGGAAAGATTGAAATGAATATTCCTGAGGATGACCCTCGAAATCCAGCAGTCATCGCTGATAACGTTGGTGATAATGTTGGAGACGTAGCAGGCATGGGTGCTGACCTCTTTGACTCCTATGTAGCCAGCATTGTCGCGGTCATGATTCTCGGTGTCAGCTTGGGAGACACTTACAAAAGTCTACCCCTTGTCTTCGCAGGATTAGGAATTATCGCTTCTATAGTTGGAGTGGCCTTGGTGAGAGTTGGAAAGAAGGGCAACCCAGGAAAAGCATTAAACTGGGGAACTTATCTAACCTGTGGTATCCTGATTGCACTCACATTTCTGGTTTCTTATTACTTGAATATTCCTCTAGCTATTTGGGGAGCTCTGACAACTGGTTTGGTTGCAGGTATCATAATTGGGATAACAACTGATTTCTATACTTCTATTGATCGAAGCCCCGTAAAGCGAACAGCTGAGTCATCTCAAACAGGTGCTGCAATCAATATAATCACGGGCTTCTCTTATGGATTACTAAGCATGTTCCCACCCCTCCTAGGGATAGGAATCGCATCAGCTGTAGCGTACTTCCTCTGTGAACTAGGCATAGGCCCTGGATTCGGAGTCTATGGAGTTGGAATGAGCGCAGTGGGAATGCTTTCAATCGTTGGTATGATTGTGGCTGGAGATGCTTATGGTCCAATAGTCGATAACTCAAGAGGAATTGCTGAGCAAGCTGGAATGGAGGAAGAAGTGATTGAAATTGCAGACCGCCTTGATGCAGCAGGTAATACTGCCAAAGCTATAACAAAGGGATTTGCGATAGGTGCAGCTGGACTCACAGTAATATCGTTACTTGCGGCTTATCAAGAGATCATTCGAAGACACGCTGTCGAAATCATGTTTGATCTCATGAACCCCTTCGTCTTGACAGGAGCGCTCATCGGAATTGCCATGCCAGCTCTATTTTCAGCTATAGTAATGTTAGGTGTTGGTAAAAACGCCTTTAGAATGATCGAGGAGATACGACGTCAATTCAGGGAAATTCCAGGCTTGAAAGAGGGTAAGGAAGGAGTGAAACCAGATTATGCAAAATGTGTGGACATTGCAGCTAAAGGAGCCTTGAAAGAACTATTACCTCCAAGCATAATAATTATTGCTGTAACTTTGGCAGTGGGTTTTGGTGGTCAACTGGTCGCCAAATTCATTGGTCCACCGTACGAGTTTGGGGGAATTCAAGCCCTTGGAGGTTACCTTGGGGGTAGCATATTTTCAGGTTTAATCTTTGCATTACTCATGGCTAACTCTGGTGGTTTATGGGATAACGCTAAGAAGTACATCGAGGCAGGAAAACTTGGAGGCAAGGGTTCAGACGCACACAAAGCTGCAGTGGTAGGTGACACTGTTGGTGATCCGTTCAAAGATACTGCAGGTCCGTCCCTTAACACTATGATCACAGTTATGGCGCTTGTTGCATCAGTCTTTGCCCCACTAATCGTTGCCTTCGCCCTACTCTAACTTTGTGTACGCCACACATAGATAATGGAAGAGCATTTCTAGGGTATATCACTAAGAATGTGAATCTAATTAGATTGAGACCCATCAGGATTTACCCTAATCTAATCTTTCTGCTCGGAGTTTCGCTGGTTCCCTGCAATTTAGAGGACTAAAATGTTTCCACTAACTTCTTTCCTCAGCGATTCGCTGATGAATAGCCATACGGATTTCTCTACATAGACGATTTCTTTCTTTTTGAGATAGGTCTAGCAAATCAACAGCATATTTACTCTTCGAGGTTTTCATCTAGTTTGCCTAAAAAAAAGCATATCGCATCTCTTAATAAAGCACTTATTTCTAAAATCGATATATATCCAAAACAAAGACAAAACCCGGATTACGGGATCATTAATCAATGCTTGTTATTGAGTTGATGTTTGTCAAGCAGAGTAAGATATGACATGCGATTATGTTCAGAAACCTTCGAGTCTTGATGCCACAGCCTCAACATGCTTAGTGAATGGGTGGTTAGGGTAGTCTCGTGTAAAAATCTTTGTTCCTCCTGATCGAAGTACGTCACAATAACATGGTATCACTTTTAACACAGGTATTGTGTGCATGTTTTCAAAGCGTTTGTAGATGTTATCCTTCTCCACGGGTGATGAAAGGAATTCTATCGGTACTTTGTTCATTAAGATGGCACTTTTCTTCTCAAAGAGATCGTAGAGTTCTGTTGTCATCCTTTTGGTTCCTTCAATGTCAGACGTGTCTATTGTGCTCACTACGAGGACAATATCTGCGCTTACAATTGCGTTGATCGAGGAATATTGAAGCCCTGGGCTAGTGTCATAGAGGAGGTAGTCCATTTCCATGTCATTGAGAATTGTGTTTTTTAGGGATAGGAGTCTTCCTAGAGCTCGCATTTCCCATTTGCGATCTTTTGCTGACATGTCTCGTAAAGCTTCAGTAGCAGGGTTTGCTAATCCTATCTTCATTTCGCCAGTGCAATTGCATTGTGGTGTATAGTCAACAAGCACCTTGCCGATATCACAAGCGCCGTTCAAATAGTCGTTAAGCCAGTATTCAGAACCAGAGAGCCTGAAGATTGATTGAAGACTTGGTGCTCGAAAGTCCAGGTCTAACAGACAAACTTTCTTGCCTTTCTTAGCAAAGGCTGCAGCGAGATTCACAGATAGAAGGGTTTTTCCAGTTCCGCCTTTGTAGCTGTGGATTACAATGATCTTACTCAACCTTGTGCCCTCCATTCTCAACAAAAAAGTAAGCTTTGCGTCCTTTCCTTTCTTTCTTCAGATAACCCATCAAGACTAGCTGGTTTAGGTAACCACTTTCTACTGCTCGAGCCCGTTTTGTTTGTTCTGAGACTTCCTCAGCTGTGGCGTGCCCAAGTTTACAGATTGCGACTGCAGTTTTCCTGAGATGATCAGGCAGTGAAAGAAGAGTCATCACATCCAATGCTTCAGGCAAATCTTGAATTACAAAATCTTGTTTTCTTTCTTGTTTTTGCAGCTCAATGAAAACTTCCATCTTGTCGTTGAGTTTTTCGAGGCTTTGTCTTATCTTCTCAAGGAGTACTGTAGGATTTCTTCCAAGTGGTTTTCCAGCTGTCAATTATCCACACCAGAACTTCTGTTAAACACATCTACACTATTGATGAAGGGAGATTCTATTAAATCTTACGACACAATATTACAGATTAAAAAGCGTTGAACAGGGAAACATAGATCAAAAGAAATTGGGATAAAAGAAAAAGGATTGAGGAGATGGTCTTATAGAATTGCAGGCAGTCTGCGTGAGTCTTCAACTAGCGGAAGGATAGTCTTCAGTTCACGGAAGTATTTCAGGACTGTAATGCCTCGTTCTGTTATAGCATAAACTACACGTTTCTTGCCAACTGTCTGTTCTTCAACTAGGTTCTGTTTCATCAAAAAATCCAGGTACTGCTTTAATACGCTACAGTTGACATTTGCCTTGTACATTATGTGAGTCAGCTTAAGAGGTCCGCGTTGAGAAAGAACTTTCAGGATATCAATGTACATTTCAAGTTTAGACCGTCGCATGTATTAACCTCTTTGCCGACTTTGTCAGCGATCTGAATATAAATCATTTATGGATTCAGAATCAGTGTTTCTCCCCATTGACTAGCAGTTCTTGTGGTTCACTTGAGACAGCACAATTAACCTGTTCTGCAAAGCTGTCACCAAGTCATCGCATAGAATTTGCTGCATTTCTGTAGAAAGTGTCAAAATTTCTGTCTTCAAAGCTTTCATAAAGTTGTCTTGAAGTTGCTTCCGCTTCTGAGGAGTTAACTCTTTTTCGGTTATCATTTTGCCTTCTATTCCCCCATTGTTTCTAAGTTGGAATGGAGCTCCAGATTTAACTATCTTATGAAGCTTGGCGAAATATTGAACCTATATATTCCCAATATGGATTCTATGTGTGTGCATGTAGATGGATTGAAGGTGTTAGTTCTTGTTACCTTTTCAATTGTTTGAGTGTATTCCAGAGTTTATCTCCGACATAGTGGATGTTTTGTAGTACTTTTCCATGTTGAAGTCTTTTCGCTTCCTCTACGTTGTAAAGAGCTGAGGTGATTGCTAATGGCTTTTGATGTTGTTCATCGTGAACAACCACGATATCTCCCTTCCTGAAAGTTCCCTCGAAGCTGACTATACCGGGAGCCATTACATCTGCTCCGTTGCAGAGGTAGGGTATCGCTCCCATGTTGACAATGACCCTCGGCAGGTCTAATAATATTCCATCTGACGCGAGAGTTGGGTATAATTTGTTCTGGGACTTGGCGAAAATTGGCTTCTTATTTATGAAGAATATTTCATACTCATCTATGTTTGCAAGCTCAATTGGCAGATTCAACTTACGTTTATCCTGAGGATCAATTCCTATTTTTTCGAAGAACTCCAAAAGTAATTTTCTTGCCTCTTTCTCTTTGATGAACCGACGTTCCATCTTATCCACTTTTTATCAACTAGTTGTCTGTTCCAACTGCTTGTTCAGGTTGATTATCGGGTCGAGACATGTGAGTCTAAATTCTCTTAATGAAGTGAGAATTCTCTTCTTTGTATTTTTTCGTGATTATTGCAGTTCTGACTCGCAGAACTCCAGGTATTGGAGCTACGAATTTAGCAATAAATGAATGTAGTTTTTCTCTATCTTCAGCTATAACCTTGGCAATAATGAGTAGTTCTTCAGAGAGGGAAAAAAACACTTCAGGTACATGTTTGTGTTTAGAAAGGTGCTCAGCAATTTTTTCACTTTTCTTGGGGTCAGTATAGACAGTCAGAATCGCTACAAGATGTTTAACTCCACATTTTTCAAGGTCGATCATCGCTGTGTACTTTTTGATTATCCCTTTGCTCTCCATCCTTTTAATCCGATCATAAATTGTTGAGTGTGCTAGGTGTAGTTGGCGTCCAATTTCTGTATACGTTTCTTTCCCATTGTCCTGAAGGATTTCAAGTATGCGCCAGTCCACATCATCCAGTATTATGAATCCTTTTGTTTTCAAAAGACTAAGCGCTCCAGAAGCTTCTTGGTTTTCGTAATCTAATGAGTCTTCAATTTATTCTTTACTATCCCGAGGAGTAGGACTGGATATTATGATCATCTATTTGTAGATATAATTATGTATTGTCAGATATTTTTTTCGGAAAAATGTAGAAAAAACAAAACTAATTTCTACAATTCTTCTAAACTTATACGGTTTTACCTACGATTTTGCGGAATACCTGTCGAATAGGTTTAAATCGAACATTGAGGACTAGAGAATTATTCTAGAAGATATTTCTGTGATGATCAGAATGGTTTACGATCAAAAGTTTCCGAAAGTCTGGCAACTTCTAGAACGCTTTAGAGAAAACTGTAATAGCAAAGGTTGGAAAACCTCCGACGATGAAAATCTAGTTAAAATCGAGAATAAATACCACAACCTAATTGAAACATATGCAACCCATCTTTCGACTTTTAAAAGAATTGCTGCAAGTAAGAGAAGAGCTGTTCGCGAAGGACAATCCTATCGACCTGTGAAGATTTCTTATATGGCATGGGTTTTTCAGAAGCCACCTCCGCAGCAATTAGTGGAAACCTTGATGAAGAACTCTGAACTCTCCAAGTCTAATGCCCTATATGATCTGAGTAACATCTATCAAGGCAAAACAGTTTGCGTAGGAGTTAACTTGACTGACAGCCCAGTATTCAGGTTATTCGAAGAGTTCCTGAAGGAAACTTTTGGAGTAGAAACTAAACATCTTTATCGACCAACTCCTACAGAACCGAAAACCTTCAAGTCAAAGCTCCAAAAAGCATCTATAGGATAAGGCTGTCACATTTGGCTAAGTCTTCTTAAGTATGATAATAATATTCTTTCTTTGTGGAAATGATGGCGAGTGCAAAAGAAGTCAATGAAACTGATAAGCTGAAAAAGGTTGTTAAGTTTAAAACATTTCTTGAGAAGAAAATCATGGAAGCTGAAGATGATTTAGGTAATCTACGTACACTTTTGGATTTTGTCAACGAATCTTTATTGGAGAGAGGATTTAAGAGAGTAAAAATTCAAAAAGTTGAGCCAGCCCAACAAAGCCAGGAGTCAACTACTGCAGAGGAAACTATTTCTCTAAAATCTATGAGTGGAGAAATCTTAGCTAGTCTACTGATTACCGAGAATTCGATGCGAGTGACAATTCCAGATGACAAAACATTCAGCATAGAGACCCCGCCTTTTCACCAATTTTTGGTGGAGCGAGTTCTCAATAAAATGCAGGAAAAAGACCAGGGAGAGGCAGGAATGGGTAAGATGACTCAGGATAGAGTTTTCAACTATCGATTGGAATTGAAAGATGATCGAATCCAAGCGATTGATATTCAAAATATTACAACAGAACGACTTCGAGAACTGAAATCCAGCATCCGTTGGACCTTGGAAAAAATGCTCGAAAAAACGGAGGAAAAATCCTAGCGTTCAATTATTGAGATTACTGGGTCAGGGTAATCCTGCAATTGCAGGTTCGAAGATGCTTTCTATCAGCTCGGTAATTCTAGCAAGTTGACCTGTGTATAATCCTATTGAGAGAAGAGTTACTCCAGCTAGTAAGATCAAGGATCCGAGTATTCTTTTTTCCGACAGTTCCATTCACGATTCACCTAGATGAATTTCTTTAACCTGTTTTCAATCTTATCTTTAGGTATTGCTCCAACGAGACGATCTACTTCTTTTGCACTTTTCATTATTAAAAGAGTAGGTATCCCCATTACATTGTATTGTGTGGTTGTTTCAGGGTTTTCATCTGCGTTCAACTTCCCGAACACTATTTTACCTGCATATTCTTCTGCAAGTTCTGCGATTATTGGAGCTATCATTCGACATGGACCACACCATGGAGCCCAAAAGTCAATTAACATCAGCGGATACTTCTCAGTGTTTTCACTGAAGTTGGCGTCTGTCAGTTTGATTGGAGTCATGGTTTCTTCGCTGTCCTTGGCTTTTTTCATCATTTTCCCCATTTTCTCAGCTCGAATCTTTTCAAGCTCTTCTTCATCGTTGTTAGTCAACTTCTTATGCTCCTTCATCATGCATTTGTCCATTATTACGGTTAATCCTTCTATTTCTGCTTTCCGTGCAACCACTTGGTTGATGATTCCAAGTTGCATCCAGATTACTCGAGGTTTCCCATATTGCTTAGCAAGTTGCATCACATGTTCTCCTATGGGAGGTATGTCTTCCGATGGTCTGAAGATATCAACTATATCAATATTCTTCCGTTTTTCTTCAGGTACATCCAATAATGTTTTGTAAGCTATCTGACCTAGGATTTTATTGGCAGTTGGATGGATTGGTATAATGTTATACCCATGTTTTTGAAGATATTTCGCAACTCGATAACTAGGTTTTTCAGGATTTCTTGATAAACCAACAATTGCTATCGTTTTGTGTTTTCTAAATATATCTTTAATTTCTTCTCGAGCCAATTTGGCCCCTGCCTATTGACGGATTCAACAGTTTCTACGCTTAGATCTAAGCTTGCTTTTTTCGTTCTGAAATCTCTCTAGCTGCAACTACACCTGAAATAGAGGCTTGAACAAGTCCTCTGGTTAGTCCTGCACCATCTCCTATGGTGAACAAATTGCGAATTGGTGTCTCGAAACACTTGCTCAGTTCCAGCTTTGAGGAGTAAAACTTCACCTCGACACCATATAGTAGCGTGTCGTTTGAGGCTAACCCAGGAGCGATCTTGTCCAAAGCTTCAAGCATTTCACGTATATCTGACAGATATCTGTATGGGAGTACAAAGCTCAAATCTCCAGGAGTTGCACTTTTTAGACTAGGTATCACCGTGCTGCGGTTAATCCTTTCCTCAGTCGACCGTCTTCCTGCCTCTAAATCACCTAGCCTTTGAATCATAATTCCACCACTTAACAGGTTAGTTAACCGAGCAATATACTTCCCATATGCAATAGGCTCTTTGAAGGGCTCAGTGAATGATGTGCTCACTAAGATAGCGAAATTTGTATTCCTGGTTTTTCGCTCTGCATAACTTTGTCCATTCACAGTTAAAACGCCGTTATAAGATTCTGTAATAACCTCCCCTTGTGGAGCCACACAGAAGGTTCTTACATGATCATCAAAAAACTTGGAGTAGTAAATCAGTTTTGGCTCATAGAGAATACGAGTTAGTTCTTCAAGAATCGGAGCCTGGACCTCCACTCTAACTCCCACATCCACTGGATTGTTCAATGTTTTTAAGCCCAAGGCTTGAGCTTCACTTTTTAACCATTCAGCGCCACTACGTCCAGGAGCAACAATAACATATTCAGCGAGAAGCTTATCCCCACTAATTGTTTCAATCCCCTCAACTTTCTTGTTTCTAACGATAAGCCCCTTAACTTCGGTTCTTGTTCTCACCTTGGCTTTGCCATCGAGAAAGCTTCTCATTTTCCGTAGAGTCTCTGCACATTTCTCAGTTCCCATGTGTCGCACTTTTTGTCGGACAAGTTTCAAGCCTGCAAGTGAAGCTTTTCTCTCGATTTCTTCGATCTTGTTCTCATCAGTACCGTATATGTTGTTTGGAGCTCCGAATCTTGTGTAGATCTGATCCACATATTCCACTAATTGCTGGAGTTCTTTTTCGCTGATGTATTTCCTAAGCCATCCACCAACTTCTGTAGAAAGCGTTAGTTTACCGTCGCTGAAGGCTCCTGCGCCCCCCCAGCCATGGAGCACATTGCATGGATCACAGTTTAGGCAACCTAAACCTCTACTCGCAGGGCACTTACGCTTGTCTATGTTTGCGCCTTTGTCAAGAATCATTATATCCAAATGAGTCTTTTCCACGAGTTCCATAGCGGAGAAGATGCCTGCTGGCCCTGCGCCAACGATGATTACATCATATTTCAAAGAGGCATCCTCCAAAGACCCTACACAACATTGCTCAGCTGTAATATATCTTTAGCGTCTTCAGAGTTCTGCGTTACTGTTCAGAGTCCAAACTATTAAAACGCGCTTTTTCTGATTCTCAGGCGTCAAACTTCATTCTTTTGCATTCCACTAGTCTTTGATTGCTTCCAGAAGACTCATCACGTTCCAAAGTTTCACTCGAGTATAGGGTGGCATGTTCGGGTCTTGAAGAATGTCATCAAGACGTGAAATCGCGTTAGATGCCCTCACTGCAGGAGTTAATTCGCCAGTTTGAAGAGTTTCTAAGGACTCTTTTGCAGCTCGCCGGATATTACGAGGAGTCGTTGTGTCTTCGGAAACCTGACCTAGCACCATGACTGCCTGATCTACTCTTTCTTCATATTCTTTGGCTTTTTTCTTACTCACCAAATGACGCACTTCCAAGAGGACAGGACTGAGAGCAAGCCTCAAATTGTTAAGCAATCATATTATCGTTTGAGGTTTTAAAGTTGTCTAAAGACTTCAAGGTCATTCAGCACATGGCTGACATGCTTAAGCAAGGAGCAACACTTACAGAATTGGCATGTCCTGCATGTGCCTCGCCCCTATTCAGGCTAAAAACCGGACAATTGTGGTGCGCCAAATGTAAGAAACGGGTCGTCAGGCTGAAGGAAGGTGAAATAGGAGAAGCCAACACCCAAGGGCAATTAGTAAACCTAGAAAACACCGTGCTAAAAAAGATACAAGTAATTGAGATGAAGATGAGAGGGGAAGAAGATTCAGAGAGACTAGAGAAACTCACATCAACTCTAGATTCCCTTTTAGGCACCCTTGAAAAACTTAAGAGACTCAAATCCTAGGTGCCAACAGCCTTGGTGTGTTCTGCGAGTCCTCCTTCAAACATTCATGGATTGCTTTCTAAGCTTTGAAGCTTCACGAAAAACAGTTTAATTTGCATAGCTTTTTTTCAGGTAATCTGAGATTAAGTGGCCAATAGCTTGAGCTACTTCGTTCTTGGATACATTTCCCTCAACAATTTCGAGTTGTCCTTCTCGCACCTGCTTCAAGTATGCTTCTCTGGCTCTCTTCTGAGTTTCCCATGTTTCCATGACAGATTTCTTCCTTTTGATCCTATCAACCATAACTTCGGGTGGAACATCAATGTAGATCGCAAGATCTGGTTTGATTGCATGTTTGTTGATTTCTCTAACCCATTTTAGCATTCTTCTGCTTGTCCCTTGGTATGCAATTGAAGAGTAAAGGTAACGGTCACAAACCATAATTCTTCCTGCCTCTAATTGGGGTTTAATTTCGTTCTCAATGTGATCAAGTCGATCCACCGCAAAAACCACTGCTTCCAAAACCTTCGGAAAACGTTTGGTTCCTTGAAGGATAGATTTCTTTACAATGTTGCCAAATACCCCTTTGCTTGGTTCAGCAGTGTACACTGCATCATACCCTTTTTCTATCAAAGCTTTTACAACTCGACGTGCTGCTGTGGTTTTTCCACTACCGTCGATCCCTTCAATACATATGAAAACACCACGACCTTTGTCTCGGCTAGTCATCTCCACAGCTTGTGTTCCTCCGCTACAACTCATTTAACGCGTAGGCCCTGATTACTTAAATAGTGATGTCGGAGATAAAAACTGGAGTATCAATGTCGATGAGTCAACAGTGGGGTGAGATAAAAGACCCTGTTCACGGGTATGTATACATCACGAAGGTGGAAAGGGACGTTGTGGATTCTTTTCCTGTGCAGCGTCTTCACAGACTCAGGCAGTTAGCAGGAGCTGAATATGTTTATCCTGGTGCTAATCATACGCGCTTCGAGCACTCAATTGGGACCATGTATTTAGCTCAAGAAGTGACTAAAAATCCTAATCTATCCTGTTACTTGTCAAAAGATGAAATCGCAGCGATTCGTCTTGCAGCTTTGGTCCATGATGTAGGACATGGACCTTTCTCACATGTTTTTGAGTATCTTCTGGAGAAATACCTAGGAAAAAACCATGAAGAAATGACTTTTTGGATAATTAGGAAATCTGAACTAAGCGACGTAATTCGAAGTGGAGGATATGATGCAGAGATAATCGCAAAACTCGCTACAGGCTCGTTATGTCAAAAGGGTAAGGCTTACATGGACCAGATTATTCAGAGTGCCATAGATGTTGACAAACTTGACTTCGTCTTAAGAGACACTTACCATACTGGAGCGAAATATGGTAATGTTGATGTTTCCCGTTTAATCCAAATGTTGGATGTTCTAGAAGAGAGTTTGGCAGTTGACATAGGAGCACTCTCAGCCTTAGAGTCCTTTATCTTAGCGCGTATTGAGTCTTTTAGGAGTATCTATTTTCATAGGGTGAGCAGAGCAGCTCAGATCATGCTAGCAACAGCCATGGAAAAAGCAAAGGATGCAATTGGGCTGGTTGACTATAAAACGCCTGAAGAATACTTAGCCTTGGATGATTATACAGTGTGGACGATGCTTAAACTCTGTGAGGAATCACGGAGCATCATGGAGGATCTTGAACGCCGAAAATTACTCAAGTGTTCCTATGAAAAAACATTTCATGTTAAGGACAAAGCCATCTCAAAACTATTCAGCTCGGAGGAGATCCGCAACGATTTGAGAGATAAAATTGCGGAAAAAGCAAAATTAGCCCCAGAGTCCCTTGTTATAGATGTTCCAACTGTCCCTTCAGTACCTTACCACCACTCAGTCCTCTTGGAACCCATGGAAATTCTTGTTTTCTCTCGAACCAAGAAGGGAAAAAAGGTAGCTCAACGCCTTAGTAACATTTCAAGGACTTTCGAAGCCCTAAGAGGATTCCTAAATGTAGTTCGGGTGTATACAGATGAGAAACACCGTGATAAGGTCGCTGAAGCATCATCTAAGGTCCTAGGAGAACTCCCATATTCCGCAACCATATCGTACTAAAAATGCACAGTAGAGTGGACCACCTTTCCACAATCAAGTTTCCTTCGATACTTAGTCAGTGTGAATATTCACACCACAACCCTTAAAACACGCGGTTCCAATTCAGCTTCATACACAAAGCGAGTGTAGACAACATGTCGGACAAAGAAACAATCGAAACAGAAGAAGAAGTGAAACCGGTCGTCAAAGAAGAAATTAAAAAGGAAGAAACTAAAAGGGCGACCAAAGATCCAAACGTGATCTATGTCGGAAACAAACCACCAATGACCTATGTAATGGCAGTGATTACAGGATTCAACATGAGTGACTCGGACGAAGTCACACTGAAAGCTCGAGGCCGTGCTATCAGCACAGCCGTAGATGTTGCAGAAATCGTTCGAAGCAGATTCTTCAAAGACGCAAAAGTACACAATCTTTCCATCGGCACCGAACAGATCACACCAAGAGAAGGCGGAAATCCAAGAAACGTCTCAACAATGGAGATAACTCTCAAAAAGGATTAGACGATTCAGGCATCACAGCCGCCTATCCCACCTATTTTTTCTCAGAAAAAACAAGTATGAACTATGTTAAAATAAGTTGGCAAAGCTTGGATCTAAGTCTATTGCAGATTCCACGTTGTACGCTTTGCGCGCACGCTTTAAAAGTGCGGAACCATGAACTAGACTCTCCTCAGTTATGTTTTTTTTCATCATTAACTCTCCATCTAGCGGCAAACAATCCAATTTGAGGACACATATGAAGCCTTAAACTAAGAAGATTCTTATTCGGATTTGTATTTCTTTAGTTCCATGGAACTACTGGAATTTGCAGAGACCGTTGTTTTAATAACTGCTTCGGGTGCCCTTGCTCCGGGACCTTTGTTCTTTGCCAATCTTTCACAAGGCTCAAAAATCGGAGCTAGAGGTGGACTTATTTTCTCTTTAGCACACACAATTGTCGAGTTCACCCTTGTCATGGCACTAGCTCTAGGTCTTTTAACATTAGTGAGAGAAGGGGCTGTCAGACTCTTAATCGGAGCTGTCGGAGGAGCAGCACTCATCGCCTTTGGCGGAGTGCAAATCTGGATATCCCTCACCTCAAAATTTCTCAATGCCACATCACGAGAAACTCCCCGCAATGTCTTCTTGATAGGATTGAGCTTTACGGGATTGAACCCTTTCTTTGTGATTTGGTGGCTAACTGCAGGAGCACAGCTAATTTTCATCTCCCTCGAGTTCGCATCACTCGCTGGAGTTCTCCTCATGTATATTTGTCACGTATGGATGGATTATGCATGGCTAGCGAGTACTGCATATCTCGCAAAAAAAGGTCATAACATTATTGGATTCAGAATGTATAGATGGATCTTGACCTTCTTCAGCATAATTTTGGTCTATTATGGACTAACTTTCCTCATCAGCTCCATTGGCACTCTATCGATTCAATGACCTGTTTAAGATCATGCCTTGCAAGTTGTCACTCAATACATATTTGCAGCCTAGTTCTTCGATTTTACTTGTCTTGTGCGTTCATGAGAGAAGCTTAAATGGATTTTCATACAATATTCTCGGGAGGCTTTGATTTGAATGAGATAGAATTGATTGTGGACCAGCTAAAGCAGACTTTTGACGGTAGAGCGTGGCATGGCCCATCATTAATGCAAGCCTTAGAGACAGAGGACAGAGCTATAGCGAGAGGACGACCGATCAAAGCGAGACATACAATCTGGGAGATAGTGAACCACTGCTCCTACTGGATGGAAGCCGTGGCTCAAACACTGAAGGGAGAGACAATCCCAGACATCGCAACAATTAAGGATTGGCCTCAGATGGGCGAGAGCCAGGAGGACTGGGATAAGGCCCTAGAAAGACTGCAAGGATCCTATAAGGATCTTGTCAAGTTGATACAGGACTCAAGCGAGACCTCGCTAACGAACAAAAAAAGTTTCTCATTTCAAGGACAGAAATTTACATTTACGAACCGAAAGATGCTACACGGTATTTCTGATCACAACACATATCATGCAGGACAGATTGCGATCCTAAGATCGCAAAAATCAGAATGACATCATTAACTAACCCATGATTGCCAAGTCGCTCTTGTATCAACATTTTCTCTACCTGAATCGAAGATTAATTTAGTTGACTCACGTGCAAGCCTAGATCAAGCTACTTTAAGAACTGAAATCGCGAGCGCATCGCAAAAAGAGATAGCATAAGTGAAAAGCAGATATGTTTATTCGATAGAACCTTCAATGTGGATAATGCTCCGAAAATGGGCTCCGGTAGAAGCTTTGTCTGCCGAATATAGCCCGGCTAAGTATTCCGGCCTTTCGAGCCGGAGACCCGGGTTCGAATCCCGGCCGGAGCACCAACTAAATTACTAAGATATCTAACTACTAGCTAAGGCATAAACCACATGAGTACTTGCGCTTGAAATATGCTTGATTCAAGTACACGCTAAGTTTGGTCAGGAAATGCTTGCCTAAGTTCTTTGATGAACCCATCTTCCTCCTCGACTAACCTCTCCTTCACTGCTTTCCAGGTTGCTGAACAATTTTTATACTCAACACCCACGATGCCATGAATGCTTCTGTCAATTGCTCTCTTGTTTTCACTGGAAACATCAACCCCAGCTTTCTTGAGCACACTTTTCAGATGTCGAAAATAACAGGTCATTGAAACACTTCAAATTTAATTGGAAACGCTTAGGTAAAGATTTTTCCCATACTAGCGCAAAGTATGGTTTACGTTATGACTTCAGTTTGTTAGTTCTTCTCTTTGTAAATGGAACTTTTCTGAGAGTCGAGTCCATTCCAAAGTATTCTATAGTTGAGGGCTGATAAGATGTCATAGGGGTGTGCGATTCCCTCATTCTCTATTAAGTTGATTGCTTGAGATAAACTGGGTTTGGAAAGTGAAGCTATTTTGACTTCAAGTTCCCCCAACTTTTCTTGCCTTATTATGAGTTCTCCAGTTGTTTTATAACCGTTTAATTCAACACCAATCAACTTCCGTTTCAGTGCCTCGATTGAAACATTAAGCACCTTAGCAAGGTCTTGGAGCTCCACAACATCCTTTTCTAGATGTATATGTTCTATGTTCATCAGTTGAACCTCGTGGTGAAGTTGGGCTTCCTCCTTTGCCTTAAGTATGCTCAGGATTGGTTTTAATGGAACTTTTTTCTTGTAGAAGATCAACTCACCCTTGATTTGTGTAAGCTTGTCGCAGGCTAGTTGTTGGTTGACAGCTGTTATCAGCTCCACTCCTTTGAGTTGCTGAAGCTTCATGATTTTTTTCTCCAAGTAATTCTTTGTCCAGAAACCAGCTATTTCCAGGTATACCGTTATGCCCCTTTTTTCGAAGGAGAAGTCTGGTATGAAAACATATTTTCCAGCAATAAGCGGTGTAGGCTCTCTAGTTATATTCCATCCAGAGTTTAGGGATTTGAAATCTCTGTAGAACTTTTCTTCAACAGCGCTGTCGAAGGCGACTTTTGAACTAGGTTCTTTTAGGGCTGTTTGGATCTTATCTCTTACTTGAGTGCTAGTCAATCTTAGTTGTAGAAGACGCTTCCCATATTGACTTTTTCTGATGATACTTCCATTGATTTCCCAATGTTCAGCTTGAAGGATTGATGGCAGGGTTTTTGCCATGTTAGTCCCATATCTTTGTGTCAGTTTGAAATGTGAAAGTGGGCCATCCACAGTGATCTTAAAAACTCCATTGGCGGTTTCAGCAGAGTACATGAGTCCTCTAAACTTTACAGCTCGTAGAATCTCCTTCCAGTGATCAGACACTTTAATTTCTATATGCGTTGCCCTAAACAACAGGGTTTGAGTGAGAGAAAAATTGTAAAGCTTCAATAATTCAACAGGATCTACAGAATTGAAACTCCCTAGAATCATCTCATCTTCCAAGTCAGCATAGAATGATTGTTCCACACACTCCGCACTTATATTCAAATTCTTAGCAATATCCCTCAGAACATGTTTTCGCTTTTCAGTCGTTGTGATGAAACCTTTACGTGTTGATTCTTCAAAAATCAACCGTCTTAACACAGATGGATCAAGAGCGGAGTCCATTTGAAAAATCGATTGCCTTTCTAGAATCAATGAAAGTCCGCGTAGAAATCTGTAGTCGGATCCTTTAGATTCATAATTTGCTACTTCAGCAAATAAGTCACGTTTTCTTTTTCCAAGGCTACTGCGAAACAGTCTTAGTAGCATACTTGCCAATTTCATATTGCGACTATTGATATCAGCGAAAATTGGATAAAGACGTCCTTTCTCCGTGTGGACGCGGAGTAGATCTAAAGGCAGCATTTTGATCCTTCTATCTTCTTCGGCGTTTACTAATTCCGGTTTCTCTAGTTTCTCGCGTAACTATCTCTACCAGTTTCGCTTTTTTTCCCTCTTTCTTTCTCAGCAGTCTTCCGAGTCGTTGGATGAACTCTCTGGAACTCCCAGTGCCACTTAGTATAACACCAACTGTGGCGTCGGGAACATCAATGCCCTCATCCAGGACCTTTGAAGTAACAATTCCTTTGTAGTTCGTTGCTTTGAACTTCCTCATAATATCGTGACGTTCCTCTTTGGAGGTTTGATAGGTTATTGCAGGCATAAGGAACTCTCTACTGATTCTGTAAACAAGTTTATTATGTTGAGTGAAAATTAGAACTTTCTTGTCGACATTCTCGGTGAGCAGGGTACGCAACGCTTCAATCTTCGAAGAAGCGTTTAACGCAGTGTCTAGAGCTCTATTTCTAGCTAAGAGGGCTTCCCTTGCATTTGGATCGGTCCCAGTTCTCATTATGAAGCGTTGAAAATCTCTGGAGTTTCGCAACTTTATCCTTTTCTTCTTCAAATAGTTTCGAAATACCTCATAGTTCTTTTTATACACGGTTTGCTCTTCTGGAGTTAGACTTACAAATATTTTCTCAAGGGTGTAATCTGAGAGATGAGTTCCTGCAAGGTCGTCCGTTTCTAATTCATAAACCACGTTGCCTACTAGCTTGGGCAATATTCGGTGGCCTTCATCTTCTCGGATGTAGGTTGCTGTTAGGCCCATACGAAAGGGAGTTGCAAAGAGCTCGGCGATTTGGCGGTAACTTGGAGCGGGAAGGTGGTGAACTTCGTCAAATATAGCTAGTTTAAATCTGTTTCCAAGCTCCTCCGCTCTTAGAAAAGCTGAATCATAAGTGGTCACTGTAATTGCTTCAAGAGTATTCTCTCCCCCTCCATAGGCTCCAACTGCAACTCCGAACTCCTTGGTCAAGTTAGTTCGCCACTGTTCGATCAAATCGATTGTGGGAACCACTATTATCGCGGGGGCATTAACGTAAGATATAGCAGCTATTGCTATTACTGTCTTGCCAGCTCCTGTGGGCAAAACTATCACTCCGCGTTTTCCAGCCTCTAACCAAGCCCTCAAAGCTTCTTCTTGATAATCTCGAAGCTTTGTCTTACTTATTAACTCGGGGCAAGGTAACAAGTCTAAGACATTATCCTTAAACTCCACTTCACTCAGACGTAAGAATTCTAGAACTTCAGGGTAATAGATACCCATTGCTCTGAAGGCTTCTATGCGAGGATCCCAACTGCTATTAGGCACTCTCACATCCCCTGAAACTACAATTGTTCCTTTGTCAAACCGAAGCAGTACCAAAACAGGACCTCGTCTTGCTTGTAACCTGTACTAGCCTTATCTTATAACTTTAGATTATGCGCAGGAAAATAGAATAATCAAGGACCCGGGTGAAGAGGCACTGATTGCCGGTAGCGCGCGCATGAAAAGGCCCAAAGGATAAGCTGAGTCGAAACCAGAAGCAGACTTTATAGGCAATACAGCTGCTTGGAACGCCCTTCTATGTGCTGACTGTGTCATGAAGAAGCTAGTTGAATTGGTTGAAGTCAAGAAGGTTATGAAATCTAACTATTGGGAGCTTGCCTACATAGCCGTGGTAAAATGAGTTCGTTAAAACTCATTGGAACCATGTAAGCAAGCTCCAACCTCTTTTTTTGTTGTCTTAAATTTTAAGGTTTCTGTTCTGTAAACCACATGCGTCCTGTCTTTGGATTTATGGCTGTGCGATTTTCCAGATTCTGACACGTACATCTGCAGCCTGAGGCGTATAGCCATAAACCCAGATTTCATTTGCTGTCAGATGACACCAATAAATGCCATGACCATAATCCTGATGATTAACTCCAATCCATTCCTCAAAACCGTTACCACTAGCATACACTAATAATTTAGTGGTATTCAACCCGTGTTCAAATACGGTACGTGAACTGTTTGGATGAACCCATCCGCTATCAATTGCCGGTGCTACGCGCGCGAGGTCGGGGTTCCATATCCAGTCAAGGATCCATTACGTAGGGGTCATTATGTCTTTTCTACAAAACTAAATTTAATTTTAGAAAATTAGATTTCTCTGATCTCACAACTTAGCTTCTTTATGATCTCCTCTGCTTTTGCGGGATCAGTTTTCAACGTATAAAGAGTCCTATGTGTCCGGAGTTTAAGCTTGACGGTTCTCGGAAGTCTTTTTATGGCGCAGTAACTGGCGTCTTGGCTTAATTCAATGAATTTTTCCATGTCTACAATTTCTTTTGGCATTGATTTCAGCTCGTTTAGAGTGAAGTGCAGAGTTGGATATTTGTCTTTTGTGTAAACTTGGTCAGGTGTATAATAATGCTTCTACTTGGCGATCTCAAATTGTACTCTTATTGGTAATGCATCTTGGAAAACATATAACACTGGACAATTTGCTTCGGTTCTTCTCCAAGCTGCTTCCAATAGTTGTTTTCTGGATTTCGAGGATACTTTGGCTTTGATACTTATATCAGCTAGTTTTGGTGATCCAGCAGTTTTCTCAGCCTCCGCAACAACCTCAAATTTGTCAAGTTGGATTTTACTTTGTTTGCATACATCTGTAAAGATTATTGCAGCACACCCAGCCAAAGACATTACAGCTAGATCCAGTGGTGTAGGACCTGCATTGTCTCCCCCTCCAGCTACAGGGTAATCACAGATTACTTGGTGCCCTTTAGAGTTTTTAACTAAAAGCTGAAAATCTCGAATCCACTTCGCTGTCGCTTTTATTTTGCCCATTTTTCCACCAAGATTTGGTTTCTACATCTTTTGACACATAAGGATTGCTAGTCAGAAGGATCAGATTAGCTAATTGGCTTTAATGGAATATTAGAAATGCATGGTTTTTTCCCGGGTTCGGAGGCTCATGATGCTTCTAGAGTCTCTGTCCTCTGCATTTCGCGCGCGCTGCGGTTCACCAAGTTAACGCAATTTGCGCCAAATATCTTACAGAACAAAACACTGCCGTTCCAGTAACTCTACGTCTCTAAGAACAGGTTCTCACTGAAAGAATGTGTGGTGGGCCGGCCCGGACTTGAACCGGGGACCTTCTGCGTGTCAGGCAGATGTCCTAACCAAACTAGACGACCGGCCCTTTTTGGTCATCTTCTTATTCATGTCGATAAAGGCTAAGTAAAGGTTTTCTTGCCTATAGTTTTTTCCAAGCGCCTTATGAGTGGATTGATTTATTAGCCTAACTCTTAAATTCTTAACTTCATCTATAATACAACACATACGAGTAATGGAGAGTATTATAGTGAGTGATATAGAAAATTCAGGAATATTGAGAAAGCTTTCAAGAGATAAGTCCTTTTACTTCTTCACCTCGATTGGAAATTACACTGGGGAGTGGGCTGCATCTTTAGAGGATTTTGTCAAGAAAATTCCTAATTTGGATGTTAAATCCCTAGAATTTCATCTGTATCGAGGTGATTTTGAGAAATGGGTTGGAGAAACACTTGAAGACAATGCATTGGTTTACAAAATAAAGCAACTCAAAGAATTGAAACCAATTGGGATAGACTTGAGAGATCGTCTCTACTTGATTGTTTTCAAACACTACGAGAGCGTTAAGAAGCCCGCATCTACCTCTTATACAGCTACGTTTAAGAAAAGCAATCCCACCATAGTGAATTTTGAAGCAGTAAAGTCGCAGAATGTTAAAGAAGTCAGCCCTAGCGATTGAATAACGACCTTTTCAGGGACATCTCCTTTTGGTTCGGGGAGAGTAGAGTAGTTAATAGAAAAACTTGGACAGGATCAAACAAGCTATTCACAGATACTCCAATATTATTTTTGGGAACCATGAAACTGGCAGCTTCTTCAGAAGTAGGATAGTATGCTAGTTTTGAGTTGAAGGGATTAGGTTGATTATTCTTTATTTCTTGGTTTATTTTATCAACTGCTTCTTGTATAGTATAGGGATTCTCTGCAAGTAGATACTGGAGCAGCTCTAGTGTAAAGGTGTCCGTGTAGTTTGCCTCTACCCAGCTGGTCCAGCCAATGACAGCTCGAGCGCCTTTGCCAACCAAAGCTTTTGCCATCGATGTTTGGTTCAGACTATTGCATCCCATCAATATGACTAAACAATCACCATCAAAGTGTCCTCTCATTGTTTGATTAATGAACCGAGGTCCTATGGCGAAATACCATTCTTCAAAGGAATACATTTGAGCCTTGCTTATTTGCTTGCTTTCCGCTAGATCAAAGTACTTTCCACTCAGATAAAGTTCAGATGTGAAAATATCAACCCAATCTGTATTGTCTCTCACAGCAGAGTGTGTCCTAAGCAACAAGATTTTTTCACCCTTTGCTGGAAGATCCTTTAGAAAGTTGACTGTTATGGTTCCACCAGAATAATATTTAACATCGTACCCTGAAGTATTCAAAATTGAAGCACCTTGATCCCTAAAATTAGGGTTGTCCAGCTGATCTTGAATAGTCAATTGGTCTATTATTGCAGCAGTCCAGCTCTCCGGGTTCGATTTCAGAACGAAAAAGTAGGCAGCTAGACTGATGAGAATTATGATTGTAACCAGAAAAATACCATACAGGAGTTTCCTATCGATATTAGACTGATGTTTCAGTTCTTTCACCATGAATGTCACAATTTATTCAATTCGAGTGCTATTTCTAAAATGTGAGTATACCGGTTCTTTAACTTCTCGGCTGTGGGACTTTCAGCTTTGGCTTAGATTCTTTAACTGAGCTTGATACATTCTTAATATTTCTTTGTGAGTTGTTGCATCATCTACTGACTTGTCTACCCTGTAGTTGCCTGTGAATCTAGGAAACCTTATGGCAAGACCCCTTCCTTTGCGAATTGAATCCATTGCACAGGTGTGAATCGGGCTCAAAGTTATCTCGGCACCAAGAACTTCGAGGACGACTGCTGGTTTAAACCAAACATCTGCTTTCAGAGTGGATTCAACTCTTGTATTTCTAGTGGAAGTTATGTGTTTTCTCATAATTTTAGGTATTTTTTCTAAGTCTTCATCAGTGAAGCCTGTTCCACATTTTGTGACCGTTTCAAATACGTTTCTGTCTGGGTTGTATGCGGCAAGTAGTAATGCTCCATATGTTCTTGCCCGTTTTCCTCGACCGTGAAAGGCTCCAACCACGACCAAGTCTACAGTATCCGTCATCTCGCTTTTGTAGTCTCGTTTATATTTTATCCACATCCATCCTCTTGCACCCGCTTGGTAGAAAGAGTCATCTGATATGGATTTGCATATGATGCCTTCGCAACCCTTTTCGATAGCGCTCTCAAAAAAACGCTCCATGTCTTCAACATTGTCCACTTTCAAGGATCTTGTGTTTTTAACCCGATCACTTTTGATGACGATTTCTTCGAGCTTCCTACGTCTCGTCAAGAATGGTTCCAGAGTATAGTCTTTTCCGTCAGCGAACAATAAATCAAACGTGAAAAGTGCAATAGGATATTCTGACATTGCTTCTGTAACGCCATGTTTGCGCCTACGATGCATCAGTTCTTGGAATGGCTTTAATTCTCCTGTATCGACGTCTATGGCTACGATTTCAGCTTCAATTATTGCGTTTTTTGCTTTAACGTGTTTCATTATGAGTTCAGCAGCGTCCGGATATTGTGGTGTAATGTTCTCTAAACGACGGGAAAACAAAGTGACATGATCTTCTTTTTTGTGAGCTTGCATTCGCTCTCCATCATACTTGAACTCCGCCATGCATTTACCGCCCAGCTTCTCCAGGATTTCTTTGATAGAACCTAGACGTTCAGCCAACATTGGACGTATAGGTTTTCCGAGGATTACTGTAAATCGTCTTATTTTGCCAAGTCCTTTTTCAGCAACTGTTTTCGCTACGTGTCCCAGATCGGAGGAAATGTTGTAAGCCCTCTCTAAGTCATCTCTTGATTCTTTCCCGCCTCCATGAGCAATCGCTAAAGCATCCAACACCGTCATGTCAGCGATTCCCAGTCTCAAGCTTCCGGTCACAATTCTCACTATATATTTGGCTTCTAGTGGTGTCGCCCTTGATAAGAGACCAGCGAGGAGGCTGAGTTTCTTGTCCAGCGAGCCAGCACCCGAGGTCCTGGCTATGGTATCGAGCGTTTCATAAACCGCTTCTACAGTTAATGGTGTTACCTGAAACAAAGTTGCTTGGGTCTTTCTGATGAGAAAAGCTTGAGCTGTTTTACCTATGTCTCCAGTTTTCGCTAAATCTCTTAAGATTTCTTGCTCGCTTTTGCCTGTTGCCCTGCTTACTGCTTGGATAGCAAGCTTCTCCGCAATTCCCATTTCAATGTTTACGAAGTCAGGATATAGTTTCCCCTGAGTAAGGTATACAACTTTGTCTATAATTTCTGTAGGAATTATCTCAAGGAGCCTTGCGAGATAATCTGTCATCTCAAGTCTTTTGGTTGTGGCTTCGATCTTCATGTAACAGATTGCTATTTGAGAGAACTTCACAAGGCTTCCTCTTGTCTATTTTTCACTAAAGTTGTTATTTAAACTAGACCTTCAAAAGGCAACAGGCTCGTACTTGGTTGTATGATGATGCTTTGAGTGTCTAGAAGGTTTCTTTGTGGATTATATCAACTTTGGATCTACGATCTCGCGGGTTTGGGTGCTTAGAGGTGTATCCAATGGAAACAATCGCTACTGGTCGCACATGGCTTGGAGTGTTTATAGCTTTCCTCACCATCTTTTCTTGGAATGCCCCAACCCAACAGGCTCCAAGCCCTAAAGCGTGTGCAGCCAACAACAAGTTTTGCGTCGCAGCTGCCGTGTCTTGTATACAATAGAGGGTTTCGCCTCGACTTCCGTATCTCCTCTTAGATCGTGCTTCATCAGCACAAACTACTATGTTAACTGGTGCTGTTTCAATGAAAGTTTGGTTAAGGGCTGCAACTGACAATTTGTGTTTTATCTGAGGATCCTGCACAACAACGAATTCCCAAGGTTGAATGTTGCCAGCAGATGGCGCTAGTCTAGCAGCTTCAATGATTTTGTCCATAATTCCTTCAGGTATTGCTCTCTTCTCAAAAGCACGGATACTTCTTCTGTTCTTTATGGCATCAAAAACATCCATGATCACAAAACTCCATTGAAGATACATTCACTTCCATCTTCAAAAGCCTCGCTGGATAATATAAATTGTGCACCTGTCCATTTGCCAAAGATTAAATCCAACAATCTCCACGTAGTAATTGGTCATGGGGTAAACAGTGGAAAACCCGAATAGAAGAGTTATATCTTTTGCCATTACTAGTCTGTTAGTTTTCCTAGCTTTTTTTTCGCAACTTCCCAGTCGACTATCGGTGATGGCTCAGAGCAACATTCACAAACTTCAAGGCGACCAGATAGTGGATATTTCAGCTCAAGACTATGAAGGTAGCTGGTGGAGGATTAAGACTAATTACATTACTTTGCTCATTTCCATGAGGGAGAACAAACCCATTTTTGTTTGGTGGGAATCGAATAATACTGACCAAGGATATGTCGCAGAATATGTTGGATTGACGGAATATCTGCTTTCAGAGACCAGAAATTATTATGAACATGAATATCAGGCTAGCAACCAAACGTTGAAGGAGCTTGTTGACAAGAGGTACATTTACCCTCTTGAAATACAATGGGCAAGATCGCGTTGTGAACACGAATACGCGACTATTTCCCAGTTTTATTCTCGAATAAGAAACATGACTCAGGACTTTGTGTTTGCGCGTTTAGGGTTACATCCATCACGCTTGTCCTTTGAATCATGTCAATGGAACTTGACTCAGCCAGTAACGGTCACCGATGAAAATGGTGTTTCATACATATCGTTTAACTTCACATTGATTGCAGCCCCATTAAAATTTCAGTTTGCACAAAACAATATCGTGATTCGATGCAGATTCTATTATGAAGGTACACCTGCAGAATCCGAAAGTGAAAAACTGAAGTTAGAGTTGGTTATCCGAAATTGGAGTTGGAACACTGATAAGCTTAGGGACCTTTACAGCGCTATTGAGTCAGATCCAGGAATTGGTCATCGATGGAGGATGGCTATCAAGAATTGGTCATTGCCAATCCTAAACATAAGTTCAGGTTTGGCTCTGCAAGTCGATTTAACGTCCAAAGATGTTTCGCAACAAGAAGAGTCTCAGAGCGATGTAGAATTAGCTGCTCACCTCTTGAAGAGTGACTCAGCTCTCTTTGAGATGGTTGTTAACGATCAAAGGGTGAACTTAGGTGATTATGAAACTCAAATGGGGGATGATGAAACTCCCATTGAAGCCACGAGGGATAATCATCATACAATACGCTTTGCTGCTGGAAGCCAAATCCTGCCAGGATTCTTCGATTTTACCAGTTCCGCACGTACTGTTAATCACATGGGAACCACGGATATACTCGTAGAAACATCATATGCCTCAACAGGCAATACCCTCAATCTATTCATGGGTTATCAATACTTCAGTGGAGATACACTGGAGCACGATCCATCTCTTGGTCTTGAGGAATATGCGATGAAGCTACCGTTTACACTCATAATAGGGGTCGCTGGTGGAGCTGTTCTAGCTGTGGCTGTAATTCTGACTATCTTGCGAACACGTAAGAAACAATTAATTAACCATGAAGAGATAGCGTAGGAACCCCCCAGACAGGTGTTAGTTGCCAGAGAGCTGAAATCATTTTCTGCGCGCGCGCGTCGATCCGAAAGACAACTAAAGCAGAATGTAAAATCCTTAGACTCGATTCAAACATGGTTCTTGTGGGAAGATGACTCAGATCCATTGTGCAATGAAACTCTCGTTGGATGGAGTGGCGTGAATTCTATTATGCTCCATTCAGGTTTCGAAAAGATAACAATGCCTGAGCGCAAAACCATTAATAGGAGCAACCGAAATTAATTCAGCGCTATCGATAAGGTTGTTTACGTTATGGCTCCACTCTGCGGATACTATTCCCTAAACGTTTTAGGTTTCAAGTTAGAGTTCTTATTCGATTATAGGAGGAGGACTGAGGTTGTCTAAAACTCCTATCGACATTTCGGAATTGCGTAAAGGTGCAAATGGTGACACAGTGAAAGAACTAGCTGATTTCCTTGAAGAGAAGTTGGAAAGTGTTGAAGTCGATATGACAGGTAGCGAAATCATATTGAGTTATGCAGAGGAAGAAAAACCGTTTTCTCGATCCCACCTTCGAGTCATCTTGCGAAAGTTTCTACATAAAACAGAGCATAAGGACTTCAAAGTGATAGCTGGGAAAGAGAACACCTTCATCATCAAAGAGAAGAAAACATTCAGCGAATAACAAACTTGCAGGTTTTATGCTAATCTCCTGAAGCTACAACGAAAAGCCCAACAAGGACTAGAATTGAACCAACAATAAAAATCGGGAGTGGAACTTCGGAAAAGATCACTACACCAAAAAGAGTCGCTCCCAATGGTTCCAGAAGCGCCATTGTCGCAGTTTCATACGACTTCAAGTTTGACAAAGAGGAGAAAAAAAGTGTGTGCGCAGCTGCTGTGGGTAAGATTCCTAAACCAACCAGAGGTAGAAGCAAGCCTAAGTTCTCTATTGAATCAAAAGACGACCCAGTCACCACGATTCCACCAACAACAGTGATCACTGCTGCGAAATATATCCCAAACATTGTTGATAATAATGGAAGCCTTCGGCGTCTTACTCGACCATAATTAAGATAGAAACCTTCAGCGACAGCAGCTAGAATAGCAGCCATATCCCCCATAATGTTTCCTCCAACTCCGGACCTAATGTCTCCCATGGTTATGACACCAGCTCCGATAAACGATAGAATCATGCCTGCTAAAGCTAGCTTAGATGGCTTTGTGCTATAGATAAAGGTCGATATGAACATTGAGAAAATTGGTGTAGTATTCACCAAGACCGTTGCATTCAGCAAAGACGTATTTCTTACTGCCAAAACGAAAAGGATGAAATGACTGCCCAAAAGAATTCCTAAAATTGAAAAATCCTTGAAATTCCTCCAAGCGAAGTTTGTTCTAAGTGTTTTTCTGAGAATGAGAATAATAGCCGCCAAGGTAGCACACGCTATGATAAGCCGCCAAAAAACTATCCATAAAACATTCATTTCAGGTAATAAACGTATGAATATAGCGGCAGTACTGAATAGGAACCCTGCAAGAATACCTTCTAATAGCGCAACCCGTCTACTTTTTATCATAATATGCTACGCCAGTCTTATTTCTCAGGAACCACTCTGCTCACGTCGATTTCCTTTTCGAGACGAATTACATTCTCCGCTTTTTCTGCAAAGGCTTCGTTGTGAGTGACAGCAATTATCTGCTCTATTGCTTTGAGCCTTGCAATTGCTTCAGCGAGTCGATCAACTGAGCGATCTTCTCTGCCGAGGCTTTCCGTAGGCTCATCTAGTAACAGCATTTGAAGGCCATGTCCAGTTCTTGCTTGCATGATGAGTTGACCCAGCGCAAATCTATAGGCAAAGGCAAGAAGGGTACGTTCTCCACCAGAAAGATGTGTAACTTCTAGTTCGTATCCTTCTTGGCTTTTAATGGAAGGAGTGTAGGCGTCATCAATATGCACTATTAGCCCTGTTCCTTCTTCGCCACTAAGGTTATCTAATACTCGTTGCATCGTTCTTTCAAGAATTTTAACAAACTCAGTGCGAAGTTTTGGCTGTATGCTTTGATAGCCATTACGTATTCCTTCGATAGTTTCCAGCATTTTTCCGATTCCCTCAACGCGTGTAACCTTTTGTTGAGCATTTTCCAGACGTTGCCGAAGATCTTCAATCTTGATGGAAACTTCCTTTTTTCGTACTTCGCTATAATCTAGTTTTATTTTGATTGTATGACGTTTGTTGCGGGTATCATCATGTTGCTTTCGTGCGAGATCTAGCTGAGATATATCGAATCGCGAAATCTCCTTGCGAACTTCCTCGAGTTGCCCTCTAAACATTTTTTCCTGCAACTGTTGTTCGCCAAATTCCTTTTCCATCTTTTCTTTGGAGTTTTCTCCATCCAGAATACGAGGTCTCAAGTCCTGAATTACAGGGTTGAATGATTGAAACTTTGAGAGGGCAGTGTTTGCGGTGTTTCTTAACTGACCCAATTCAAGAAGATTTCTTTGCATCTCCCTGAGTTTTTCTTCTCTTTCAGTATTCTCCTCTTCAAAGTGTTTTACCATGTGGTCGATGTAATTATTTTCCAGGGGTTGCAGGCATAATGGGCATTGACTCTTTTCAGCCAGATCAGTTATACGTTGGTGAGAAGTCTTTGAGTCTCTGCTTCCAGCTTCTAGTTCAGCCTTTATGCTGGTCATTTGGTCGTCAAAGGAAACTATTTGGCCCCTCAAGTCCTCTATACTTAGATTGGCGGTCAAACCTATATTCTGCAATTCCTTCCTCTGCAAGTTCGCTTGTTCTTCAAGATCCACTAGACGCTGTTCCAACTCCTTGATTGATGCTGTATGCCTTTGTATACTGTCAGCAAGCCTTGCGCACATATCTTCTACATTGGCTACGTGGGTTTGTAGAGATGCTTCTTTTTTTACTAGTTCTTCAGTTTTTTTCCTCAAATCTTCAAGATTTTGAAGTTGCAGTGATGTTGCCTGCAGCCTTGTTTCAGCTTCATGTAACCCTTGAGTTAAATCCAATATCTCCTCTTCAACAGACGAGAATTCTTCAACAGCTTTATGATAATCTCCTTCCAGCTTCTCAATACCAAGGACATCAAAGTCCTCTTGGCGTGTCTTCTTTTCAACTTCATAAATTCTCTGAATACTTCGTATGTTGTTCCACGCCACTTCGTAGTCGCTTAATCCAAATAAGCTATCCAATCGTTTCTGCCGTTCTCTTGGAGCCACATCAAGCAGTTCCTTTAGATGTTCCTGCCTAACCCAAATGATTTGGCGGAAGATTTCCTTGTCCAAACCTGTTATGGCTGTAAACTGCTCAGCAACAGCCTCTTTTCTCATGCTAGCGATTAAATTTTCTCCTTCATAGAATCCTAGTTGATCCACATCCTGACTTATTCCCTTCCCATGTCTTTTCAGACCTCTCCGAATGCGATACTTCTTCCCATTCAGAAAGAATTCTACAGACACTTGCCCCACCTCCTCACCCTTACGTAAGAGATAATTGTAACTCCTAGCGAGAGGGTCTCCAAAAAAAGCAAAATCGATAGCATAGAGTAAGCTGGATTTGCCTGTTCCTAAACCTCCTATTAAACAATTGAACCCTTTAACGAAGTTGGTTTGGGATTTCACATGAGAACGAATATTCTCCAAAGCTACAGTGCTAATGCGCACTCAAGTAGGCCTCCAATTCCTCCTTCACTTTCTCTTCGTCCTTCCGAGTTAGTGGATCCATGATGTTGATTGAAAGACGAGCAATTTCCGCAGCTTCATCCCGCGGATAGCGCTCGGAGAACATCTGAAGGAAATACTCATAGGCTTTTGTCTTCAAGTCCTTGAGTTCTCCTTCAAATATTGAACGAATAACTTCTTCTGGTACCTCTGTTTCTTTCAGTCTTACTATAGGACGTACAAGGATGGCTTTCTCAGCAGCGTTTCTGATTTGAGTTAGATCTATTTCGCTTCGATTGGCTTCAGCGGGGAGAATTCCCTTCATAACCGGTACAATAATAACTTCTTCTTCGTCACTTTCTTTAACTTGACGCACCGTAGCCTCAGTGATCTGGGATGGAGTCATCCCACCATAGTTATTTTCTAAGATCACAAATTTACGTAAACTTTCCAGTTTTATGTGCTGCAATTCAGTTTTCCCTGTCACATTTACCTTGACGTGATAGAAACCCTTCTTGAGGGCTGCATCATCATAGTAGACTGTTTCTGTGGAACCACTAAACGCGAGGATGCCTGTCTTGAACCTATTTCTCGAAGCCTTGTGAATATGTCCTCCCGCGTAGTAGTTGAAGCCGTCAGGTAAGAGTTCAGGAGGAGCCTCAGCTTCCATTTGTGGAGGTGTGACCCCGGGCAAGTCCAAGGCCATGTGGAAAACAAATATGTTATACAAACTTGGGTCAGGAGATGGCTCATTTTTCGCGTAAAAGAGAGGCAGTTGTTCTTCGGTTCTCCTTCTTGTCCTATAGTTGGGGATACCATAAACGTAACATTTTTCGTTTCGCCAACAGGCTCCTTCGTGTCGTGGTAAATAGTACACTAATCCTGCGGCGTCCAAGGGATTTAGAATTGTTCCAGTTATCACGTTTGGTGCCGCGTCATGTGAACCATCAACAGCTAGAACTGGTATGTTTTCATCACGGAGTCGTTTAAAGCTTTGAATTGCGTCCTCCAAAGTGACATTACTTGGCCTTGCATGATGGAAAATATCTCCTGCAACTATAATGAAGTCTGGCTTCAATTCTATTGTTTTTTCAACGACTTCGGAAAAGGCTCTTTTGAAGTCTTCACGTCGAATCTCTAAATTGTACTGAGTATAGCCAAAATGAATGTCAGCTACATGTACAAAGCTTAGGGGCTTTATCTTCAGGCTCCTCCTTCCACTAGCTAGTATAGTTATGACTCTTTAAAATTACGCGTGCCCGGTAGTTGAGGGAGATTGCGAGTGGCAGATAGGGAGAAAAGGGAGTCTCGAGAAGAGAGCTTCCATATAAAATTTTATCTACCACTCGCTAATATGACAACTCTTGTACCTTACCTATATTTCTTGTTATCAAATGAAAAAAGTTTAAACATTACTTATATGAACCAAACCATTAAGATGCATACACAATGCACAAATATGGACATATGAAATATCCGGATACAACGATTGGTCAAATGTTCATAAAAGATTTGCCCAAATCTTTAAATCTTTACTAATCATGTTACACTAGCTTGCGATCATGTAAAAATGATGGGGTTGTGTAATCGTAGTGCCATTTTTAAGAAGGAAAAAAGAGGAGTACAAGGTTAAAGAGGACAAAGTTCCGACAACAGATCTAGAGAAAATCTGTGGTGACGACAAAGAAATTTGCGATGCTTTATGGCATACTATGTTTCTTGATCCACGTAAGATCGGAACCACATTGAATGATGCCGCAAAAAAAGCAACATCGCTAGAGAAGAAAGGAGACTCAAAAATGGCTCGTACCTGGTATCATATTGCAGGGGGATTAGCCCTTTGGAAGGGAGATGCCGAAATGGTGAAAAAATACTTCAGCAAATGTGCAAAACTAGCCCCTGAAATGGAGTATAAGACAATAATAAAGATCCCAGAGAAAGCAGTCGAAAAAGTTCAAGAATATTATAAGAAATACTTGGAGCAATAGCTCTCTCAAGCGG
>Ga0209979_1000973_pt1 | contig 34073 bp, 37 predicted proteins | sample AnhtaG_FD_183114 | JGI IMG/M metagenome (GOLD analysis project Ga0209979, IMG submission 183114) | Deep subsurface microbial communities from Anholt, Denmark to uncover new lineages of life (NeLLi) - Anholt_01485 metaG (SPAdes) (version 2) | ecosystem: Environmental > Aquatic > Marine > Oceanic... | reverse complement strand
AGTATCGCCAGCACCTGGCAGCAGGCAGGGAGGAGTGGACGTGGTAGAGAGAAGTCTCTGAGTTTTCTTATCGGTCTGGATAATCCTCTGGACCAGTATTTTATGCATCACCCTGAATCCTTTTTCCAGAAAAGCTTTGAGAACGCCCTGATTAACCCTGATAACCCCTATATTTTGAGGGCTCATCTACTGTGTGCTGCCTGGGAGTGGCCGCTAAATAGTGATGATGAGCAAATCTTTGGCGCTGCTTTCCAACAGGAAAGGACAGAGCTAGAAGGGCAAGGGTTACTTAAGGAACGTAAAGGCAAATGGTATCTGTCACCTCGTATCGCCTACCCAGCGCAAAATATCAATATCCGTTCCAGCTCTGGGCAAAACCTGGCTATTATTGATAGCGCAACCGGCTCCTTGCTGGAAACCATAGAGGTTAGTGTGGCCCTTTTTCAGGTGCATCCCGGGGCTATCTACCTCCATCAAGGAGAATCCTATCTGGTAACTGAGCTTGACCTAGCTAGCCGCACTGCCTACGCAGCACCGACCAATGTTTCTTACTATACTCAGGCTAAGGACATCACCGATGTGCATATTGTGAAGGTAATCCGCAATAAGAGCCTAGGACAGGTAAGGGTATACTTAGGCGAGGTAGAGGTTACCACAACTGTAGTCGGCTTCAAGAAGAAGGCACAATTCACCGAGGAGGTAATTGGTGAGGAGCCCTTGGACCTACCACCACAACATTTTTCTACTGTGGGTTTATGGTTTGACTTACCGACCGAGGTCAGTGGTAAACTAGTAGCGGCTCAGTTAGATATTGCCGGCGGACTGCATGCTGCTGAGCATGCGGCTATTGCCATTCTTCCCTTATTCGCCCTTTGTGACCGCAATGACATTGGCGGGGTATCCACCCCACTCCACCCAGATACTGGCAGAGCCCAGATATTCATTTATGATGCCTATCCCGGCGGCATCGGCATTGCCGAGAAGGGTTTTGAACTAATAGAGGCACTGTGGCAAGCGACGCTAAGGGCAATTACCGAGTGTCCATGTCAAGAGGGCTGCCCTAGCTGCATCCAGTCACCTAAGTGTGGCAATAATAATAGGCCTCTGGACAAAAAGGCAGCCCAGATGCTACTTGAGGGGCTGTTAAAAGGGAAAAGACGAGCGAGATGAGAGAAATTTTCTTTACTTTGGAAACCCAGCGATTGAGCGAAGAGGAGTCTTAAAGGAATGAAGTGCCCCCAATAAACTTTCACCAAGGCATGAAGTTTGAGGGAGAGTAAAGAGAGGCTTTGCCTCTCTTATAAAACTAAGTCCCCCTCTCCTTTGAAGGAGAGGGGGATAAAGGGGGTGAGGTAGATAGATATTAAACAAGCGTTAAAGCGTAGTCGGGAGACCTGGTTTAGTCAGGCAATGCGCCTGTTTGACCGCACAGCTATAGATGAGGCAGTATGGACAGAGCTTGAGGAACTACTTATCTCTGCCGATGTGGGAGTTAATACCACGGAAAAGCTCATTGAGAAGGTAAGACGACGAGTAGCTGAGGAGAAAATTAATCAGGGCTCACTGGTACGCTCCGCCTTGAAAACAGAAATGGTCAATATCCTGAAACTTGCTTATCAAAGAGCACAGAGTAATCTATCTATACCCAGAGTCACTCTGGTGGTAGGTGTTAATGGCGGTGGTAAGACTACATCTATCGCCAAGCTTGCCTATAGCCTGAAAAATGAGGGTAAGCGGGTGATACTGGTTGCGGCGGATACCTTTAGAGCAGCCGCTATTGACCAGCTCAAGCGCCTGGGTGAAATGGCTGGGGTAGATGTAGTAGCGCATCAGTCTGGAGCTGACCCAGGAGCAGTAGTTTATGACGCCATGCAAGCAGCGCGTAGTCGGCAGGTTCAGGAAGTAATTATTGATACTGCCGGCAGACTGCATACCAAGTTTAACCTGATGGAGGAGCTTAAAAAGATTAAGCGAGTGGCTGCCAAGTTTGATGCCACTGCCCCACATGAGGTAATTCTGGTGCTTGATGCGACTACTGGCCAGAACGGCTTAGCCCAAGCCAGACATTTCACCAAGGCGGTAGGCGTAACCGGCATCTTTCTAGCTAAATTGGATGGAACGGCTAAAGGTGGCATCGTGCTCGCTATCTGCGATGACTTGAAAATACCAGTCCAGTTTATCGGTGTTGGTGAAAGACTAGAGGATATAGCGCCGTTTGATGCTGAAACCTTTGTCGAGGCACTCTGCTCCTGAAGCCTAATCCTTCGGAGGAATTATGATTACCATAAATATAAACCCAGTAGCCCTCGCTATAGGCTCAGTTGAAGTTAGGTGGTATGGCATTCTGGTAGCCCTGGCAGTATTGACTGTAGTGTTGTGGGTCTTGCGAGAGGTAAGGAAGGGAGCCAACCTTTCCTATGATACTGTTTTTACGGCGGCACTGGTCGGCATTCCCTCCGGGATAATAATATCAAAATTGCTCCATGTTGTTGACTTATGGGGCTATTACATCCAGAACCCGGGGCAGATAATCGGTGGCGCCGGCCTAACTGCCTGGGGTGCCGTTTTAGGTGCTGCCCTTGGTATCTGGATTTATAGTAGATTTAGTAAATTCCAGTTTGGTTACTTTGCTGATGTGACAGCGCCGGGCATCATATTGGCCCAGGCAGTAGGCAGGATCGGCTGCACCATAAATGGTTGCTGCTATGGTCTACCAACCTCACTACCCTGGGGTGTTGTCTATACTCATCCTGATAGTCTTGCCCCTCTTGGGATAGCCATCCATCCTACCCAACTTTACGAGCTTATATATAATCTGATAGTTTTTGGAATTTTACTCACATTGAGGGGACGACTCAAACCTGATGGGTCACTATTCCTTATCTACCTTAGCCTCTACTCATTATGGCGGTTGGGTCTTGACTTCCTGCGTGAGGGGACACCTTTTCTCTTTGGCTTACATCAGGCCCAGGTGATAGCCATAATAGTATTAGCCATTGCCATCCCCATACTGGTTACAAGGACACGGTGGGTAAAGGCGGAGGGGTAGTTATTGACTAACTCGCCTCTATCCACCATATACTCTCACCATCTCAAAACTCCAATTATACATAGGTATATATCTAAAAGCTGCCGGCTAAACTCAGTCAATTAGACGAAGACCACCCGAGATTTGTGGTAAAATACAATTATTAAGCACTCACAGTAAACGAGGACAAAGAGTAATGAAAGCAATTATTCTAATAGGTGGTGAGGCAACCAGACTACGCCCCCTCACCTGCAACACCCCCAAAGCTATGGTTCCGGTACTTAATACACCGTTTCTGGAACACGTCATCCACTACCTCGGCCAGCATCAGGTAAGAGAGATAGTCCTGACGCTAAGTCGTAGCCAGGAATCTATCCAAAGCTATTTTGGGGATGGCAGCCAGTTCGGGGTCAGGCTCAATTATACCATTGAAGATACTCCCCTGGGAACAGCAGGAGCCGTGAAGAATGCGGGAAAATATCTAGATGAGACCTTCCTGGTGCTAAACGGCGATATTTTCACTGACCTGGATATTACCGCTATGATACAACTTCACCGGCATAGAAACGCCAAGGTAACCATTGCTCTGACCCCAGTGGACGACCCTACCAGCTACGGCCTAGTAGAGACCAATGCCCGGAACAGGATTACCCGCTTCCTGGAAAAGCCCAAGCCGAGTGAGATAACTACCAACATGATAAATGCTGGCACCTATATTCTGGAGGCCGATGTCTTAACTCACATTCCACCTCAAACCAATTTCAGCTTTGAGCGTGGGTTATTTCCACTACTCTTACGCCAAGGAGAACCAGTTTTCGCTTACCCTTCCTCAGCTTACTGGATAGATATAGGTACCCCGGAAAAATATCTTCAGCTCAATAGAGACCTCTTGAGCGGCAAAAGTAGTAGTCATACCCCTCCTGCAGAGAGACTGATTGGGAAACAAAGCCAAATTCATCCTACCGCCCGAATAAAAGGACAGGTAGTTATTGGCGATAACTGCACTATCGGGCAGCAGGTCAAGTTAACCGGACCAGTGGTTATTGGCTCTGGGTGCGCCATCCAGCCAGGAGCTATTATTGAAGACTCTGTCATCTGGCATAAGGTTCAGATAGGGCAGCGAGCTGTAGTAAGAAACTCTATCATAGCCAATAATTGCCACCTTCACCCTGACTGCTGTGTTACCGACGGTTCACTGCTAAGTGATAATGTGATAGTAAATAGTGGCTGCCAGCTAAAACCAGCCAGTAAAATATGGCCGGGGACTCTGGTGCAAGCAGACACTTAGTCTGTCTACCAATTGGTTGCACACTTCAGCCATACCTAAATCTTTGAACGTTATCTACGCCCGTGCTATAATTTTAGAGTGGGGTTAATTAATTATGTGGGATAGATTAGAGCAAATAGAGAGACGCTACCAAGAGCTAAATGAACAAATAGCCGTGCCTGAAGTAGCCTCTGACCCAAAGAAGCTACAGACGCTGGCTCAGGAAAGAGCTGGTATTGAGAGCCTGGTAACCAAGTACAAGGAGTATAAAGCAACCTCTAAGGCACTGGAAGAGACCAGGACAATGCTACATGATGGGCTGGACGAAGAAATGACGGTTTTAGCCAAACAAGAGATAGCAAGCCTTGAGCTACAGCAAGACCGTCTACTCCAAGAGATAAAACTTGCCCTTCTGCCCACGGACGCTAATGATGAAAAGGACATCATCATGGAAATCCGGGCTGGCGCTGGTGGCGATGAAGCTGGACTCTTTGCTGCCGACCTCTTTCGCATGTATAGTCGGTATGCCCAATCCAAGGATTGGGGGATAGACATTATTGATAGTAATGAAAGTGGTATAGGTGCCTTCAAGGAAATCATATTTGAGATAAAAGGTAAAGGTGCTTTCAGCCGGCTCAAATATGAAAGGGGAGTTCACCGGGTGCAGCGGGTGCCAATCACTGAATCCTCAGGTAGAATTCATACCTCAACCGCTACGGTGGCTGTTCTACCCCAAGCTGATGAGGTAGAATTAGCCATCAATCCTGACGACCTTAAAACTGATATCTTCCACAGTGGCGGCGCTGGGGGACAGAATGTAAATAAGGTGGCCACTGCTGTGCGTATCACCCATCTACCCACAGGATTGGTAAGCACCTGCCAGGATGAGCGCTCACAACTAAGAAACAAGCTGAAGGCAATGGCGGTGCTCCGGGCTCGACTCCTGGATATGGAGCAGCGCAAGCAAGAAGCAGAGATAACCAAGCAGCGCCGCTCTCAGGTAGGCACTGGTGACCGTGCGGAAAAGATACGAACCTATAACTTCCCCCAGGACCGTATTACCGACCATCGCATTAGTTTAACCCTTCATAACCTACCCCGAATCCTAGAAGGCGAACTAGACCAACTTATCGATACCCTAGCTACCAGTGACCAGGCAAAAAATCTAGAGGAGCAACTGGCGTGACTCTAAAACAGGCTCTTGCTCGTGCCAGGGGAATTCTTGATGCCAATAATATTGAAAATGTCCCTTTAGAATGTGAGCTACTGCTAAGGCAGGCATTAAAAATAAACCGGGTTCAGTTATATCTAGAGCTTGACTCTGAACTACGCCCCAAACAAGAGGAAACCTTCTGGAATCTGATTAAACGCCGCCTTGCTCACGAGCCCACCGCTTATATAATCGGACATCGTGAGTTCTACGGCCTTGATTTCTATGTCAATCCTCAGGTCCTCATCCCTCGGCCGGAAAGTGAGCTCCTGGTAGAAAAGGCTCTCAGCCTGGCTCAAAGTCACAATATGTCTACCGTAGCCGAAATTGGGACTGGCTGCGGGGCTATTGCCATCAGCCTGGCGCTAAACCTGCCACACACCAAGATTTATGCCACCGATACTTCGGCTCCTGCTCTTGAGGTCGCCCTGATTAACTGCCAAAAACATGGGTTGGCAAATAGAATTCACCTTCTACAGGGTGATATGCTCAACCCCCTGCCTGAGCCAGTTGACCTCATAGTAGCCAATCTCCCTTATGTTAAGGAGTCAGAAATAGACGCTGGGGTTTTTGAGCCAGCCTTAGCGCTTAGTGGGGGTGCAGACGGTCTGGAAAAGATACGTCAATTATGTCAGCAGGTAAATAACAAGCTCCGCCCAAGGGGCTGCCTGCTTCTGGAGATTGGACAGGGACAGGAAAGGGCAGTAGTTACTTTGCTCCGCGGTCTTTTCCCTTCGGCTGAGATAGAGGTTGAATCAGATTTGAGTGGTATTAACCGTGTGGTAAGCCTGCACCTAAATAAGGGGAGATAAGCCTGTTTTGGCATCAGCAATTCGCCGTTCAACTTGACACAAAACTGCCTTAATGATAAATTAGTTAGTTGGTTTTACCAAGATAAAGGATAAGCTAAGAATAGGAGGCATAGACACCGTGAATATGGTTGTCTGCGTTAAGCAGGTGATTGACCCCGAGGCACCACCAGCCAGCTTTAAGATTGACCCTTCCGTCAATAAGGTGGTGTCACCACCTGGCGTATCACCAGTAATTAGCCCTTTTGATGAGCAGGCGGTAGAGGCAGCACTAAGAATCAAAGATGCCCAGGGTGGCAAAATCACCGTCTTAAGTCTGGGCACCAATCTGCTCAGAGAGGTGATAAAGAAACCGCTATCTATGGGTGCTGATGAGCTCATCCTGCTTGAGGACGATGCCTTCGCCGAGGGTGATAGCTGGTCAACCGCTTATGTCCTGGCTATGGCTATCAAGAAGATAGGTGACTATGACCTTATCTTTTGTGGTCGACAGGCTGCTGACTGGGACGCTGGCCAGGTGGGTTCTGGCATTGCTGAGATACTAGGGCTACCCAGTGTAACCGTAGCCCAAAAAATAGACGTCACTGATGGCAAGGCAAAGGTAGAGCGGGTAACCGCTGATGGCTACGAGATTGTTGAAGTATCTCTACCTGCCCTGATTACCGTAAGCAATGAACTTGGTGAACCCCGCTACCCCACCATAAGAGGGATCATGGCAGCTAAGAAGAAGGAGCCGGTTATCTGGAAACCAGCTGATATAGGCATTGATGTCTCCCAAACAGGGGCAGCCGGCAGACGCACCAAGCTGCTCAAGCTATTCCAGCCGGTTCATGAGGGTAAATGTGAGATTATAGAGGGGGAGAGCCCAGAGGATGCCGGGGCCAATCTAGCCCTGAAACTCAGGGAAGCCAAGGTACTGTAGGAGTTCTTAACAGGTTTTTAACATTCTTTCATTATAATTAGGGGGAAATTCTATGGCTGAGTATAAAGGTGTTATGGTCTATGGTGAATTTGCTGACGGGAAGTTAGCCGCCATTACCACTGAGCTACTGGGTTGTGGCCGAAAACTGGCTGATGACCTAGGAGAGGAACTAAGCGCCGTGCTAGTAGGCAGCGAGGTAAGCGGTTTAGTCCGGGAGGCTATTGTCTTTGGCGCTGACAAGGTGTATGTAGTTGATGACCCACTACTGAAAGACTACCAGACAGATTCCTATGTATTAGCTATGGAGAAGGTAACGAAACAGGTAATGCCCCAGATTCTTATCCTGGGACAAACCTCTGTCGGGCGTGACCTAACGCCTAGGCTAGCCTTCAGGCTGAACACAGCCGCTACTATGGACTGCGTGGAGTTAGCCATTGACCCCGACTCAAAGCGTCTATTACAGACTAAAGCTGTCTTTGGAGGAAATGCTCAGGCTATCTTCACCAGTGAGTCCTACCCCCAGATAGCTACCGTTAGAGCCAAAGCAATGTCACCACTGGAGCCAGATGCCGCCAGGCAGGGAGAGGTCATCACTATTGATGCTGGTATAGACCCTTCAGCCATCAGAACCAGGGTACTGGAAAAAGTGCCTGAAGAGGTAGCCGGAATAAAGCTGGAGGATGCTAAGATAGTGGTCGGTGGGGGCAGAGGCATTGGTAGTGCTGAGGGTTTTAAGCAACTGGAGGAGCTGGCTAAAATATTAAAGGGAGCGGTAGGTGCCACCAGGCCACCCTGTGACAATGGCTGGGTGCCCGCGGGACTACAGATAGGGCTCACTGGTAAGATTATCACCCCTGACCTTTACATCGCCGTAGCCCTCTCCGGTGCCAGCCAGCATATGACTGGCTCCACTGGTGCCAAGACCATCATCGCCATAAACAAAGATGCTGAGGCAAATATCTTCCGGGAAGCCCATTTTGGTATAGTTGGAGATTGGAAAAAAGTGCTTCCTGCCTTCACCGATAAGGTTAGGGAGCTTCTGGCTGGGTAGGCAAGATTTGACTTCAAATTCCCAGTAGTCTAAGATTAAACCTTAGGAAAATAATCTATATGAGGTGGTAAGCAATGAAAATAGGAAGAATAATTTGCAGTTTTTGTCTCTTGCTAGCCAGTCTAATGACTATTTACGTTCCCACCGCTGTCTTAGCCCAGGGGGACACTGAGGAGGAAGCTCTAACTATCACCACGGTCAGCTTACCTGCTGGTATGGTAGGAGAAGCTTACAGTGCGACACTTGAGGCTACTGGTGGGGAAACACCCTATACCTGGAAGGTATCAGCAGGCAAGCTGCCTGCTGGGCTGAGTTTGAATCCTACCACAGGTGAAATTTCTGGTACCCCAACAGAGTCAGGAACAACCAACTTCACCATTAAGGTAACGGATAGTGCAACGCCTGCTCAGGAAGCTACCGAGGAGCTTAGTATATTTGTCAGGCCCGAACCTACTATTGAGATAGCTCCCACCTACCCTAAACTAGAAGCTATCTACGGGACTGGCTTTGAGTTTGAGCTAGATTTTCAGTATACAGGGATTGAAACACGCGAGTTTAATCTGCTAGCCACCGCACCCCAGGGCTGGACGGTATATATGACCCCACAATATGAAAGTGACAAGAGAATATCCGCTATCAGGCTAGAGCCAGGTTATACCACTGGTACTAAGATAAAGCTTCTAGCCACGGCACCATTCTGGCCCCTACCTGAGCCTGGTGAGTATAAGATAACACTAGAAGCAATCTCCGATGAAATCAAGGGCTCTACCGAACTCACCGCAACGATAACTGCCATATATAGTCTGGCTTTAGCTCCCACTACCGAGCGCTATAACACCACTGTCAAAGCCGGTAAGGACAACATCTTCTCTATAGAAGTACAGAATCAAGGAACTGCCGCCATTGATAATATCACCTTCGATTCCCTTAAACCCACAGGCTGGACTATCGAGTTCACCCCGGATAAGATAGATTCGCTTTCAGTTCTTGGCTCTCAAACGATAGATGTAAACATAAAGCCACCAACAGAAACTATAGCTGGCGATTATCAAATCACCATTAGAACCGCAAGTGAACAAGTTTCAAGAGAGGAAGTTGACATCAGGGTCACTGTAGAAACACCTACCATCTGGGGATGGGTTGGGATAGGAATTATAGTCTTGGTCGTTGCCGGCTTAGCCTACATATTTATGCGGTTCAGCAGGCGGTAAGCAAGTATGGATGGTAAGATAGTTATTGAAACCAAAGAGCTAACCAAAAACTACGACGGTGTTACCGTAGTTGACCGTCTTAACCTGCACATCAGGGAGAAGGAGATATTCGGCTTACTCGGTCCCAATGGGGCTGGTAAGACCACCACTATTCTCATGCTGCTAGGACTAACTGAGCCGGCATCAGGTAGTGCCTGGGTATTTGGATATAACCCTACCCGAGAACCCCTCAAGGTAAAACGCCTGGCCGGATATCTACCGGAAAACGTGGGTTTCTATAATAACCTCACCGCCAGGGAAAATCTAATGTTTATTGCCGAGCTGAATAACATTAGCCGTGCCGAGGCTAACCGGAAAATTGATGAGCTACTGGAGATAGTAGGCATTGGTGAGGTAGCTGACTCAACCGTGGGCAAGTTCTCCCGCGGAATGAAGCAGCGCCTGGGAATAGCTGATGCACTAATCAAAAACCCAAAGGTAGCTTTCCTTGATGAACCTACAGCCGGACTCGACCCGGAAGGGATAAACCAAACCCTTGACCTAATAGCTAACCTGCCCCAAATGGGGACCACCGTAGTCCTCTCATCTCACCAGCTATATCAAGTGCAACGGGTGTGCCACAGCATAGGCATATTATCCAAGGGCAAAACGGTAGTTGAGGGTTCTTTAGACCAACTTGGCAGAGAAGCTCTTGCTGGGGGAAATTACAGAATAGAAGTGGAAACTGCCCAACCCAACCCCGGACTAATAGACATTGTCAATAAGGTCCCAGGGGTGAGGAAGGTAGAAGCTAAGGGCAATCTGCTCCTGGTAAACGCCGATTCAGACCTGCGGGCGGAAATAGCTAAAGCAGTGGTGCAAAGCAACACCCCGCTCATTCAAATGAAGATTCAAGAGTTCTCTCTAGATGATATATATATGAAGTATTTCAAAGAGGACTAGGTCAAGATATGATAACTATTATACGAAAAGAGCTAGCCGACTATTTCACCAGCATTAGAATTTTCATACTATTTCTGCTGGTACTCCTTGCCAGTGCCGCTGCACTCTATGCCTCATATCAAGGGATTCGAGGAATAGAAATCACAACCGGATTTGTTTTCCTAAGACTCTTTACCACCTCAGGAGATGTAATTCCGTCCCTGGTTACCTTTACCGCCCTCTTCGTCCCCATAATAGGCATCGCTCTAGGTTTTGACGCCATAAACAGCGAGCGCTCCGGTGGTACTCTAAGCCGACTCCTGTCTCAACCCGTTTACCGGGACAATGTCATCAATGCCAAATTTTTGGCTGGTATAGTTACCCTGTCTATCATGATGGCAGTGACTATACTGATAGTCGCGGGATATGGCCTGAGGATGATTGGCGTACCACCCAGCGCAGAAGAAATCATCCGGCTCTTTCTCTACCTCGCCCTCACCATTGTTTACGGAGCCTTCTGGATGGGCTTGGCAATACTTTTCTCCGTCTTATTCCGGAGGATAGCCACCTCTCTACTTTCCTCACTTGCCCTCTGGTTATTCTTTGGCTTCTTTTATGTCAATTTGATAGTGCCCGCCATAGCTAAGACAACAGAGATATTTCTACTGTTACAGCGATTTTCCCCCAATACCCTTTTTCAAGAGGCCACTACGGTACTGCTCCTACCACAGTGGAGAGGTGCCGGAATTCTAACTGCCGGTGAAGAAATAGCCTATATGCTGCTCAACCCTCTGTCCTTAGGCCAAAGTATGCTTATCATCTGGCCTCAGCTCACCAGCTTAATAAGTCTAACCGTGGTCTGCTTTGCAATTAGCTATGTGTTGTTTATGAGACAGGAGATAAGACCTACCTAGGATTAAAGAGAAGGTAAAAGGCTAAGTCTTCTCGGCTTGTCTTTCGGCAATAATCTTTTGGGCAACATGGGCCGGTACTTCCTCATAGTGACTAAACTCAACAGTAAAGCTGCCTCTACCCTGAGTTATTGACTTTAAGTCTATGGCATAGCGCAAAATCTCAGCCAGGGGCACCTGAACCTCAATAGTATTAGCTCCACCCTCCGGGTTCATCCCTAGCACCCGGGCGCGCTTGGTATTAAGGTCACCAATAATATCACCGGTGAAATCCTCAGGAACGGTCACCTTCGCAGTCACTATTGGCTCCAGTAAGATTGGTTGCCCCTGAGACAATCCCTTCTTCAGCGCCTGGGCTCCAGCAATCTTGAAGCATATCTCTGAGGAATCAACCGGGTGGTAGCTACCATCATAGACTGTTGCTTTTATGTCAACCACGGGATAACCGGCCAATCCCCCCTCTTGAATCGCCTCATTAACTCCTTTCTCCACCGCCGGAATATAGTTCTTGGGTATACGGCCACCTACTACCTTATCAGCAAACTTGGTGCCACTACCACGAGGCAAAGGCTCCACCTCTAGTAAAACATGCCCATATTGACCATGCCCCCCCGTCTGCTTCTTATGCTTATATTCAGCCTTAGCTGATGTGGTAATGGTCTCTTTATATGGAACACCGGGAGTTTCAAGCTTCACACCAACCCCAAACTTACGCAACATCTTCTCAGCGGCCACATCAAGATGAGTCTCACCAAGCCCCGACAGAATGGTCTCACCGGTATCAGCATCTCTATGCACCCGAAGCGTAGGGTCTTCTTCAGATAGCCTAGTTAAGGCTGTGCCTAGTTTATCTAAGTCAGCCTTGGTTTTAGGATGTACCGCTTGACTAAAAGTTGGCTCCGGGAATTGGACAGGGGTAATTTTTACCGGCTTATCCCGACTGCACAAGGTGTCCGCAGTGCTGGTTAGGCTCAACTTAGCCACACCACCTATGTCCCCGGCCCCAAGTTGAGGTACTGGCTCCTGAGTCTTGCCCCTCAGGACAAATAGCTGGCCGATACGTTCTTCACCACTTCGGGTAGCGTTCCACACCTGAGAATTGCTACTAATGGCACCAAGGTAAACCCGAAAGTAGGTAAGCTTACCCACATACGGATCAGCACTAGTCTTAAACACCAGGGCAGCTAAAGGAGCCGCCTCGCTTGGTTCTATTGTCTGCGTAGCCTGCCCGGCTGCGCCACCAGCCGTGATTACCTCTCGTTCCTTAGGTGATGGCAGATAATTATGAACCGCATCCAAGAGGAAGGTTATCCCCACATTCTGCATAGCCGAACCGACTAAAACCGGCACGATTTTGCCACTTAGTGTTCCCTGTCGCAAGCCATCGCTGAGCTCTTCCAGGCTAAGTTCTTCCCCATCTAGATATTTCTCTAGTAACCTATCATCAATCTCAGCCACCGCCTCCACTAGCTTCTCCCGAAAAGAATCGACTTGATTCTGCACCGAAGAAGGTACCTCCTCTCTTGCCTCAGAACCGACAAAGCCTTTCATTGTCAGCAGGTCAACCACACCCTGAAAACTATCGTGGGCACCTATCGGTAACTGGAGTGGCACGCATCTAGAGCCCAGCTTAGTCTTTAGCTCATCTACAGTCCGGTAAAAGTCAGCATTCTCACGGTCCATCTTGTTAATAAAGATAAGGCGGGGAAGGTCGGCTTCCTCACAGTATGTCCATACCTGTTCAGTGCCAACCTCAATACCAGAGGCAGCACAGACTACAATAATTGCCCCCTCACTAACCCGCATTGCCCCTTTGACCTCGCCGACAAAGTCAGAATAACCAGGAGTATCAATAAGGTTAATCTTGGTCTTCTGCCACTCACAAGGGAGCATGGTCAGATTAATGCTAATCTGGTGTTTTATTTCATCAGGGTCATAATCTGAGGTAGTAGTCCCATCGTCAACCCTACCTAAGCGGCTAATTACCCCTGAAGTAAATAGGATAGCTTCAGCCACTGAGGTCTTACCAGCACCACCATGAGACAGTAAGACAAGGTTGCGAATATTCTCCAGCCCATATTGTTGCATCTAGTCACCTGCTTTCTTAAGCCTATTTTATTGATTAATTATAATGATAGTTGAGTTTCTTTATCAACCTCACTCCCTGCGTCCCCCCTCACCTTATCTAAGGAGAGGGGGGAGGGATTTCTTTTGAAGGGGCTTCGCCCCTTCAAACTACCCTAGATAAGGGGAAGGGGACAAAGGGGATAGGGTTACTAAATAACCTTTATAGTAAGGTTTAGCGAGCGCGTCTTCTTCTCCTAAACAGGGAAAGAAACCATAAGAAACCAATTATGCCAATGAAAGGAAATGGTTGGGCGCCCCCTCCTGTTTTAGTAATAGCGGTTGGGGGTGTGGTTGTCGGTTGTTGCCGGGTGATTACCTCTGCCGATATTTCATAGGCCGCTAGCTCAACATTGATAAACTCCTTGGGCACCCAGCCTAATGGATTATTCTTGCCAGTTGCCTCAGCCCACACCCAGCCAGTCTCACCCTCCAGTTCAAGTGCCGTTGCCTGCTTATAGTCAGGTAGGTAGACCAGGGCAGCGGTATGACCGGAACCAACTACTATAGCCGAGTGGTATCCAGCCCCTTTATACATAACTGCCAGTAAGACCGCACTATCTTCACAGTCACCATAACCAACCCCATCTTTTTCAATCACCATGGCTAGCTCATCGGCATTTTGGGCAAACTCGTCATATTCAAACTGGTCTATATCCGAGGTATAGTTTACCCTATCCCGAACAAAACGAAATATCGCCTCTGCCCTCTGTATCTGGTCCGGGTACTTGGCAGCAAACTGTTCACCTAAACTATAGGCTAGGGCAGTATTCTCCCCCAGGCTTTCAAAGGCGATAACCGGTCGGAAAGTAGTCTCAGATATTTGATAAAAGCCGTCTTCACCAAAGGCTCTGGTTCTACTTATTTCCCAGTCATCAAATACATCACCATCTCTCTCATAGAAACCAGCTGATGGAGTTGCCAACGCATAACCAGTAGCCGCTAACCCAGCTACCAATATAAATATTAAGCTCAGTAAAATCTTGCCCCTCATCCTAGAAATACCTCCTACTAAGCACAATTACTATCAGAGCTGCCTCCTCAGCAAGATGATAAAAATAACTAACACCAACCTGCTAGTCATCTTCTTAATACTCTATTATACATGAACTGGTGAAAAAGCAGCCAATTTGAGTATAGGGCTAGAATAGAACACCGAGATTGTTTATTAACCTCACCCCCTTAATCCCCCTCTCCTTGGGAAGGAGAGGGGGAAAAGATTTTAGAGTGGGGCTTCGCCCCTCTCTAACCTACACTCCCCTTTCCCTTAATAACAGAAGGGGGTCAGGGGATAGGTTGCTAAATGATCTCAAAGCCGATACTTGCACAAAGTGTTCAGTTTCATTACAATAAATTACTAAATCCAAGTCTATGGCCCACCGGGAGTTGATTTTATGTCAACTAATCCAGGAGAAACACGAAGCCTTAAGGGCTGATATGAGCTATAAAAAGTGGCTTATAATTGCTACTTCCCTATTTGGTGTCGGCTTTACCTTAGGTTTGGTTGCCCCACCTGGTATCTTTGGTCCCTTTGCCAACATGATTGCTGGTCTTAAGGAGCTTGCCAATCTCCTAACACCACTTCCTCAGTTCGCCGTTCTGGTAATTATCTTTGTTACGAATGCTACCACTCTACTGGTGAGCTTCATACTCAGCCCAATTTTTTGCCTGTGGCCTATTCTGGTTTTAACCCTTAATGGCTGGCTTCTCGCCTTTGTTTCAGCGATAGTAGCCCAAGAGGAATCTTTAGGTTTTGTATTGGTCGGTTTGGTGCCTCACGGTATTATTGAACTGCCGGCTTTAATTCTAGGTCAGGCAGCTGCTCTTAGTTTCGGCACCACAGTAATACTTGCCCTATTCAAAAAAAGGAGAGAGCTAATACTACCTAGTTTCAAACAAAATTTAAGGTATCTGCTGATAGCCTTGGCTTTACTGCTGCCAGCTGCTATCATTGAAACATATATTACGCCATTATTACTGACCTAATCAGGTAATGTGTACCCACCTTAAAGGAGAAAGCATATGCCTTGACCAGGCTTTTGTCCTTAAACTACTCTAAAGAAGGAGGAGATTTTATGTATGAGCTAGGTTTAGCAATCCCGTTCTGGCTGACGGTTATTATATCGATGGCGAAAACCATATGGTTAGTGCTCATCTGCACTCTTCTCGCCTGGCTTGGAGTCAGGGTCATGGATGCTCTTACCCCTCACATCCCTAAGCGCCAGCGTATCGGAGAAAGCCCAATAGCTACCGGCCTATTCATTGCCGGCTTTTTCATCCTGGTTGGTCTGGTCATCCACGGAGCTATCACGGCACCGACGGTGGTTGGTGGGCCGTTACTGCAATACTTTTTTGATTTTAGACGGCTGGGATTATTAGCTATGAGCTTCCTCATAAGCCTGCTTATCGGCCTAGCCCTATTCTATCTTCTTGACAAGATAACACCTAAAATACCCTTTACCAGCATTAAAAAGAGTCCAGAGGCAGTAGGTGTTTATGTCTTTGGCTATCTCGTTTTCTTTGGCTTGATACTCCATGCCGCACTAACTACAGAACTATGAAGAAGCCTTGACACCAAACCGATTATAAAAAACAATCTCAGAAAGTTCTTTTCTTGGTCTGGGGTCACGTACTTGGTCAGGATAGCCAAGAGGAGTCATCTCCACCACACAATAACCTTGTGGTACTTCTAAAATGTCGGCTGCCTTCTTAGCATCAAAACGCCCGGCATGTACCGTGCCTAGACCCAGCGAATGGGCCGCTAATACCAGGTTCTGCATAGCCAATGCCACATCAAACATAAACCAATCGCCCTTATCCGTAGCTAGCTCTCCCTCCTTATAACCTGCCCTCCCCAGCTCAGCGCAAGCTACAATTAGCAGCGGTGCCTGTCTAATGGCATCCATGGCTGGATTTGTAGCATTTAAGGTATCAGCCAGTCTGTTTTTTATATCATCATCCGACACCACAATAAGTCTCCAGCACTGGGTATTACCCCAAGATGGTGCCCAACGGGCAGCCTCCAAAATAAGCTCCAGAGTTTTATCATCTACCGGAGTAGTCTTATACTTACGAATACTCCGTCTCGTCTTAATTGCTTCCAGAACTTCCATCCTTATTCTCCTTTATTCTAGCTCTCTTCCCAGGCATCCTCACCAATAAGTGAGACGAAGCGACAGCCACCTAAATTCTGAACTGTATTCTTCTTTCTGTGTTTGGTGATTTTATATAACTCCTGCACATAGCGGGAGCCTACCGGAATTACCAATCGTCCACCGATGGCCAGCTGAGCCAAAAGGTCAACCGGAACCCTGGGGGCACCGGCAGTAACCACTATAGCATTATAGGGCGCCTCACGCTGCCAGCCCAAAGTCCCCTCAGCCACATGCACCTCAATATTGGTATAGCCCAGGTCACCGATTACATTCCTGGCTGCCTCAGCCAGTGCCGGCAGACGCTCGGTGGTAATCACCAGCCGGGCTAATTCAGCCAGAATAGCTGCCTGATAACCACTGCCCGTCCCCACCTCCAGCACCTTTTCCTTGCCAGTAAGTTCCAGCGCCTCAGTCATAAGGGCAACAATGAAGGGCTGTGAAATCGTCTGCTCAAGGCCAATTGGTAACGGCATATCTTCATAGGCCAAATGCTGACTCCCCGGTGGTACAAAACGCTCACGAGGTATATGAGCCATAGCAGCCAATACCCGCTCATCCCTAATCTCGGTGCTAAGGTGCCCAACTAATCTGGCTCTCGCCGCTTCAAAGTCCATAATGGGTACCACCAGAGCTAGGAGATAACAAAGTATAACACCACCAGGACAGTCAGCATAATCCCAGCCAGAAGAGCAATCCTCCGTAGCTCAATAGTTATATACGGATGCTGAACAGGAGGCAGAGTGGACTTCGGCGTTAGCACTTTTGCTGAAGGAGCCGGCGCCTGAGAAACAGGTTTAGCATTTTGGGCTGTGGCTTGCTGCTGGGCACTGGCTAGTGAAAAGCCCTGTCTCATCTTTCTTTTTTTGCTTCGCGCTGAGTGCTTACCTCGCCCGTGTCGTGATTTACCAGGCATTTAACACCATCCTTTGCCAGCTACTTAGCCCTGGGGTGAGATTGCTCATAGGTGCGTCTAATATGCTCGGTGGTAAGATGGGTGTAAACTTGCGTGGTAGATATATTAGCGTGCCCCAGCAATTCTTGAACCGACCTCAGGTCAGCACCACCACTTAGCATATGAGTAGCGAAGCTATGCCTTAAAGTATGAGGTGTAACATCGGACTCCAGGTTGGCTGATTTAGCATACTCTTTTAATTTTTGCCAAAAGCCTTGCCTAGTCAACCTCTCCCCACGAGGGTTAAGGAATAAGGCCTTCTCATCATCATTATGCACTAGCTGAGGGCGAGTTTCATTTATATACTCCTTTACCGCTAAAGCTGCTTGTTCATAGATAGGAATAACCCGTTCTTTACTCCCTTTACCCAAGCAGCGCACATAACCATTCTCTATATCCACATCACCCAAGTTCAACGACACTAACTCACTCACCCTCATGCCACTAGCATATAACAGCTCCAGCATTGCCCTGTCCCTTTTGGCTTCTGGTGTAGATAGCTTACTTGGTTGCTCAATTAGCAGACGAACCTGACCAAATGAGATGGGCTTAGGTAATGACCTCCCTATCTTAGGTGAACGCACATCCTGTATCGGGTTAGCTTTGATTAAGCCCTCCGCCACCATAAATTTGAAGAAGGACCTAACTGCCGCTACCTTACGGGCTATCGTGGTGGCGGCGTAATTCCTCTGCCGTAGGTCGAGCAGATAGCTCAGCATGGATTGACGATCAAAACTAGCCCATGGCGGAATGGAGCCACGCTTGGCTGCTTCTTCCTCAATAAAGCCTGCTAATTGATGCAGGTCGTTACGATAAGCCGCTGTAGTGTTTGGGGGGTAGCCTTTTTCCACCTCTAGATACTTTAGAAAGTCGCCAATCACCTGTCTCACTATACTGCCTCGTTACCAAACAGTTTATTATCTATTTTAACATAACTAAAAATAAAATTCAGCCCACGATGCTTTGCTCATTTTATAGGCTATGTTAAAATAAGTTTACGAGGGAACAAAGTTGACCAATCTTATAGCCGAGCAAGTGAATCAATTACCAACCAGCCCTGGCGTTTATCTCTTGAAAGATGCTGAAGGGAATATCCTATATGTGGGTAAGGCAGCTAACCTCCGCCACCGGGTAAGGTCGTATTTTGGTACCGGGCAGAAGCTACCACCAAAACTTAAGCGGATGGTAGCCCGAGTTGGTGACCTTGACTTCTTGGTTACTACCTCAGAGCAGGAAGCTCTCATCCTAGAGTTAAACCTGATAAAGCGGCATCGCCCCCGTTATAATGTCCGGCTTAAAGATGATAAGACCTTCCCGTATCTCAAGATAGACCCCAGTGAGGACTGGCCCAGGGTGTGTATTACCCGGCGCCTGGAAGATGACGGAGGGCGCTACTTTGGACCCTTTGCTAGCGCTAAATCGGTGCGCCAAACCCTGAAGACAATAAAAAGAATCTTTCCCTTTCGCACCTGTTCTAAACCCGTCACTGGCACTGATTCTCGACCCTGCCTTTGGTATTATGTGGGAAAGTGTCTCGCTCCCTGCATCGGTGCTGTAAGTAAAGGGGAGTATGCTGAAGTAATAAAACAGGTAATCCTCTTCCTTGAAGGTAAACGGGGAAAAGTAGTCCAAGAGCTTGAGAGCCAGATGAATAAGGCGGCGGAAGCTCTAGAATTTGAAAGGGCAGCTTTGCTCCGAGACCAAATCCAAGCAATCCACGAAGTCATTGAAGGGCAAAGAATTGCCACTACGGTGAGAGGTGAACAGGATGTTATTGCTTTCATTGAAGATAAAGACCAAGCCCATGTCCAGGTTTTCTTTATTCGTGGTGGTAAACTAATTGGGCGAGAGAGCTTTGTCCTGCAAGGCACCCGCTCTGAAGAGCCACCACAAATTATGACCAGCTTCATTAAACAGTTTTATGACTCGGCCCCTTATATACCTTCGCTATTACTACTCCAGTATCCGGTAGAAGATAAGGTAGTCATTGAGGACTGGCTTCAAAGCAAAAAAGGGGCTAAGGTCGGTATTCAGGTGCCTCGCCGGGGCAGTAAAAAACAACTGGTAAAGATTGTCGCCGAAAATGCCCAGCAAGGTTTAGAGCAGTTCAAGATTAAGCAACTAGCCACTCCTAAAGTCCTGGAGACAGCTCTAGCTGAAATAGCCAGAGAACTCCAGCTACCCCACTCCCCACTGCGTATGGAAGGCTACGACATCTCCAACATACAGGGAACATCAGCCGTAGGTAGCATGGTGGTCTTTGACCAAGGAAGGCCAAAGCCAGCTCACTACCGACGCTTCAGAATCAAAACTGTGTCAGGCGCTGATGATTATGCTATGCTCCACGAGATAATCAAGCGACGATTTAAACGGAGTAGTGAGGTCTCCACCCCAGATACCTGGGCAATCCTTCCCGACCTTGTCCTCATTGATGGCGGTAAGGGACAACTTAATGCTGCCCAAGCCGCCATGCACGAAGTCGGAGCCGATTCTGTGCCCATTGCCAGCCTAGCTAAGGAAAATGAGCAGCTTTTCATCCCACAGAGAACAAAGCCGATTATTCTACCCGGCAACTCCCCGGGTCTTCAGCTATTACAGCGCCTCAGAGACGAGGCACACCGCTTTGCCCTGAGCTATCACCAGAAAATACGCCAGAAGCGAACCTTTGCCTCAGTCTTTGACAATATTCCCAGTATTGGGCCTAAGCGTAAGCGTGCTCTCCTGCGGCAGTTTGGTTCAGTCCGAGCTATTCAGGAGGCTTCCCTGGAAGAACTAGCCGCCACCAAAGGCATGAGCCGAAGCCTGGCTAAAAGAATAAAGGAGTCCTTATAAATGCCAGCTAATTTACCTCCTCAATACTTTGAAGCCGAGAAAAGATTCCGCCTGGCTAAAAGCCCGGAAGAAAAGATAGCCGGTCTGGAAGAGATGCTGGCTATTATGCCCAAGCACAAGGGGACAGACCACCTTCGTGCCGAGCTAAGAACCAGAATCTCCAAGTTGACCCAACTAGCTGCTAAGAAATCTGGTGCCCGCCGGGCGTCTATGCTTATTGAGAAAGAGGGAGCTGCCCAGGTAGCAGTAATTGGCTTGCCTAATACCGGTAAATCCCAGCTTGTTGCCAGTATTACCAATGCCTCCCCTACTGTAGCCGAATACCCCTTCACTACCCACAGCGCCATGCCAGGGATGATGGAATTTGAGAACATACAAATTCAGCTAATTGATACCCCACCCCTGGCACCCCAGTCTATTGAATGGTGGCTGCGGCATATGTTGGTACGGGCTGACGCCCTGTTAGTGGTGGTGGACTTAAATGATGCCCCACTAGCCCAGATGGAAGACATCACGGCACAACTGGAAAAAATGAGAATAGGTATCGGTGAAAAGAAGAGTGAGGAGAATCTAGACATTCCCTTCTATCAGAAGAAGGCGCTAATTATTGGCAACAAGCTTGACCTGGATAACGCCCGTGGTAACTATATCGCTTTGAGGAATAGATATGAAAACCAGTTGCCAGTTATCGCTATCTCGGCTAAAGAGGGAACTAGCCTAGAAGAACTGAAGCATGCTATCTATCAGATGCTGGATATTATTCGGGTATATACCAAGGCTCCGGGGCAAAAGCCAGATTTCACCGAGCCGATAGTCCTTGAGAGTGGAAGCACACTGGAGGATGCCGCTGCTGCAGTCCACAAAGATTTTGCCCGCAATCTAAAATATGCCCGCATCTGGGGTTCCGGAAAACACGATGGGCTAATGGTAAAAAGAGACCACATCCTTAGGGACGGCGATATTATAGAACTGCATCTTTAAGTTGGGAGAGTGACTTATCAGATGGAGATATACCCAATTGGTGCGAGCAAAAAGAAAGGAGCAAGGTATTCAGATGGCTAGTGAGAAGACTGCAAAAGAAACCATTCCCTTTAAGGAAGCAAAGCGGGCGGTTGAACTGACTGCTCGAAGACTAGGGCTGCTGCATCTTTCATTCGCTAGAACTCTGGTTAATGAACTTGGTGAAAAGAAGGGGAAAGAGCTAATTATGAAAGCAATCAAGGATTATGGGGAGAGAATTGGCAAGGAGGTAAGAGAAAGCGTAATTAACCAAGGATTAGACCTAATCCCGGAGAACTATGGTACTGGGAAATCCAGAGACCTTCCGGGATTTGGAATGCATGAGAATAGAGAAAGAGTAGAGGTAGACGGAGAAAAAAGAATGAGGGTATATGGCTGCGCTATGGCCAAGGTATGGACTGAATATGGCGAAGATAAGTTGGGACGTCTCTATTGCTATGTTGACCCAGCCAAGTATATGGCTTTTAATCCAGCCTTTAAGCTAACTCATATAAAAGCGCTGCCGGACGGTGACGAGTATTGCGAATTTACCATAAGACCGACAACAGAGCAAGACAGAAAAGACTTCGCTGCTAAGAATACAGATTGGTCACGTATAGATAAATAAGGATACAAGAATGTCAGAAATGCCCGGGTGTTTCTCAGGGGAACCGGAGTGGCTGTAGAGATTGCCTACTATTAAGTAGCTACAGCAAAAACTTCTTAATCGCCGCCGCTACACCACTGTGGTCAATATCAAGGGTAACATGGTTGGCAATTGCTTTAAGCTCATCAGGGGCATTACCCATAGCAATAGCTAGACCAGCCGAGGTAAGAAGTGGAATGTCATTAAGCCCATCCCCTATAGCTATAACCTCATCCAGAGATACTCCCAGATGCGAGGCTAATGCCTCTAGAGCCTTCCCCTTAGATACTTCAGAAGCCAGAACATTAACGAAGTTAATGTCGGGATAGGCTGGTGTCTTTGTCCAGGTGAAATGAAGGCTGCTATCAAAATGGAGACAGAAACTTCTGGCTTTGGCGATTTCCTTAGGAGAAGAAGTCGTTAATCCCCCTTTAATAATCCTCTCCCGGTTCCACAGCTTGGTAAAATCTACCACCGTGGGCTCTATACCAAAGAATTGCCGACGTATGTCAGACGCCCATGTCTCCCGTTCTATAAAATAATGGGTTGTAGAATATAACTCAAGAGTTATGCCATTTAAATGGGCAAATTCAACTGTCTGCTTCACTGTTTTCTGGCTAATTGGCTGAACATAGACCTCGTTGTCTTGAGCTGGACTGCTGACTAAAGCACCATCAAAGAATATATGATAGCCATCCAGCGACAACTGGTTAATAATTCCCAAGCAGGCTTGAGTTACTCGCCCGGTAGACAAAGAAACCTGAATACCTAATTGGCGAGTCTTAGCCAGTGCCTCCCTATCTTCAGCCGATATACTCCCATCCTTACCTACCAGTGTACCATCTACATCTACCACCAAAATTTTATACTTCACTCCAGCAACCTACCTAATACGGCGAAATTATTGAGGCTGTTCAGTAACCCTAACTGACCACAACAGTTTACAGGGATTATTTATCAACCTCACCCCCTTTAATCCCCCTCTCCTTCAAAGGAGAGGGGGAAACGGTTTTAGAAGAGGGGTTTCACCCCTCTTAGACTTCCTCTTACTTTTTATCCTTCAAAGGGGAAGGAAAAGGCTTTGAAAGAGAGGTCTCCGCCTCTCTCGGGCTCTCCTTTAGCTACTGGGTTTGTACATAGCTGCGAAGCGTAATAGCATTTCTCACCGCAAACGCCTCGGCATCATTATTGAAATAAATATAAACTGCTTTTAAATTAGTAGCTAAATCAGCCAGCCTCCTTGCCCAATCAGCTAGCTCCTCATCAGAGTAGCAGCTTGAGTAGAGTCCGGTGCTACCATGAAATCTAATATAGGCAAAATCGGCAGTCGCCACCAGAGGACAACTGAGCAACGGCATATCAAAGATACAAAACCCAGCATTATACTTACGCAAAATTTCAAAGACCTCTTCCTCAAGCCAGGACTGGTGCCGGAACTCAAATACATGCTTCATCCCCTGGGGCAAAATAGACAGAAACGACGCTAACCTTTCATCATCACGGTGCATATTGGGGGGAAGCTGATATAAAAGTGGACCCAATTTCTCCCCCAAAATTTTAGCCCTAGTGATAAACCTGTCTACCGCTTCCTCAGTATCTTTTAGCCGCTTAATATGGGTGATAAAACGGCTTACTTTCACGGCAAAGGTAAAACTGGCCGGCGATGATTCATACCAAGTGGCAAAGGCAGTCTCTGAAGGCAACCGGTAAAAACTATTATTGAGTTCAACAGTAGTGAAATGGGTGGCATAAAACTCCAGCCACCTTCTTTTATTCAGTTCCTCTGGATAGAACCGATGCTTCCAGTGGTCATAATGCCAGCCTGAAGTGCCTATATTGTAGCTTGGGGTCATTAGCTATCCTCCCGACACCATTCTACCATCAGCAGTGGTAAACTCTCAAAAACTTGAATACACTCCCCCAGATAAACTATAATTAATCTTGGGGATAAGCTTACTAATCTCTCAATAGTAAGGAATTGTCTATAATAGGTTGCACGAATTCAGCATTACCCAAAGTATTTTGTCCATTGCCCTAGAAAAGGCTAATACAGTTAAAGCTAACCGGATTTCCCAGATTAATCTCGTCACTGGTGAACTGTCAGGAATTGTTGATGAGTGTGTGCAGTTTTACTTTGACTTCCTCAGCAAAGATACTATTGCTGCTCAAGCCAGCCTTTCCTTTCACCACCCACCAACCCGGTTACGCTGCCGTAACTGTGCCACTGTTTTCTCACCGAATAACCTTAACTGGGCCTGCCCTAATTGTCAAGAGCCAAAAATAGAAATAATATCTGGGCGTGAATGCTATGTTGAAAGTATAGAGGTGGATTAAATGGAAATCAAGGTCTTACAAGACATCTTAAGTGCCAACGATGCCATAGCCAGAAAGAACCAAAGCCGGCTTAACAAGCACGGTATTCTAACCATAAATGTGATGTCGTCCCCGGGGGCAGGTAAGACCAGCCTCATCATGCAAACCATAAGCCAGTTAAGAGAAAAAGTCAGGATTGCTGTTATTGAGGGTGATGTTGCCTCAACTATAGATGCTGATAAGGTAATTAAGCAGGGGGCGGCAGTAGTTCAAATAAATACTGGCGGTGGTTGCCACCTTGATGCCAATATGACCGAGAACGCACTAAATAACTTACCTCTTGACGAAATTGATGTACTACTTATTGAAAATGTGGGTAACCTTATCTGCCCGGCAGGTTTTGCTCTCGGTGAGCACAAAAGGGTAATGCTGTTAAGCCTGCCCGAGGGTGATGACAAAGCCTACAAATACCCTTCAATGTTTACCAAGGCGGATGTGGTACTAATAAATAAGATTGACCTGTTACCATTCCTAGAATTTGATATCGCTTCCTTTACTAACGCAGTCAGCGGGTTAAATCCTGAAGTTAAGATACTTCAGGTCTCCTGCAAGACCGGCCAAGGACTAGAAGACTGGTTCTCCTGGCTGCAGGAGCAAATTAAGGAGATGAAAAGCCGCCACGGCTTATAAGGTAATGACGAAAACATCAATTCTTAGCGCAGTTCATATCAATGTTCGTGGGGTGGTGCAGGGGGTGGGTTTCAGACCCTTTGTCTACCAACTGGCGACTAAATATAATCTCAAGGGCTGGGTTTGCAACACCTCAGAGGATGTCAAGATTAAGATAGAGGGGGACGCGGAAGCTATTGAGCAATTCTTGCTTGATTTAAGAGAGCAAGCCCCACCCCGAGCCCACATTGAGGATATCACCACCACTTATTGCCCTGCGACAAACTACGAGAATTTTGAAATCCGCCACAGTGTTGCTGAAGAGGGGAAATATCAGCTCATTTCCCCGGATATTGCTACCTGCCAAGATTGCCTCAAGGAAATCCTAACCCCTAGTGACCGGCGCTATCGTTACCCCTTCACCAACTGCACTAACTGCGGACCCCGTTTTACTATAATTAAGGACATTCCCTATGACCGCCCGCTGACAACCATGAACCGCTTCCAGATGTGCCGGGAATGCCAAAGGGAATATGATGACCCGCTAGACCGCCGCTTCCATGCCCAGCCCAACGCCTGTCCCAGGTGTGGCCCAAAACTGGAATTGGTTGATTCCCAAGGCAATTCGGTAGATAGTGTTGACGCCCTCACTGCCACCAGCCAGCTTCTCAGGGAAGGAAAGATTATCGCCATCAAGGGTCTGGGTGGTTTTCTGCTGGCCTGTGATGCTACCAACAAGGCAGTTGTTGACCGTCTGCGCCAAAGAAAAAAGCGCCCCTCCAAGCCACTGGCCATAATGGTAGCCTCTATTGAGGAAGTTAAAAAACACTGTTATGTATCAGACGAAGAGGCAAAATTACTTACCTCACCTCATAGCCCCATTGTGCTAATAAAATGGAAAGCCAGTTCGTCGGTGTCTCCAGCCGTGGCTCCCAACCTGAAATATCTGGGGGTGATGCTTCCCTACACCCCGTTACATCATGTCTTACTTAGGGAAACGGGACTGCCTCTGGTAATGACCAGCGGCAACCTCAGTGAAGAGCCTATCGCCAAGGATAATGATGAGGCGATAAGGAGACTTAAAGGAATTGCTGATTACTTCCTGATTCATAATCGCGATATCTATGCTCGCTATGATGATAGTGTCACCATAGTGGAAAGAGGGATTACGCAGCTTATCAGGCGAGCTCGTGGCTATGCCCCCTACCCCATCCACCTACCGTTTAAGAGCCAGCAGATACTTGGCTGTGGTGCTGAGGAGAAAAATACCTTCTGCCTGACCAGAGATGAATACGCCTTTTTAAGTCAGCACATTGGTGATATGGAAAATCTAGAAACCATGGAGCAATTTGAAGATAATATTGCTCTCTACCAGCGGCTATTTCGCATCGAGCCAAAGATTATCACCCATGACCTGCACCCTGAGTATCTGGCGACTAAATATGCCCAGGAACTAGCGACTAAATCTGATATTAGACTTGTCCCGGTGCAGCATCACCACGCCCATATTGTCAGTGGCATGGTGGATAATGGAATTAAGACCCCGGTTATCGGGGTGGCTCTTGACGGCACCGGTTATGGCAACGACGGCAATATCTGGGGTGGCGAGTTCTTAGTCGCTGATTATCAGCGGTTTACCCGAATGGGGCATCTTGAGTATCTACCCCTACCCGGCGGAACAATAGCTATAAAAAAGCCCTATCGTACTGCTATTGGCTACATTCTGTCACTACTGGGCGAGACTGCCCTGAAACCGGACCTACCCTTCTTAAAACAGGTAGATAGTGTAGAGATAGACATTATCAAAAAACTAATAGAGAAGAAGATTAACTCACCACTAACTTCCAGTTGCGGTCGTCTTTTTGATGCGGTATCTGCCCTGCTCGGTATCAGAGGTGAGATAGACTATGAAGCCCAAGCCGCTATTGAGCTAGAAATGCTCGCCTATAATGCTGAGGATGAAAACGACGGTTACCCATTCTCCATAATTGAGCAAGATGGTATAAGTGTAGTTAAACTCCAAAATTTGTTTTCAGCCATAATTAGTGATTTACAAAGTAATACTACTAAAGCTATAATTGCAGCCAAGTTTCACAACACCATAGCTCAAATGACAAAAAGGTTATGTCAAGTAATTTCCAATAAAACCAGTATAACCCAGGTGGTCTTAAGTGGAGGGGTATTTCAGAACCGGCTACTGCTAAGAAAAGCCGTTAGTCTACTTGAAGCCAGCGGATTTTCTGTATTTACCCACCAGCAAGTGCCGTGTAATGATGGCGGCATCTCTTTAGGTCAAGCCGTCATCGCCAATTTCGCTGTAGATAGATAGAGGGATGAGTAAATACGATAGCTTAAAATATTGGGCAAAAGTCAAAGCACGAATCACACATCGCTGTAACAAATGCGGTAGTGTAATCACCCCCGGGGAAATTTATTATTCCGAGAAGCTGGATGGATTTGTGCACGCACCGCATGTTAGACTTGGAAAACTATGCCACCAGTGCTATAAGAAATCAGGGCAAGGGTAAAGTAAAAGCTGAAGCAGGCAGATTTGGAGAGTTAAAGAGAGGCGAAGCCTCTCTTATATAACCGATTCCCCCTTCCCCTTATCAAGGGGAAGGGGGGAAAAGGGGGATGGGGTTACTAAATAAAAACCTAAGGAGCCAACCATGTGTCTAGCCATTCCCGCTCTAGTCAAGTCAATAGAGGGACAGCAAGCAGTAGTAGAAATAGGTGGGGTTACCCGCCAGGCCAGTATTCAGCTTACCCCCGAGGTCAAGGTTGGCGATTATGTACTGCTGCACACCGGTTATGCCATAAATGTAATTGACCCAGTAGAGGCCGAGGAAACTCTCAAGCTGTTAAGGGAGCTAAGTGAAGTTTATTGATGAATACCGCAACCAGGAATTAGGTAAAAAATTAGTTGACCGAATTCACCATCAATCAACCAAACCGATAAAGCTAATGGAGTTCTGTGGGGGGCATACCGTAGCTATCTTCAAACATGGCCTACGTCAACTTCTGCCCCAGACTATCAAGATGCTATCCGGTCCCGGCTGCCCGGTATGTGTTACTGCCAATTCAGACCTAGATAAAGCTATTGCCTTAGCTCACCTGCCTAATGTTATTATTACTACCTTCGGTGATATGCTCCGCGTGCCAGGAAGCTACTCCAGTCTGCAACTGGCTAAAGCCGAGGGTAGTGATGTCAGGGTTGTCTATTCAGCGCAGGATGCCGTTTTCATTGCCAGGGATAATCCAGATAAATCGGTAATCTTTATCGGTATTGGCTTTGAGACCACTGCACCGACTATCGCTGCTTCCATTCAGCAAGCCGAGCAGGAGGGAATAGATAACTACTATGTCTTATCTCTCCATAAGCTGTGCCCCCCGATAATGAAGGCACTCCTTGACCTTGGTGAGGTTAGGCTTGACGGCATCATCTGCCCCGGGCATGTGAGCGCTATTATCGGCTCTCACCCCTATAAGTTTATCCCCGATGACTATGGCATTGCCTGTGTGGTCTCTGGATTTGAGCCACTGGACATTCTGCTTAGTGTTGATAGGCTGGTAAACCAGATTGAAACGGAACAACCCAAGGTAGAAATAGCCTACCGTCGTGGGGTAAAACCTGAAGGCAATCAGCCAGCCTTAAAGCTTATGGACAATGTTTTTGAGATTTGCGAGGCTAACTGGCGGGGCATTGGCCCGGTGCCATTAAGCGGGCTCAGGCTAAATCAGAAATACCAGCGGTTTGATGCCGAAAACAGCTTTGACATTGACCCTGGACCCAGCCGAGAGCCTGAAGGCTGTATTTGTGGCAGTATCCTGCGCGGGGTGAGTACTCCCCTAGACTGTAAGCTTTTCGGCAAAGCTTGCACCCCAGTATGCCCGGTAGGTCCGTGCATGGTATCATCTGAGGCTAGTTGTGCTACCTACTACCACTACGGAGCTGATTATGGAGGATAGAATTCTACTGGCTCACGGCAGTGGCGGTAAGCTCGGCCATGATTTAATCGAAAAGAACTTCGTTCCTGCCCTGGGTAATCCGATACTGAATAAACTGGATGATTCGGCAGTATTTGAACTCTGTGGGCGTCTGGCCTTTACTACCGATAGTTATACCGTTAGCCCCATCTTCTTCCCTGGCGGGGATATAGGCAAGCTGGCGGTGTGTGGCACAGTAAATGACCTGGCGATGAATGGTGCTACCCCCCTATACCTGAGCCTGTCCTTCATTATTGAAGAGGGCTTACCCGTCACTGAACTAGAAAAGATAGTAAATTCTATCTACCAGGCGGCTGATGAGGCTGGAGTAAAGATAGTTACCGGCGATACCAAGGTAGTAAATCAAGGCACTGCTGACAAGTTATTCATCAACACCTCTGGAGTGGGCATTGTACCCGCAGGGGTAGATATCTCCGGGGCTAACGCTATGCCTGGAGACAAGGTTATCCTCAGTGGCAGCCTGGGCGACCATGGTATCGCCGTATTAAGTAAGCGCCAGGGATTTGAATTTAACGTGCCGATTGAGAGTGACTGCGCACCACTCAACAGATTGGTGGCTGATATACTGGCAACATCAGATAACCTTCACTGTCTGCGTGACCCAACCAGGGGAGGGCTAGCTACTACACTTAACGAGTTTGCTAGGCAATCTCAGGTGGGTATTAGAATAGACGAGGCGAGCCTACCGATAAATGAAGCCGTTTTGGCTGCCTGTGAACTCCTTGGCTTTGACCCGCTTTATGTGGCTAATGAGGGCAAACTGGTAGCAGTAGTTGCCCCTCCCGATGCTGATAAAGTTCTGGCTAGCATGAAACAAAACCGATATGGGACTAAGGCCTCCATTATTGGTGAAGTAGTAAGCGAGCACCCAGGGAAGGTAGTAATGAAAACCTACCTCGGTTCATCTCGGATTGTCGATATGCTGGTTGGTGAGCTGCTGCCCAGAATATGCTAATCTATTAAAGAAGTCCTATGGAAGAGTCTAAAGTTAGGTTTGCCGTTGTTGGGGTGGGAAACCTATTACTTAGAGATGAGGGGATAGGAGTCCATGTCGCCCATGCCCTGCAGCAGATAGATATACCTCACAACGTCAAAATAATCGATGGGGGGACATCACCAGATTTACCACACTACCTTAAAGATATTGATAAATTGATTATTATTGATGCGGTGAAAGCCGGGGGCAAGCCAGGAACGATTTATCGCTTACACCCCCACGATGTGAATACAGAGTCGGAGAGGATAATCTCACTCCACGAGCTGGGTCTGGAGCAAAGCCTGAGAATGATGAGGTTGATAGGGAATGAACCAAAAGAAACAGTCATCATTGGTATTGAGCCCAAGGAGATAGACTGGGGAACAGGGCTCTCGGTTGAGCTCCAACAGAAAATACCCGAAATAATAAACGTCGTTCTTAGTGAGATTAGCCCTCAGCTACCTGATTAATGCCACCTTTATGGGATTGGTCAATGCAGCATATTGGCGTAGATATAATAGAAATAGCCCGTATTGAAAAGGCTATAACCCGCTGGGGAGAACGATTCCTTCAGCGTATATATACTGATGCTGAGCTCAAGTTATGCCGCCAAAAGCCATCACTGCTAGCTGCCCGCTTCGCCAGTAAGGAAGCGGTAATGAAGCTCCTGGGAACAGGGATAAAAGGTGTTTGCTGGAAGGATATTGAGACTCTCTCCCATCCCAGCGGTAAACCTTTAGTCAATCTCTATGGTGGAGCCCAGACTGAGGCAAAAAGGCTGGGGCTGAAAGAAATCGCTATCAGCCTCTCGCACTCCAGGGAATATGCCATTGCCATGGTCACCGGGGAAACAAAGTAAGACCCGGTCTTAGTTTGGCTCTCCAATAGTCCACATTTTGCCGACAAAGAATATGGGCTGAAACACCTAAGTCTTTCAGAAGTTGTTTAGCAACCTATCCCCCTGACCCCCTTCCCTTAATAAGGGAAGGGGAGTGTAGGTTAGAGAGGGGCGAAGCCCCTCTCTGAAATCTCTCTCCTTAGTTAAAGAGGGTAGATTGAAGGGGTGGAACCCCTTCAAAACTAATCCTTCCCCCTCTCCTTCTCAAGGAGAAAGATACTAAAAGAGAGGCCGAGCGAGGCTTAGTCTCTAAACATGATATAGGGCGTTTTAGAGGGACTTTGTCCCTCTAACATAACCAATTCCCCCTCCCTTATAAAGGGAGGGGGACAAAGGGGGAGGGTTACCTCATAAAAACCTAAGGGGGTGAGGTTAATAAAAATCTCTCTTTAACCCCTTTTGACCGCAACCAGGTGAGGTGCTAAAATTAGATTAAGGACTGGCTAAGGAGAGTATAGATGTCAGGGCATTCTAAGTGGTCTTCAATAAAGCACCAGAAGGGGGTGACTGATGCCCGGCGGGGTCAGCTTTTCACCAAGCTAACGCGAGAGATCATTGTTGTCGTGCGTCAGGGAGGTAGTAACCCTGAATCAAACTTCCGGCTGCGGTTAGCTGTACAGAAGGCTCGCGACAATAATATGCCCCTGGAGAATATAGAGAGGGCAATCAAGCGAGGTAGTGGTGAGATAGAAGGGGTTACTCTGGCCGAAATGGTTCTTGAAGGCTATGGGCCCGGTGGAGCAGCTATCTTAGTGCAAGTTCTGACTGATAACCGCAACCGAACCTTGCAGGATATAAGAAACATATTTTCACGACATAACGGTAGCTTGGGAGAAAGCGGTTGTGTTGCCTGGCTCTTTGGCCCCAGAGGGTTGATTACCGTGCCGATTAATGATTTGGATGCCGAGGAATTAGAACTACAGGCCATAGATGCCGGCGCCGAGGATGTTAAGGTAGAGAACGGCTATGTGGAAATTTATACCAAGCCCGAGGATATGGAAAAGACTAGGGCAGCCATGGAACAGCAGAACCTGACCATAGCCTCTTCCGAGCTGATTATGACATCTAAGAATATGGTTGAGCTTGAGGAAAAGCCAGCACTGCAAACACTGAAGCTGCTGGATAAGTTGGAAGAACTGGATGAAGTCCAGCACGTGACCACTAATGCTGATTTTCCAGAAAATATTCTAGAGAAATATCAATCACACGTTTAATGGAGCTTAGCCGTCACGCCTCCTATCCCCTGAGTGTTGAGTTTATGACTTCCTCTAAGGAAGGAGGAATAAGTTCCAAAGGACACCCCCTTTAAGCAATTCTTGACAAACGGTCTCAGCAACAGGTAGCCTAAACTGGGTAATGTGATGAGGATTTTAGGTATTGACCCAGGCACAGTAACTATGGGCTATGGAGTAATAGAGAGCCAGGGCGACGAAATAACCCTGATTGATTTTGGTGCCTTTAACAGTCCAGCGCACGCCCCTATCGGTCAGCGTTTGCGCTATTTATATGAGGCACTTCTGGAAATTATTGCTCGTTATCATCCTGATGCTGTAGCTGTAGAGCAACCTTTTATGGCTAAAAATGCTCGGGCAGCACTGGCAATAGGTAGAGCGCAAGCAATGGCTATTCTGGCAGCAGCCAATAAGGGAATCCCTATCTATGAGTATACCCCAGCCCAAGTAAAACAGCGGGTGGCTAATTACGGTGCTAGTTCCAAAGAGCAGATTCAGGAGATGGTCAGGCTCCAGTTAGGGCTAGCTGAAGTGCCTCAACCCAACGATGCCGCTGATGCCTTAGCCGTGGCTCTCTGCCACCGGCAGGAGATGCACCTGGAAAGTTTGCTGACCAAGGAGAGAGAATGATAGCTAGTCTTCAGGGGAAATTAGAATCACTTGGTAGTGACTGGGCAGTTATTAATGTCGATGGAATAGGCTTTCAGGTATATATGCCCACCTCTACCCTGAGCACGCTGGGCACTATTGGCGAGGAGGTAAAGCTGCATACCCACCTTCATCTCCGGGAGGATAATGCCACTCTCTATGGCTTTGCCTCGGCTGAGGAGCTGGGGCTGTTTCAAACGCTGATTGGTGTATCCGGGTTAGGTCCCAAGCTGGCACTGGCGATGCTCTCTGCCTTGAATGTGGAGCAATTAGCTATGGCGATTGCTACCGGCAGCACCGACCTGCTGACGGTGGTTCCGGGGATTGGCAAGAAGATGGCTAGCCGCCTTATCCTGGAGCTTAAAGAGAAGATAGGTGCTGCCTGGATTGCAGCCCCCACCACCCAACTAGCCCAGGAAAACGCCGATGTTTTAACGGCGCTAACCTCTCTCGGCTATTCCGTGGCAGAAGCTAGCCGCGCCGTCGCCACCCTACCCACCCCCTCCTCAGATTTAAGCCTTGAGGAAAAGCTCAAGCTGGCACTGCAGTATTTGGGGGGGAGTAGATAGTGGCCTATTAATACTTTAGGGGTTACAGAATTACGCACGCTTACTTTGTCGTTTTTCGAGATAACTAAAAATGACAACCTCAAATTCCAACCACACAACACAGAAACAACTGGCTGCCGTTAAACAAGCCAAGCAAGCTTTGTCTCTCTTTTTTCGCTGGAGAAAGATCCCTTTCTATCTCCGTCAACTGCAGGTTCTATTCGAAACCCAATTCTTCCACATCACCACAACTCAGGCTATTTATCAGTTAGTTGATGATGGCATGCTAGCTAAGATCCCTTTTGACACTGCTTCCACTCACTTAGAGTTTATCGTACCTTCCAAAGTTGCTCAAAACCCACAAGCTTCTAAGGCACTACATGCTCATATGAAGGTGAAAGCCAAATTAGTGGATAAATATTCACTCAAAGAAGTTACTGATGACTTAGGCGATAATTTGGAGTCTTTAGTTAAGCAAGAACTTAGAGCTAACGGCCTTATAAATATCCAAAAGGAGTCAAATTCATATGGTGGCAAAGTTTGGACTAAAACTGGCCACGACCTTGATTTCATCGCTGAACATCCCCATGGAGTCGCCTTTGGTATAGAAGTTAAGAGTGAATTACCCCCCAGCAAGCTGGGGGGCATCTTAAGATTAAGACTTTTCGAACATGCGTAGTTGGAGGGAGTTTTGTTCATGGATTTGATATTCAATATATTTCCGTATTATGTCAGCAGTAACT
>Ga0209979_1000972_pt1 | contig 34081 bp, 25 predicted proteins | sample AnhtaG_FD_183114 | JGI IMG/M metagenome (GOLD analysis project Ga0209979, IMG submission 183114) | Deep subsurface microbial communities from Anholt, Denmark to uncover new lineages of life (NeLLi) - Anholt_01485 metaG (SPAdes) (version 2) | ecosystem: Environmental > Aquatic > Marine > Oceanic... | reverse complement strand
TGGTAGCAGCCCTCGAACTTGATGATCTTGCTCCTGCCTGTGTAGGCGCGGGCCAGACGCAGGGCGCTCATGGTGGCCTCGGTGCCCGAGTTGACGAAGCGCACCATTTCGATGGAGGGCACCGCCTCCACCACTCGTTTGGCCAGTTCGGTCTCCAGCGCGGTGGGGGCACCGTAGCTGATCCCTCGCTCCGCGGCCTCTTGCAGAGCGCCTATCACTTGCGGGTGAGCGTGCCCCAGGATCAGGGGACCCCAGGAGAGGACGTAGTCAATGTAGCGCCGGCCGTCCGCGTCGTAGATATAGGGTCCCTCTCCCCTGGCGATGAACAGCGGCTCTCCTCCCACGGCAGAGAAAGCCCTGACAGGGCTGTTGACGCCGCCAGGCATGTACCTTTGGGCCTCAGCGTGGAGGATCTGCGATCTGCTTGTCGTGACCTCCTGGGCTGGGGCAAAGTACTTGAGTCGCGCCTTCTTGTACTCCTTGGTGCTGAACAGGATGACGTAGTCGCTGACTCCTGTCTCCTGGGAGATCTTTCGAGCGATGGCCCGGCAGCTCTCCTTGCTCTTGGCGTGGATCATCGTGAAGAGATTGTAGGGCCAGTCAGGGTAGGTGAGGCGCTGGTAGCAGTGGCTCACCTGGGGTAGGGAGGCGGCGAACGTCGCGACCCTCTCGATGCTGTCCTCCGGCACCCGCCAGGCGACCATGCCGTTGGCGACATAACCTGCCTGTCGCTGGCGCAGGATGGCGGCGAAGCGGCGTAACCAGCCCGCAGCCTTGGCCTCTTGCAGCCAGGCGAGGACTTCCTCTTGGCTCACCCCCAGGCGCTCGCCCACGCCCGCGAAAGGCTCAGGAACAAGGTCGATATCATCCTGCAGTTCGCGGATGAAGGCCCTATCGCGGATGGTGAGGGCAGGGGTGGGATGGCTCCGCTGGCCGCTGTCGACAGGCGGAATGTCGCTGGTGTCGTTCATATCGAGTTGCACGCCGATCTTAAAGACCCGCAGCGCTGGAAATAGGCGATAAGGATAGGCTCCTGCCTCCTCAACCAGCGCGTCGACGGCGGTCTCCAGGTCCTCGTCGGAGGGAACGGCGAGGGTGAACCACAGGTTCCAGGTGTGGTCACGCTGGTAGTTGTGGCTGACCCCTGGATGGCGATTGATCGCCGCCGCCACCCGCTCGACCTCGTCCTGGGGGAGCTGCACGGCCACCAGGGTGCTCTTGTAGCCCAAGGCCGTCGTGTCGAAGATGGCGCTGATCTGGCTAATGAGCTGTCCCTTCTCGGAGCCCTTGAGGCGTCGCACCCGCGCCAGCACCTCTTCCTCGGGCAGCCCGAGCCTCTCGCCGATCGCTGCGAAGGGCCGCGTCGTTGGGGGGAAGTCCCGCTGCAAGATGTCCAGCAGGCGGCGATCGACGTTGTCTAGCTGCTCAGCGGCCGCCTCTTTGGCCTTTGCCATCGTCAGCGCCTCCTGGGGGCAGGGGACAATTGGGACGGCCCCGCCGATTCTTTCTGCACCGGCACCGGCCACTTGGCCGCCTCCTCGGCTGCCGCTGTCCCCGGCGCAATGCCGATCTCCTCGTCGGTCAGGTAGCAGGCGGGGTCTGGGGCCAGGAAATCGCCGAAGTATCGCTCGGCCCGCACCCGCAGGTTACCATTGCAGACGTCCAGCCACTTGCAGACCCGGCAGCGCCCCTTGAGGTGGGGCTTGCGGTCCTTCAGCACGCTCATGACCGGATCGCTGGTATCGCTCCAAATGTCGGCGAAGGGGCGCTCTCGAACGTCGCCCAGGGAGTAGTGCCAGGAGAACTGGTCGACGTGCAGGTGCCCGAGCGGATCGATGCTGGAGACGGCGATCCCCGACTGGTTGCCGCCGTTCCAGCGCAGCATCTGATGGACTTCCTCTGCTCGCTGGGGCTGCTCTGTCTGCACCCGCATGTAGAGGTAGGCGCTATCGGCGTGGTTGTCCACGGTGAGGATGTCGTTCTCGATGCCCCGCGCGTGGAGGTCCTGCGAGCGCTGGAAGATGTGGTCCACCACCGCCCGCGTCCGGTGGGGCTCCAGGTCGAAGCGGCGCATCTTATCCCCTCGCCCGGCGTAGGCCAGGTGATAGACGCAGAGGCGGGGGATTCTCTCCTCCTCCGCCAGGTCGAATATGGCTGGCAGCTCGTCGACGTTCATGGCGTGGACGGTGAAGCGCAGGCCGACGGCGATGGCGGCATCCTGGCAGTAGCGGATGCCCTGCAAGGCTTCCTCGAAGGCCCCCTTCTTGCCCCGGATCTTGTCGTGCACTGCCCCCATGCCGTCCAGGCTGACCCCCACGTAGGAGAGGCCCGCCTCCTTGATCCGCTTTGCTACCTCGGGGGTGACCAGGGTGCCGTTAGTGGAAAGGACGCAGCGAATCCCCTTGTCCACGGCGTAGGCCGCCAGGTCGAACAGGTCCTCCCGCAGGAGGGGCTCGCCGCCGGAGAAGAGGAGGACGGGCACCCCGAACTCGGCCAGGTCGTCGATCAGACGCTTGCCCTCGGCCGTGGTCATCTCCCCCGGTTGGGGCTTGCCCGTGGCGTCGGCGTAGCAGTGGGCACAGTGGAGGTTGCAGCGGCGGGTCAGGTTCCAGACCACGATGGGCTTCTTGTCCAGGGAGTAGTGCAGCAGGTGAGCTGGCACCTCGGACGTAAGCCGGCCGTAGCGCAAGGGGTCGCCGGGGGTGAGCGTGCCGGTCAGCAGTCGGGAGACACTCAGCATCAGCCACTCTCCTTCAGGCGGGCCGCTTGGGGCCAGGGCGGCGGCTCGTAGACGCAGAAGGGCTCCTCGCCCAGATAGTTGCCGCTCATGCCGTACGCCCTCGCCCGACAGCCGCCGCAGATGCGCTTGAACTGGCAGCGGCCGCACTTGCCCTGTAGAAGCTCAGGGTCTCGCAGCTCGCTGAAGATCTTCGCCCCTTCCCAGATCTCCTGCAGCGGCTGCTGCCGCACGCTCCCCGCCGGCAGCGGCAGGTAGCCGCAGGGGAAGACCTCACCTTTGTGGGAGATGAAGCAGACCCCGGTTCCGGCCAGGCACCCCTTGGTCATGGAGTGAAGGTCGCTGGAGGCGGCCGCTCCAACGACTCGCTGGCGCTTGTGGCTGGGCGGGGCTTGCTGCTTCTCCGCGGCCGTCCGTTGGCGGACGATGCGGAAGTAGTGGGGGGCGCAGGTGGCCTTCAGCTCCAGCAGCCCTTCCTGATCGCGATCGTAGAACCAGTTGAGCACGTCCTCGTACTGGCGGGGGGAGATCATCTGCTCGTCGGCGATCTCCATCCCACAGCCCACAGGCACCAGGAGGAAGATGTGGAGGGCATCGGTTCCCAGGGAGAGGGCCAGGTCCAGGACCTGGGGCAGCTCATCGATGTTGTGGCGGGCCACGGTGGTATTGACCTGCACGCTCATCCCTCGTGCCCGCAGGTGTTCGATCCCCTTCAGGGCCTGAGCAAAGGAGCCTGGGAGAGCGCGGAAGGTGTCGTGAGTCTCTGCGGTGGCGCCATCCAGGCTGACCGCTACCCGCCGAGTGCCTGCATCCACGATGCGCTGCGCCAGGGACTCGTCGATGAGGGTGCCGTTGGTCGCCAGGGCGACGCGCAGCCCCCTGGCCACGGCGTGCTCGGCGATGTCGAAGATATCGGGTCGGATGAGAGGCTCGCCGCCTGAGAGGATGAGAATAGGATTGCAGAAGGCAACGATCTGGTCGATGAGCTGTTTCGATTCGGCGGTGGTCAGGTCGTCCGGCACCAGCCGGTCGGCCACGTCCATGCGGCGGCAGTGGGTGCAGCGCAGATTACACCCTGCTGTTGTCTCCCAGAAGACGAGGCGGGGCAGGAATTCGAGCGTCATTTTCCCTCTACTCACGCAGCCAGCGGGCGGCATCCTTGGCGAAGTAGGTGAGGATCACATCTGCCCCCGCTCGCTTGATGGCGGTGAGAAGCTCGAGAGTCACCCGCTTCTCGTCGATCCAGCCGCGCTGGGCTGCAGCCTTGACCATGGCGTACTCGCCGCTGACGCTGAAGGCGGCCAGGGGGTAATCGAAGGCCTCGCGAACCTGGCGGATGATGTCCAGGTAGGCCAGGGCAGGCTTGACCATCACCATGTCCGTTCCCTCCTCGATGTCCAGGGCCACCTCTCGCAGGGCCTCGCGGGCGTTGGCCGGGTCCATCTGATAGCCCTGGCGGTCGCCGAACTGGGGGGTGGACTCAGCCGCCTCGCGGAAGGGGCCGTAGAAGGCGGAGGCGTACTTGGCAGCGTAGGAGAGGATGGCCACCTGGGTGAAGCCCGCCGCATCCAGCGCCGAGCGGATGGCGGCCACCTGGCCGTCCATCATCGCGCTGGGGGCCACCACGTCGGCCCCGGCGGCGGCGTGGGATACCGCCACCCGCGCCAGGACCTCTAGCGTCTCGTCGTTGAGCACGCGGCCGTCCTCCACGATGCCGCAGTGGCCGTGGTCGGTGTACTGGCACATGCAGACATCGGTGATCACCGCCAACTCCGGCACGGTCTTCTTGATCGTGCGGATCGCCTTCTGGACGATGCCCTGGTCGTCGAAGTTCTCGCTGCCGATGGCGTCCTTGACGGCGGGGATGCCGAAGAGGATCACCCCTGGGATGCCCAGACCGGCGACCTCCTCTGCCTCAGCCGGGAGAAGGTCAAGCGACCAGTGGTAGCTTCCGGGCATGGAGTCGATCTCCTCCCTGATCCCCTGGCCGTGAACGACGAACAGGGGATAGACGAGGTCGTCCGCGGATAGGCGGGTCTCCCGCACCAGGCGGCGTAGGTTATCGAGCCGCCGCAGGCGGCGGGGGCGGAGGACAAGGGCAGCCGCCGTCTCCTCGACCTCCCTCGTCTCCCTGCCGAGTTGTAGCCTGTTAACAGTCTGCTCAGCGCTCATCATCTCGCCCTCTTTCAGCAACAGCAGTGACAATGGCCTCCACCAGTCCGGCGATGGTGTGCTCGCTAGCCACCACATCGACGCGGATGCTCAGCCGCTCCGCCGTCTTGGCGGTGACCGGCCCGATGCAGGCCACCAGGGGGTGTTCGAGGGCCTTGCCAGGGTCCAGCCCGCGCAAGCTGGCCGCTAGATTCTGCACCGTCGACGAGCTGGTGAAGGTGACGATATCGATCTGGCCGTTCTCAAGCAGGGCTTTCAGTTCGGCCGGTGCGCCGACGGCCAGGGTTCGGTAGGCGATAACCTCGTCCACCGTTGCTCCCTTGTTTCGCAAGGCCTGTGCCAGTTGCTTGGGCGCCCGCGCGGCTCGGGGGAGAAGGATGCGTTGCCCCGCGACATCGCCGATCCCGGCGGCGATCTCCTCGGTCGTGTAGACCTCGGGCATGTAATCGACCCGGAGGCCATACCCCGCGAGGGCCTGGGCGGTGGGCGGGCCGATGGCGGCGACTTTCAGTCTCCCTAGCGCCTGGATATCGGTTCCCGTTTCGGTCATTCTGTCCACAAGGGCGCGCACTCCGTTGGCGCTGGTGAAGATCAGCCAGTCGTAGGTGGGAAGCCTGGCGATGGCCTCATGCAGTGGGGCGATATCCTTGGGCGGGGCGATCTCGATTGTCGGGTACTCCAGTGGCTCCGCACCCAGCTCCCGCAATCGCTCGGAGAGGGCGCTGGCTTGCTCCCGCGAGCGGGTGACCAGGACCCGCTTGCCGAAGAGGGGCTTTGTGTCGAACCAGCGCAGCTTCTCCCGCAAACGCACCACCTCGCCGACGATCGTTACCGCTGGCGGCTTGATATCGGCCGCTTGAGCTTTCTCCACGATGTCGGTCAGGGTGCCGGTCACCGTCCTCTGGCGCGCTTCCGTTCCCTGCTGGACGATGGCCACTGGAGTCTGGGGGTCTCGCCCGTGCTCGATCAGCTTGGCCACGATCTGGGGCAGATTGCCGACGCCCATGAGGCAGACCAGGGTACCTACGCCCGTGGCCAGCTTCTGCCAGTCGAGACCGGAGTCGGCCTTGGTGGGGTCTTCGTGGCCGGTGAGCACGGCGAAGGTGCTGGTGCGATCGCGGTGGGTGACAGGTATGCCGGCATAGGCCGGGGCGGCGATGGCGCTGGTCACCCCCGGCACCACCTCGAAGGGCACCCCCGCCTCGGCCAGGGCTTCCGCCTCCTCGCCACCGCGGCCAAAGAGGAAGGGGTCGCCGCCCTTCAGGCGCACTACCACCTTCCCGGCGAGCGCCTTTTCCACCAGGAGGGCGTTGATCGTTTCCTGAGGGAGCGTGTGCCGCTGGGGGCTCTTCCCCACATCGATCATCTCGCATCCCCGTGGGGCCTGCCTGAGCAGGCCCGGGTTGACCAGGCGGTCGTGGACGATTACATCTGCCTTCTGCAGGCAGGCCAAACCCTTCACCGTGATGAGCCCCGGGTCGCCAGGGCCCGCTCCTACCAGGTAGACCAGAGCCTTACTGCACACTTGCCGCCTCGCGCAGAATCTGGGCGGCGCCCTGGCTCAGGATCCTGTCTGCCAGGCGCCGACCAATATCTTCGGCCTCAAGAGGAGAGCCGCTGAGGCTTTCGCGGATCACTTTCCTGCCGTCCAGGTCGGCCACCAAGCCCTGGAGATTCAGCCGCCCATCGGCTACTGCCGCGTGAGCGGCGATGGGCACAGCGCAGCCACCGCCCAGAGCAGAGAGGAAGGCCCGCTCGGCACGTACGGCTTCTTCGGTAGGGAGGTGACTTAGTGGCCGGACCAACCCTCTGACCTCTTCGTCGCTCTGTCGCACCTCGACCGCCAGGGCTCCCTGCCCCACGGCAGGGAGCATGAGCGCTGGGGGCAGATACTGGTTGATGGCCGAGGTGCGGCGAAGACGTATGAGCGCCGCCGCAGCCACAATCAAGGCGTCATAGTCTCCCCTTTTCAGCTTCCTGAGGCGGGTGTCGACGTTGCCCCGGACATCCTGAGTCACCAGGTCGTTACGATAGGCCAGAAGCTGAGCCCGCCTGCGGGCGCTCCCGGTTCCGACGACGGCGCCTTTCGGCAGATCGTCCAGGGTTGGGCCGTCGCGCGAGACAAGTGCGTCTCTGGCGTCCTCGCGGGGGAGGACGGCTCCCATCTCCAGGCCCGTCGCCAGTTGTGTCGGCATGTCCTTCAGGCTGTGCACAGCCAGATCGATCTCGCCGGCCAGCAGCTTCTCCTCGAGCGCCTTCACAAAGACCCCGCGGCCACCGATGCTGGCCAGGCTGGCCTGCCGCTGGACATCGCCCTCGCTTCGTATTTCCCGCAGCAGCCAGGCCCTGTCTGGGTGGAGGGAAGAGAGCATCTCTCGCACTGTCTCGGCTTGTATCCTGGCTAGTCGGCTGCCGCGCGTGCCGATGAGCAAGGTGTCCCGGTTGGCTCTCAACATCCCTCCTCGCCCGCTATGCCTCGCTCTGCTTGTCCTGGAGGGAGGGGGCTTTCCTCCGCCCGCGGCCTTTAGCCTTCAGCGCATAGGCGGAGAGGACGTCGTTCGCCAGTCGTTCCGCGTCTTGCCGTTTCCCCTCCTTGAGCAAGGCCAATATCTCTGAATCGGCCAGGGCGTGCCAGAAGCGGGAGCGGGCCCGGCCCGAAAGCTCTCTGCCGACGCGATCTCTCAGATCCCCCGCTATCTCCAGGAAGGCGGCATATTCGCGGCCAAAGCGGGGCTCAAGCTCCTGGCGCAGGCGAGCCGAAAGAGCGGGGTCTTGCCCTCCAGTGCAGATGCTGATCGTCAGGTCTCCCCTTCGCACCACAGAGGGCACGAAGAAGTTGCAGTGATGGGGATCGTCGACCACGTTGATCAGAAGGCGTCTCTCCTGCGCCTCCTGCCACACGTCTCTGTTCACGTCTGGGTCGTCCGTTGCCGCGATGACAACAAAAGCGCCTTCCAGGTCTCCCTGCTGGTAATCTCGAGGGCGGTGTTCGATCCGGTTCGGTTGCAGGAGCGCCCTTAGCTTGCGAGTCAGGCGAGGGCTGATCACCACTACTCGCTCTGCGCCCGCTTCCAAAAGGGACTCCACCTTGCGCTGCGCCACCTCGCCTCCTCCCACCACTATGCACCGTCTGTCTGCCAGGCCGACTAGATTGATGGGATATGATCTCAAGGCAGTACCACCCCTTGTGCTCGCAGGGGTCCGCTTGCCCCAGCATGCTGCTGGTTCCAGCCTATCACTGGCAGGGCAATCTCGGTAGGGGGAAAGCCGAGGAATTTCCACGAAATCTCCTGGAAATTGCGACGGAATCTCACTAAATCTACCAACTCGTGACGGTGGCCAGCATGCAGCAGTCGCTTCAGGGGTGCTCTTCGTGGAAAGGTGCTCTAGAATGAACCGTGAGGAGATGCAGTACCGTGCCATATGAATTGCCGCCTATCAGGCCGCCTAGTGAGGCCTATTCCCTGCTCATAAGGGTCATGAGGGGGTGCCCCTGGAACTACTGTACGTTCTGCCCGGTCTACAAGGGCTATCCCCGTAAGAACACCATTCGCTCGGTCGCTGAGGTAAAAGGAGACATAGATGAGCTCAGGGCTACCACAGACCATCTGCATCTCCAGGGATACGAGGGCGAGCCGAGGACGGCGTTCCTGGCAGACTCCAACGCCATTGTAATCAAGACAGAGGACTTGACTGAGATAGTTGGCTATCTGTATGAAGTATTCCCATCGCTGGAGCGGGTTACCTCCTATGGGCGGGCGAAGACCGTTCTTACTAAGAAGCCAGATGAGCTGAGGCGATTGAGAGAGGCGGGCCTCACCAGGTTGCACCTGGGCCTGGAGAGTGGCGACGATGAAGTGCTGAGGCGGGTGAAAAAGGGTGCGACCGCACAGGAGATGATAGAAGCAGGCAAGAAAGCCAAGGAAGCGGGACTCGAGCTGTCTGAATACGTAATGCCCGGTCTGGGAGGCAAGGGCGCGTCGCGACAGCACGTGCAGGGAACGGCGAGGGTGCTGAACGCCATCGATCCTCACTACATCAGGGTGCGGTCCCTCATGCTCGTCCCTGGCACGCCCCTATGGGACGAGTGGGCCGCAGGGGAGTTCGAGCCGCTGTCGCGCCACGAGGTTCTGGCGGAGATCGGCGCCCTGATCGAGGGCCTGGACGTGACCTCCAACGTCTGTTTCGACCACCACGCCAATCCACCGATATTCAGGCAGGACTGGGAAGGGTACAAGTTCCCCGAAGAAAAGGCCGCCGTTTTGGAGCTCGTAGAGCATACCTTGGAGGCGATCAGGCAAGCGAGAGAAAGCACAGGGGCATCGGCAAGAGAGGGCGATTGATGCTGGCGGCCTACACTGCCCTAGCCGCCTCCGCCAGGAAGGCCTGCGCCCGCTTGCGAAGGCGCTCCCTCTGAGCAGCCGTCATGCGACCGGAGGAGGTCGCGACTGCCACGTTCTCCTCCGCTTCCCAGGGAAAGCGCATTCCGGGGATCACCACCGACAGGTCCCGGTTGGATAAGGCATAGCGGAGGAGCGTTCTGGCGTTCAAGAACCTGGCATGAGGAGAGGACTTGAGCCATCCGAGCATCCCGAAGCCGCCAAGCGGCTTCATGGCGATGACGCCGATATCCCGCTCCTGCGCCAGGCGGGTGAGGGCTTCTCCCGCCGTGTCAAAGGCGCTGTACTTTATCTGAATGGTGTCAAACTCTCGGCTCTCTATCGCCCGGCGCAGGACCTCCAGCGTGTGGCTGGAAATCCCTATGTGGTCCACAAGCCCGCAGGCCCGCGCCTCCTTGAGCCCTTCCAGGGCCCCGCCTTTGGCCATAACCTGCCCCCACGCTTCGTCGTCTACGCTGTTTAGCTGATAGATGTCCACCTTTGGCAGGCCAAGGTGGCTAAGGCTCCTCTCCAGGTCGCGCAAGGCGCCATCCCTTGAGCGCTTGAGGGTCTTGCTGGCCACGTGAACGTCACAGTTTTCCTGGCCCAATCTCCGGAGCGCTCTCCCGATGAGGTACTCGCTGCCCTTGTAGCATTGCCCTGTCTCTACGAAGTTGATGCCCAGGGAGAAAGCCCTGAGCAGCGTCTCCTCGCCCTCGGGGACGTCAGCCACGCTCGCTGCTCCGAAGCCGAGCTCCGTGACCAGCAGGCCGGTGCTACCCAGTCGCCTAGTCCGCAACTGGGTCATCCCCACCTCCGTTTGGCGGCGGCTGTGCATTCATTCCCCCACCTTCAGGACAGCGAGGAGGAGATCGGGCCTGTCGGACATGAGGCCATCCACCCCGAGGTTGAGCAGGCGGCGCATCTCCTCGCTTTCGTCCACGGTCCACACGTGCACCTGGATGCCGAGTCGATGGGCAGCCTGGACGAAGCGACGGTCTACCACCGGAAGGGGACCCTGACGGGGTGGGACCTGGAGAGCATCGTAGGGAACGGGGAGGAAGCGCGCCAAGCCCAGGCGGCTGGCCAGCCAGAACAGGCGCGCCTCCCAACTGGCGGCGGAAGTGGCCACGCGGCCGCCCGTCCGTCGCCGGAACTCCTTCAGGATTCGATCGTGGAAGGAGCCGACGAGGATGCGATCATGGGCGCCCTGCTCCTCGATGAAGGTGACCAGGGGCTCAACGATGGGAGGCTCCCTCTGCTTGATGTCGAGGTTGAGGCGGGTATCGGGGAAGGCCTGCGTCACTTCGGTCAAGGTGGGGACTGTGACCCCTTTTCCTCGGAAGGGAAAGGTCTGGCCTCCGTCGGGCGAGAGGCGGTAGCCGGCATCGAGCCGCTTCAGTTCGGCCAGGGTGAGAGCGCAGACAGGGCCTGAGCCATCGCTGATGCGGTCCAGGGTCTCGTCGTGGATGGCGACTATGACCCCGTCCCTGGTGGTGCGGAGGTCCGTTTCCAGGTAGCGGCATCCTAGCTGGACGGCCCCCTGGAAGGCCACCATCGTGTTCTCTGGCCAGAGCTTGCCGCCGCCTCGATGGGCAAAAGCCAGGGGGCGGGCTCCCTCCAGAAACGAGCGCTTTGGTCTTGCGTGAGGCTTGGCCATACCTGTGCCGTCACCGCTAGGTAAGCCAATCTTAGGCTCGGGAGGGCAGGTGGTTCAAGCGAGCCTGTCTTCGCTGGCGAACAAGGGCGCAAAGACACCAGGGGTATTGCGCCCCTGACCGCTGCGGGGCTACTCTGTCCCTGAGGGCGAGCCCACCAGGGGCGAGGCCAACATGAATGCCGAGGCGTGCCTTAGATGAGCTATCTTGAAGTGGCCGAAGTGCCTCCCTTGCGCAGTCCGGTTCTGGTGATGGCCTTCGGCGGCTGGAATGATGCCGGTCAGGCGGCGACCTCGGCGGTGCGCTTTCTGATCGAGGCGTGGTCGCCGCAGCGATTCGCTAGCATCGACCCCGAGGAGTTCTTCGACTTCACCAGTGCGCGGCCCACGATCCGTCTCGCCTCGGGCCGACAGCGGGAAATTGAGTGGCCCAGCAACGCCTTCTTCTACAAGGCAGACTCCGCCTTGAGTCGAGATTTCGTCCTTCTCCTTGGCACCGAGCCCCACCTAAAGTGGCGGGCATTTGCGGGGGCTGTCGTTGAGGTCGCCCAGCAGTGTGGCGTGACCCTGACGATCGGCCTTGGCGGATTCCTTGGCGAGACACCGCACTCTCGTTCGGTGCCGTTGACCGGCTTCGCCACCGACCCAAAGTTGGCGGCGAGGCTGGAGCGGCTGCATATCACCCCCACCCGCTACGAGGGGCCCACCGGCATCGTCGGCACAATACACGATGCCTGCCGGCGGCAGGGACTATCGGCGGCCAGCCTGTGGGCAGCGGTGCCGCACTACTTGGGGACGATGGAGAACCCTAAGGGCGCCGCGGCGCTCCTGCACAGCTTGGACATTCTCCTCGATCTTGGCCTTGACATTCGTGGCCTTGAGAGGGCCGTGGCTGGTTTCGAGAGGGAGGTGGCTAAGGCAATCGCCAGCAATCCGGAGATCGCTGCCTATGTCCAGGAGTTGGAGCGCCGGTCGGACGCCCTGTCGGAGGAGGAGGCGGCGGCAGGTGCGGGAGGTGCCGGGCTTCCCAGCGGCGACGTTCTAATCGAGGAACTGGAGGACTTCCTCAAAGGCAGGCGAGAAGAGGAGCAAGAAGACTAGCCTCGCCAACCAAGGCGCGGCTGGGCGGGTCTCCAGCGTTAGGCGTCGTTGATCCTTAGTCCTCGAACACGTATAGCGGGCCGAAGTACTCGAACCCGGCCTTCCCATCCTCCACGACAACCCGCAGCATCCTGGCGGTCTGGAGGGCGATGTGATCGGTGTCGGTCAAGGTGATGTTGATCTCGTCCAGGAGCAGGTCGGTGTGCCAGTCCTCAATGGATTCAACGGCGTCCATTAGGCCCTCTCGGGTCAGGTTGTCGCAGGTTTTGCTGAGGGCTTCCACCGCCAGCTCCCCCACCAACTGGCCATAGATGCTGAAGTTGGTGGGCGCGGGTCCGCCGTACTCCCTCATGATGTCATAGTGATTGGCCACTGCCGGGTCTTCCCTCATTGTCGCCAGCTTGAAGGCAAAGAAGCTAATGGCCCCGTCCAGAAGCTCGGGCGAGACGAACTGAAACATGATATCGTCGGCGGAAGTGTAGCTCATGAAGATAGCGGGGTGCCAGCCCAGGCGGTCGGCTTCCTTGATGGCCTGACCAACCTGGCCGGGGCCGGTGAGATAGACAGCCACGGTGGCGCCAGAGTTCTTCATGTTAGCCACTTGGGACCTGATAGAGATGGCTGTGAGCTCGAAGCTCTGCTCAGTGACCAGCTCATTCTTGTCAGGGTCGAGTCCCAGCTTGAGGCCTGCTAGCTCGTCCCAGCCCTGAGGGCCATTCTCGTAGAGAGCGGCCACTTTCTCGCCCGGCAGGCTCTGGGAGATGTACTCGCCGATGAAGGTTCCCTCGACGGTGTAGCTGGGGATCAGCGGGACGGTCCAGGGGTGACCCTGGGGGTCGATGCCGAATTGGTGGGTTCCTGCCGAGAGGAAGATGTCGGGCACGCCCTTCTCGTTGATATAGTCCCAGGCGGCGGCTTCAGAGTCGTCCCCCAAGGAGCCGACCAGGGCGAAGACTTCGTCTCGCTCTATCAGCTTGCGTACGGCCTCGAGGCCCTGCGCGGCGTCGTTGTTGTTATCTTCCATCTTGTAGACGATCTCGCGACCGCAGACGCCGCCCTCGGTGTCATTGATGTACTTGAAGTAGGCTTCTGTAGCGTCGGGGATCATGCGGAAGGCGGCGCCGAAAGGCCCACCAAGGATGAGATGAGCTCCCAGGACTATCTCTGTGTCCGTGATGCCCGGCACCTCCGCCGCGGCGGCAGGAGTGTCGGTCACCGTTGCGGCGGGCGTGCCGGCAGGGGTGGGAGTCGCCTCTTCTTCCTCTGCGCAGCCGCTCAGTAAGGGGATCGCCACCAGACAGGCCAGGAGCAGAACGGCCAACAGAGCGCCGGGCTTGCCTAACAGAGGAATCACCTGCTTGCCTGTCATCTTAGCCTCTCCTACTACCACAAAAGTACTCTTCCAGCATCCGTGGAGGGCGAACCCTGGAAGGATACGCCCACCGGGTCGAACTGCGCGCTGTGGTTGGGCCCTAGTGTTCTTGGATTACTCCTCTCCCCAGTAAGTAAATACCGGGCCAAAGTACTCCCACTCGCCCTTGCCATCTTGCACAACCACCTTCAGCAGCCTGCCTTTTCCGATGGCCGTGTGGTCATCGGGGCCGAAGGAGATGTTGACTTCGTCCAGGAGCAGGTCGCTGTGGAAGTCCGTAAGGGACTCGGTGGCGTCCATCAGTCCCTCGCGGGTCAGGTTGCCGCAGGTCCTGCCGAGGATTTCCACGGCCACTTCTCCCAGCGACTGGGCATAAACGGTGAAGTTCGTGGGTGAGGGCCCACCGTAGTCGCGCATGATCTCGTGGTGTTCGGCTATGGCCGGGTCGTCGGTCCAGGTCGCCATCTTGTAGCTTTGAGTGGTGATGGCCCCCTCCAGGAGTTCGGCCGAGACGAACTGGAATAGCATTTCGTCGGAATTGACATAGCTCATGAGCCACTGGGGATACCAGCCAAGCTTGTCAGCCTCCTTGACGGCCTGGGCGGCGTAGCCGGGGGTGGTGTACAACACGACCACTTCGGCGCCGTCGTTCTTCATATTGGCGATCTGGGAGCGAACGGAGATGGCTGTGCTCTCATAGGGCTGTTCGGAGACGATTTCATTCTTGTCGGGGTCCAGGCTCATCTTCACGCCTTCGAGGCCGTCGTAGCCAAAGACCTGGTTCTCGTACAGAACTCCCACTTTCTTGCCTGGCAGGTTTTCGGAGATGTACTCGCCGAAGAAGGCTGCTTCGTTCCTGTAGTCGGGGATCATCTGGACCGTCCAGGGGTGCCCCTCGGGGTCGGAGACGAACATGTGAGCCCCGGCGGAAAGCAGAAAGTCGGGCACTCCCTTCTCATTGAGGTAGTCCCAGACGCCGCCGTGGGGGATGTCGCCCAAGGAGCCAACAATGGCGAAGACTTTGTCGCGCTCCACCAGCTTACGCACTGCTTCAGCGGCCTTGGCAGGGTCCATCTGGTTGTCTTCTAGCTTGTAAACAATGTCGCGACCACAGACGCCCCCCTGGGTGTCGTTGATGTAATCGAAGTAGGCTTTTGTGGCCTTGGGGATCGTGGCGTAGACCGCCCCCATTGCCCCGGCGAGGGGAACATCCGCTCCCAGGATGATCTCCGTGTCGGTGATGCCCGGCGCCTCCGCTGCGGCGGCAGGAGTGCCGGTCGCCGCGGCCGTGGGTGTGGGGGTCGCCTCCTCTTCTTCCTCTGCGCAGCCGCTCAGCAGGGGGATCGCTACCAGGCAGGCCAGGAGTAGAACGGCCAGCCGGGTGGCGATCTTGCACGGCAGGTGCGCGGAGTAGCTAGCTTTCATTCTGAGTCCCTCCTCTCCCGTCTAAGGGAACGTTCTGCCCCGGAAGAAGGAGCATCGCTGTGGCCGCACAAGTCCCCGGCGGTAGCGGCTTCTTCCAGGGACATATATAACACACAGATGGCGACAGGCCAAGCTCGTAGGCGGTGCCGCTGCAGATGGGCGCTGGCTTGTCGAGGAACCCCTGGCCCTGCGCCAACGGGTCGCAGGGGAAGGCGAGCGACAAGGAACGCGTAAAGGCACGCTTTGGCTTGACCTATTGCCGCTGTCAATCCTATGATCGTCTTCGCCGACATCGGCCCCATTTATTTTGTCTCGTCTGGCTCAGAGGCTGGCCACTGACGCCGATTTTGGAAGGGGAGTAGATGAGATGCTGACTAAGGCCATTAATGGCAAGATCCTCACCGTGGATCTCAGTTCGGGCGCCAGGGAGACCGAGTCGTTGCCGGAGGAGGTGTACCGCCGCTACATTGGCGGCTACGGTCTGGGTGTCCGCTTGCTCTTCGACCGCATCCCTCATGGCGCTGAGGCGCTGGGCCCAGACAACATCCTCGGCTTCTTCCCTGGCCTCCTCACTGGCACCCCTCTGTTCGGGAGTCGCTATCAGGTCGTCGCCAAGTCGCCCAAGACCGGCGGCTGGGGCGACGCCAACAGCGGCGGCGACTTCGGCCCCCACCTCAAGCATGCCGGCTGGGACGGCCTGCTGTTCAGCGGCATATCTGACAAGCCGGTCTATCTTCTCATCCAGGACGACAAGGCCGAGATCAAGGACGCCAGCGACCTCTGGGGTCTGGACGCTATCACCACCGAGGCCGGGCTCAAGGAGCGCCACGGCAAGAAGGCCAGCGTGGCCTGCATTGGCCAGGCAGGCGAGAAGCTGTCCTACATGGCTGGCATCTGCAACGAGTATGGCCGCCTGGCCGCCCGCAGCGGGCTGGGTGCTGTCATGGGCTCCAAGAAGCTCAAGGCCGTCGTCGTCCTGGCCTCCCACAACATCCTCGCTGGCGACGACGAGAACGTGCGGAGCCTGGTGCGTACCTCTATCGACGAGTTCGGGCCCATTGCCACCTTCTTTCGCGGCTTTGGCACCACCGGCATCACCGCCACTTCAGCCGTCACGGGCGACTCACCGGTGAAGAACTGGGGCGGCGTTGGCACCGTTGACTTCCCGGCGGCCCCCCAGCTCGCTGGCGACAAGTTCAACGCCAAGATGGGGAAGACCTACGCCTGCTGGCACTGCCCCCTATCCTGTGGTGCTGAGAGCAAGGAATCCGACAACCCCAAGTTCCCCTATCCGAAGGGCACTCATCGGGCGGAATACGAGACGGCCTGTGCCTTCGGCACCTTGGCTCTTAATGCCGACATCGACTCTCTTCAGTACGTTAACCACCTCTGCAACGCCTACGGCCTGGACACCATCTCCGCCGGTGCTACCGTCGCCTTTGCCATCGAGTGTTATGAGAACGGTCTCATCAGCAGCGAGGACACGGGTGGCCTGGAGCTGACCTGGGGCAACGGCGAGGCCATCGTGGAGATGATCCACCGCATCGGCAAGCGAGAGGGCACCGGCGACCTCTTTGCCGACGGCATCCGCAAGGCGGCTGAGAAGCTAGGCGCCAAGGCAGAGCCTTTCGCTATGGAGGTTGGCGGCGAGGAGCTCCCCATGCACGAGGCCAGGCTTCAGCCAGAGTACTTTGTCACCTACAAGTTGGACCCGACGCCCGCCCGCCATACCCAGTACCCGGGTGCTATTGCGCCCGACTGGGGCGTGCCGCCTGCGCCGCAGGACCGGAATCAGGCCAGCGGCCGCGCCCAGCATCACAAGGGCATCTCTGAGTATCAACACATCGTCAACAGCATGGGCATGTGCATGTTCATCACCCTCGTCGGCCCTAACCAGCGCATTCCTGAGTGGATCAACGCCGTCACCGGCTGGGATACGACCCACCAGGAGCTGCTCAAGACGGGCGAGCGCATCGCCAACCTGCGCATGGCCTTTCAGGTGCGCGAGGGGGACAACCCTGCCCAGCGACGCATCCCTGGTCGGCTCATCGGCAGCCCGCCGCTGGAAGAGGGGCCGCACAAGGGCCTAAGCCTAGACACGGCGACCCTACAGGGGGAGTTCCTCGCCGCCTGCGATTGGGATCAGCAGACCTGCAAGCCCAGCCGTGCCAAGCTGGAGGAGTTGGGCCTTGAAGACGTAGCTAAGGTTCTCTACGGGTAGACAACGTTGTGAAGGGAGACCGAAGATGAAGGTCAAGTATGCTCTGCCGCTGCCAGGTAAAGCCGTCCCTCTGCTAGCTGTTCTGCTTCTAGCCTGCGGGGTTCTTATCGCCCTGGCAGTGGCCTGCGGAGAGGAAGAAGAGGAGACCGCCACCCCTGGCGGCACGCCCACGGCCGCGGTGGCGGGCACTCCTACCGCCGTGGGCGAGGTGCCGGGCATCACGGACACAGAGATAATCCTGGGAGCCGATTGTCCCCTTAGTGGTGCCCTGGGGGCGGTCTACGCCACGATTCCCCAGACCGTGGAAGCCTACTTCAAGTACATCAATGAGACCCAGGGGGGTGTCTGCGGTCGCGAGATCGTCTACAAGGTGGAGGACAACCAGGACGACCCGGCTAAGGCCATGGAGGTGGTGCGCAAGCTGGTGGAGCAGGACAAGGTGTTCGCCATGGTTGGCTCCCTGGGCGACTCTCCCCATCCCGCCACTTGGGACTACCTGAACGAGAACGGCGTGCCCGACATCCTGGTCTCTGTCGGGTCTCACATGTTCGGCGCCGACCCCGAGGGGCACCCCTGGACCGTCCAGATGATCCCCAGCAACAAGATCGAGGGGGTGTTCTTCGGCCAGTACATCTCGGAAAACCTGCCCGGCAAGAAGGTGGCCGTGCTCTACCCGAATATCATGCAGGGCACTGACCACCTGCAAGGAGTCAAGGACGGCCTGAACCCCGAAAAGAACGAGATCGTCTCCGAGCAGAGCTACGAGGTCGCGGCGGTCACTATCAGCTCTCAGGTGAACAACATGAAGAACTCCGGCGCCGAGGTGGTCACTACCGTTGCCAGTCCCGGCTTCACCGCTCAGGCCATCAAACAGGCCGACCGCCTGGGCTGGTATCCCCAGTGGATGCTGAGCTACATCAATTCCGACGAAATGATGTTTAGCTTCGTCTCGTCCGAACTCTTGGAGGGGGCCATTAGCTTCCAGGCCCTCAAGATGGCGGTCTGGACCGACGACCCGGCCGTGGCGGAACACCACCTGCTCATGAAGGAGTACGGCGGGCCCAGCCCCACCAACTTCACCGTCTATGCTCAGACGCTGGCAGAAGTGGCGGTGGAGGCGCTCACCAGGTCTTGCGATAACCTCACGCGAGAGGGGCTCATGGACGCAGTGGAGTCCATCCAGGACTTCCACAGCGACTTGTTCCTGGACGATGTCAACATTAGCTTCTCCGACACCGACCACACGGGCCTGCAAACCGGCCACATGCTGCGGGCCACCGTGGAGGATGGCAAGGGTGGGTGGGAGTACTTCGGTCCGCTAGTTGAGTTCAAGTAGGAGAGAAGTAGCCAGTCCCGGCCACGCCTATTTCCGGGGGAAGCAGGAGTGGCCTGCTCGCTGGAGGAGTCGAGTTCTCAAGACGTAGCCGATGTTCTCTGCAAAGCGGGGAGGCCCTAAAGGGAGGCACAAGATGAAGGTCAAGTATGCTCTGCCGCTGCCAGGTAGAGCCACTGCTCTGCTGGCTGTTCTGCTTGTGGCCTGCGGGGTTCTCATTGCCCTGGCAGTGGCCTGCGGAGAGGAAGAGGAGGAGACCGCCACCCCTGGCGGCACGCCCACGGCCGCGGTGACCGACACTCCTGCCGTCGCGGCGGAGGTGCCGGGCATCACGGACACGGAGATACTCCTGGGGGCGGATGTCATCCTCGCCGGGGCCATGGCGGCGGTCTACGCCACGATCCCCCAGGCCACGGAAGCCTACTTCAACTACATCAACGACACTCAGGGAGGCGTCTGCGGTCGCAAGATCGTCTACAAGCTGGCGGACAACGGTGACGACCCGGCCAAGGCCATGGAGGCGGTGCGCAAGCTGGTGGAACAGGATGAGGTGTTCGCCATCGTCGGTTCTCTAGGCGATACTCCCCATCCCGCCGTCTGGGAGTATCTGAACGAGAATGAAGTACCCGACATCTTGTGCTCCGCGGGGTCTCACATGTTCGGCGCCGATCCCGAGGGGCACCCTTGGACGGTCCAGATGATCCCCAGCTACAGGATCGAAGGGACGTTCTTCGGCGAGTACATCTCCGAAAACCTGCCTGGCAAGAAGGTGGCCGTCCTCTACCCGAATAATCAACAAGGCGCCGACCACCTGCAAGGAGTGAAGGACGGGCTGGACCCCGACAAGAACGAGGTCGTCTCCGAGCAGAGCTACGACGTTGGGGCGGTCTCCATCAGCTCCCAGGTGAGCAACATGGAGAACGATGGCGCCGAGGTGGTCACCTCCGTTGCCACTCCCGGCTACAACGCTCAGGCCATCAAACAGGCCGACCGCCTGGGTTGGCATCCTCAGTGGTTCTTGAGCTACATCAATTCCGACGAGATGACATTCCAGTTCGCTTCGCCCGAGCTTCTGGAGGGTACCATTAGCCTGCAGGCCCTCAAGCTGGCGGGCTGGACGGACGACCCGGCGGTAGCCGAGCACCACCGTCTCATGGACGAGTACGGCGGGCCCACGCCCACCAACTTCACCATCTATGCCCAGGCGCTGGCAGAGGTGGCCGTGGAGGCGCTCAGCAGATCCTGCGATAACCTCACGCGAGAGGGGCTCATGGATGCACTGGAGTCCATCCAGGACTTTCACAGCGACTTGTTCATAGACGAAGTGAATGTCTCCTTCTCCGAAACCGACCACACGGCGTTTCAAACCTTCAGGATGCTGCGGGCTGTCTTGGAAAACGGAAAGGGTAAGTGGGAGTACTTCGGCCCGCTATTTGTGTTCGAGTCGGAGTAGGAGTGGGACAAAGAGTAGCCAGCTCCGGCTACGCCTATTTTCCGGGGGAAACAGGGGTGATCTTCTCCCTAGAGGAGTCGGGTCGCGAAGACGTAGCCGATGTTCTCTGCAAAGCGGGGAGGCCCTAAAGGGAGGCACAAGATGAAAGTCGGGCATGTTGTGCGGTTACCAGGTAGAATCACCGTCCTGCTAGCCGTTTTGTTTCTGGCCTGCGTTGCTGTCGTCGCCTTGGCAGTGGCCTGTGAGGAGGAGGAAGAGGCGACTCCTACCCCCGCTGGCACGCCCACAGCCGAGGCGACGGGCACTCCTGCCGTCGCGGGGGAAGTGCCGGGCATCACGGACACGGAGATACTCCTGGGAGCCGATGTTCCCCTTAGCGGTGCCTTCGGGGCGGTCTACGCCACGATCCCTCAGGCCACAGGAGCCTACTTCAAGTATGTTAACGATACCCAGGGAGGTGTCTGCGGTCGCGAGATCGTCTACAAGGTGGAGGACAACCAGGACGACCCGGCCAAGGGCACGGAGGTGGTGCGCAAGCTGGTGGAACAGGACAAGGTGTTCGCCATGGTCGGCTCCCTGGGCGATTCTGCCCATCCCGCCACTTGGGAGTACCTCAACGAGAACGGCGTGCCCGACATCCTGACCTCCGTCGGGTCTGACATGTTCGGCGCCGACCCCGAGGGGCACCCCTGGACCGTCCAGATGATCCCCAGCTTCAGGACCGAGGGGGTGTTCTTCGGCCAGTACATCTCGGAACACCTGCCCGGCAAGAAGGTGGGCGTCCTCATACCGAATCTCATCATGGGCACCGACGAACTGGAAGGAGTGAAGGAGGGCCTGGACCCCGACAAGAACGAAATCGTCTCCGAGCAGGTCTACGAGATCACGGCGATCTCCATCAACTCCCAGGTGACCAACATGAAGAACGCTGGCGCTGAGGTGGTCGTTACCAATGCCACTCCCGGCTTCAGCTCTCAGGCCATGAAACAGGCCGACCGTCTGGGCTGGCATCCCCAGTGGATGCTGAGCTACAACAATTCGGACGAAATGATGTTTCAGTTCGCCCCGATTGAGCTCCTGGAGGGCGCCATTAGCTTCCAGGCCCTCAAGATGGGTGCGTGGACCGACGACCCGGCCGTAGCCGAACACCATCGGATCATGAATGAGTACGGCGGGCCTACGCCGACCAACTTCACTATCTATGCCCAGACGATAGCGGAGGTAGCGGTGGAGGTGCTGAGCAAGTCCTGTGATAACCTCACGCGAGAGGGGCTCATGGACGCACTGGAGTCCATCGAGGGCTTTCACAGCGACCTGTTCCTGGAGGAAGTGAACGTCTCGTTCTCCAACACGGACCACACGGGTCTGCAAACCGGCAGGATGCTGCGGGTTGTCGTGGAGGACGGGAAGGGCAAGTGGGAGTACTTCGGCCCACTGTTTGAGTTCGAGTAGGACAGCGCGGTCAGGCCGAAGCAGGGCGCGAGGCGAGGCGTCCGGCGGCCACGCGGGTTGCGGCCGCGCCCTTTCACGTCTTCGCAGTGACTGGTGGTGGTGGGAGGGCAACGCAGCGGCGGAGCCCTGAGGGGGAGGCTTCCTCGGTCCACTCCAGCATCGCTGCCACCACCCTGGGGTCGAACTGTGAGCCAGCGTTGCGCTCGATTTCCTCGATCGCCTGGGCATGGGAGAGAGCGAGGCGGTAGGGCCGGTCGGAGGTCATTGCATCGTAGGCATCGGCGACCGCGAACACTCGTGCGACAAGGGGTATCTCCTCGCCGGCAAGGCCTCGCGGGTAGCCCTTGCCGTCGTAGTGTTCGTGATGGCAGTAGACGATCTCGGCAACTTGCCTGAGGAAACCGTCCCGGCCCACTATCGAAAGTCCGTAGGCTGGATGGCGCCTCATCTGCTCCCACTCGGTGGCAGACAGAGGCCCTGGCTTCGTAAGGATTTCATCGGGCACACCCAGTTTGCCCACGTCGTGCAGAAGAGCGGCCCACCTCAGGTGGTGCACCTCGTCAGCTGACATGCTCATCCGCTGCCCCAGGTGCACAGCGAGGTCGGCGACCCGCGAAGAGTGGCCGCCGGTAGTCCCGTCCCTCAGGTCAAGAGCCGCGAACATAACCTGCCAGAGGGACTCGTAGTTTTGCTCGACCTCCTGTATGTAGAGGGTGCTCTGATGGAAGCGCGAGGTGAGGGTTAGCGCCTGGCCAGCAGCGGTGAAGGCCAGGATACCTAGGGATGCCAGGAGGACTGTGCTGACGGCATAGTTCGCCGGGTTCGGTTTCTGCCATATCAGGAAGGCCGCTATGGTGGCGGTCATGGTCAAAGCGGCGGTGACCCACAACCAGCGCAGGCGGGGCGTGGGGGCATCGAGCCGCGTCTCGACCCGGGTGGTGATGCGCCGTATCTCGCTGGCGTGAACCTCGCTTGACGTCGCCTGCATCTCTCCAAGGCTTCGCGTGGTCATTTCCCCCTCCTGCGATGTCTAGAGCCCCGCAGTGCCTTTGATTAGCTAAGACGCGAGGAGGCAGCGCTTTGTTACCGGGGCTGGCAGTAGGATCTGATTATCGGTCACCTCGCTATGAAGCGAAGGAGGCGACCCCTGGTGTCAACCGCTGTCTTGGTGGAAGGGGCTACCCGCGCGGCAGGTCTAGACCGCGCGTGGCGATGATGTTCCGCTGGATCTCGTTGCTGCCAGCGTAGATGGTCACGCCCACCGTCCAGAGGTACTCGTACTGAACGAGCCCCTCCAAGGCGGCCCACTTCGACCCTTCCGCTAGCTGGCCGTATAGCCCCAGGAGATGCATGCCGAAGTTGGCGATTCGCTGCTGGAGTTCGGTGGTGAAGGTCTTCGCCACTGAGGCCTCGTAATTGGGCAGCTGGCCGCGACTTGCCATCCAGACCACACGGTGGCTGAGGAGTTGGGCAACTTCTATCTCGATGGTCAGTTCGGCCAGCTTGCGGGCGATCATTGGGTCCTTAATGAGGGGCTGGCCGTTCCGCTTGGTGTCTCTAGCGAACTGCACAAGGTCCTGGAGAACGTGACGGGTTTGGGCAACAATGGCGCCGATGGCCGACCGCTCGAAGGCGAGGGTGGTAAGGGCCACGTACCAACCCTGGTTCTCTTGGCCCACTAGGTTGGTCTTGGGCACGCGCACGTCATCGAAGTAGACCTCGTAGTAGTCAGCCCGCCCCGTCATGTTGACGATGGGATTGATGCTGATGCCGGGTGAGCGCATGTCTACCAGGAGGTAGGAAATGCCGCGATGCTTTGGTGCATCGGGGTCTGTTCTGACCATAATGTGTATCCAGTCGCCTCGATGGGCCCTGGTGGTCCAGGTCTTCTGTCCGTTGACTACGTAGTCATCCCCGTCTAGTACCGCGCGAGTCTGGAGGCTGGCCAGGTCGGAACCGGCATTGGGCTCGCTGAATCCTTGGACCCAGACAACCTCGCTGCGGGCTATGGGCGGCAGGAAGCGCTGCCTCTGTTCTTCGGTGCCCTGGAACATCAGGCAGGGCCCCACCATGTACACGCCCTGGCCGTCTAGGATGGGTGCGTGGGCAGAGGCCATTTCCTCTTGGAACACCAGTTGGTGCATGTGGCTGGCGCCCAGGCCGCCGTATTCCTTGGGCCAGGCCATGCAGAGCCATCCTTTAGCACCAAGTTTCTTCTCCAGCTCCTTGGCTGCATTCCAGTGCTCGGGATTGTCCAGATCATAGTCGGTTAGAGGCCACTCCTTCCGAAGGAACTCTCTTACCTCCTTGCGGAAGGCTTCCTCCTCTTCGCTAAACTGGAAGTCCATCGTCGCCTCCTTTGCAGCCGAGGGCCCGCCGTGTGCAAGCTTTCTGGCATGCCGGTAGCATTATAGCCCCATGCGAAGCCACTATCTAGGCCGGGGCGAGCACCCCGATCGATGCGCATCGGGATGACTATAGCTTGGAGCGAGGCCTGGCGCCGGCCGGCCGGCCTTCGAGTCTGGCGCTCTGGCGGGCTTGACAGCAGCCAGGGGCAGCGGTAAACCTCGACCGAAAGGTCGCGGAGGATGCCGACCAGGGCACATTCAGGGAGTGGAGGGACGCATGAAGAGCTATACCGAATACCTGTGGTTTAATACCGGAACCCGACGCCATCTGGCGAACATCAGCGGCGAGGTGGATGCCATACTCCACAAGTCGGGCATCCGCGAGGGCTTTTGCCTGGTGAGCGCCATGCACATTACCGCTGGCATCTGGGTCAACGACCACGAAGAGGGCCTGTGGCAGGACTTCTGGGAGTGGCTGGAGAGACTCGCTCCCTATCGGAAGGACTATAAGCACCATCGCACCGGCGAGGACAACGGCGACGCTCACCTGAAGCGGTCGTTGATCCACCATCAGGTTGTGCTGCCCGTCACCGAGGGGAAGCTTGACCTGGGGCCCTGGGAGCAGGTCTTCTACGCAGAGTTCGACGGCCAGCGTCGCAAGCGGGTGGTGGTCAAGGTGATTGGAGAGTAGCCGCCCGAAGCTGCTATAATCTATCTGGGTAGCCGTGGCTCATGGCCGTAGTCGCGGCAGGGGAGGAATGGTGATAGCTAGCCCCAGTGTTTGGTCTGCCTCTGCGTCTCTCTCGCCGCGGGTCCGCCGTCTGCGGGAGGAGTTCTTCTCCTTCTACTCGCGGGACTATTTCCGCAACGAGGTGCGTCCGTATACGAGCGGCCTGCCCTGGGATGTGGTCTGGTCGCCCCACAACTGGACCGTCGCCCCCGAGCTGTATCCTTTCCTGGACGCCTGCCAGGACAGCCTGCTGGCCGCTGCCGAGCGGGTGGAGTTGCCGTCAGGCTTCTGGCGGGAACCGCTCGGCGTGCGGCGGGCTCTCTTCTTCCGAACGGTCCTGGAGAGCCACCTGCCGGTCAAGATCCTGGACGGTGAGTTGATCGTTGGCTCCTACTTCAACACTGCCCTGTCGAAGACCCACACGCGGCGAGAGGCGCGGCGCTGGAAGAGGATGGAGGGTCGCTGGCGCCAGAAGGTGGAGGAGCTCAATGGCCTGGGGGTCGGCAACTGCGGCGCAGTGCCTGGCCACATCATCCCCAACTACCCCAAGGTCTTGCGGCTCGGCTTTCGGGGGATTGTAGCTGAACTGGAGGAGAAGCTTCAGCAAGGGCGAGGCAAGAAGAGGAAAGGCTTCCTGCGGGCGCTGATTATCTCCTGCGAGGCCGCGGCGGCGTTTGCCTCCCGCTACGCGGCCGAGGCCGAGCGACTGGCGGCGGAGGAGTCTGACACGAGCCGCCGTGAGGAGCTACGGCAGATCGCCGCCATCTGCCGCAAGGTGCCCTGGAACCCGGCCCAGTCCTTCAAGGAGGCGCTCCAGGCCCTGTGGTTCACCCACATGCTGGTGATGGCCGCCGAGTCGTACCCGGGGCCGGGCCTCTCCCTTGGCCGCATCGATCAGTATCTCTATCCGTACTACCAGCGCGATATCGATTCGGGGCAGATGACGCGCGACGAGGCGCGAGAACTCCTCCAGTGCTACTGGATCAAGCATAACTACGCCTACGACTACCAAGGCCGAGTGGGGACCAACCAGGGCATCAACTCCGGCTTCGGGCAGCTTCTCACCCTGGGCGGTCTGGGCCCCGACGGTGAGGACGCCAGCAATCCCCTGACCTGGCTCATGCTGGACGTGATCGAGGACATGAACCTCTTGGAACCGAAGCCGAACATCCGCCTCCACCGCAACACGCCGGACGACCTGCTCCAGCGAGTCGTGGGAATCATCTCCAAGGTTCAGGGCTCTCCCTTCCTCCTCAACTTTGACGAGGCCGCCATACGGGGCCTCGAGTGGCAAGGGCTGCCCAGGGATGAGCTCTGGGACTACGCGCCGGTCGGTTGCCTGGAGAACACCCTGCAGGGCAACGATCGGTCGGGCACGGTGGATGTCAACCTCAACATCGCCAAGGCGGTGGAGCTGGCTCTGAACGACGGCAGGGACATGCAGACCGGCAAGCGGGTTGGGCCAGCCACCGGCAACCCCAGAGGCTTCGCCGACTTCCCTGCCTTCTTCGCTGCCTTCAAGGCCCAGCTCAAGAGACTCCTGGAGCGCTTGATCGACTGTAACAACGGAGCCGATGCCATCCGCGTTGCCCTGGAGCCCACGCCCTACCTGAGCGCGCTGGTGGACGGCTGCGCCGACAGTGGCCGCGATATCACCGCCGGTGGAGCAGTCCACAACTACATCACCGTCGAAGGCATCGCCCTGGCCACTGCGGTGGACTCCCTGGTAGCCGTCAAGAAGCTGGTCTATGAGGACAAGACGGTTAGCATGGACGACCTGCTGGCGGCCATCCGGGCCAATTTCGAGGGGCACGAGGCGCTGCGCCAGACGCTGATCAGCAAGGCGCCCAAGTTCGGCAACGATGACTCCTACGTGGATGACGTCGCTCGGGAGGTGTCCCAGTTCTGGACGAAGGAGGCTTTCAAGCACACCTCGCCCGCCAGCGGACGGCGCTATCGGGGTGGCTATCTCTCCTGGAACTACTGGGTTGCCTACGCTCCCTCCACGGCCGCCACGCCGGACGGGCGCAAGCGGGGCACCTTCCTGTCCAACGGCGTTTGCCCGGTCAACGGCGCCGACCGCCAGGGCCCTACGGCGGTCATCAAGTCGGTGGGCCACCTGGGGCTGGAGACCGCCCCCAACGGTGTGTCTCACACCCTGAGCATCAGCCCCTCCATGGTCCGGGACGCCGAGCATCGGGCTAAGCTGGCCGCCCTGCTGCGGGCCTACGACCAGGTCGGCGGCACCTGCCTCCAGATCAATGTGGTCGACCCTGCCACCCTGCGGGCGGCCCAGGCCGATCCCGAGACCTACCGCAATCTGCTGGTGCGAGTGACCGGCTACAACGCCTACTTCGTCATGCTGGGGAAAGAGATCCAGGACGAGATCATTGCCCGTGAGGCGCACGGGGTCTAGGTCGTTGCCGGGGCGCCTTGGCGGGCCGGGAGACCGAAAAGACGGCTGCAATCGCCAAAGGAGGTGCACTAATGCAGGACGCTCTCTTGACTAAGGAGCAGAAGAAGCTGCGGGATGAGGTACGGGCTTTCATGCGCGACGATGTGCCCCGTCAGCTTATCCTGGACATGGATGCCGAGCGGGTCACCTACCCTCGCCAGTTCCTGGAAGCGGCCGCCCGCCGCCGGCTGCTGGGCCTGCGCTTCTCCGAGGAGTACGGCGGCCGCGGGCTGGGCTGGGCGGAAGAGGTAGTGGCCATGTCGGAAGTGGGCGTGGTAGGAGGCTCGCTGCCCTGTCTCTACTCTCTCGTCAGCATCGTCGGTGAGGCGTTGCACGTGTTCGGCACGCCGGAGCAGAAGGACAGGTGGTTGCGCCCAGCCCTCGAAGGCAAGCTCACCGTGGCCGAGGCTCTTACCGAGCCGCGGGGCGGCTCCGACTTCTTCGGGGCGACGACCACAGCGCGACGCGATGGCGATGTCTACGTGCTCAACGGCCAGAAGCGATTCATCGTGGGCGCCGAGGGAGCCGACTACTTCCTGGTGTATGCCCGTACCAATCCCGATGCCCGATCGCGCGAAGCTCTCAGTGCCTTCATCGTCGAGAAGGGGCCCGAGGTCGAGGTTCAGCACGTCTACGGGCTGCTGGGCACGCGCGGCGGTGGGGCCGGACGGGTGTACTTCCGGGACGTCTGTGTGCCCAGGGAGAACCTCATCGGCCGGGAACACGGCGGGGCCGAGCTCTTCTATCAGATGATGATCCCCGAGCGGATGACCAGTGCGGCAGGCGCGCTGGGTGCGGCGCAGGCCGCGCTGGAGATCGCCGCCCGTTACAGCGACCGGCGCAAGGCCTTCGGTCAGAAGATCCGCGCCTTCGAGGCGGTCAGCTTCAAGGTGGCCGACAGCATCACTCTCCTCGACGCCAGCCGGGCACTCGTTGACATGACCGCCCGCTGCATCGACGCCGGCGACGAGGCGGGCCGCCTGCGTCGCATGGTCTCCGAGACCAAGAAGTTCGTCACCGAGGCGGCCTGGGACATCATCAACCACGCTATGCAGATTATGGGCGGGATCGGCTACACCAACGTCTATCCCATTGAGCGACTGCTCCGCGACGCGCGGCTGTCCATGATCTGGACGGGCACCAGCGAGATCATGAGTCTCATCATCCAGCACGAGTACTACCGTGAGCTGGGCTTCCCCCGGGAGGGCCGCGACGTAGAAGCCGACGCGCCTGAGGCCGACCAGCTCGAAGAGAAAGTGTACGAGTGAACTATGCCCACAGGCGTCACCTTCAACGTCCAGAGGTTCAGCACCGAGGACGGCCCTGGCATCCGCACCACCGTCTTCATGAAGGGCTGTCCCCTGCGCTGCAAGTGGTGCCACAACCCCGAGGGGCTCTCTGCCGAGCCGGAGCTGGTATGGTACGACGTGCGCTGTATCGGTGCCCGCGAGTGTCTGAAGGTCTGCCCCGAGGATGCCCTGGAACTGACCTCAGAGGGGATGCGCCTCAACAGGGAAGGCTGCACCATGTGTGGTCTTTGCCCCGAGGCCTGCCCGGCGGGCGCCCTGGAGATTATCGGCCGGGAGTGGACGGCCGAGGCGCTGTACGATGAGGTGGCCAAGGACAGAGCCTTCTATGAGACGTCCGGCGGGGGAGTCACGGTGTCGGGTGGTGAGCCCATCATGCAGGCCGAATTCGTGGAGGCCTTTCTGCGTCTTTGTCGAGAAGGGGAAATTCATACTGCCCTGGACACCTGTGGCCAGGCCGACTGGGGGATCTGCCAGCGGCTTCTCCCCTTCGTCGACCTCGTCCTGTACGACCTGAAGCTCATGGACAGGGAACGACATCGCGAGGCTACCGGCGTCTATCCGGACCGCATTCTGGAGAACGCCAAGCACATCGCCCAGCGGGGAATCCCGATGTGGGTTCGCACGCCGGTCGTCCCCGGCTACACTGACGACGAGGACAACATTGCCCGCCTGGCCGCCTACATCCGCGACGAACTGAGCACCGTCGAGCGCTGGGACCTGTTGGCTTACACCAACCTCGGCCAGCCCAAGTATCGTCGCCTGGATCGGTCCTATCCCCTGGAAGGCGCAGAGCTGCCGACTCGGGCCAAGATGGAGCGGCTACACACGGTGGCTCTCGGCGGGGGAGCGGACGTTGCCGTATGGTCGGGAGCGGTGAGGGACTAGGGAGCGGGAAGCGAACGTGGGTGTGGCCAATCTGAGCCCAGCCATCGTCGAGGCCCTGGCAGGTGAGAGGACGCCGAAGTTCCTGGCCACCCTCAACTCTGAGGGCGTGCCCAACATAGTGCCCATCATCTCGCTGCAGGCGGTGGACGAAAGCACCGTCATCTTCGGCGAGTTCATGATGTGGAAGACAAGGCGCAATCTGGAGGTCAATCCCCACGTGTCCCTGGCCGTAATGGCGGCTAGCCAGGGCTGGGTGATCAAGGGTGACTTCCTGGAGTTCCAGCGGAGCGGGCCCTACTTCGATCGGATCATGGCTGGCGACACGTTCCGCTATAACGCCTACGCTGGCATCCGGAATGCCGGGGTGATTCGGGTGGGGAGCGTGGTGCGGGCCTTCGCCTTGCCTCGAGTCACGGTCTTGCTTGACATGGCCCGCGCCAGGTGGTTCGCCCGCCGCGCCCGCCGACGGGGTGTCGCCGCGGTCACGGTCCCTATCCAGGTGCGGCAGAAGTTCGCTCGCCTTAAGGCCGCCAAGTTCCTGGCCTATCTGGATGGCGATGGCTACCCGGACATCGTGCCGGCCCTCTCCCTCATACCAGCCGATGAGCAGACATTTGTCTTCAGCAGTGGCCCGGCGGTGTCGGCTCTGGCAGAGCTGAGCCCTGGCGCGAGGGTGGCGGCCTCGGTGCTCACCTTCGAGCCGCTGGCTTATCAGATCAAGGGCGAATTCCTGGGGTTGGAGCGGAGCCTGGGGCGACTGGCCGGGGTGGTGGCCGTTCAGGAGGTATACAGCGCCTCGCCGCCGCTTCCCGGAAAGCGAATCGCCTAGAGGTTGCCGAAGGGTCGGAGGCTTGGCGGCATTGCGCACCTACACTTTCGCCAGTAACATGCGGGGCGAAGCTCGCTGGCGGCGATGGCCTTGCCCGGAGATGTCGAAAGGAGTCTGCCACCGCCGGTGGCGAAGTGTAGGAGGACACGCTCGACCCCTTTGGAACCTGACGGTCGGCTCGTCCTGGGATATGGTCATTCGGAAACCTGGGAGGCGGAGCAAATGAGTGATTGGGCATCGAAGAGCTTTTGGCTAGGGGCTACGCCCTATCAGGAGAATCCGGCCCTGGAGGAGGATATCCGCGCCGACGTGGCCATCGTGGGAGCGGGGTTCACTGGCTTGTCCACGGCCTACTATTTGCGTCAGGCCGACCCCTCGCTGCGGGTGGTCGTCCTGGAGTCGGATGTCGTGGGCTACGGGGCCAGCGGCCGCAACGGCGGATTCGCCATGACCTTGATGGGGCTAACCTTACCGCTAACGGTCAGGCGCTTCGGCAAGGAGAAGGCACGCCAGGCCCACGATTTTGGGGTGCGGGCTGTGAGGCACGTCGGGGAGCTGGTGGAGAAGCAGGGCATCGACTGCGACTACGAGAAGAACGGTTTGCTCACTGTGGCTACGAACCCGGCCCAGGTAGACCGGCTGCAGGCGGAGATACGCCTGGCCCACGAGTTGGGCGTCGAGGGGGTGCGCTGGCTGGCGGCTGGCGAGCTGCGGGAGGAGGTGCTCTCTCCCCTCTATCTGGGGGCGAGGGCGGAGGAGGAGTGTGCCCTGGTCAACCCGGCCAAGCTGGCCCGCGGCCTCAAGAACCTGGCCGAGGGTGCCGGCGCGGAGGTCTACGAGCGCACACCCGTAGAAGCGGCCCACCTGAGGCCGCGCATCAGGCTCGAGACGCCCCAGGGGAGCGTCGCCGCTCAGAAAGTGGTCTTCGCCACCAACGCTTTCACCCAGCGGTTTCCTCAGCTTCATTCCAAGGCCTTTCCCATCTTCACCTACATCGTCCTCACCGAGCCTCTGAGCCAGCAGCAGCTATCAAGCATCGGCTGGGGAAATCGCCAGGGGATCGAGGACGCGCGCAACCTGATCCACTACTACCGGCTGACCGCCGACAACCGCTTGCTTATGGGCGGAGAGGACGCCATCTACTACTACGGCGGTAAGGTCGGAATTGACGAGCACTGGCCCACGTTCGAGGATCTGGAGCGCACGATCAGGGAGACGTTTCCCGGATTGGCTGACATTGGCATCAGCCATCGATGGGGCGGGCCGGTCTCAGTGCCAATCGACTTCTTCCCGGCGATGGGCTACCTGGGCGGCGACCGACGGGTGATCTACAATCTGGGCTGCGTTGGCCACGGAGTAGCGCTCGCTAACATGGCCGGGCAGATCCTGCGCGACCTGGTGAGGGAGCAGGAGACGGAGCTCACCGATCTGTTCTTCGTCAACCGGCGGGTGATTCCCCTTCCGCCGGAGCCGATCCGGTTCGCAGTGGTTCAGGGTATCCGCAGGGGGATGAAGCTTCAGGACGGCTGGGAGCGGCGCAAGCAGCCGAAGCCGCAGGAGTCTCTGCCCCGCTCGCCGGCCTAAGCTGCCAGTTTCTCGCTGGACGGGGGGTGTCTCCCTCCGCTTGTGACACCTCGTCCGACCGCTGACGTTGGTCCAGTCCACCAGCGCCTTGATGGCGACATCGCGGCCACCGTAGCCGCCTACGAGAGAGCCATCGATATGATGGACTGAAGGGGGCGTTCAGAAGGGGAGCGGTTGGGCAGCCTTACGACACCGTCTGAGCTGCCTTGGAACCGTTTAGTTTGGCGCTGTAGAGGGAAATGTCCGCTAGCCTCACCAGGTCATCGATGGTGGTGGCGTCATCAGGGTAGCAAGCTATGCCAGCGCTCAGGGACAGGTCAGCCGTGGCGGGATCCTTCAGCTGGTTGAGCTTGCTGGCCAGGGACTTCCTTATCCGCTTTAGTATGATCTGGGCCCGAGCTGAGTCGGTGTGCATCAATATGGCGGCGAACTCATCGCCACTGTAGCGACAGGCGATGTCTGAACGGCGCATTTGCGAGTGGATGGAATCAGCCGCAAGGCGGAGCACCTTGTCGCCGGCCGCTTGCCCTTGGGCGTCGTTATAGCTCTTGAAGTTGTCGATGTCGGCGATCATGACCGCAAGTCCGTGCTCGTAGCGCTTGGCGCGTTCGATCTCCTCGCCCAGTCGCTGGTGGAAGTAGGCGCGGTTATGCAAACCTGTGAGATCGTCAGTGATCGCTCTTAGCTCTGTCTCCGCCCGCAGGCGAGCATTCTCCAGGGGCGCAGCAATCTGAGCGGCAGCAGCCTGGATGAGCTCCAAGTCCGACGCCTCGAAGGAGGAGCCCTCCGAGAAGGTGACGAGCACAAGGCAGCCGAAGGGGCTTTCGCCAATGCCCAACGGCGCACACACGATGCTCTGGGGCAGGCCCGATTCTCCAGTGGCCTGTTTGAAAAGGTCCTCACCCTCGGGGCCGAGGCCTCCCGCGGCTGCAAGTTCCTCTATCGAAGAATGCAGATGTGTTTCGCCTGAGTGGAAAGCCTCGCCGATCAGGCCTTCGCCGGGCTTGGCTACCAGTCTTGACATCACCTTCTGGTCCAGGCCGCGCACAGCGCGAACCTCCAGCAGGTCGCTGTGCCGGTTGTAGGCCATGAGGAACCCGGCCTCCGCTCGCGGCACGAGTTGGAGGACGGCTTCCAGGGCTCTGTCAGCCGCTTCGTCAAACCCGATGGCTGCGGCGGCTGCGCTCGATAGGTTAAGGAATAGGCGAAGCTGGTCGTCGCGCTGGCGCACCTCCTTGACGAGCTGACTGAGCATGGTGGTATCTCGGCCTGTGCCTTCAATGGCTACCAGCCGATCGTCCTCATCATGGCTGGCCAGGAAGTTGAAGGTCAGCGATATTGTTTGGCCGTCCTTGTGCAGGCACTTCAGGGCCATCGGACCTTCGGGCATGTTGCCGGAAAGCATGGCTTTCCATAGGGCGACGAAGGACTGCCAGTGGTCGGGGTGCACAAGCCGACCGACGATCTCCGGGCCGGAGGCTAGCTCCTCCAGGGTGAAGCCCGTCACCTTCTCCCAGGCCGGATTGGCGTAGGTAAGGCCTTTCTGGATGTCTACTCGGAAGACCACGTCAGCGGTACGTTCCGCCAGTTGGCGATATCTTGCCTCAGCCCTGGCGATGCGGGACTCGGCCGTTTCTTTGGCGAGCAGGCCGACGATCATCCGGTCGAGGTCCTTGGCCAGGGACTCGAACTCCGCTGACCCCGATATTCGGGGCCTGGTGGCGACATTTCCACTAGCTATTGCCCTGGCGCTCGCCCGAAGGGATGCCAGGGGTCGAAGGATGCTGCGCGCCAGGGACAGCGCCGACCAGCCGCCCACGACTAGGACGAGGCCGGCGAAGCCCAACAGGGCTCCAAGCAGCAGATAGTCATCGCCAGCTGTCGAAGCGAGGGCGAGGTCGATCTGGCGTTGTTGTTCGGCAATCAGTTCGTCAACCACCGGCCTCAGGCTGGCGACCGAGCTCTCGACCTGGGAGCGGGCTGCCGTCGCCTGTTCAACATCAGCGACCTCCGTGAACAGGAACACCCCTTCGCCCTGCACCGCCATCTCCTTCACCTGCCTGGCGATGTCGTCTAGTGCGGCCAGCGTTTGGGGGTCGGCGGAGTCGCTTTGCAGAGCTTGAGCCTCCTGTACATCCGCCTCGACCCTGGCAATGGAGTCACGGAACGCCTCGGCAAAGGTCCAGTCCCTGGTGACGGGAAAGGCGCGCAGGGTCTCGAGCTGGAGGGTGAATTCGGCATCGATGTCGGACAGGGCGGCGGCTGTGAGGGAGGCCTTTTCTACGCCGTCCACGTCAATTTGATCGTTCCCAAAGCGGAAGACGGATAGCAGCACGATGCCAATGAGGGACAACAGCAACAGTGAGAACGTGACGATGAGTCGTGCCCGCACCGATCGCAAACCAGGCATCACGCCTGCCAACCTTTCCCTGACTACAACGAGCTGTCTATGGCCCTCCGGCCGCTACAGAGCGGGTTTGGAAGCCGCATAACAGCAGGTCAATACCTTTCGCAGTGCTCAATGAATGGACGCTAGTCGAGGGCAGTCCGTTACATGCAGGGCGGCCGCGGTTGAAATCGCCGCCGGAGGTGCTATCATGACAGGGGTGGGCTCGTAGCTCAGCGGCAGAGCGGCCGG
>Ga0209979_1000970_pt1 | contig 34092 bp, 33 predicted proteins | sample AnhtaG_FD_183114 | JGI IMG/M metagenome (GOLD analysis project Ga0209979, IMG submission 183114) | Deep subsurface microbial communities from Anholt, Denmark to uncover new lineages of life (NeLLi) - Anholt_01485 metaG (SPAdes) (version 2) | ecosystem: Environmental > Aquatic > Marine > Oceanic... | reverse complement strand
AGATCCATTTCTGCTCACTCTCATTTCCATTAAGAGTCTAATGAACTCCTAGAAAAAAAACTTGCTTCTTCCACAAGTCATAAGAAGCGAAACTAAGAACGTAAGGGTAGGGAGAGAGTTTGAAGGTTGATCTTGCACTTGCAGGCGTGATTCTTGCAGCTTTGACTGGACTCTTGATCGGAGCATTATTGGATCATCCACCTGGGCCTGGAGGACTTCAGTTTATTGGAGCATTGATTGGAGTACTAGTTGCTCTAACAGTCTTAATCCTTGGAGAAGCCTTGAAATCACCAGCTTCAAGCTAAACACCTGTGAAAGCTAACATCAAAATGCGTGGGTGCATATTGTAAAAAGTCTATCACGTACATAGGAGAAGTAAAATCCATTCCCTGTAGTATTCTCTACTTTTACACTGTGCAGCATTATATGCTCCTATATAGCACACGCGATACGCGAAATAATTAACTAGCTTTCTCAGACTGTGCCTTTAATTCTCTATGTTTCGCTAGAGCAGCTTTCCTTTTGGTTAGAGTGTCCTTTTCTACAATAGTCTCTTACAAAGTCTTTTTACCTTCCATCTTGTCTAATCGCTTTTGTAAATCAAGCACTATAGCTTCCAAATTACCACTATGATTCTCCAAGTATCCATAAGCATTTTTGAATCCCTCATTATCTTTACCTTCCACTAAATTCCTAACAGTAGATTTCAGATCATCAATATTCTTAGAAAGCTCTGTTATTGCATTATCTTTATCCACAATACTTCCTTTAATTTCAGCAACATGTTTTTGAAGTTCATCAACTCTAGTTTTGAATATAGCATTCTCTTCCTCAACTCTCATTAATGCTTTCTTCAAATCCGCTGTTTCATTGTCTTTTTGATCTCTCTTAAGGCGAAGTACATTGTGGAGTTTCTCAAAGTCTTCCTTTAGCTGGATTCCCTTGATGTAAGTTTCAATATCTCTAGGCAGGCTTTTACCTACTAGCATCTTGCAGTTCCATTGGTTAATTCCTAGCTGAGCACATGTTCTCATCACCAGCTTTCTACCTAGATGCCAATGTAGCCTCCCTCTGGATTTGAGATTGGCTCTTTCAGCTAACTTCTTTAAAGTCCAGTTCAGCGATTCTTCATCCATATGTCCCTTTCTTTTGGTTTGAAGAAGGTATTTGTTATTCTTATCCAGGTTGGGGATGTACGTCGCTAGTAGTTCTTTGAATTCTTGGCTTATGAAGGTGTAGCAGTTGACTCCTTCTTTTCTTGTTCTAATGGTTATTGGGATAGGTGCTTCTTGATGTAGAGCATCAAATAGCTTCCACTCTAATCGAGATGCATCTCCAGCCCTAAGACCTAGTATAAAGACTTCCAGAATTATCTTCTCTCTTAGATTGGCAACTGAGAACATCTGGTGGACTTCACTGGTCTGTAGGATGTGGTCTGTAGCAATCTCACTTCTATAGATCCCCAGGCTCTTTCTGTACTTGACTGGCGTATCAAAATACTTTAAGAATTGAATTACAGCATTAGTCTTGACTCTAGCAGTATTCTGAGAATAGCCCTTCTCTTTAAGCCAAACGTAGAATTTCTCGATAATCCTACCAGCATTCTCACTTCCTGTTAGAGTCTCCACTCCCATCTGATAGTATTTTTCAAAGGTTTTAATCCCACTAATGTAGCTCCTCCGTGTAGCTTGACTAGGGATAGTTTCAAGCCAATCTTCGATTTTAGTCATATCCATTCTAGGTTTCTATTCCTAGAAGAAAGACATTGTGAACCCCATATTCAGATTAGATATTCCCAATCCCATTACTGAGTTCGGGTGATATCTCCACTGGTCGCTGGTTCGAGTCCTACCAGCGGCGCCACAGCAATACCTGCGACTCCATGCACGCTATTTCTTGATTTTCCGTCTTCTGATGACCAAGTAGATAGCGCGCGCGCCCAGCCCCTGAGAATCCACGTGCGGCTGTCGTTGGTTCGAATTCGTCTTTTAAACAGGTAGTGCGCGCGTCGGGCATCATTCTTTCGGATTCTTCTAATTTCCAGATTCTAACCCATAACAAAATAGAATTTCCAAAAAAAATGCCCTATATAAAAAATGGAAGTAGCATGTAAGCTGACAAATAGTTATACACCGTTAAAAATGATAACACACTGGAAAAGCCCTATTCGTTAGATATCACACACGATTATCTTCTCCATTGGTTATCTGGTTGCTGGGGTGTTTAGTACGATCAGTATAAGATCGTCTCGTCCTGTGTTCCGATAACCATGGTCTTCATTGCTCTCGATCTTGGCAACTAATCCAGGCTTAGCATTAGTCAAACGCTGTTCCACAAGCAGCTCTCCTGTTCCACTCAGAAAATGCATGATATAGCTGTGGGAGTGGTTGTGGATTGGAAATTCGCCATCTCTTTCCACCCTAAAGAGTGAGATGTTGAAATGCTCGCTGAATTCTTTATTAGACAAGTCTTTCACGAAAACATTATTGGTGTTGTGTTCAAAACTTCTCCATGGGATGCTCGTTGAATCAAATATCTTCCTTGTGCGTGTCATTCTGATCATCACTGTATTTGTATGATGTAATGCCTTTTAATCATCCTGCGAGTAGGGAGTTTTTTTCGTTCATGAGAAAATGTGGTTATTGCGCGCGCTATATAGAACTGAGGCATATTCTATTGTTTCTTTTTACACGCGTTATTTTCTTGAAGTTTACCTTACTCTGGGGGTAGCCATATGACTGTTTTGATGAGTTGGTGGAGTTTCAGGCTTAGCAGTTCTGCGGTGGTTTTGGGCACTGTGATGCGCCCGCCTTGCTGCATTTTTGCCAGGAACAGCTGCGAGTCATGTGAATCCCTGTTAGTAACCTGTACCCGCATAACGTCTCCTGGATCAAGCTTGTATTTCCATCTGAGCAGCCTAGGTATTTGAATCCGCATCTGCAAGCGAGTGTGAAAAGTCTCCGGAGACACTATTATGCCTCTATCCTCTTCAATCGCTCACGCGTAATTCGTCGCTCATCCTCGCGTTTTTTCTTAGCTAGTTCCTCTCTTACCAGCTTCCCCAGTTCTTCGAGTTCCTCTGTTATTTTATGAGCTTCAGCTACTTTGAGGATGCCAGCCATGGTCTTTGCAATTTTCACGGAAACCTCCGTGGCCTTCATCTGCATCTTTATATCCAAGTCTGGGTTCTCGATGATAAGATCCACTTTCTCCTTTTGCGCCTTAAGCTTCCTAAAAAGAACCTCCCGTTCAGCAGGAATTATTAAAGTTAAAGGCTTAAACCAAATTTTATACTCACGCTCATCAGACTTCAAACTCTAACCCAACCACACGTTACTTATTTCTACTCACAAATACTTTTTGTACCCCAAATATACGTTGACAGTGCTATTTTAAAGCTTCGATTACAAGAACAAACCCATTGTAAGCCTATTCAAAACTCGAAATCGAATCAAACGGAAAATGCGGCGCATACTGTAAGGCAAACATTAGAGATATGGCGACACCTATAATTGGTGTAAATAGAGGGGTCATGGGTTCTCTTTTGTTCCCCATATATGCATTCGGACGTAGTTCCAGCGCGCGCGCATTGCGCGACGAGATCATAGAAGACATATTGGAGGGCTGGCTTGCATACATGCACGTGTCTGTCTCTGTACACATCCTCAAACACAAAAACAGAAACCGCCACTACAATATCAATGATCTAACTCTAAAAATGAGACGAAAAGACAATCACCACCACAACCAAGCTCCCAAAAGAATTTTACCTCCAAACAGCAACATCCATAACCACAGTCCTCGCTACCCAAACAACACAACCAATTCTACCCACTTAAATCACACAAAAAGACGCCACAACCGTGGAACTAGGAATAACAATCAGCCTCCTATCATTCACAGTCATCATAATGCGCGCGCGGATTCCCTTAGGCATACGGTCCGAGAAAACAGGAAGATGACCATCATGTGCGCGCGTAAAAAACTGTAATGCGCGCATGCATGTGTGCTAACTAGATTCCTCTTTGTATGTTCTCGTCAAACTCTCTGTAGAGTCGTGGCTTTGAGAGCTTAATTATTGGCACTACTTTCTCTGCTTTGTCTATTTCTTCTTTATTCAATTCTACTTTGAAGCTCGCTTGTTCATCACCTACCTCTTGAATTCTATAACCTAAAGGTGATGCAACCATACTATGACCTATGAAAAAAGGCAGGATTTGGTCAACTGCAACAAGGTAGGATGCGTTTTCATGAGCCCTAGCCATAATTAGGAACCGCCATTGCTCCAGTTTATTTTTCCCCTTATACCATCCTGAAGGTACTATGAATAGATTAACTCCCCTGTAAGCCATTGAACGAAAAAGTTCCGGAAACCTTATGTCAAAACAAACAGCTAAGCCCACATTGAACCCTCTAAATGTTGTAATTGCTAGTTCCCTTCCAGGAGTAAACAATTTGGACTCTTCGTATCCAAAAGCATCAAAGAGGTGTATTTTCCTGTATATTGATCTTATCTTTCCACCTTCCGCAAGTATTGCAGCATTATAGTAAACGTCTCCCTCTTTCAGAAACGTCGTGAAAACTACAGAAGATTGCTTCTGCAATGTTTTCTCTACAATTTTAGTTACGAACTCACCCTTCAAAGGCTCAGCATTTCTTTGAACGTATCTTCTAGTCAAACCCTTTAATGGGATACCCATGGCATATTCTGGAAAAATGTCCAAGTCAGCATTAGAATCTGTCAATACATCAAGTATCTTACTTAAGTTTTCATCCTTGGGTCCAGAAAAGGAAAGCTGATGACAGCCCAAAAATAATTTCACCATAGCTGTATCTCATCTGGCGTTGTTATTAAACTGCTGACTTCTTCATGTGAAGGACAAACTCGCGGAAACATACATCCAAGTCAGATGCAGATCTTACAATGCTTTGTTCAATATCTTGAATCAAGGTTTGGATCACTTTCTAAATTCCTTAGGCTTCAAGGCAACATTGGCATTTTAATGGCATTTTGTTTTGCGACTCTCTGAGCCTCTTGGTATCCCGCGTCTGCATGCCTTACTATGCCTATTCCGGGATCAGTTGTTAGCACTGAGGTTATTCGCTTTTCAACTTCCTTCGTGCCATCTGCAACAAGACACATTCCTGCATGAATGCTATAGCCCATTCCAACACCACCTCCATGGTGTACGGATACCCAAGTCGCTCCACTAACCGCGTTTAACAATGCATTCAATATAGGCCAATCCGCAATAGCATCACTTCCATCTTTCATGTTTTCGGTTTCGCGATTTGGAGAGGCTACACTGCCACAATCTAGATGATCTCGACCAATCCATATGGGACCAGAAAGCTCTCCCTGGCTTACTAGGTTGTTTATTATTTTACCGAACCTTGCTCTTTCTCCATATCCCAACCAGCAAACACGTGCGGGTAAACCTTGAAAAGTTACTTCTGCTCTTGCTTTTCTTATCCATCGACATAATCCTTTGTTATATTTGAATTCCTCAAGAACGACATCATCTAGTTTTCGAATATCTTCCGGGTCATCTACAAGGGAAGCCCAACGGAAAGGTCCTCTGCCTTCGCAAAACATTGGGCGTATGTAGCGTGGGACGAACCCTTGATATTTAAAAGCGTTTTTGTACCCAGCATCATATGCTCCTTGCCTTAAATTATTGCCGTACTCGAAGACTACTGCTCCTTTCTCCATCATCTTGACCATTGCTTCAACATGAGTTTTCATGCTTGCTTTAGCTTTGAGTGTATATTCGTTAGGGTTCTTTTGTCTGAGTATGTCAGCTTCTTCTTTCGAGAAACCTAAGGGGTAATACCCGTAGAGAGGATCGTGAGCTGAAGTTTGATCCGTCACAACATCTGGAATCACGGATCTATTCACGAGTTCAGGATGTACTTCAGAAGCGTTTCCTAGCAAACCTATACTTTTGGGTTTCTCTTCTTTCTTAGCTTCAGTTGCTAGATGTATTGCTTCATCCAAATCATCTGTCCATGTTTCTAAGTATTTGTGTCTTAGACGTCTTTCTATTGCTCGTTTGTCAATTTCCACCACAAGCGCTACGCCGTCATTCATTGTGACTGCAAGAGGTTGAGCACCTCCCATTTCACCTAACCCAGCTGTCAAAACAAGTTTCCCTCGGAGACTTCCATTGAAATGCTGTCTAGCGACAGCAGCAAGGGTTTCATATGTTCCTTGCAGAATTCCTTGCGTGCCTATATAAGCCCAAGAACCTGCTGTCATTTGACCAAACATTATCAATCCTTTCTGCTCTAGTTCGTAGAAATGATCCCAAGATGCCCATTTGGGCACCAACATTGAATTGACAATAAGCGTCCGTGGAGCCCATTTGTGAGTTTTAAAAACTGCCACTGGTTTCCCGCTTTGGATCAGCATAGTTTCGTCGATTTCAAGATTTTCAAGCGTTTCTGTTATTCGGTCGAAACATTCCCAATTTCGAGCTGCTTTCCCTGTTCCACCGTAAACAATCAGTTTTTCAGGGTCTTTGGCTACTTCGGGGTCAACAACATGATGAAGCATGCGATAAATACCCTCGATTTGCCAGTTTTTGCAATGCAATTGATGCCCGGAAATATGTTTCACAGTTCTATGAACCATTCCAATTTCCCATTAATGCGTATGATTCTGATATCTATAACTTTTTTCTCAGCTGTAAGTTCTCATGATAGTACGAACTCAGCATTTACACTATATACTTGGCATTTCTTAGTTTCAATTACCGCATGAAAATTTTAATCCGAGGTGCCTAGATACTTCTGATTCAAGAACTGGTTGAGGAATATACATGATTAAACAAGTTGAAGGGTTTGACAAATACTTGTCCTTATCTGGCTTCAAAAATATGAAAGTTAGTGATGTTGATGTACTTGTCAAGCAAATTCGAAAGAGGCTACCACAATTTGATGTACAGTTCTTTGATGCTGCTCTAATTGCAGGACCGCAACATCTGTACTTCGCAGTGCTGAATGCTTTAAAGGCTTTCAAGAATAACACTAATATTTCAAAGAGCCTAGCTGTAGAGTCTCTGCTTTACGCTTCTGCACAGAGGCAAATTAGTGATGCTGTCAATCTAATTGGAATCAAAACAGATACAACAAGGATTGCTGTAGCAGGGATTACAGACACATTAAGCGATGCAAAAGACACTGTTGACGAAGCATCACATTTTATTAATGGTGATCGGGACGATAGTGTAATTGATTTTTCTGACACTAAAGTTATGGGTGTAAGAAGCCTTTTCCAAATTTCCGACATCGAGCTAGCATCTAAGACACGAAATAACATGGATAAAGAGATTATTTTAGATCGGGTTATTGAACATATGGCTATCTTAGTTACTAAACGTTAACGAATTCTAATGTTTCAGTTTAATAGTTTCGCTCTTTCGGGATAGATAGTATCTCTGGTGGACTGAGCACTGATATCCCAGTGTGCTTCCCGACAACTTCGATAACAATTATTTTATCGGGATTTGTTAAGTTCACTTTATTTTTAACAACTGAAGCCACCGCTTCGACTAGTTCTTTTCTGGAGATTGAAGTGTGGCGTTTTTCAACTGTGATACGGAATGTTTCCCCTTCATTGATTTTGGTTGCGACGTCTCGCGCTGCTTCTTTAATTGAAGAAACATTCGACGTCACCACCTTTTGGATAGGGATTACCCGAAGTGTGTAGCGGAACTCAGAAGGTTGTTCGCTCAGTATAGTCCTAAGTCTATCGATCGCGATAGAAGTTGGAAGAGAAGTCCTTGCAGCTACAACGCCGGAAATCCCAGTTTTGTCGACTGTTGGAGCATTGTCGCCAGCTTCTCCCAGCAAATACCACATTTCAGAACAGACTTGAGCCTCGTTTCCCCGACTGGTTGTTATGAGAAGGTTAAAATCGTTCACCAATAGATTACCATTCCTATCTCAACCCAAGTCTTTTCATATTGAATAATTAACCGCGCGTAAGGAAATTAAATCAATCTAGGTGGATCATTTTGGAGCGCTTTCCAACTCTCGACAACTCTTGTTGCGCCTTGATCAATATAGTGTTGCCGTGTATACTTCCTTGGACGTAATATGCCAATTCGGTCTGGGACCTTGAATTGCCGGTATGTATTGAAGTAGCCAGGGTAATCATCAATAACTCTGATTACATTATAATTCTTACTTATTTTCGTCATGAGATATGACCTTGCATCAACTAGAGTTGGACCAGAAGGATCTAGACCTTTTGCACGTGCGAAATCTTTGCCAGTAAACATGTATAACCTTGCGTTTTCTGTTGGAAATCCATATTTCTTTAATTCATCTAGTGTATTAGATCGCATGTTTTCAGTCCTTCCCGTTAAGTAAGCAATTATGCATGCCATGCTCCATTCTTGAAGTACATCTGCGGCATAGGGGATAGGTTCATGGAGCTTGAGAGATGCATTTCCGACTTCCTCCACACATAGGAGAAGGTTCCAAAAGCGTTTCTGAAACTCTCTGGCTTTATCCTTCTGTTCTGTAGATGCAAACTTCATGAAAATCTTCCCTAAATTTGATGTTTCAACTTCTTCCAATGGAATCTCAAGTCCTAATAGCTCGAGCCAAATTGCCTGCAATCTGCGTCCAGTGTTTATAATCGTGTCATCAATATCAACCACCACACTAATCATCTCTCAATTCAACTCCTGTAACTTTCTAGTTGTTATCTACTCCAGCTTAATGAATTTGAAGTCATGTTAAATTTATCCGAATCTAATGCAACTCTAATAGGCTTCACTCTTCTTTAGTGTGCTGACACATTGGGTAATTATGGGACACAATCTAAAAATAATCTCTCTGCTCGTGCGCATAGAGCACAAATAGGCACGATCAACAGTTAAATGAGAGTTTTTATTGTTAACGAGTCTTGAAGATAAAACACAAACACGCTTTTTTTCATAAGTGCTGAATTGGCCTCAAAAGATTAGAAGCAAAATTAAAGGTTTCATTTTCATCACACAATTCTTTGGCGGGACCTTTTGGTGATTCTCTTAACAGTGAGCTAAATACGTTTTTTACCTGAGCCAGCAAACTCTGCTCTTTTGTTAGCTCTTCCGACTGAGTTTCATTCTCAATAGATGAGATTAATCCTTGAGCAAGCTTGATCATAACTGAAGTCTGTTCTTCAGTTAAGATATTTTCCTTTCCTTGCTGTAGTTCATCAATATACTCATGCAATACCTTTATTGCTTCTTTTCCCTTCAGAACCCGGAACTTTGGTAACTCTATATTTTGCATTTCTATCATCGGACAGAATAGGTAAATTTCTATAAATACTGTTTTTCCAAAACCTGAATATTTCAAGGTTCGATATACTTGTGCCCGCAATTTAGTACATGATGTAAAAGAATGGACTTTTGCAAAAAAAGCTATAGAAAAGTTGTAAAAGTTCGGATTTTCATGAAAAACTTGATTTTACGCGCGCGTAGAAATAAGCATCCTTGATTTTGGCTGATTTTCAACACCTTTCAGCTTTAAGTCGTTTCGGTTATGTGTCTTTGAATTGTTTCTTGTAGAGGCGATGGTACATTCCTTTCTTTTTCATGAGTTCTGTGTGATTTCCTTCCTCCACTATTTTTCCTTCGTTAATGACTATGATGTTGTCAGCGTTCCTGACTGTAGAAAGCCTGTGGGCAATGACGAGTGAAGTTCTGTTTTTCAGGAGAACTGTGAGCGCCTTCTTTATCTTCAGTTCAGTGTAGGGATCAACGCTTGATGTTGCCTCGTCTAGGATTAAGATTGGGGGGTCGCTTATGAGGGCTCTTGCAAAAGACACAAGCTGCCTTTGCCCAACAGAAAGTCGCGATCCTCTTTCACCAACATCAGTCTCGTATCCAAGTAGGAGACTGCTTATGAATTTGTGGATTCCAACAATCTTCGCAACCTGCTCTACCTCGCTGTCAGTTGCGTCAAGTTTTCCATACTTTATATTTTCCATAATCGTTCCAGAAAAGAGAAAAGGCTCCTGCAAAACAACCCCCATCTGCTTATGAAGAGAATTCAAGGTTACTTTTCGAACGTCCCAGCCATCAACCGTTACGGTTCCCTTCTGAAGCTCATAAAATCGACTAAGAAGCTTCACAATGGTGCTCTTCCCAGCTCCTGTCGGACCCACAATGGCTAACGTTTTTCCCGTCTCAACGTGAATATTTACGTCTTCTAGTACAGAGCGATCTGGATCGTAGCCGAAAGTTACATTGTTAAAAACGATTTCTCCTTTAGCGTGCGAAAGCGCAACTGCATCTTGGGCGTCTGCAATTTCAGGTTTAGTGTCAAGAGTTACGAATATTCTTTCCGCTGCCGACATGGCTGACTGAACAGTGTTGTAGAACGTTGTCAAATCTACTAGTGGCTGGAAAAATTTGTTTACGTAGAGTAGGAAGGCTATAACTATTCCGAGTGTTATTGATCCGCTTATGGTTGACATTCCACCAAACCATAGGACGACACCCGTTCCAATGGCTCCAATTATTTGAACAATCGGCATCAGCAGAGCAAAGAGCTTGCCAGCTTGAACGTTAGCTTGAAGGTTTTCCACGTTTGCTTGTCTAAAATCTTTTATGGCATCTTGCTCTCTTGTGAAAGACTGAATTTCTTTTATGCCTGAAATGCTTTGTTCAAGTCTACTTGTGACAACTGCAATTTTCCTTCGTGTTGCTCTGTAAGCCTTTCTAAGCCTGGATTGAAAAACAAATATCAGCAATATAAGTGGAGGTATAACTGAAAATGTTGCTAACGTCATAGGGACACTTAACAAAAGCATTATTGCAACAATGCCTATAAGGGTCAAAACGTCGCTGATCAACGTAATAACTCCTTGAACGAATATTTGGCTTAGAGTGTCTGTGTCATTAGTGACCCGTGAAATTATTTCACCAGCTTCAGATCTATCGTAAAAGCCGAATGAGAGCTCTTGAAGATGCGAAAACAACTGCTTCCTAAGTTCGTTCACCATGTTTTCTCCCATCCACGACATCTGATATGTCCTTAGATAGTCAGAAATCCAGTTGACGAGATAAACTCCTACCAAAATCGTGGTTATGAGTGTTAGTCCAGCGAAGTCGCTGTTTACCATGTAATTGTCAATGGCAACTTGAAGGAGATAAGGAGGCAAAAGCCCGGTTAAAGAAACAACGACGACCGCGACTACTGTGATCGTGAATCTCCGTTTATATTTCAGCAAGTACCTAAGCAGCCGCGCTACCAGTACTCTATCTGGGATCTTTCTTGTGTGCTTTTTTTCGTCGTCGTCCAAGCCAAATCCATGCCTGTGATGAGACCCATGCCCTGGATGGTATCCGGTCATTGCTTGGTTTCCCCCTGTTTTGACGATGCACGCTCCGATGCAGTTTCAACAATGGGCTTCTGTGTTTCGTACAGCGTCTGATAAATCTGATAATAGACGCCCTTTTTTGCTATAAGAGTTTCATGAGTGCCGTCTTCCGAAATCTCTCCTTTTTCAAGAACAACGATTTTATCTGCGTTTCTGATGGTTGAAACTCGTTGAGTGATCACAAAAGCGGTTCTGTTCTTGAGTAACGCACGTAAAGCCTGCTGAATCTCATATTCGGTTTCTACATCAACGCTTGAAGTTGAATCGTCCAAGATGAGTATCCTTGAATTCATCAGCAAAGCCCTTGCTATGGCTACTCTTTGCCGTTGACCACCTGAAAGAGTTACTCCTCTCTCTCCAAGCCTTGAGTCGTAACCCTTAGGCAGGGCTGAAATGAACTCATGAGCTCTTGCAGCCTTTGCTGCGTCAACTATTTCGTCTATTTTAGCTTCTGGTTTACTGTAAGCTATGTTCTCTTTTATTGTCATGGAGAAGAGGAAAGTTTCTTGCGCAACTATGCCTATTTGGCTTCGAAGAGACTTGAGTTTAACGTCTCTAACATCGTAGTTGTCAACCGTGATTTTTCCTGAGGACACGTCATAGAAACGGGGTATGAGACGGATAATAGTGCTTTTTCCAGAACCCGTTGCTCCCAGGAGAGCTAGGGTTTCTCCAGGTTTTGCATCAAAGGTTATGTTCTTTAAAATTGGTCTACGTTTTTCGTAGCTGAAGGACACGTTTTCAAATTTCACGCTCCCATTTAATTTTGGTAGCGTCAGTGCATCTGGCTTCTCCTTTATCTGTCTCTCAGCGTCCATAACTTCGAAGATTCTGTCGCCAGAAGCCATTGTCCGGTGAAAACCAGATATAAACATGCCGAAGAAGCGCATAGGAGTTACTAACATCGCCAAGTACGCGTTAAACGCAACTAAATCTCCAATGGTCAACGTTCCCTCGATTACTTCAGATCCTCCGTACCAAAAGATTGTGATCGTACCCAATGCTAGGAGAAAACCTACGAGAGGTATGTAGAACGCCCTGATTTTAGCTGAAGCTAACACTGTTTCAAAGTACTTGTCGTTCTTAGATGTGAATTTTTTTCTTTCGAAATCTTCTTGCGCAAACGCTCGTACAACTCTGATTCCTGTTATGGCTTCATGTAACACAGAAGTTAAGCTGCCATATTGTTCTCTTATCTCCGTAAAAACTGGACGTATCTTTTTTCCAAATAGATAGAACGCTGCAAATATACAAGGCATTATTGGCAGAAGGAAGAGAGTAAGCATGGTGTTGATAGAAAACATCGTGTACAATACCACAACAAGAAGAATAACGGATGAAATAAGAAAGGCTAGCTGGAAACCTAAAAATCTGCGTATTCTGTCCATGTCGGTCGTTACTTTCGCCAAAAGCTGACCCGTATGAGTTTTGTCGTAAAACGCGAAACTTTGGTTCTGCAGAGAAGCAAACACGTCATTTCTGATGTCATAAACCACTTTCTGAGAAAAATACGTACCTGCATACCGCCGAATGAAAGAAAACAAACCAACAACCACTGTGAAACCTACAATTTTCAACGTCAAAACAAAAAGCATACTCTTGCCTAATTCAACATCTAATCCCCAAGCAAGCGGAGTAATAACGTCGTCGATAGCGTCTCTTGTCAAAAGAGGAATCTGCACGCTTATAATTGTGCCAATGAGCACGCAAGCTACACTAACAAGAAAAAGCGGCCAGCTCTTTGAAATGTATCGGCAGATACGAGCGAAAGTGCCCATCCAAGCAAACACCCATTTTGCGCGTTACAGTTCTCATCATCGTGTTTCTTTAATGTTTCATCTATTATCTTTTAGATTTGATGCGCGCGCGCGCGCGGAATAATTGCTACTTCTGGAGTCATCAACGTCTTCCACGATTTTTGTCTGAAAAATAGGCGTGCATATGCCGGGAGTGCGCGCGCAATTGAAATTCAGTTTAGTTAAAAGTAGATCAAGTTTATCAGAAACTGAGAAACGCAAAAACCATAAGTTAAACACGCAAATTATTGCACATCCTGTGTGAAGGTAATGGTTTCGCAAAAAGAATTGGTTTCTAGTTGGATTAATGACCATAAAGACAGATTAATCGACATAAGTGACAAGATATGGAAGACCCCAGAGCTTGGACTGATTGAATTCCACTCAGCTGCCCTCTTGTCAGATGAATTGGAGAAACATGGTTTTTTAGTCAAACGCAATGTTGCAGGAATGCCAACTGCCTTTATTGCTACATGGGGAAAGGGACGTCCTATTCTAGGCATAATGGGTGAGTATGATGCACTTCCAGGTTTGTCTCAGAAGAAACTTCCCCGTAAGGAACCTTTCAAGAATGGTGGATCTGGGCACGGCTGCGGACATAATATTCATGGGACAAGCGGTATGGCTGCAGCATTGGCGGTAAAGGATTTCATGGAAAGGCACCACCAGAAGGGAACACTTAAGTTCTTTGGCTGTCCAGCTGAAGAGAATTTTTCAGGAAAAGTCTTCATGATTAACGAGGGATGTTTTGATGGCATGGAAGCCATAATAAGTCATCATCCCGACGCTATGAATTCGGTTGACTTGAGAAGTAGCCTAGCTGTTTACTCCGTCAAGTTTCATTTCCATGGAAAATCCTCTCATGCAGGTGCATCTCCTGAACAAGGCAGAAGTGCTCTTGATGGTGTTGAACTCATGAACACCGGTGTTAACTATCTCAGAGAACACATTGTTCAAGATGCGAGGATACATTATGTTATTGAAAAAGGAGGAGATCAACCCAACGTTGTGCCATCATATGCTAGAAGCTGGTATTACGTGAGAGCTCCAAACAGAGAACAAGTAAAATTCATATATGATTGGATCCTCGACATCGCAGAAGGTGCAGCGAAGATGACGCGTACCAAAGTAGAAATTAATTTTCTAGAAGGATGTAGTGATGTAGTCCCAAACAAGACTATCGCTAATCTAATTGTTGAAAACATGAAGGAAATAGGTTTACCCAAATATAGCAAGAAAGATATGAGCTTTGCAAAGGAGATCGCGGAAACAATTTCTCTAGACACAAAAACCGCTGAATTGAAGAAAACTTGTCGACCAGGATGGCAGAGACTGACTAAAATGTTATTGGATGAAGAAATTCCTGAACCATGGGGAGATGGCCAGACAATTCATGGTAGTACAGATGTAGGTGATGTTAGCTGGCTGGTTCCTACTGTTGAATTTAGCACTGCAACTTGGGTGCTGGGAACTCCTGCTCACTCATGGCAAGCAGTGGCGCAAAGTGGGGTTGGTCTTGGACATGGATCTCTACTATTTTCTGCTAAAGTAATGGCAGCTACACTTATCGATCTCTTCACCTCAAAACAGCACCTGAGAAAAGCACAACAAGAACACAAACAACGCATCGGAAATAGGAAATATGAATCACCGATACCTCCAAATCATAAACCCCCTCTTGACCACTGGGATAGATAGAAATAGTAACCTCACTTGTTTGTACAAGAGACAATATAGTAGATCAACGTGTGTTGACCAATAGTTTAAGCATATATACAACTTTTCCTATGAGAAAGATATGGACCTATCCTTTGAAATTGAACTAGTGGTTAGACTTGTACTGGGCTTTATTCTAAGTGCAGTAGTTGGTCTTGAAAGAGAGGTGAGTCTGAAACCTGCGGGTTTGAGAACCCACATTCTTGTTGGGCTCGGATCCACTCTGTTAACAATTTTGTCCTTGCATGCTTTTCCTGAATCTGACTCTGCTCGGGTTGCCGCTTCCATTGTTGTTGGAATAGGTTTTCTCGGGGCTGGAACGATCATAAAAACTGAACAGAAAGTTATTGGACTTACTACAGCAGCAACTCTTTGGATCGTCTCTTCTATCGGTATTGCATCGGGGTCTGGACTTTACTTACTGGCAATTACCGTTACTATTCTCTCATTTATCGTTCTTAGGCTTACGATTTTTGAAAAATCAAACAACTGATTTCCGCGGATTCGGGTACCGAAATATGCTAAAATAACAGCTCAATTATATGCGTGCTAAATTGAAAGAAGCTTCTTGGCAGGTGATATTAACATCAAAACTCCGAGCACAGTATATTGGTTGAACAGAAAATTATATCTTAACATCACAAATCGTTGCACAAACAACTGCGTCTTCTGCTTTCGCAAATTCAGGCCAGGCATAAGAGGATTCAACTTGAAATTACTCGAAGACCCAACATCATGTGAAGTTAAGAGAGAGCTGAAGGCATCCCTAAGTAAAAGAGCTTGGGAGGAAATCGTTTTTTGTGGTTTCGGGGAACCTTTTATGAATCTTGATACACTATTAGAAATCGGTGGTTGGCTAGGGAAAAGGAGTCATCAGCAAATACGCGTAAACACAAACGGGCATGGCTTCCTCATACATCCAACTCGAAACCTACTTATGGAACTGAAAAATGTAGGTGTCGAAAGGTTCAGTGTGAGTTTAAATGCTCCAAATAAAACCTTGTACAACAAAGTATGTCACCCTGTATTCGAAAACGCTTTCGAAAACACATTGAAATTCATAGAATCTACACGAGATGCAGGATTCGCTGTGGATGCCACTGCAGTTGCCATTCCCGAAATTAGAATGTCAGAAGTGGAGAAATTAGTACATTCACTAAAAGCTCCATTCAGACCAAGACAATATATACCTAATTTTTGGTGATGCGCGCGCGCAGTAGTTTAGGTAGATCGACTAAAAGTGATCAATTCAAGAAAGGGTGTTACGTGTTATCTGTGTTAGTACGAGCTAGCATCCGCTCATGAGATTCATGAGTTCGCTTATGTAAAAAGATTGACACAACCATCCAAGCAAAAAAAAATGTTACCGGTGCTATAGCTGTTCCAATATCTATGTTGATAAAATACAGAACTGCAAGTAAAACAGCAATATATACAACAAAATATGCCAAAATCTGCCGTTTAGGCAAGCTAGTCATTTCAAGCACCAAATCCCTGTAAGAAAACTCAGCTACTTTAGTTTTTGCGTCACCTAATGGCAACAAGAGATTGCTCAACCTATAATGTAAGAATTCATTGTGTTGGAAAGAACTTTTAGCTCATGAACCTATGTAGACGATTATATATGAATACTAAAGGTGAATAAAGGTGGACAATAATCGAGAACCATTAGCCAAAATTTCAAGGTTAGTAGATCTAGTATCCTACCAGGAAGGAACTATTGTCAGTAGAACACTAATAAACAAAAAAGCAGGCACCGTAACCTTGTTTGCTTTTGATGAAAGTCAAGGATTGAGCGAGCATACAACACCCTTTGATGCATTAGTTTATCTTTATGACGGAAAAGCAGAGATAACTATCTCGGGGAAAACTCTCACCATAGAAGAAGGTGAGATGGTCATGATGCCAGCTAATCAACCTCATGCTCTGAAAGCAGTGAAGAAATTTAAGATGATCTTAACAATGATAAAGTCTTCATGAAAGAATACCCAATTCCACTCACCATTTTTGCACGCGCGCTTAATATACTTCCAAAAGTGTTCACTAACAATACTTTTAGCCTCATTAAATATACTTGTAGAAAGTTTATTCTAAGACAATCTATTGACATGTATTTTACATCTTGCTGTAAATTCTTGTGAGCAATGGTGTGCAAAATTGATAAATACCTGCTTCACGTAGGTCCATTATGGACGATACTGTCGGAACGGAGTGCGGAGTATTCAGCACAATAGATTTCAATGGAAAATCTATTTTTCCCTACATTTATTGGGGTATGCGAAGTCAAAACCATAGAGGGCATCAATCCTATGGCTTTTTAACTTATGATGGAAGTTTTAATATTCATCACAGTCTTGACCTTATACCCAAGATAAAGGAAAAGGAATTGTCTAAATGGCAATCCCGCCTACCTGGTTATGTAGGTATAGCGAATGTTCGATACACTACTTCCGGACATCAAGATGAGGAAGCTCTGGTCAAAGGCACTCAACCCGTCAAGGTGGAAACGGACAGGATAAAGATCGCGATTTCCTTTAATGGCAACATCGTAAATACAATCCAGATGAGAAAAGAACTCTGCAAAACTTCTCCTGAATTCTCCTACGAATGTGATGCTGAACTGCTTTGCCACAAGATGGCTTCTGATCTCAACATGAGTAATGACTTACCGTCAGCTGTTCGAAACTGCATGGAGGAAGTAGAAGGAGCTTTCTCAGTAACTGGCTTAACTAAGACAGGTGAATTATTCGCATTCAAAGACCCTTATGGGTTACGACCTCTTTGTAGTGGGACTAACTCTGATGGAAATATCTTCTCATTTTCATCAGAAACTGTAGGACTTGACATAAATGGTTTCAGTTACAGTTTTGAATTAGAGCCCGGAGAACTGGTTTTTGCTACAAAGGAAGGTTTTGAAAGAGAACAACTCCTACCAACTAGAAGAAAGGCTCTGTGTGCTTTTGAATTTGCATATTTTGCTCGTCCAGATTCCAGGCTTAATGGAAAATACGTTTATGAGGTAAGGGAAGAGTTTGGCAGAAACCTGGGGAGAGAGAATCCAGACATTGTCAAAGAAGCTGATCTAATTATTTCTCTACCAGAAACAAGTAATGACGCTGCCTTTGGTCTTCATGAAGAAACTGGGTTACGTTGGGAAAGATGTACACGAAGACATAGATATGTAACAGATCGAGCCTTCATTCTCTTATCCAAAGAACGCTTTTCGACAATAAATCGAAAAATAAACATTGTTGACAATAGATTAGCAGGTAAAAACCTGATTGTAGTAGACGATAGCATTGTGAGAGGAGACACTACTCGGGTTGTTGTCCAAAAAATGCGAAAACTAGGTGCAAAAAAAATTCATTTATTTATAACATTCCCTCGAATTATTGGACCTTGCTTCTATGGCATAGACATGGCAACCTATGGTGAGCTCATCGGATCCAAAAAAACTCCAGATGAAATAGCTCAAAAGGTAGGTGCAGATTCAGTAAACTATCAATCAATTGATAAATTCGTATGCGCCACAGGCATGTGCAAAAAGGAATTATGCTTCGGATGTACCAACGGGAAATATCCAACTCCCCTTGCACAAAGATTGGCAAACTGGATGCGCAGAAGATTCGATGCAGGACACGAAGAAACCGGAAGGATTTACGAGATAGACGTTGAAAACTTACTATAGGTTGGAATAACCTACATGTCAAAGCTACTTTAAGTGGTGGTAGAGATTGGAAAGAACAGGTGTGTTAGTAGTTTCCTACGGTGCTCGAGAAGCAGCGATTATCGATGCGTTTCATGAGAGTCTTGAGTACAAAGTCGAAATCTATGTTGTTGATAAACAGAAAAATCCCTTCAATCTTAAGAAATCAACTGAACATGTAGTTGTACCTAACTTAGATATAGATAAAATCTGCAGATTCGTCGAAAAACGACGTGGGAAGATTAATTTCGGAATAGTTGGATCTGAAAAGCCAATAGTTAACGGAATTAGAAATAAAATAGAAGCTAAGACAGGCATACCTATTATTTGTCCAACCAAAGAGTACGCAATTGAAGCGAGTAAAGTCTCTCAAAGACTTCTCTTTGAAAAAGCTGTTCCACATGCTAATCCAAGATACAAGGTTTTCAACCCTGAAGACAACAATTCCACAAACATCGTTAGAAAAGCGGTTTATGCATGGCTAGACGAAATTAATAATCAAGCTGTAGTGAAGCCAGACGTTCCATCAGCAGGGAAAGGTGTTGGAGTATGGGGAGACCATTTCACAACCCGAGAACAACTATTTGAGCATTTCTTAGCCAACTATCAATATGGTAAAGTAATAATCGAGGAAAAACTTGAAGGTGAAGAATCCAGTTTCCAAGTCTTTTGCGACGGAAAAAGAATTATTCCCTTACCCGAAACCCGTGATTACAAAAGAGCTTTTGATGGTGATCTCGGTCCCAACACAGGCGGAATGGGCTCCTATAAAAACACCCGTGAGATTTTGCCTTTCATGTGCACTGAAGATTGGGAGAAAGAGACTGAAATCGTGAATAAGATTTTTAATACCATGAAAAAAACCGGAAGCGGGGACGGCAGTGAACTAAGAGGAATCCCTTTTTACGTAGCATTCATGCACACAAAAAAAGGATTGAAAATCCTAGAAAACAACAGTAGACCAGGAGATCCAGAGATTATTAATATTCTTCCATTACTAAAACAGGATTTCACAGAAATTTGCTTCAAAATTCTGGAAGGATCCTTAACCAAAGTCACCACTGAAAGAAAAGCTAGTGTAGTAACATACAAAGCACCACCATCCTATGGAGGTTATAAGGAAGCATTTCCTGACCAAACAATTGCTGAAGAAATCAGTCAACCAATACATCTAGCTAAAGCATACAGGTTGCGAAAGGAACTTAAGAACAACGTCAGAATCTACCCCGCTTCAATGGAACTTAGAGATGGTCAGTTCTATCCCCTCACATCCAGGACCGTCGCTGTTTTAGGTATAGGAAATACGCTTGAGGACGCCCGTGAACTCTCCATTAAGGGCATAAAAGCAATTGAAGGAGGAGCCCTTTGGAATCGACAAGACATTGCTGACCCAGATCATATTCGGAAGAGTGTAAATCACATGGAAGAACTGAGGCGCCAGGGCAAGTGAAGAAAAACCAGAGATTGTTCATAACAGATTGTGAAGGACCAATTTCCAAAAATGACAACGCTTTCGAGATTACTAGTAAATTCATCCCCAAAGGTGAATTACTCTTCAGTCAATTAAGTAAATATGATGATATTACAGCTGGAATCGTGAAACGTAATGGATATAACGCTGGCGACACTTTAAAATTAATTATTCCCTTCCTCAAAGCCTATGGTATAACAAGCAGTCAAATGCGGATTTATTCTTCTGAGAACATTTTGTTAATGCCGGGTGCGAAATATACTATGTCGATTATCCAAGATAAGATGCCAAGCTTTATTGTCAGCACTAGCTATAACCAATATATTCAACCTTTGTGCGAGGTCTTAGAGTTCCCCTTTGAGAACACGTACTGCACTAAAGTTGATATTGACGCATACAAAGTGGACGAAAAAGAGTGTAGAAGAATCCGCCACTTGAGGGAGGAAATATGTTCCATGCCTCCATTCAAAATTCATCACAGCGCTAAATCTATCGAAGACCTCTCTGATAGGGACCAGCAGACATTTGGAAGACTTGATGAAATTATCTGGGATGAGATTGCTCACATGCAGTTGGGTGTGGCACTTTATGAAGTAAATCCAATGGGTGGTTTTGAGAAGGAAAGAGCTGTAAAAGATATTGCACGAAAAACAGGTGGCAAATTACGCGATGTAATGTATGTAGGTGATAGCATAACTGATGTTGAGTCATTTCGATTAGTTAAAGAGAAGGGAGGTATCACTATTTCATTTAATGGCAACGCTTTTGCTGTTAAGGAAGCTGAGATAGCTGTTCTATCAGAAAACACTCTTGTGACTGCAACCTTGGCTCAAGTTTTCGCAGATCAAGGTCGAGATTCCACACTCAAATTAATTGATGAGCGAGAACAAGACAGCTTTGAAAAATTAAACTCTGACCTCCTGTCAGAAAACAAGATTGAAAAGTGGCACTCAAAAACATCACCAGAAATTAGCCGAATAACAGACCAGAACGTCAATGAGATATCTGATAAGAGCACAATTTTCAGAAAGCTTGTTAGAGGAGAAAAAGTGGGAAAACTAGGATAAATCCTTACATTAACATCACACGGAAATATGAATCATGAAAGCCCAAATCGAAAAAACATATGCAGAAGCTTTCGACGGACTTTATACAAGACTAATGGTAACAGCTGAAGATGATGAGATTCTACGTGCTGCTGCTGAAGATTCAACATCGACACCTTCAACAGTAATCGGTAGAGTAGAAGGTGGTATCGAGAGATACACTAATTCAAAAAACACGCCTGACAGTCGCAATGGTGCAATCATACAATTATGGGGAGCAATCGATGAAAAAAAACCGCTTAAAACACTAAAGAGGCTTGAAACAGAGTTATCCTACAGAATAAGACAAGATATATTAGTCAAACCTTTTACAGCCATCTTTGATGCACTAGAGAATCCGCTTGGCAAATTGGACATGATGGAAAGAGTAGGCCATTGTGGAGACGGATATGAACGCGAAATCAAGCATTATGGTCGAAACATGATCTCCATTCCTATAATGGTCCCCGATTTTCTCATTGAACGAAAACTAGGCTACGCTAAAGGCATAATGGGTGCCAATTTCTGGTACCTATGTCAGACAAAAGAGGCCGTCATGATCGGCGGAAGGAAAGCCCTTAAAGCCATCCACAAAGTCGAGGGAGTAATCACACCCTTCGGCATCTGCGCTGCAGGCTCGAAACCAGATACAAAATTCCCCTTAATAGGACCATCAACCAATCATCCCTATTGCCCATCTCTGAGAGAGAATCTTGGGAATACTTCCAGAGTTCCTAGAAATATCAACTTTATCCCTGAAATTGTCATTAACGGTACTTCGCTTGAAGTGGTGCGGAAGGCAATGAAAGCAGGCATTGATGCAGCAAGAAATGTAGAAGGGGTCGAATCAATCTCCGCTGGTAACTATGGAGGGAATTTGGGTAAGCACAAAATCTACTTGAAGGATTTTCTCAATGAGTAACTTAGATGTCGCAGGGTTTGGCGCCCTGAATGTAGACAAATTATTTAAGGTAAACAGAATTGCACAAGAGGACGAAGAAAGTTTCGTCACATCATCTTCACAGTTTCCAGGAGGTTCTGCTGCGAATACAATCGTAGGCTTAGCTCGTTTAGGTATCAAAACAGGATTCATTGGAAAAGTTGCGAATGACAAAGAAGGCCAGCTCTTACTGAAAGACTTCAAAAGAGAAAATGTTAACACAAACGGGATAGCAGTGGAACCGAATGGAAGCACAGGTGTTGTCATGGGTTTTGTGGACACAATTGGTGAAAGAGCACTCTATGTCGCACCTGGCGTTAATGATACAATAAGTTTTGAAGAAATTATATTAGAAGATTTCGAATCTCTCAGATTGCTTCATCTTACTTCTTTCGTTGGGAATTCACCCTTCGAGAGTCAGAAAAAACTTGTTCAACAGCTTCCTCGACACGTGAAAATTAGCTTGGACCCAGGTATGCTTTATGCAAAAAGGGGATTAAAGCAGTTGAAACCACTTCTGAAACATGTAAGTGTCTTGTTACCCAATGAAGCTGAGCTTAAACTTCTAACTGGTCTTGGATGTGAGGATGGTTCCCAAGAATTGCTCATTCAAGGAGTTGAAATTGTTGCTGTAAAACGGGGAACTATGGGATGCTTTATAACCAATGGGGAAGAAAAACACGTAATAAAATCCCTCACAGTCCGTGCGATGGACACAACAGGTGCTGGTGACGCCTGGAACTCTGGTTTCCTTTATGGTTTACTTAATAACAAGGGCCTCTTTGAATGTGGTCACATTGCTAATTTTGTGGCTTCCAGATGTATAGTAAAAATGGGAGCAAGAACAGGACTACCTCGAATAGCGGATATTCCTAAGCTGTGAAAAGTTGAGCACTAAAATCTAAAATATGTTACAGTGTAGTCCAAATTCTTGGCGCTTCAAATGAATACGAATCTTCTTGTATTACGCGCGCGATGGAGAAAGGAGTTATACTAAAAATTGAGTAGCCAGCTTTTAAAGGGCGTATAGCACAACTTTGAAAATGTATATACGAGTTTCCTGCACCTAAGTATAACCTATCACCTAATTGCGAAGTGAATTCTGTGTCTAAAACTTTTGAAGGCGTCATCGTAAGTTATCGGAGGGGACCGAAAACCCAGAACCCGAAAGAATGCATCCTCCGTTTTCCCGGCATTGACCCAGTTAGCGGAGCGGCGCGACTCATAGGTCGAAAGGTCGCTTGGCCCATCGGAAAACATAAAGCCATAGGAAAAATCGTAGCGTTGCATGGAAAGAACGGCCTCGTCAGGGCTCGTTTCAGAAAGGGTGTGCCAGGCCAAGCGCTGGGAAGTCTAGTAGAAATAATCGGTTGACCCATGCGCGCGTGCGCATAACAAATGCGCATGCTTGTGACCTTGAGGGGGCTCAGCTAAACCATGGGAGAGAAATCACTGCATGACGCAATCAAGCGCTGGTATGCTTGTTCCGATGACAAATTAGAAACGGAAATTGGAGAATACATCATTGATATTGTACGCGGCAACATGCTAATTGAGATTCAAACTCGCAATTTCTCCGCAATCAAAACTAAACTCAGAAATTTAGTTAGACACAACCCCATACGGTTGGTGCATCCTATCGCACAGAAGAAGTGGATCATTCGAGTTGACATCGATGGTAAGACAATACTTTCACGTCGCAAATCACCTATAAAAGGTCGCGTTGAAGACTTGTTCTCCGAGCTGGTGTACATACCCACAATGGTGAAAAACCCTAATTTCTCATTGGAAGTTCTCCTAATACGCTCTGAACAGATACTCATAAACGACGGACAAGGAAGTTGGCGGCGTAAGGGGTGGAGTATTCACGATCAGCGTTTACTGAACGTCGTGTCTCGAGTCACCTTTTCAAACCCATCTAATTTTCACGCCTTACTGCCTGCGGCTTTGTCGAAGGTGTTCACGAGCAGAGACCTTGCCAAAGCGTTGAATTTAAGCCTAAACAAAGCTCGGAAAATGGCGTATTGCCTTCGCCACATGGGGGCAGTACAAGTTGTTGGAAAACGTGGTCAAGCACTCATTTACACACTCGCGCAAGAGCTGATGCATACGCCATAACCTTTAAGGCACATGCTTCTATTCAACATGGCATACCAAAGCGAGTGAAGCAAAATGACAGATAAAGAGAAAACTGAAAACGAAGAGGCATCTGCTAAAGAAGCTGAAGTTGAAGCCGAAGAGCCGCAAGAGAAAGAAGTTGAAAGGAAAGAAGCACCTCCGAGAGGAGTCAAACCGCAAAACGTAGTGTACGTCGGGAACAAACCTCCAATGACCTATGTCATGGCAGTTATAACAGCCTTTAACTTCGCTGACACAAACAATGTCATCCTAAAAGCGCGAGGTCGTGCCATAAGCACAGCTGTCGATACCGCTGAAATCATCCGTAACCGATTCTTCAAAGACGCAAAAGTACACGCTCTTTCCATCGGCACCGAACAAATCACACCAAGAGAAGGCGGCAACCCCAGAAACGTCTCAACGATGGAGATCAACCTCAAAAAATAATAACGCGGAAACAGTAAACCTCCTCACCTCACCAATTTTTGTTATACAAAGTTTTCAACCTGTTTAGAAAAGAGAATAGTGACTGCTTGTTAGAGAATTCTAAGATGCGGTCAAGATGTGCGCATAACAGAATCCGCCTTGTACTGGAAAAAGGAAGAACCAAAATCTATCAAGATTTAAAATAATCACGGTCTAAATAGTAACAGAGAAGACTAGAACCAAAAGTATTTTATATTTTCACGTAGGGAGAAGCCATACTGGGGATAGAACTGCCAAAAGAAGACAAGTTGTTGGAGGAACTTACAAAGATACGTGAATTACTGACCCCACCGCCGTCTCCACCCCCTCCCAAAGGATTGTGGAAGGAGTTCATGGACTTCATCTCAAAATACAAAGTAATGGGGCTTGCAGTAGCTTTCATCATAGGTGTCTATCTTGGTGGTCTTGTTCAAGCGCTTGTCACAGGTTTTATAATGCCCCTTATAGGGCTTGCAATACCTGGTCTTGGAAATCTAGCGACCTTCAAGATACCAGTACCGCATACAGAACTAGACAGTCAAGGGAACCCTATAGATGCTAATTATGTCGGTCAACTATTCGGTGTGGGAGAATTTCTAGCTGCCCTGATAACCTTCATCATCGTAGCTTTCGTGATTTTCATATTGGTGAAGATCACTAAACGATGGGGAATCCAATAACCCCTGCAAAAAAATCCCTATCTTTTTCTGCAATTCCTAAAGAATCACTAAAACTATCTAAGTTTCACATAACTTTGCGAGACCTCTGTTACCGCACCTGATGTTTTCAGATCTTCCTGAGTAGGTACTCAGCGACAGAGTCGAATATTATCTTCCCATCCCCAAACAGTGGCATTCTTTCACAGCTGGTCCATGTTGGAAGTTGCCAACCAAAATAAGCGCGTTCAGGATGAGGCATCAGTCCAAATATTGTCCCTGTGGGGTCGCAGATTCCTGCAATGTCATACAGGGAACCATTTGGGTTTTCCGGGAATCCGCCAGCAGCATATTTCCCATTCTCATGACAGTATCTGAAAACCAGCTGATCATTCTCTTTCAACTTTTCTAAATATTCTATTTCGTTTTCTTTTTTAAAAATGAAGCGTCCTTCCGAGTGAGCCACTGGGATTTGTACCACTCTCGAAGGGGGGATTTTACTAATGAAAACGCAAGTGCCTCTGTTTTCATGTTTAAGGTAGGTCCATCTGCAATTATACCCAATAGGGAAATTGGTGCCTAGTGCTGCTTCTGGAAAAGGTGCAATTCCATTAAATTTTGGTAATAGCCCTGCTTCGATTAGAACCTGAAAGCCGTTGCATATTCCCAAAATTGGTCGCTCTTCGTTTGCGAACTTCTCTATATCTCGTCCTAATTTAGATAGAATCTGCTTTGCCCAAATAGCGCCAGCGCGAACATAGTCGCCGTGCGAAAACCCACCAGGTATAACAAGCAAGTCGTAGTCCAACAACGTATTGTTTTTGGCAAGTTCATTTATATGAACAATTTCAGCGTTCATACCTGAATTCTGGCAAGCCCGTTTAGTCTCTGCATCGCAGTTAGTTCCTGCTGTTCGAAGAATACATACCTTTATCTCGTTGCGATTCATCCTTCTTTCCCCAGGAAGCTTTTCCAAGCCTTTACTAGTTCTTGATTTCTGACATCAATTATCTTGTTTCCATTAAGCCCATAAACAACGAAGTAACTCTCCTCAGTCACCTCCCCTACATGTGCACAAGGAATATTTTTCATCGTAGATTCAAATTCGCTACTAATAATCTCTGGAACTTCTACTAGAAATCTGCTGTTCGATTCAGAGAAGAGAGCAAAGTCATTTCTGTCCACATCTTTCGTTCGGAGAATATCTTTAAGGTTTAAAGTAATTCCATAGTCCCCACTGATAGCCATTTCAGCAGCAGCTACTCCAAGTCCTCCTTCTGAAAGGTCATGGCATGCTCTTACAAGACCTTTGTCTTGAGCCTTAATCAAAGTATCAACTGTGTTTTTTGCCTTCTTTACTCTGACCTTGGGAACAGAAGAACCTACAAAACCCTTTTTTCTGTAATACTCTGAACCCCCTAGTTCCCTGAATGTTTTCCCAAGGAGATAGATTGGATTTCCGGGGGTTTTAAGATCAAGTGAGACCGTTTTCCGTATATCAGGTATGATTCCCACTGCTGTTACTAAAAGAGTAGGTGTAACAGAACCCAAGGGTGACTCGTTGTATAAACTATCCTTTCCTGAGATAAACGGTGTTTCAAAACCTCGAGCTACCACGTTACAAGCTTGACAAGCTTTCACAAGACTTCCAAGATTTGAGGGCTTCTCAGGGTTACCCCAAACGAAATTATCTAACAGTGCGATTCTTCGACCCCCAGTAGCTGTATTATTCCTTATAGCTTCGTCAATCGCTGAAGCAGCCATCCAATATGGATCTATTTTACCGTAGCTTGGATTGATCCCGCAAGAGATCGTTATCCCTTTCCAACTTTCATCTAAAGGTTTAATTACAGCTGCGTCGCTCGGTCCACCAATATGTCCAAACAGGGGTTTCAAAACTGTGTTTCCTTTTACCTCATAATCATATGTGCACACAACGTTTTCTCTGCTACTAATATTGGGTAAAGCAAGCATTTCTAGAATAATTGAATTAAATTCACGAGGCTCAGTCAAGAAGGGGTCCTTCAAGATGAGGGGTGTCCATTTTGCAGATCGTTCCGTTTTCGGCGGACTAAACAGAAAATCCATGTCCAATTTAACGACAATTGAATCTTTATGGAAAACTGTCAGTATTTTGTCATCAGTGAGTTCGCCAATTGGTGTTGCTTCGACATCTTCTTTTCCAAAGATTTCCATAACTTTTCTCAAATTCTCCTTTGAGATAAGCAGTAGCATTCTTTCTTGAGACTCTGAAATGTAGATCTCCCAAGGAGCTAAGCTAGACGTTTTCAGAGAGACATTTTCCAGATGAAGATTCACGCCACATGCAAATCTGTGGGCCATTTCACCCACTGCACTAGATAGCCCGCCTCCACCCAAATCAGTTATACCGGAGGCAAGCTCCTTGTCTCGAACTTCAATTATTGCTCGTTTTAATTTCTCTTCTTCAATGGGATTTGCTATTTGTACTGCTGGTCTCGAGACTTCCTCCGATTTCTCTGTGAGTTCAGCAGATGCAAAAGTAACACCATGGATTCCATCTCGACCAGTTCTTCCTCCAACAAGCAGGACGACATCCTTCGCTTTTGCGTCTTTCACGAATTTCTTAATTGGAAGTAGTCCTATACACCCACAGAAAACCACAACGTTTCCAACATAGCTTTTATCGAAGATAATTGCTCCATTTACCGTGGGAACTCCCATGTTGTTTCCATAGCACCCAATACCAGCCACGACGCCTCTTAGCAAGTACCTAGGGTGTTTAATACCTGGAGGAAGCTCAGCGTAGCTAGTGTCTAAGGGACCAAAACCGAGTACATTGGTGCAGGCAATTGGATCAGCCCACACTCCTAGAATGTCCCGGATAGCTCCTCCAACACCTGTTGCAGCTCCTCCAAAAGGCTCTATTGCTGAAGGGTGGTTGTGAGTTTCCACTTTCACAGCTATTGCATAGTCATTATTTAGTTGTATAATACCTGCATTGTCCTCAAATACTGAAATACACCATGGTTTCTTGAGCTTTTTAGTAACACTCTCAATGTAGGTTTTAAACAGACTCTGGATCTTACCATTTTCAGTGATAACACTACCCTTGAAAGTCTTGTGAAAACAGTGCTCAGACCACGTCTGTCCCAGAGTCTGCAGTTCTACGTCCGTTGGATTTCTACCTTTCTTCTTGAAATATTTCTGCACAGCCCTCATTTCTTCTGCGTTGAGACCAATGTGAAATTCCTCACTGATTTGCTTAAGTCTCTTATCCGTTGCATCAATTATCTCAATCTTACTGACCGTACCGGACATTGTTTCAGGGGCTGGAAGAGTCAATTTGCCCTTTCAACCTGATATCTGTAGTCGTCTTTAGTAGGGTTCGCTAACAGCCTCATGCAGATCTCTTCCAGTTTCACTTCAGCTTCTTTTTCTGTCCCTGCGTCTAAGGATATAGTGTACATTTTGCTGACACTGACATCTTTTACCTTGTATCCTAGTTCTCTCAAAGAAATTGCAGTAGTTTCACCTTCGGGATCTGAGTGACCTGGCTTAAGCTTTACTTCTACTCGTGCTCTACACAACATGGGTTATAATCAAAATGTTAAAAATTTAAATTTTGCGTAAACAAATTTAAATAAATATATATATTATCATCGGAGCACGATTTTCTTTCCCTTATACAAAGCCACTATCTTTGGATGAGATATTACGTTTCCTATTGTTTCAGCTTCAATTCCAGTTTTTCCCAAAATATCCAGCACATTATCTTCATAAGACCCGTCAACCACAAGGGCAAAACCCCACCCCAAGTTGAAAGTTTTCAGCATTTCTTCAGCGGAAACACCGCCCAATCTCTTAGCTGATTTTTGTATTATATCAAAGATAGGCTGAGGTTTGATGTTGATGAAATCAAACCCTATGCCTTGAGAGGCTTTAATCAATCTATCAAATTTTGCATATGCGTCCCCAGTAATATGAACTGCTCCTTTAACCTGATGAGTTCTCATTACCTCAAGCAAATGCCTTACGTATATCTTAGTGGGTTCTAGAACTTCATGGATAAGCTCTCTATCCAATCCATCCGGGATGTCATATGGATCGAATATTCCACCCCACACCTTGAATAAAACTTTCCTTGCTAAGCTAATACCATTACTATGAAGACCAGAGCTTCTCAGACCTATCACAATGTCTCCGGGTTTAATCCGATTGCCCCGAATCACATTTCCTTCATCTACTTCACCAATACATGCAACCACCATGTCGAATCCTTTACCTTTTCTTAGTCCTGCTATGATTTCTCCAACATCCCCTATCTCACCCCCAGTTATCATGCAGTTTGAATGAGCTGCACCTTTAACCAGTCCTTTCATCAACTCGCCAATAAGAATAGGATCAGATACTTGTGTGTGGATATTATCCACAATAGACAGAGGCTTTGCCCCTGACCTAATAACATCATTCACTACCATAGCCACGCCATCCACGCCTATCGTATCATACTTTTCAGCAAGCTGCGCGAGGAGAACCTTTGTCCCTACACCTTCCACTGCAAGGTCGAGATATCGGTCACCAAGAGGAATGATGTTGCCATAAGGAAGATGTTCAGCTTCACCATAAGCACCATATTGGTAAGTTTGTTCAAGAGATTTCAAACTTAATTTTGCTTTAGCCCTTAACTCTCGGTCGACACCAGAATTAGCATAAGTTAATTCCTTTGACACCTTTATTCACCAAATCTCCAATCACACACTGTGTGGATCATATCCAACTTAGCATTAAAAAGTTTAAGCATAACCTCTTTTTATAAAGTCTAAGAGATCGTTTCTTTGAGAATTTTGGTAACCTCAGACTTCCATGGACGTAGTGATGCTATCGAAAAAACTATCTTGAAAGCTCGAATCACCTACTCCAACTTAATTATTATATGTGGGGACATCACACATTTTGGGTCTATCAAAGATGCTTATGCTATGCTTTCAGATTTATCTAGGCAACAAATACCAGTACTATTCGTGCCCGGTAATTGTGATCCATCTCAATTGCATTATGAAAAGGAAAATACAGTATTTACAATCCATGGACGATGCCTAAATATTAAGGGTATCAACTTTCTTGGTGTTGGAGGTTCTCCGCCAACTCCATTTATCACACCTTTCGAGTTGGCAGAGGAAGATATTGCTAGTATTCTCGTCAATGCGTCAGAAGAATGCGGAAATGCGAGAAGATTGGTTTTAGTGTCTCACTCGCCACCAAGGAATACACGAGCTGACTTGACGTTGCAGGGTGAACATGTTGGAAGTGAAAGTATACGTGAATTTATAGTTAGGAAGAAACCTTGTCTTGTAGTTTGCGGTCATATACATGAAGGGAGAGGAATTGATGAGATTGATGGAACTATTGTGGTCAATCCGGGAGCAGCCAAGGATGGACATGTAGCAGTGATCGACTTAAACGGAAATTTGAATGTGGAACTCTGCCAACTCTGATAATTAAAACGTATTTGATTGGATGTATAACCTGCACCTAGTCGCTTTTTTTTGCTAGCTGTACAATGTCAAGACTTTTCGGATGCCTGTAATTGACACGTGGTATTTCTCAGATTCATTCTTCTTGGAGGAGTGCACGTACCCAAGCTCATGGAGTCGTCCTAGATAGTTTTTGATTGCAGAAGACTCTTTGTTTGTCCATTTTGAGATCTCACTAATATTGAGGGCTCTTTCAGGGCTAATTGCTCCTACGTTGTGCAACATACATAGAAACTGAAATTCTTCAGGCAATTCCGGTCTCGGCATTACAGACGGGTATCTACTCATAGCTTATCCTTCTCCCAAAACTCTCTTATAAACATCCATGGTATGTTCAGCTACCGCAGTCCAACTGAACTGTGTTCTCACCTTTTCATAACCATTTTTTACTAACCAGTCTCTGTAGCCTGGGTCAGACAAGACGCGTTCAACACCCCAACCTATAGAGTCTGGATTACGGGAATATGCATAAACGCCTGTCTTATTGTGTTCTATGACTTCTGCTAGACCCCCAACTTGACTGGCAACAACTGGTACTCCAGCTGCCATGCCTTCGAGAGCAACTATTCCAAATGGCTCGTAAACTGATGGTATAACCATTACATCTGCGCTTTTTGTTAGAGCGATCAAATCATTATCCGAAATGAACCCTGTGAAGTTTATTCTCCATCGTTGATCTGACTGGTCTGCCAGCCATTCAAGGTGACTACGCATCCATCCTTCACCTACAATGATGAATTTCGCTTCCGGGAAACGCCCGCTAATTCGTGGGATTGCTTGTATTAAGTATTCAACGCCTTTCTGTGGAACTAGGCGTCCAACGAATAGAATCAGCTTTTCATGGTCCTTAACTCCAAAGCTTCTACGTACATCCCGGCGATCAATATTGATGTCATACTTCTCACTATCAACACCATTGGCAATGACATCTACTTTTTCCCCCGATAGATTGAAATGGCCACAAATCTCACCTTTCATAGATTGACTAGTTACAATCACCTTGCTTGATTCGTAACACGCCCACCATTCCATTCCATCAATCATGTAAGAGTCAGGATTGTGCAAGCCAGATCTACCATGTTCAGTGCTATGCATTGTGCAGATCAAGGGTTTATTCATTAAATGTTGAAAGCTGACTCCAGCAGGAGCTACAAGCCAGTCATGTATGTGGATCAAATCAAAATCCACGTCCTTGTGTGCCTTGGCAAGTTCTTTTTCTAGAAAATGGTTGAATAGGAAGGCCCATGTTAAGAAGTTTGGGTGTCCAACCTCAGTTCTGCTACGATATACTTTAAAATCTTCGATTTCTTCATAGTCAGGGACACCTGGAAAATCCAATGTGACAACTACCACTTCATTCTTCATTTTTGCTAGGGATTTTGCTAATCCGAATACGTGGCGAGATATTCCTCCTACTATTCTAGGTGGGAACTCCCAAGAGAGCAAGCAAATTCTCATGTCATCACACTTCAGACTTAGTACTGACTTCTATCAGCTGTTTTGTTCTAGCTTCTAATATTGCTACAAGTGTCTTACGCATCTTCTTGCCTGTTATACCTTTTTTCATAATTTCACCAATCTTTTGTGCCAGTTTCTTGTCACCTAAGACTTGGCTAATCCATCTCTCGAAGTCTGCTCGCTCAATGTGGTATTCGATGGATTGAATTGGTACACTTTTTAGTTCTTCTGAAAAATCTTTGAGGCTTGAAGCTTCAGAATTTGTGGGCTTGGCGAACTTGTGGTAGAATGTAAAACCTTTGTTTTTGGGTAATTGACGCATGATCCATTTCGCAGCAAGCTCAGGTTTTTGCAATTCCTGAACGACTCTTGCTTCAAAATCTGAGATTATGTTGGAAAAGGTAACAAAGGCGTCTATTGGGTTTCCAGAGGGGTTGAAGTATGAATGTACATCGCCTGGTCCTCCACCCTTATTGCTCATATAATAGAGGTGATCACTCATCTGGAAATATCTCCAAAGTCTAAGCCAATTTTTGTCTCCCAAGCCTTTCACAAGTGTTTCCAGACCTTTCAGACTCTCGTAGGATGCCCTCTGCATCGGGTTACTGATCCAAGCACTGGGGTCTCTTTCAAGGTCAGCCCAAGAGACTGTGTTATACTCTTGCACGTCTATCTCTCCCACAGGTTTATGCATGTCAATGACTTCAGTAGGTGTATTCCAGTTGAGATTTTGCCATTTCATCACTTCACTTGGCAGCCACTTCAGAAATTCGTGTATTCCACTTTCAGGCCAGTGGTGTTCTCCGAAAGTTTCATAGTCAATGAATAAGCAGATTGTCTGCCCATGAGTAGATGCTAGCCAACTGGCGAATTTTTGTGCAGTCAAGGGCCATTCGCTCCACCATCTTGCTGTGAAGCGAAAGCCGATATCATCTGAGAGACGATAGTTACGAAGCAATACAGGTATAGGAGAATCTTTTGCTTTGTATACGTAGTTTGAGCTTCTCCAACCTAGTATTCGTTCAACGCCTTCTGTTACAATGGCCTTGTAACCCATATTTGCAATTGTTTGTGCGATAGAATTGTTGTAAAGACATTCAGTGTTTTCGAAAACTTTAGGTTCAAAATCAAATAGGTCCTTAATCAGTTCTCCATGCATTTTTACTTGTTCAATAAACTCAGTGCGTTCTGCGCTGAATAAACTTGAAAGAGAGTGGTAATATGTTTCCTCTAGAAATTCAACGCAGCCAGTGTCAGCTAGTTGCCTAAAGGATTCAAGAAGGTCGCGATTCCATTTCTTACATTGTTCAATGAAGACTCCTGAAATTCCGTATGAAACCTTGAATTGTCTATTTTCTTCCTTGAACCTTTCAATCTCTTCCAGAATTATTCTGTTCGCTGGAAAGTAACATTTTCTTGCTGCTCGGTTAAAGATGTGCTTATTAAGATTATTGTTAAAATAGAGTTCGAACAGGTCGTTCTTCGTTACTGACGGTCTCGCTAACACATCCTGGTGAAAACTACGGTTTAACCTCAGAGGCTGGTGGACTTCGAACATTAAGCATATATCAGTCATATTGGTGCGACCTACTGAATCTGTTTCGATTATAGTTATCTATTTTTTCACTCGATTTCACTACACCTTGCATCCTAGGATTTCTTTCTCAAATCTTCCTCGTACAAGACATATATCTTCGAAATATGACCTTAGGAGTTCAGCTACACTCCAAGCTTGACTGACGCATCCTCTTGGAATATGAGGTGCATCACCATCGAAAATCT
>Ga0209979_1000969_pt1 | contig 34160 bp, 21 predicted proteins | sample AnhtaG_FD_183114 | JGI IMG/M metagenome (GOLD analysis project Ga0209979, IMG submission 183114) | Deep subsurface microbial communities from Anholt, Denmark to uncover new lineages of life (NeLLi) - Anholt_01485 metaG (SPAdes) (version 2) | ecosystem: Environmental > Aquatic > Marine > Oceanic... | reverse complement strand
CGACAAACAGATTGTGCGCGAACACCGTAGCCTCGGAGTTACTTCTGGTTGGTTGGCCGATGAGGACGTTGTTATCGACAAGAATGGGGCCGTGGTTCATCTCCAGGAAAACGGTGGCGGCTTCGGTGTCGTAGATGACATTGCGGGTAATACGGATGCCTTGGTTGCCGAAGTCAATCCATATCCCAAAAGCACCCTGCTCTTGTCGGTAAACACCCCGGATCAGATTGCCGCTGATGATGGTATCCACGCTATTGTGAAACTTGATCCCGGCAGTTTCCCAACCGCCGAACTCCCTGCGGTAATTGGTGTCTTCGATGAGATTGCCGGAGATCAGTGAGCGGGTGGCCCCTTTCTGGCCGGCGATGCCCGCTTGTCCGCACCGCCGGATAACGTTGTTGCGGATGATGTGGTCCCCATAGGCGTCGATATCGCTGTAATCAACGCCAGGCGCATGTCCCAAAATAATACCAACGCAGCGGGCGTTGGTAATCGTGCAATTCTCGATGATCCAGTGCTTCCCCATCCGCGGACCAACAGCGCCCATCTGCAACTCCAAAGTCGGTGGCGCCCAGTTCGCGGCTGCGTGCATAAAGTTAAAGCCATCGACGGTGATGTATTTAAGGCTAGTAATTTCGGGCATGAAGAGGCTTTCGCGAACGTTAATCTCGGTCAGTTCCGTATTGGGATTTGTCTTGCCGAAGTTCGCCCAGATGGTCGTCACCTCCTCATCCGCCCGGCAATGCCAGGTGTGCTCGGCCTCTGCCTGCACCTGTGCTACCTGCATAGGAGACGCAGGTACAGGTGCCAGCTCCTGTGCTGTCTTTCTTTCGTAGAAGGCCTCGCCATTGAGATAGACGTCCCCGCGATGATGCCACTTGCCGTAATTCAGCCAGCCCCCGGAAAGCTTCAGCGCATAGGGATTGTATTCGCCGAAGAATGAGTTCGGTAGTTCAACTTTCCAAACGCCACCGGCTTCGCGTGCCCAGGAGGTGATACGCTCGGAACCTTTGATGAAGACTTCCTCGCCGGGCGCTGCTCGATAGGTGATACGTTTGCTATCATCGGTGCCACCACGGATGGGTTTGACCCATTCGCGATACGTTCCGGCGTGAACGGTGACGGTGTCTCCGGGCTGCGCGACGGATGCGGCCTTGTTGATGCTGAGATATGGGCGAGCGTGACTCCCGGAAGCTAAATCGCTACCCGCTTTTGAGACATGTATTTCATGCGCGGAAATGCCTTCAGAACCAAAGATGACGCCGATGAATACCGCTAACAGTAGAGGCGACCTTCTCATGCTAATGCTCCTTTTCCACTCATAACTGCTCGACTATACTGCTGAACATAATTTCCAATAGAATACCAAGTCTGTCTTATAAATTCAAGTTTTCCAGTTGTTCCTCAATTGGAAATCGAAACGATTTTCCTGCATCCTATGCCGCCTTTAGCCTCGAGCTCCATTACGACCCTAACGAAGGGCTATACATCGGAGGCCAGTTCAGGGACGGTCGAGCGGCAGACCTCGTGGAGCTGGCAAAAGGCCCTGCTGCACCCATTATGGACTGGGGAAGAACGGAAACAGTTTTCGAATCTCTTGCTTTGACGGACGTCGGCCGTATTCACAGATTTCAAATGCCTCGGCATACTTGATCTTCTTGGCTCGCTCCCGTCCATACCAATCGATGAGCTGTTCGCGGAACCGATCGGCGGTGCTCGCGAAGCGACGATCAAAGCGCCGGCGAACCTCCTGCTCGCGGGCCTTTCGTTTGGCCGGATCCTCCGGATACAAACGCTCCGATCCTCCACAGCCACCTTCCAATGTCTGTGACGCCAGGGCCAGGGCCGCTGCCAGTTTCTTGTCGATCACGGAGTCGATGCCCACAACGATGTCCGCGGCGAATGGATTTGGTTTCTGGAAGCGGTCCTGATAGTACAGGAACACGGGATTGCGTTTGAGGTAGGGTATGTCGGGACAGAAGAACGGCACAGTGACCATGTAACCCGCATCCTGAACCAGTAGCGCCACATAGCGATGGTCCGGATGGTAGTCGTTCGGACGATGACACATGACAATGTCTGCACGCCACTCGCGAATCAGGCGCACAATGGTTTTCCGATTTTCGAGGGTCGGCATAATCTCGCCATCGTGAATGTCAAGCACTTCGGTTTCGATGCCGAAGATGTCTGCGCAGCGCTCGACTTCGGCGGTGCGGCGCTGGGCCAAGGGGCCACCGGCCATACCCCAGTGACCTATATCCCCATTCGTACAGGAGACGAACTTGACGTGATGCCCCTGGGCTGCCCACATGGCCGCTACGCCCCCGGCACGAAACTCGTTGTCGTCCGGATGTCCGCCGAAGCAGATGACCCGCACCTTTCCATCGGTGGGATCCGGGGCGGACGCAGGCTTCGGCACGGCAGCGCCCAATGTCCCAGCCAGAAACAATAGTACGCCACCCAGGAGCAAGCTCCCTACTAACCATCTTTCTTTTACAAATCTGTCATTCATAGCATGATCCTCCAATAATGGGTCCCTTCCCTGTGGGACCATCCGTTAAGGAACACGGCACGTGCTACACGCAGCACGATGCCGCCAAATCTGCATATTGCTATTGATATGTACCAGTAGTCGGTGGGGCTCGTTCACCTGTTCGCATAAGGTGGACCCTCCAGTGGTAATATATGGAAATTTTAGGGCAACAAATCTCTTGCGTGTATTATCTTCTGCAAGGTAAGGACTTGTAAATAAATTATCTTCCATTTTTGGCTGGTTGCGGCTTCGGCTGGCGGTGTCAGCAAAACTCGGACTACCAACCAGTAGGCCTGCGTTTTGCTTCCTTGCCAGCCTTGTCCTCGCTGGAGCCAAAACGAAACCTAATTTCTTTACCAGTCCTAAGCCTACGATTCTTCCTTCTCTCCTTTATCAGAACTTCGTGAAACTGTCATCGGCTCACTTGTCTTTGTTACATCGTCACGGAAGACCAAACAGAACGCCACTAACAAAACTATGGATATGACTGTGGTAATGGCCCAAATGGTATTCCAGTTATAGACCTTCTGAGTGACCCCATCTACGATAGTTTCGGTCATGTAGTGGGAGATCAGTTTGCCGTTAAAGAAGTTCCCTACAAGCATTCCTATGCCGTAACAGATTAGAACAATAAGTCCCTGGGCCTGTGCTCGAATCTCCTTAGGAGCTTTCTTGTCAACATAGACCTGGCCTCCGACAAAGAAGAATCCAAAGATAATCCCATGTACAAGGATCGCTACGAAATACAACCATGTATAATCAAACAAACCGCCGCTCAGAAAAGCCACAAAGCGCACTAATGTCGCAACGAGTCCAACTGCCATGGTCCACTTGATACCTTTCCGTGCGATTGCGAGCGGCACCAGCAGCATAAAGAACATCTCACCGAACTGGCCCCAGTTCATGGTAATCGTAATGAACTCAAATCCCTTATCCTGGAGAAACTCCGAGCAATAGGTCCAATAGATTGTAAAGGGAATCATCATAAGCATTGAGATGATACTGAACAATACAAAGTTGAAATCCTTAAGGAGAGTAAGTGCCCGCAAGCCGAACGCGTCGATAATCGACGCTTCCTTCCCTTTGCCTGGTGGAGGAGTGTTAGGTAACGTCAGGTTGAAGATGGCCGTGACAAGAGCCATGCCCGCGCCGCATAAAAGTGGAGTCGCTGTCCCATCAATCTTCGTTCCATATATCTTAAAAGCCACAAGGCTGAACACGCCTGACGCAACCCATCCGATCGAGCCGAACACTCGAATCTGTGGGAACTTCTCCGATGGACTGTTGGTCATGGCTATCGCATTTGTTAAGCTCCAGGTGGGCATATAACAGAACATTGCGAACAATAACAGGACAAACAGGAGCATCGCATTTTCCTGTTTTGCTGCCAGGAAGAGCAGCACTGCACACAAGAGGTTAAGGACCGTCAGGACCTTCTGGCTCGCAAAGTGACGGTCGGCAATCATACCGATGATGGGCGCCGCCAGACAGCCCAGCCCGACGGAACTCAAGATAGTGGCCTTGTACAAGCCTTCTATGCCAATATTGACAAGATATGCCGCCATTGGCTGCCACCATACAGCAAACATCATGTATTGCAGAAACATCATTATGCTCAGGCGAATCCGTATACTCTTCGACATCCCATTCATTTCATAGCTCCCTTTTCAAAATTTCATCAGCTTTCGAGTTCATCGCATATTTTGCCAGGATTTTAGAAAGCGATTAAATAGTCATAAGTATAGATGGCATTCGCCACCACCGGAGGCGCTATGCCCACCTGTCCCGTTCGAAAATCCTATCCTCATTCACATATTGGCAGTCATGTACAATCGCGAGCTCTCATGGAACCTTGGAAATGGTATCATCATGAAGAAGAGTTAGCAAGATAAATATCTACAAAGCGCTAGCCTATACAGACCTCAAGACCGGCATTTAGCTCAGGCCCTATCTGCTGGACTACTGAGGATCTATGAGCCAATTACCCTTAACAGGGAAGCTGGATTCGCATCAATCAGTAATGATGGTAGAGTATCGGAAGTTGAAACCAAATAGGCGGCAGTTAGGGCAAACTTCGACACTGCCTCAACACAGAAATGCGAGACAGGTGTTTAACCATACCGGCTCGATGCTCCCTTTAAAAGTACTCACAAATGCCACGGGCTGCGCATTGGTCTGGACAGCATCTGATTCGCAGTTGCATCGTTAATGAAATGTTCACGTTCGGGGTCCCATTTTAGTTTTCGGCCGGTTAGCATCGCTATATTACCCAGATGGCAGATAGCCGCAGAGCGGTGTCCGACTTCAGCAGGAGCTATCGGGTTCTTGCGAGATTTAATACAATCGAGAAAATTCCGCTTATGGTCGTTACTTTCATAGAGGTGAATTTCATCAGGCCCTATCACGGACTTTAAAAGCGATTTCGAAGACGCATCGAAAGGTGATGTCTGTATCCATCCTTCGCTGCCTTCGAAACGAATCCCCCATTTGCCAGACTTAAAAAGCAATTTGACAGCATCGTCATATGTGTATTCTATGTCCCAATCTGTTGGCGTGTTGAACAGTCCATCTCTGGGAAAATCCCCTTTGCCCTGGATTTCGACCGGTCCGCTGCGGTCGGTTCCCAAAGCCCACTGGATAAAATCGAGTGCATGGACACCGTTGTTTGTAACCTGTCCGCCGGCATAATCCCAAATAAACCGGAAGTAATAATGACATCGCTTTTCCGTATATGGAGCCCATGGTGCCTGGCCCAGCCACATCTCGTAATCAAAGCCCTTTGGAACAGGCATAACCGGCTGAGGTGGACAAGACGGCCCGCCGCCAATACTGCACCTTACTGTGTGCAGTTTTCCAATTCTGCCGTTGCGTATTAGCTCACATATATACCGTCGTGTTGAGTTCGAACGATGTTGGGTACCGGTCTGTAGAATCCGTCCATACCGTTTTACAGCATCGGCAAGGATGCGCCCTTCGGATATCGTCAAACTCAACGGTTTTTCACAATATACATCTTTACCAGATTCGACTGCTGCAAGCGAAATCGGCACATGCCAATGATCCGGGGTAGTTACAACAACCGCATCGATATCTGTACGTGCAATCAGTTCGCGAAAATCATTATAACAAACGCACCCTTTAAACCGACCTAATCTGCTTTTCTCAGCGTAGTATTCATTAACCTCTTTTCGGGCCGGTTCACGTCCCAGGTCCTTACCCTTATTGCCATAGCCGTTGGCGTTTGGACCGTATTCGGACCGGCCCGACGTAACTACATCACAGACAGCCACGATTTGGGCATCCTTTTTGTTCAGGAATCCTCTCATGTTGCCCATTCCCATCCCGCCTAAGCCTACGCAACCCATAACAATCCTGTTGCTTGGCGTGTTCGATCCAAATACCGAGGATGGTACTATCGATGGTACTCCGAATGCCGCCATTGCCGCAGTGCCCTTTAGTAAAAACCTCCTGCGGGTCATCGTTGTACTTGTAGTTGCCATTACAAGCTCCTTTTTTCACAATAGACTTAGCATTTACTCATCTGGATGTCTCTAATATGCTTTCCGTCCTTACAGGTTTGCTTGAGTTGCGGAAATCCAACACCAGCATTCTTGGCCCTTTACAAATGCGGATGATGCCCGATTGATACTCAGAGCGGATATAAGGCGAGTCATACAAGGGATACTCATGCAACGACCAGTGTTCCCCGTTCACTACCGCCTCACCTTTGTTCGTCTGGCCGGTAGTATTTGTGTAAATTATCGTGTCGCCTTTCGTGCTGGTATAGCTCGTTTCTTTGCCCGTATCTTTGCAAGTGGATCGAGTGCCTTTGACCGCCTTTTGAAAAGAACGGAAGTCGTCAAATTCACTTTCACGGGCCACTTCCAGAATGCCTGCTTTGGCCAAGGGGAAATGGATAATTCCTACGAACACGACTTCTGCCGGGTTGGAAACCCTCCAAAAGTGATATTCTAATTTCGGCGTTTTCTCCCTGACATACTCGCCGCCGTCCGCTGTAAGATTGCGATTATAATCCATAAACTCACCCTTATAGAACAGCACGTTTTTATACTGCATATTGGCCGTGTTGGCGTTGATTTCCGTAAGGTTATTCACTTCCCCCGTACTTACGTCTAAGTTGCGCTTTGGTCCCAAGATATTGTGTGGATCAGTGAAGGTCAATTCCCAGACCTGTGTATTGACAAAATCTCGCGTTTTTCTGGCAGTCACACGATTATCCAACTCGACCTGCCGAAGGCAGGTTTTATAAGACCCGGCGTTGCCGGGGTCCTGGACCGAACCCAGGCTATATGCTGGTGTGATGTAGTAATACATATCCCACTCGTGGTAAGTACGGGGATAATACCCGGCTCCGGAAGACCGAACGGGCCGACGATGACTTTTATATTCATAAGGTACACGCCGGTCGCTGTCGGAAATCTCGAGAACTACCTTTGGCGAGCGGTAATCGGTTGTCGTGACAAAACCGTAGTTGAGAATCTGATGTGTCCGCAGATACTCCGGCATCTGGCTGTGGCCGAAAAACTGGTACCCAGCCACGTAGAAACCGTCCTGTGTAGCGTCGTTGTGCTCGGCCACCCCCGGCGCGTGATTCTGATGGGCCCGGCACCAGGGACCGCCACGCACGTTTCTCAGGCTGAGCACTGCAAAATCCGCCACCATCTGATCAATCGCTAAATGCGCCCAACGCTTGAACTTCTCATCGGTACTGAAATCATAGATGTTCAACAGCGGCAGTAGCGACCGGTCCAGATAATGAGGCGAGTTTACCTCGTCGCGACCGTACTTGCCCTGGTATTGCACCCAGTCGATGAATTTCCTGCGGACAGTTTTGTGCTTCGGCCCCTCGCCAAATTCCTGATCCAGAAGCAGATACGTGCTGAACGCCACAATGGAGTGGTTTCCATGCACTCCGTACCGTTCAGGGCTCTTGCTTTTTGGATGATCAAATTTGTCTTTGTATTGGCGCAGGACTTTACGTAAATGCCGCCGGGCATCCGGATCCAGCAGCGTATCCTTGAACCTAAAGTAAGTGCGGATATAAATCAAGACCGGCCACTCGTCTGCGATAATCTCTTTTGAATTGGCAAAATATCGATTGGCCTCGGCGATACGGATCCCTTTAGCCAGGCAGGCATGGTAATACTGCCAGCGAACCCGGTACGAATATTTCTTGTCCGAAGGATTTAATTCCAATATTTTTTTGTCAGTCAGCATGTCGAGCAGTTTTTCCCGCCGTTCTGCAAAACTCTCAGCCCGGCTGGTTTTGAACTGCGCGCCAAAGCAGACTGCCAAAGCAAGAACAAGCAATGCACATGTTGACTTTTTTTTCATGCCAGCTTTTCCTCAATAGCAGTCTCTGTTTGCTTGTCTGTACTACGGGCTACTATCACAGTGGTCTTCATTATCTTGCCCCTGTTCTCAGGCGATGATACCTTCGCCAATCAGTTCACTGCCGGCGCGCTTTCTGTGGACGGCGTTCCTGGTTTTTCCTGCTCGTTTTCTCGATCAATTCCTTTAGCGAAATGGGGGCACCGTTTTGGGCCTTTGAGGCATCGGCAGCACTCATAAAAGCATAAATCTCGATTGTTTCTTCCGCAGAGACCGGGACTTTGCCGGTTTTGAAGAACCTGATGATTTCGTCCACGAGCGGTTTGTAGCCGGCGGATTTGCCTTTGGTCATACCGTTGGTGCCATAAATCAAAACAGGGGCTTCGCTTTTGCCACCGCGAAGATCCCTGAAAGTCCCGATTCGACCGTCCTTCCAGATTCCGACAACCATATCTACGTTTTGAGTCCGGAACCGGCTGACCCTCTGGCAGCCCGTTCCCATAACCGCAAACAGCGCTGTTACCGGGTGTATTCCGTACAGGTACAGGTCTGGGTGATGCTCGGCCCAGGAACTTGAGCCAAACACGTCGCAGCTCTTGACTCTGCCAATATCTTTGTTGTCCTGCACTCCGACAATTCCTTCGCCGTACCTGAAAGAAGAACTCGACCAGCACGGCACATTGTTTTCCCTGGCGAGTCGAAATATCTTAATCACATCCGACAAATTTGCGGCTACGGGCTTGTCGATGAACACGGGTTTATTCGCCGCTATCACGGGCCTTACCTGTTTCAGATGAGGCCGACCGTCAACACTCTCCAGCAGTACGCCATCAACTTTCCTGCAAAGCTCCTCAATAGTGTCTACAATCTCAAGGCCAAATTGGCTGCGCAGTTGCTCAGTAAATTTTTCGACCCGGTTAGCTGAAGCGGGCATATCAGGCGAACCGCCGGGATAACCAGCCACAACCTTGCAACCGTAGTTGTTCTTTGGATTATTGATAATCTGCGTGAAGGCTATCACATGCGAGGTATCGAGACCGATCATCCCAAGACGCATTAACTTCTCCTCAGCCTGGCAGACGGGACAAAACAGCAGTACCACACTAAACAATATAGCTGTTATTGGAATTTTACTCATTCTCAGACACTCCTTCCGATTTCCATTGTTTTTGACCCTACAAAACGACTTTTTCAATGACGCTTTGTAAACGATACTATAATGTATCCATACTATCAAGGATTGATCTACGGTTAAACGTAGTGAAATCGAACGAACACATCCCAGCACTTGTCAGATGGTAAATTGTTTGTATGGTAAATGCTAGGAAATGCTATAATGTATACCCTTACAATTACAGAAGATTATTTGGGATAGTCGAAATATGGGCATGACAACATGCAGAGGATCCAAAGTCAAGACAGTCATACGTGTGGTTTGTCTTATCATTTGCGGGTAGTGTAAATTCTTTTCTGTAAATTCGGTATGGACGGGCGTGTGGTGGAGCGGAGGCGAGCATAGCGAGCCGAAGCGAGGCCACACGCGAAATTCGCTTGAAAAAGCGGGGTCATGCCGTTCTCCTATAACAATTTTCGTCAACAAAAGTTGAGGAGAAAAAGACATGACCCAGGAAAAGGAAAATAACTTATTGGCAAGCTTAATGCAAATGGTAAATGAAAACGGACTTGAGGCAATAGCAGAGACCTTTCGCATTCTGCTCAATGAAGCGATGAAAATTGAACGTGGCCAGAGTCTCGGTGCTGGTCTGCCGCCGCCGTGGTAGTCTATCGTGGATGAATCGTCCAGCAGTGTCCGACCACCAGAGGCCAGGATAATCGACAAGTCATCGAAGTGGGAGTGCCAGCCGCCGTACTTCCACTTCATGAGCAGGTACTGAGATTTCTCGTTCCAACCGTTCCTCATCACGCAGAACCCGGAGGGCTCCATACAAACCGAGGTCTCCTCCGGCGCAGTTCCTCTCGCTCCCCCACTCGCCACGTACTTCATGTCCCTCCGCTCGAAAAGCCTTGCTCCCTCTTCGAGAAGCGTGGTGATCGGCTGCTGCCAAGTGTCGCCGATGCGCGGGGCCGTTCCGTCCGGCAAGGACGTGAGCATGACGAACTCGTACATCTTCTCGAGTCTCTTGGCGTAGGTCTGTGGGACTTTGACGTCGTTCAGCAGTGCAACGTCCAGTACCGATTGGAATATATCGATGCAAGCCCTGTGGTAGTACGGGCATTTCTCTATATGGCCACCGTCGGTGCCGGCCTGCTTGAGAATCTGCCTGCCGAGATGTCCCAGGGCGTTCTTCCTCCATGCCTCGGCCTCCTTGAACTCGGGAAAGAGAACCGAGACGAAGAAGAGCCCTCGGGCCTCAAACAGGCCGTGGTTTCCACTGCTGAAGTGGCGGGAGTGCAGATAGACCGCGTGCTCGTAGAAGCCCAGCAAGATATGCGTGTGCGTACGTGGGGTGAGGGATGGGGAGGTGAGGAAGTGAAAACAGGCATCCGGCCAATAGCCCCCCGCTCTTATTCCGGCGTCGATCCGGCGCCACGTCGTGTGGTTTCCGTCCGGCGGGTTCTTCGCCACCCAGTCATCGATCTGGCGGAAGAATCCCCGGGCGTACTTTTCATCCCCGGTGTGCCAGTAGGCTCTGGCCAGAGTTCTCCAGAATGGCATCATATTGAAGTGCCATATCCATTCCCTGTCCTTAACAGCGTTGCTTTTCCAGTCAATATCTTTACCAAACTGCTGGGCGGGGAAGAGCCGCTCATGGTCGCCCGGATGGCCACCGAAAAGATGCCTTAGAGCATCGTCGGCAATAACAAGGTCTTCCTTGCTCGCATACCTGTTTTTGTGCTCCGCCTTCTTTCTCCATGGTATTCGTGTCCTCACGTTCTCTCGGTTTCGCATGTACTTCAACATCTCCTCCTCGGCGTGGACGATATCCCCCGCCGCAGCCGCAGCTTTGACTTCCTCCATCCCCGATGTATCAAGGTTGAGCAGGGAAAAGAGCCGCTCGGGTTCGTGTCTGTTCTCAGAAGCCATCAGGCTGTTCCCTCCCAATAATATCTGTAAGAGCATGGTTAGCATCAAAGTAAATGTACTCTTTCTGTTGGATTGTTCGACGATTGGCCTCATTTTTCTTTCTCCTTATTACCTAAAATGAAACTGATTTTTGTCTATTCAAAAATATTTTTTACCCAATATTCCAATATCCACTATGTGAGCTAAAAGTGTAATTATGAAAATTGTAACAGTTATAGGTGACGAGACCATTACCGCATTTCTCAGCAGACGACCCAATCCAGAGGATACCTAAGTGATTGTCGAAAGCCAATGTGTATTCAAAAGTTGACTTCTTTGTCAGACTTTTTCTTTAATCTCTTCAAATGAAATCGGAGTTTTATTGGACGAAGGTTCTCTCCAAGATTTACTGTTTTTAATACTTTCAAATCGGGGAGGTTTCTGGGATTAATATTCTCATCTTTGCAAGAAAGGTAAGCGTGCTCTGATATGGAAGAACTGAATTTTTTCCCGCTTTTAGTTGAGACCTGTAAAAGGCAATGTACAACACCAAATATATTTCTTTCTGGGTTTTTTATTACTATCTGATTTTCCGGCTTTATGATAGGGAACCATTTTGGCTCAATATCAACATGATATTGATTCCACCAGGGTGAATGAGGGAAATTTACTCTTAACTTTCCTATTTTTTCACCATTTAAAAAAAACAGAGCCCCGCCATTCTGATAGGAAAAACAGCATATTTTTTGAGCGATTTGTTCCTTTATCCTGCCCCCCTACGGCTCTCCAGGCGGTGCCAGACGATCCAGCCATTGGCACGGCTGAGGCAGACAATATGACGCTTGAGGTCTTCCACGCTGCTAAGACCTCGCCCAGAAACCCCATAGCCGGCGTAGCAGGTCAGAAAGACCTTATCTCACCACACGATGGGGTTTGACGCGCCCTGCCCACACAGCTCGGCCTTCCAGGCAATGTTCTCCGTCGAACTTTAGGTCTCCGGCAAGCCTATCTCCCGTGAGGTACCTGAGCCTCCGGGTCCTCGAAACTGGGTCCAATTGTCGCCGAGGGCTCGACTATTGCGTCCCTTACGGAACAACTTTTCAATCTCTTGAAGCTCTTTTTTGGTCAGGGATTTTATAAATCATTGTGGCTTCATGCCGATATCCTCCCGATTTCACATAATCCATCAGGATTCTCATCGGCAAATCACGCTTATTGTCCAAAGACTCCTTGCAGAACTTAGAACTGGCGAGGCGTCAGCGTCGTTGGTTCAGCCTAACCCAACCGAGTCAATCACTTGCCCGCCAGCACCTTCAGGAACTTGGGCATAAAGTAGGGCAGGTCGGGCCAGCCACGGGAAGTGACCAGGGGGCCGTCGACTACCACCGGCTCGTCGACGAACACTCCTCCGGCCAACTCCACATCGGCACGGATGCCGTGATAGGCAGTCAGGCGACGTCCTTTGATCGGCCGGGCCGCATAAATCACCTGCTGGCCGTGGCACATAGCGCCCAATGGGAGCTTCTTGTCCATGAAGTAGCCGACGATCCTCAGAACCTCATCATACTGGCGGATCTCCTCGGGCCCTCGGCCACCGGGAATCAGTAGCCCGTCGTACTCACCCGGAACCACATCCTTGTAGGCCACTTGGGTTTCGATCAGGTAGCCCGGCTTTTCCGTGTAGTTCGAGTACTGCGGGTCGAAGTCGTGCACCACCAGCTGTAAACGCTTGACCGTCGAGGCCACCACCACAGGCACGGCTCCTTCTTCCATCAGACGGTAGATCATATAATAGGTCTCCAGCCCCTCGCTGAACTCGCCGATCGAGACCAACACCCGCTTCCCTTTCACCAGCTCGCTCGGGCGCGGTTCTGCCAAAGCCCCGGTGGCACCGACCGCCGCAATACTTGCGGCCCCCAACGAAGCGGCTATGGCCTGACGGCGACTGATCTTGTTCGATTCGCGCTCACTCATGACATTCTCCTTGTGATTGAAGTAACATCGTCGCCTGTTGCATGGTACGCAACAGGTTTGCATAATGCCTATGTTACCATTTCCTCCAGACAGGGTCAACTACCTCCTTTGCCTTCTGTCGCGGCCGGTTCACATTTACTAACAAAACCGATCAAAAGTCTTTGACTCATATCGTACATACTGGTGGTAGCCTTAGTTTGTGAAAAGTCCCCAGAAGGCTCCAATGACCTTTGGTTTGACGGTCGGACATTGGGCTTCGAAGTTCTTTTGCACGGCAGAGTACTGTGACACTCTTCAATCGAAAGAGAAGAGGAACAGGGAATACAAAACATGCCTAAATAGGAGAACCATATTGCGTCTACTCGACCGTTAACATGTCGCAGATTTAAGCCTTAGTACTCTGAGTATCTATATTCCCCCAAAACGAAGGGGCCCATACCGAATCATTCGATATAAGCCCCGATTTTACACAAATCTGCTATATCAACCATGCCGTCTCAACTGCCACCTGAATCTACGGTGCCGGTTCTGGCTCTGGTGCCGGCCGATACAGCCGAATATCGTCAAATAACACCATACCGGAACCGCCTGCCTGCAGATTGTTCTTATCGCCGAAACCAATAGAAATCGTATTGACATTGGCAAGGTTCACGCCCTGGGCTGCAAACTCCTGCAGGTCGATTGTCCATTCCGTCCAGTCATCTATCAACGCCGCGTCGGGATTATCGTGATAGACTGTCGCGATACCGTTGAGATTCACATACATCCGTTCAGCAGTGTTAGACGCATCACCATAGAACCACAGCGACAGTACACCAACTTCTTCTTCGGTCCAATCCCGCACCGAGACCAACGTCATGGTTACCTCAGAGTACTTGAAATTGTTTTCGTAGTAAACCGGCATCGACTGACCGCCGCCGTGAACATTATCTGTCTCGGCAAAAGGAGGATCGGCATGACCTGCCATAGAGCCATTCGTTGGGACTTCCCATCCGTCTATCCATGTACTGAATATCTCGTCGGGCGTATAGTCATTGTAGTCCTCAAAATCGTCTATCCAAATGAAATCAGCTACCGTAAAGTTCCATACGTTGCCAATCCACGGACTGTCGGAATTGACGTTATTGACTTCATCGACACGCCAGTAGTAAGTCGTAGCCCAGGCAAGTTTCCCAGGATCATAACTCTCAGAGCCAAGGTTCCTGGTGCCTATGTACTCTGGCGAACCTGTATCAGCGTTGCGCACGGCATCTTTATCTGTGCCAAAATAGACCTCGTGCGAAACGGCATGATCTCCCGGATTCCAGCTAAGAATAGGTGTCATTTCCACGCCGGTGGCTCCACTATTGGGAGACGGGCTGCCGGCATTCAACGGAAGTTGTAGCGCACCGCTGGGAATGATCTGCTGTTCTCGTGTGCTGCTCTCCCAGAACAACTGGGCAATCGCCGTGCCTACACTTTCAAAATACTCCATTCGAATTGAGTGCATATCACCCCCAACCAGCTCGATAGGTTCGCTCTGGCGGCTGTCTGTCGCACCATTGTCCCAAAAATCGATAATGGGCTGACCATCCAACCACAGCCTGAAGCCGTCGTTAGCGGTGATGTGGAAAATATAAGTATCTGTCAGGTCCACCTCAAGCTCGCCACTCCAGCGGGCGGAAAAGTTGTCCACATTGATACTCGCGTCGGGAGAGTTCTCTCCAGCCACGTCAGCGCTTCCCCAGTTGAAATCGATTTCGGAATCCAGGCGGGTCAGCACCGGCTCACCACTGAGGTCCGTGTTATTGAAGTACTCTGCCTTTAGACCGCCGCCGGCCTTTGTAATCGTGAAGCTCCAGAGGTCGCCTTTATTTGTGCCGACCCCATCAAACTCATCAACCCGCCAGTAGTAAACCTTCTCCAATTCAAGGGTACCGGGAGCATAGGTTGTCTCTCCCTGTGGGACTCCTCCGGTGACATTGTTCACATCGTCAAAATTGTCGCCAAAATATACAGTGTGCAGTTTCCCGCCAAACCCAGGGGCCCAGCGAAGGATTACATTCGGATCCACAAATTTGACCCTATCAGGTGGATCAGGGTCGTACGCAATCTTGGGGGGGACCAGAAAGCTCCAGACATCACCTTTCCACGGACTGTTCGGATCCGCGTCATTGACCTCATCGACTCGCCAATAGTAAGTTGTGCCTGGAACAAGACCATCCGGATAAGGATATCCGGGAAAGCCGACAATAAAACTCGTCGAGGGCTGGTTGCCTCGGAACGTATTGTCGAGGCCATCGTTCACGTCGTCAAAATTGTCGCCAAAATACACATCATGTGTCACCGCAAAATCTCCCGGCAACCAGATAATATTTGCCCATGTATCTGGATATATGGCACCATCAGCCGGAGTCGGGTTCACGGCACGGTCACGCTGCTGGACTGTAGGCTCAGCACCAAAGTACACCCGGTCAATAAAGACTTTTGAGTTCAGATCAGAACCCGTCATGGCCCACCAGGCACCCTTGAGCATCAAATACATACTTACAGACCAATCTGGATGGTCATCGGTCGATTCATCATTATGTGTGTATTCTAAAACGTACGTCTGCGGAGCGGTGGTTAGTGCTACCCGCGTCAGGATAATATCGATCCACTGAGCACCTTCCGGTTTGTGGAGTTGGAACAGGACCACCATTTCCCTGTCCTGATCAGCCTTGGCGGTAAAGCCTAAAGGATACGTTTCGCCCTGCACAAGGTCAAATCCACTCTGGAAAATCCCTATGGAAGTTGCTGCGGAGGCATCGGTAACATCTATCAGGACCGCGTTGTTCCCCGATAGAGCCGCGCTCTGCACGACTTCAAATGTAAAACCGGTCGCCCCGTATCCCCCCCATGAATTGAGATTGTTGTCAAACTCGCCGTTTAAGATCTGATTTTCTTGACCGATGGCGATTGAACCACACAATCCAAAAGCCAAAACAAAAGAAACTAAATAAATCAATTTCTTACACATAATAGTCCTCCTTCAAAAATTAAATATAGGTTGTTAATTGAAATGTTAAATTTCTACACTGTGAATCACCTGTACTCGCGTTACCGCAGGTGCGAACACAAGGTTTCCACTATAACTCCGTACACCACACGCAATGAATCCTCCTTTATCGAAAAAGTACAAATATTCCGCACGTCAGAGGATCATAATCCGCAGATACCCACCCATTCGGTTTCACTCAGGGCAGGCTCTGCACTCGCAAGAACCTCACTGATTCTATTTATACAAGATCAGCCACCTTCCCGTCAAGTAAAATCTCTCAAAGTATGTATACCTTTTTAGCACCCTCAAATAAAATCGGCAATCTCCAAAATAATCAATTATCAGTTATCATTTTAAAAAGGGCTTATACCGAATCATTTGGTATAAGCCCCGTATTGACCTAAATTTGCTATATCAACCACACCCCCATATCTTGCTTCGCAAGAAGCAATGGGGGCCATTTACGTCTTCTATGGTGCTTCCGGTTCTGGTTCCGGCTCCGGTTCTGAAAGTGGCCGATACAGGCGAATATCGTCAAAGTACATTAAACCAGAACCACCAGGTTGCGAATTGTTCCTGTCACCAAAGCCAATAGACAGATTGCTGACATGGGTCAGAACAACACCGGCATCACCGAACTCTTTCAGGTCGATATTCCATTCCGTCCAGATGGCAATCCGTGCTGCATCGGGATTATCATGAGAGACCACCGCGCTGTCATTGAGAGCAACATACATCGGTTCAGCAGCGTTAGCTGAATTGCCCCTGAGCCAAATCGTTAATGTGCTAACACTTTTCTCGGTCCAGTCACGTGGATAACTCAGCGTCATCTCCGCCTTTGAATACTTGAAGTAGCTCTGCTAATTATTGTCGTAGAATAACGGCATCGCTTGCCTGCCACCGTGAACGATAGTATCCTCGGTGTAAGAACCAGTGGTTTCATCGCCTACAGCCGAGCCGGTCCCAAGCCAAGCCCGTCCTTCCACGCGAACCATATCTAGTTCTCGCCAGCTTCGTAGTCCTCAAAATTGTCCACGATAAAATGGTCGATTACCGTAAAGCTCCACATATTGTTTTTCCATGGACTATCCGGCTCCAGATCATTGAACTCATCGACCTGCCAATAGTAAGTTGTACCGGGAACAAGACCATCCGGATAAGCGAATCCTGGAAAGCCAACAATAAAAGAAGTCCCATTGTTGATTTCCCTGGAAGGCGCCGTCAGCGGGTGTGGGATGGTAGGCCTTCACCTACTTGAGGTCGCCGAGCATGTAGCGGACTGCGTTGAGGAACAGTTTCTCGCCCTCAGCGGTGAGATTGTACTCGCCGGCAAAGTCACCCGGATGACGACCACAGCAGAGATGCATGCGCGGACTACCGGCCGCCTGGCCCGATCCCGGGTAGAACTCCTGTCCCTATTCCCATTCCACAATCCAGGCGGTTACTCCTGGGCATATAGCCGTTTCTCTGTATCAGCGGCGTTGTGATTGCGTTCCATTGTGCTGCTGCTCCAGCGTAGTCGCCGCTCATCAAGTCGCGACTGACGATGAGATGATCAGATCAGCAGCATTCAGGGCCGCTATCTCTGCCGCTCGAGGGTACGCCCTTCCTGGTTGCGGAAACTCAGGTCAACGATGTACCCATTCGCCTCGAGCAGGCCTACCCAGCCTTGTTCCATGGGGACACCAGCCCCAGAAGAATATCGGTTATCCGACACCCAGACGATCGTAGTGGCTTATAGCCATGAGCTGAGGCCCAACACTACCATAAGTATCGTAGGTTTAATACACTTGTTACACATTGTCGTTCCTCCTTCAGAACACAGCTAAAAAAACTCTACACCGATCACATATCAGAATGTCCTCCTCTTTGACACGACTCTGGCAGATGCTCCAGAGCGACGATTCTCACCAACCACTCACAACCCGGCCTCGAGTTCAACTCCCACTGTTTTGCTATAATCTATAATCACGACGTTGGTGCGGGCCGTGGACTGATTGTTGTCAGTCCCATGCCAACCTTTGATTCGATAGCCGGGGCTTGGCGTCGATGTTAGAGTTAGCACCGTTCCTTGCTGATATAGCCCACCAGCAGGTGAAATAATCCCTTCGCCGCCCACCGTCAGGGTGGTCAACGTACAGGGGGTGGGGCTCTGCAGCCAGTTGTCCATGAGTACCTTGAAATCACCAAGGTCAACATTGCGATCCTCCGTTAGATCCGCGCCACCACACGCGCCGTGCCCGGGTTGGCGCCAGCACGCGGCGAAAACGGCAAAGTCCACCATGTCAACACGACCGTCACCGTCCATGTCTCCGGTCAGTGGGATCATGGGTACGTCCACGACTTGACCCAAACCGGAGACCACCTCTATCATGCAGTACTGCAGGAAGTAGCCCTTGGCAGCGAACTTGAGCGTGTACATTCCGGCGGGCATGAAGGCATGGTATCGTCCCCAGCGTTTGTCACTGCCGTTGGTCTCGCCGTTTTCGAAGGTGACATCGAGGTAGGTGATCGTCGCGGCGACTGCGTCTCCGGTAAGGGCGTCCGTAACATGACCGCTCAGGCAAACAGGACGCTGCAGTAGCGCCATCACACTGGGAAACACCCGGGCCGCCTCGAACCGAGCACTGGTAAAGTCGGGCTGGAAGGTGCCGTGTATTTCCCACAGAAAGGCGTGGCTACCATGGTTGGCCATGTGGAAATGGATGTCTCCTCCGGTGCAGCACGAGCGTCTTGTCCGGTAACTTGCGATGGCGGCCAAGTCGCCAGCTTCAGAGGCCAGGAAGGACATGAATGGGTGGGGTAAGCACCCATTCCCGTAGCGCACCTCCCGGGCGTAAGAATGAAGATCGGCGACCTTAGCAAAGTGGCGGTCATACCCAAATGCGATCATGGTTTGCGTCTCAGGCTCAGACGCCGCTGCAGGACCACGGTATGTCTGCGACGTGACGGTCGTACTACCACCGCATGCCGCGTCCCAACCGAAAGGATAGTTCCGGTTCAGGTCGACACCAACGCCGCTGTGAAAAACCCGGCGGTTCTTGCGCCAGTAATTGTCCGTGGTGAACACATACTCGTAACCGTCGGGATTCCAAACCGGCGCAATCCATATCTCGTATTCATCGACCAGGGCCGTAATCGTGGGGTCAAGGCCGTATTGCTGCGTGAATTGCTCGAGGGCGTACAGCGCAACTACCGGTGTCACGACCTCACGGGCATGGTGCGTGCTGACCAGCAGAAACGCTGGCTCGTCTTCGTCCTCAGTCACATGGTCGGAGATCTTGACAGCAAAGATGTGGCGCCCTTCGAAAGTAGCTGGTGCCCCATAGGTCTCTGTGAGGTCTACGACCCTGCAAATCGAGTCGCCGGTTCTCTGTTGCTCTGCACCCCTCGGGAGATCTCAAAAAGGCTACAGATATTTCAATCCATCGGAAAAGCAGAAGCGTACAGAAACCAGCCCGTTCGTCTTCGCTCAGACCCCTCTGTGCGAGCGCCGACATCATCTTACTTTGATTTATACTAAATCAGTTGCCCTCTTGTCAAGGGAAAATGTCTGGATCATGCACGGGGAAGTGCCCCTCGCACGGCCCTTGTGGCACACCGTATATTTGTTATGAAGGCCCATATCTATCAGCACTTTCCGGACCAGTCCCATCAACCTAAACAAGGCCAGTGTGCGCGCACGAAACTTGCTCCTGGACTAAACCGCTTCGCGGTAGGGTTTTTGTGGGGGTTGTTTCAATTCAATAGTGTCAGAATTCTTTGATAAATTCGTGACTCCATTTTGTCTCCACAGATGTCAAATTTGATGATTGATGAAAGCACCAAACCTCAAGTTTTGGCCGAAAAAAATATTTTCAAGAATTTTAAAAGATAAAATCGGATTAAGTATCCAGTACGCCGTAGAACATATCGCTGAATCAACCTGCAAGGCATATTAGATGATAACGATACCGTGATTGAGCTTATATGGAATGAAATCAGTCACGGAGTCATGAGGATGTTCGCCAAATGTGCGAAAGATTCTTGACATTACTTATATTGATAGATAATCTAAGCAAACGTGAGTGGTTAGCTCTGTGTAGTGGAGGCGTTGATGACTTATATGCTTCTTTCTTATGTTTAAAGAGGTAAAACAATGACACACAAAGTAACAATTCTGGTTATGTCTGCTGTCATAGACACTTGGTGCAGTTGTTCGCAAGTAGGGTGACGTATTGAAGACGTAGGCTTCTATACGGGATAGTAGGATGGATGAGATGGCTTGTATAGGAGCAGCAACGTATCGCGTAAATCATGAAGGTAATATTCGGTAAATCACAACTTGAAAGAGGTATCGACCGGGGAATTTGCCGCGGATGTTGTGGTTCATGAAGATTAATCTGGCGCCGGAAGTTCGCCTGTATACCTCGACTAGTGGATTGCGCGTATTGGACTGTTTAATTTGAGAGGAGATAAGGAGATGAGACGAATGCGTTGTATTTTGTGTTTCATGGCAATTCTGGTGTTGGTAGTTCCTGCCACAAACGTGGAGGCAGACGAAAGAGTCATCACTCATGAGGAACTGCTGGATAAGCTGTCAGGATTCTGGATTGGGCAAATCCTTGGAAACTACATGGGTTTTCCATTTGAGAATAACTACGTAGAGGAGCCGGTTCCCGTCTTTGTGGATCGTATATACACCTACGCAGACGATCCGAATCTTGACATTGACCGCCACAACCGAAAGGACTTCGTGCCCATCATGTGCGATTCCGTGCATGGTGCTTTCGGCGACGATGATACGGATATCGAATTCGTTACGTTGCACGCTGTGGAGAAATATGGGCTGGATATCACTTATCTCGAGATTACCGAGATGTGGAAAAGGCACATCAACGATCATATCTGGGTGGCGAACGCGACCGCCAGAAAATTGATGCGCAAGGGACTCATAGCCCCCGACACGGGGCGAAAAGAGAACAATAAAAACTGGTTCCAAATTGATCCCCAACTCGTCAACGAAATCTGGAGTGCTTTTTATCCTGGTATGACGAAGCGGGCCGCCGAACGGGCGGAGTGGGGCGCTCGGATTACCAACGACGATTGGGGGACCCACCCGACCATCGCCTACGGCGTGATGATCAGTGCCGCTTTCTTCGAAAAAGACGTCGAGAAACTCGTCCAGATGGCCATCAAGGCCGTTCCCAACGAAGGCCCCTTCGCCGAAGGCATGCGGGACGTTGTGAAGTGGCATAAGCAGTATGACAATTGGCGTGACACGCGGCAGAAGATCCACGAGAAATACTACAGATATAAAAAGGGGTCGTATGTAGCTCCCGTGAGCAAAGTGTCTTCCCTGCAGAATGGGTTATGCAGGATTATGGCGATTCTTTATGGCGAAGGAGATTACATAAAGACGGTGGGCATCGCGTCATCCGCCGGGTATGACTGCGACAACCAGGCGGCTACCTGCGGCGGCCTGATAGGCGTCCGCAACGGCCTGAGCGGCATGGGGGAGAAGGCCATTGATATCACCAAGAATATTGCTTCGCAGGAAAAATGGGACGAACCGTTCAACAACCTATACTGCAACTATACCCGTGATGGCCTGCCCGTGCGTACCCCCATCAGTGATATTGTCGAGCTGATTGATGCCATTGCGAAGATCGCCATTCTCGAAAATGGCGGTCGAATGGAAATGCGTGACGGCGAGCCGACCTACATCATCAAATGTGATTTCTGAGCCAACAGGAAGGCGTTTCGCTTGGCTTCGATCTGAAATTGTAGTCTGAGATCAATGCATAGGATCGAGAAGACAAAAGATGAGCAAAGATGAACGTAATCACGTGAGACTCGGGCATGCCGAATTGCTCGAGTTGAAGCGATGGAATACGCCCACGATCTACAATGGATGGGAGCAGATAACCACGCGTGACAGCGCTAGAGAGAGTTTTAATTTGGAAGTGTGTCATGATTTCATGCCGCAGATGGGCCCCATGGTGGGCCATGCCGTTACGGTAGTTATCGAGCCGAGCAATCCGGAGCACGTCCAAACGAATCGGGAAGCATGGAGCGAATACCGACGCTATGTTGTGGAGGAGCAGGGCCCGAAGATTGTGGTGGTTCAGGACCTGGATAAGCCGGTTGCTTTCGGCTCGTTCTGGGGTGAAGTCAACAGCAATGTTCATCGCGTCCTGGGTTGTGTAGGTGCGATCACGGATGGGGCGATTCGGGATGTGGATGAAATGCGCAATGCCGGTTTCAAAGCAATTGCTCGTCAGCTTTGTGTTGCTCACGCTCATGTTATTCCGGTACGCTGGGATTGCGACGTGACGGTCTTTGGATGCCGGATTCAACCGGGTCAGCTGATTCATGCTGACAAGCACGGTTTTCTGGCGATCCCCGAGTGCGATGAAGGCCGTTTACTGGAAGCCGCCCGGTTCATGGATTCGAACGAATGTCAAACCTTGATCGCCGCGGCTCTGAATTCGCAAGGTAAAACGACGGAAGAGATTCTTCAAGCGATTGATCAGGCTGCAAGGGGGTTTAATCAAAACGCCAAGGAGAAATATGGTGGAAAAGGTGAATGGTAGCGAGAGAATAATGGCTGTCGATGACCACACTGAGCAGGAGATGCCGTTGATGGCGCAGCATAGCAGATGTGCAAGTAGGAACATACTAACAGTGATAACGGTAGCGTTCGCAGTGGCCCTATGGAATTCACAGGCGATCGGGGCTTCCCCCGCTGGCGCTGGCGCACCAGGGCGTGACAGATACCTTGTGCTCGACTCCAGGATTATCGACACTACCGAAAACGCTGAGTTGACGCTCGGCACCGTAAAAAAGGACCCACGCAATCCGTTGCTCATGGAAGACAAATCATGGGAGCCCCGCTATGACAATGTTTACGCAAATGTCATCTATGACAAACAGGACAGACTTTACAAGTGCTGGTACAGCCCGTTCATCATCGATGAACGGACAACCTCCACACCTGAAGATGAGCGGAATCCCTATGATAGTCCTAACTATATGAAAATCAAGCCAAGGCACCGGGAGATGGGAGTCTGCTATGCCGTGTCAAAGGACGGTATTCATTGGGAAAAGCCGGAATTGGGCCTGATTGAGTTCGAAGGCAGCAAGAAGAACAACATCGTAATGCGTGGCAAAGAAATGGAAGGTGTTTTCTTTGGCCCCCATGGTGCAGGCGTCTTCAAAGACTCTCATGAAGCGGATCCCGCGAAGCGCTATAAGATGATCCTCCGCGCAGAACGAATGGCCGTGTCGTATTCGGCGGACGGCGTGCGTTGGTGTGATCCGATACCATGTCCCGAGATCAGGGCGGCGGGCGATACGCACAATAACGCCTTCTGGGATCCGTATAACAAACGATATATGGGCTATGTGCGGACTTGGCGGGATAGAGGTGACGGCGGCGATGGGGAGAGGGTGGTTGGATTCACACAATCCGCTGACTTCGAGAACTGGACACGTGCGCGAAATGTTCTGAGAGACTATGATCGCGACGCACAGAATCCCGACGGCGATGCACAAACCCATGACATGATTGTATTCCCGACCGGCGGCGTCTACATTGGGCTACTGGGCGCCATGTATTTTCCCGAGACTAATTCTGAACACCATGTCAGGCAGCACGTTGAGCTGGCGTGGAGTCCCGACGGCGAAAAATGGTTTCGCATCCAGGAAGGCACGCCGTTTATTGAAAATACGCCGGCGGCAAAGGAAGACTACGGAAAGATGCCCTACGACTGGGGAACCATCTTCGCTTCCGCCCCAATCTTCTTCGAGAATGAAACCCGCATCTACTATGGGGCCTGTGACTGGTACTTCTTTGACTGGCGTAAGGGCTATCTGGCGCTGGCCGCGATTCGGCCGGACGGCTGGGCAGGCTATGAGCCAGTCGATTCAGACCAACCAGCGGTTATTAAGACGACCCCAGTTGTTTGTACAGGCAAGGGTTTTCGGGTTTGTGCCGACGTCGAGAAAAATGGATACGTCAAGATAAAGCTTCTCGATAGCGACAATAAGCCACTGGCTAAAAGTCAGCCCATAGAACAAACTGTTCCATACGCCGCCATACAATGGCAAGCAGGTTTCTCGCTTGAAGGTCTCAGGAGTAAGAATGTCAGAATAGAATTCGAGTTGAAGAATGCCAAACTTTTTTCGTTTGGTTTCGGTCCGGAATCGTAGGCTGAGATCAATTGGGTCCAGGTGTTGGTGAATAGATGCCAAGAAGAAATATAGCCAGAAAGGTAAATGATAGCGTGGAGTTCTCGACGACCGCGCTGGACAGGAGATGTCGTGATGACTCAGCTCACTAGATGTGCAAAGAGGAACATATCGGCAGCGATAACGGTAGCGCTCGCAGTGGCCCTATGGAATTCCCAGGCGATCGGGGCTTCCCCCGATGGCGCTGGCACACCAGGGCGTGACAGATACCTTGTGCTCGACTCCCGGATTATCGACACTACCGAAAATGCCATACTCACTGTCGGCAAGGTACAGAAGTATCACGGAAACCCGCTCTTCGAAGAGGACAAGCCGTGGGAGAAGCGGTTCGACAATCTCTATGCCAACGTGATTTTTGACGAGGAGGAGGGAATCTACAAGTGCTGGTATAGCCCGTTCATCGTCGACAAATCTGCATTGGGTATGACGCTTGAAGAGCGGAAACAAGAGCGTTATCGCTCGCCCCGTAACAGGGAAATGGCCATCTGCTACGCCATCTCCAAAGACGGCATCGCGTGGGTCAAACCTGAATTGGGTATTGTGGAATATGAGGGAAGCACGGCTACTAACATCCTGTGGCGCGGAAGTGGGGACAGGAAAAGGCTCTGGGAAGGGCCCCATGGTTCGGGGATATTCAAAGACTTTCGCGATCCGGATCCCAAACGCCGCTACAAGGCATTCTTGAAAGCGGAGATCCTCTCTGTAGCATTTTCCGCTGACGGGATCCACTGGAACCCGGCCATCGCCTGTCCCGAGGCTGATAGTGCGGGAGACACCCACAACAATGCCTTCTGGGCGCCGACACTTGACAAGTACGTAGGCATAACTCGCGAATGGGGCGATGCGTTTGGCCGACAGGTTGCGCGAACCTCCAGCGCGGATTTTGTCAATTGGAGCAAGAGCGAAGTTGTGCTCGAGGGATTGGATAAGGGGCACCAGACGTATGCCATGCCCGTTTTCTATCATGGCGGAGTTTATTTGGGGCTGGTTGCCATACATGATCAGGAGGCTGACCGCGTATGGACAGAATTGACATGGAGCCCTGATACGGTAACGTGGTACCGTGTTTTGCCGGGAACACCGCTCATTCCGAACTCCGAGAAGGAAGACGACTATGACTGGGGTTGTGTGTACGCGGCTGCCTGTCCTGTATTTATGGAAGACGAGATTCGCCTGTACTACGGCGGTAGCGATGGTAAGCACACCAGCTGGCGGAACGGCTTTTTCTGCTTGGCGACGCTGAGACCCGATGGCTGGTCAGGCTATGAGCCGGTCGCCGCAAACCAACCAGCGCGTATTAAGACGACCCCAGTGGTTTGTACAGGCAAGGATCTTCGGATATGTGCCGACGTCAAGAAGAATGGATACGTCAAGATAAAGCTTCTCGATAGCGACAATAAGCCATTGGCTGAAGGCGAACTCATCGCGAAAACCGTGACGGATGGCCCGATACAGTGGAAAGATGGATTCTCTTTCAAGAAACTCAAGGGAAAAGAGATCAAGTTAAGATTCGAACTGAGAGAATCAAAGCTTTATTCGTTTAGTTTTGAGTCGTTAGAACGTGAGGAACAACCCAACAGCCACGGCTTCGTCTCCATTTTTGACGGTAAGACGATCGATGGCTGGCACGCAGCGCCGATAGAGAGTGCGTCTGACTGGACTGTTCGCGATGGAGCGATTGTTGGACACGGAAGCGCCGACAGACTGTCTTATCTCGTCTGGAAGGATGAGGACCTTACCGACTTCGAACTTGAGCTGCGTTACCGCTTGCCGAACAGCGGCAACACTGGCGTTGAAATCCGCAGTCAACCCGACCCGACCGGCAAGCGGCCTTTCGTAGGCTATCACGCCGACCTCGGTCATGCCGGTATTGGCTCTGATATTCTCGGTGCGTGGGATTTCCACTTCGCCGAGCGAAAGGAACCGCCCTGCCCACGCGGGACACAGCTAGTCATCGATGCGGCTGGCACACCACATTCCAACACCATCCGTAGGCCGCTCACAGTGGCGGATATCCGCCCACACCAGTGGAACGAGGTCCGCATCATTGCCCGGGGGAATCACTTCCAGTTCTTTATCAACGGCAAACTCTCTTCGGAGTTTACTGACAACGCGAAACACGGACGACTGGAACAAGGGGCCATCGGCTTGCAGATCCACGACAAGGGTATGCAGGTCGAATTCAAAGACATTCGACTGAAACGACTGGCTTCCGAGCCAGAACCCGAAGAGCACGTGTCCGTAGACGTCAAGTCGGACTACAGGGTATTCGCCGTATTTTCCGAGGACACCAGTATCCAGACGTCGGACAGAAGGGATATGTCAAAGTCAGATTGTTTGATGAGCGCAATAAGCTACTGGCCGAAAGCGAGCCGCTGAACGGGAGCGTGTCGGACAAGAAGCTAACATGGCAAGACGGGTTTTCGTTCGATCGGCTCGGGAAGAAGCCGGCTCAGCTCCAGTTTGAGTTCCAAGATGCAACAATCTATTCCTTCTGTTTTATCGAGTAGCGTGGCATAATACTGGCCGGCGAAACGCACGGGGCAGTGTCCTGGGTTGATCATACGGGCCTTGCAGTCCTCAAAAATCGAGAGGATCAGATCGTAGCGATCAAGAAGGGCGTTCTTTGGTCCTATACCAAGGATTTAGAATTGTATCGTTGTCGGATAAAGGTTATCCTAAGATAGAAGGAGACACAAAGTGAACAGGCAAAGGGGATTTACTTTGATAGAACTTCTGGTGGTGATTTCCATTACCGCATTGCTGATGGCGATATTGATGCCTGTTTTACGTAGTGCTAGAGAACAGGCAAGGAAAGCAGTCTGTTTAGCACATGTAAAAAGTTTGATAACTGGGGTTCATGTGTATGCCGCGGATTACGGTGGTAATATACCCGCCAGCATCGATGGTATGAACGCATCCTGGAACTTTGTCTGCTGGCAAACTTATGACCCGCCCCCCAGGTGGATCAATCTGGGTCGTTTGTACGGAACAAAGATTATAACGAATCCTGAGATTTTCTATTGTCCCTCCCAAAAAAACAAGATATTGCAGAATATCCATTCAGATGAAGATGGCGTTGGGTGGAATTGGAAATCCCCAACCGGGAATGAGGAACGGGCGATCAGTTACATGTATGGCGTAGGGTACATTTATTCATACACGGATCGGGAAAGTAGAGGCCAAGTTCAATTCGAGATCAACTTAAGATAGACAACAGCATCACCTTCAAATGGAGCGTTGAAGATTTGGTCATATCCCTTTGCCGTGATTGTGCCTGTAGCCGCGATTTTTCCTGATCGTGGATCGAACCATTCAAACCTGTAGGTTCCTGCTTTGAGACTTACGCGGAATGCCTTCTTGGATGTGGGTTGGTAGACCAGATACTCGTGTCCCGGATTCGCCAGGCAGTAAGCTCGTCCCGATACGATCAGCTTGTTTAGTGGACTCATTGCATCGAGGTTCTCCACGCGTTCATTGAAGAAACGGCTCAGATGCCCCAGCCAGTCATAGGTAGTCAGAGGCTTAACCCCTCCTGTAACTTGCGGATCGTAGCCCATAATCCCCGTGATCCGGGTACCCTGTTTCTCATCATCATGGAAGAAGAAGTGCCCACCTCCAATGGAGTATGTCCACATTGAGATACGGACGTCGCGGTGCCCGAGAGTGTAGGGGTGCCCCTCAAACAGCACAACGGGTCGAGCCGGCCTATCGTTGAACCCTTTGACCGAAAGACTATTCTTGTCCGTACGGTGGGATGCCTGCACAATCACATCGACAACATCCCGCTGTGATTTCCAGTCAACGAGCACGAGACTTCCACGCCGACGGAAGAAATCCACAATATGGTCATCCATGTTGTCCTGCCAACCGTCACGTTCATATGAGCGTTCGTCCTTGTAGACAAAGAACACATTTCTATACGGAGACAGTTCGTTGATCATCTTCTGACAGTATCTTTCCCATATCCATTGAGTTTTCTTGGCCTTCGGCCACGAGTCTGACCACGACTTTCCAAAAACCTCTGTCCCTGGACTATGGATATGCACAGTGTCAGTCTTGTCAGTCAGGTGGCCTCCGTTAGCCTTGTGAAAAGGATGAAAAATCCAATCATTCCGGTTCGATTCATCATGCTTGGGCCAGCCGAAAAAGAGGGTGATACCCAGACACATGCCCTTGTGCTTAGTGTAACTGGCAATATCCCGTATTCGCGGCCAGTAGTGCTTGTTACGGTCACTTCCTTCATCAAATTGAGTCAGGTCCCACTGATAGAGCTGGTCGGTGGCTTTAGGTCCGGAGGTTTTTCGCTTCCACGGTGTTGCCCCAGGATAGACGTACCCATAACGTTGCTCGACCTTGCTGCCATCCTGCTTCTGGCGAGGAGCTACAAACGCCCATACATGAGCAGCTTTGATCCCCCGTTTGTTCAAGTCGTCGATCCACGCCTGATAATTGGTATTTAGGTTCTGCAGCACGCATTGGGTTCCGCTATCGCCAACCAGCATTACTGTCTTCCCCCTGTAGGTAAAATAATGGCCGGAAGGGCTTATTTTTAGTTCACTTGGACGGGGCGAATCCGCGAGCATGGGCTCTTTAGCTAAACTGCAGTTCGATAGAAAGAGAGGGCCTGCGATGGTTAACACCACCTTGAGGAGCAAGCGAAACAACATTCTTTTTAGCTCAATCATTTCAAACTCCCGATAATTCTATATGTGCCAATTTCGAAGTCCAGCCTCAGTGAGTGCTACAGACTATTTCGTTTGACCACCGTTCTACTCTTTCTTACGCGGCTTTGGGCTTACTGCTTCAATGTGAAGCCTCACATCTATAAAATTCTGCCACGCTTCCCTGTCTCCGGACCCCATAAGAATACTGACTCTGTTTCGTAAATGCAATCAGCGTTTCTTCTGAATCATCCCCGGTTTTGTTTTCCGGATAAAAGAGATGGTTGACGCTTTGACGATAAGAATTGTGTGTAAAGGCAACCCTCTCGAGTTCCGCGACTTTGGATTTTTTGAACCTCGTGACTGTGCACCTCGAACAGCACAGAATCCAAAACCTCTGGAACGTATCGACGTCCCAGCCAAGCGCGTAGTAAAATTCAAAATGGGTCGGTTGATGCGTCAGAAGCTAAACAGCCAGAATGCATGAGCGTAGTAGTCACCTAAAATACCCCCTAAAATGGCCCCATTTTCGTGAGTTTGCGCCTACAACTCTACTACAACTCGAAAGCCCATTATCTGCCAATTCGCCAAAAATGTCCATTCCGTAAGTACCCTATTAACAGCACCTTACAAAAAAGTCAAAATTTAGCGCCGGATTCAATGACCGTTGCGATTTCCTGCGCAATATTGGCAAACTGGGAAACTAAAAAGAAGCTGCCAAATACTCGTAAACAAAATTGTCAAAAGTGTAAATGAAAAATATAGATCTGCTACAGTTGCCATAATGATATTCTGTCGTTAAAATTATTCAGAACAAGAACTTTTTATGTGGCTATTTGATCTAAAGGAGACCAACCCATGAAGTGGCGAACACAATTCATCGCTATCACTATTTTTCTTCTGCTGGTATCAATAGCAATATCTATTGCAGGTACTGAGCCAAGAGATCACAGACGAGAAGCTATACAAATCCTGGATTCAACTGATTTGAAAGGTGGTCTTATTGTAAACATAGGGTGTGGTGATGGCAAACTGACGGCGGCGCTCCGAGCCAACAGCAGCTACGTCGTCCACGGTCTTGACAGTGACCCAAGGAACATCGCCGCGGCCCGCAAGCACATCCAGGCTCTCGGCCAATACGGCAATGTTTTCGTCGAGCTATGGTCCGGCGACCGATTACCCTACATCGACAACTTGGTCAATCTTGTCGTCTCCGAGGACCTCGGTGGAGTATCGGACGCCGAAGTTATGCGCGTGCTGTGTCCTAATGGTGTGGCATATATTAGAGAAGATGGCAAATGGACAAAGACGGTGAAGCCTTGGCCACAGGAGATTGACGAGTGGACGCACTACCTGCACGATCCAAGTAACAACGCCGTTGCCCACGATAGCGTCATTGAACCGCCGAGCCGTTACCAATGGGTGGCCGGGCCGCGTTACTCGCGGCAGCACGACCACATGTCAAGTGTTAGCGCTGTTGTGTCAGCGAAAGGGCGCCTCTTCTATATCTTCGACGAAGCCCCCCGGGCATCTATTCTCATTCCGCCGAAGTGGCGGCTGATCGCACGCGACGCATTCAATGGTAAGCTGCTCTGGAAGCGTACGATCGAGGTTTGGCATCCGCACCTATGGCGGCTCAAGAGTGGTCCGCAGCTACTGGCTCGCCGGTTGGTGGCTTTTGGTGACCGGCTGTACGTTACCCTGGGTATCGATGCGCCGGTGTCGGTGCTGGACGCGGCCACGGGCAAGACAATCCACACCTACGACAACACGAAGGCGACCGAGGAAATTCTCTGCTCTGATGGAGTACTGATCCTGTCGGCCGCTGCGGAGGATCAGCCTCTGCGGAGTGACCCGAAAAAGCGCTACGCGACGCTGACCGAGATGAACAAGCACGTCACGGACCCGCTGTGGACGCAGGCACCACGAACGATCATGGCGGTTAACGAAAACTCGGGCCAAGTGCTTTGGAAGAAGGAGTCGGAGCTGGTCTCGCTCTCGTTAACGGCCGACGGCCAACGTGTCCTCTTCCATGATGGCGCGAGAATCCAGTGCCTCGACCGGCGCACCGGAAAACCGCTGTGGGCGTCGGAGCCACTGCCGAAGAAGAAAGGCATGCGAAGCTCCGGTGGCGCCACGTTGGTCCTATATGAGGATGTAGTTCTGTACAGCGGGCAAGTCGCCTCCGAGAAGTCCAAGCAACGTGGCACGACCATGTTAGCCCTGTCGGTTAGGGACGGGAAACCGCTGTGGCAGGCGCCGCACCATCCGTGTGGACACATGGGCACGCCCGACGATATCCTTGTTGCCGGCGGTCTGGTGTGGAATGGTGCCGTAGCTCAAGGTTCCGACTCGGGCATCATGACCGGCCGCGACCTGCACACTGGCGAAGTCAAGAGCGAGTTCACACCCGATGTGAAGACCCACTGGTTCCACCACCGCTGCTACCGAGCCAAAGCGACCGACAAGTACCTCCTTTTCTCGCGCACCGGAATCGAGTTCATCGACCATGCCGCAGAGCACTGGATTTGCCACCACTGGGTCCGCGGCGCCTGCCATTACGGGATCATGCCGTGCAACGGTCTCATCTACGCACCGCAGCACCCGTGCGCATGTTACATCGAGGCCAAGCTCTATGGCTTCACGGCGTTGGCGCCACCCTCACCGACAATGCGGGTCCGCCGCGATGTACCAGACGCCGAGCGCCTCATACGTGGTCCCGCGTACGATCTAAGTCTCGGATCTCTGGCCCCCAATCTGAAATCCGGTGAGTGGCCTACGTTCCGGCACGACCCCGGCCGCAGCGGGGCCGTGAAGACAATGGTCCGGCCGACCGGCCTCAAACGCACATGGCACACGAAGCTTGGCGGCGGGCTTACCGCACCGGTCGTCGCTGCCGGCAAGCTGTTCATCGCCTCGGTCGACACCCACGACGTCCACGCGCTCGATACCGCCACGGGCAAGCACCTCTGGAGTTTCACGACTGGCGGTCGCGTCGACTCGCCGCCGACGATCTGGCAGGGCCGTGCCCTGTTTGGGTCTGCCGATGGCCACGTCTACTGCCTGAACGCAAGCGACGGCAAGCTCCTTTGGCAGTATCGCGCCGCGCCGGAAGACCGGCGGATGATGGCCTTCGATCAAGTCGAATCGGTCTGGCCGGTGCACGGCAGCGTGCTGGTGCAAAACGATGTACTCTACTGCGTTGCCGGTCGCTCGATGTTCCTCGACGGCGGGCTGCGGTTGCTGCGGCTCGACCCGAAGACCGGACGCAAACTCTCCGAGACGATCCTCGACGACAAGGACCCTGATACCGGGCAGAACCTCCAGGTGCACATCCAGGGCCTCAACATGCCCGTGGCGCTGTCCGATATCTTGTCGAGCGATGGGAGATACGTCTACATGAGATCGCTGCCGTTCGACCTCGAAGGCAAACGCAAGTTCGTCACCTACGTACCGGTCAAGGAGCAGAAGGGTGATGACCTGCACCTCTTCTGCCCCACAGGTTTTCTCGACGATTCTCTATGGCACCGGACTTACTGGGGCTACGGCCGCGCCTGGGCGTCGGGCGCTGGCGGCTACCACCAGGCCGGGCGAGTGATTCCCGCGGGTCGGCCCCTCGTGTTTGACAACGATAGGGTGTACGGCTACGGTCGACTTTGGCAGTATTACCGCTGGACGACGCCGCTCGAGTTCCATCTGTTCGCTGCGAAGAAGCAGCCGGAGATTGTCAATGCCGGCAGCGAGCGAAAGGCGATCAGGAAGGGCGGCAAGCGAGTAGGTTCGCGGACACGGCCGTTCACGCGATTCGTCCCAGACTGGTCCGATGACATTTCGGTACAGGTCAACTCCATGGTGCTGACCGACAACGCTGTCTTCGCCGCTGGTCCGCCCGATGTGGAAGACGAAGAGGAATCCGTCAAGACACTACTCGAGGCCGAGACACAGAAGAAGCTTTCCGAGCAATCGGCCGCCTTCGAAGGCAAGCGCGGCGCGTTGCTGGTGGCCGTGTCTCGAGACGGTGGAGAGAAGCTGGCGGCATACCGTCTTGACTTTGTCCCGCGGTTTGATGGTCTCATCGCAGCCAACGGACGGCTCTACGTTTCGACGCTTGGTGGGGAGGTGCTCTGCCTGAGTGGTGCCCAAGGTCAGCCACTCCCACCAGCCGAAGATGTCGTCGTGGCCGCGCGCGATTAGCAGCCGCAGGGATCTTCTGGTGCCTCTTGAAGCCCTATTTGGTGGGTGTGTGATCAGGTTTGTCTTAGAGAGTCGCGGTATTACCTTTGTGTGCGCTGTAGATGTGTATCATGTTCTCGAGCATCTTTGGAAGGGTACTGCTGCTGTGCCAACGGCAGCGCTGAGGCCAAGTAGTTCGTGCCCCGGTAGCTGGATGACATTCTGAGTTTTTGATGTCTTTCGTTTCTTGATATCCGCTTTTCCCTTTTGCCTCCCCAGAGTCTTTTCTCGAACCGCTGTAGCCGATCTTGATGAGCAGGTCAATACCATATATCGCTGGAATACGGTAGCTTTTCATAGGCAGAGAAGTCCTTGACTGAATGCAAATGCTTTCATCTGAATATGGCATCTTCTGGCACAATTCTTTCTTGAAAATACAGCTTCTCCAGAGTAGATTTCCTGTAGATGAACTACCGGTGTCTTATATTGCAAGAACAGCGTCGTTTAGGTTATTATAGAGAACAACCTATACATAGTTGTGCACAGGGAAAGGAAGGTTATCGACGTGAGCGAACAAACAGAAAACGCAGGCAGTGCCGGCCGGGCTATCATCACCTTTTCGCGAGGTTGGCAGACACTGGTCGCCACCCGCAGCCTTGGGCGGCGTGGCGTGGAAGTCATCACCGGCGATGAATACGCCATGACGGCGGCCTCATTCTCGCGATATAGCATCGCCGAATTCCGCTACCCGAATCCAACGAAAGAACCAGAAGCCTTCCTTGATGTGCTGGAGAAAGCGGTCCTTGAACACAAACCTGAAGATGAGGCGACGCCGTACGTCCTGATGCCCATTCACAAGGAGACCTACCTTGTCGCCCGCCACCGAGAGCGTTTCGAGCCGCACATCCGTGTTCCCGTCCCAGAGGTCGAACATATCGAACAGGTAAACAACAAGGGGACCCTCGCTGCCTATGCCATGAAACGTGGACTGCCCATTCCCAAGACGTGGATTCCAGAGGATCTGGCGCACTTCAAGTCAATTGCTTCCCAGGTGGAGCTGCCGGCCTTCGTGAAATTGCGAGAGGCAGCCTCGGGTGTCGGCATCCGAAAAGTCAACACGCTCTATGAGTTGAAATCCACCTTTGAAGAATTCATAGAGCATTTCAGACTTAAAGAAAGGGATTATCC
>Ga0209979_1000968_pt1 | contig 34174 bp, 30 predicted proteins | sample AnhtaG_FD_183114 | JGI IMG/M metagenome (GOLD analysis project Ga0209979, IMG submission 183114) | Deep subsurface microbial communities from Anholt, Denmark to uncover new lineages of life (NeLLi) - Anholt_01485 metaG (SPAdes) (version 2) | ecosystem: Environmental > Aquatic > Marine > Oceanic... | reverse complement strand
CAACAGCTCGCTCGGCAAAGAGCTTCGACGTGCCGTACGGACTCTCTGGCTCTGTACGGGCGCTTTCGGGCACCGGCACGATGTCGGGGTTGCCGTACACCGCCGCCGTCGACGAGAAGATGAACCGCTCGACCCCCGCAGCCTTGGCAGCAGCGAGGAGCGCACGCGTCTTCTCGTAGTTGTTGTGGTGGTAGAGCTCCGGCTCGCGCACCGACTCTGCGACATCGACAAACGCCGCAAAGTGCAACACGTCCCTGATGCCGTAGATGCGCACCAGCGAGGCGACAAGCGCCTCGTCGGCGACATCGCCCTCCACAAAGGTGGCGCCGTCCGGCACCGCCTCGCGCGCACCGGTCGACAAGTTGTCGAGCACGACCACATCGTAGCCATGCTCAACGAGCGTCAGTGCCGCATGCGAGCCGATATAGCCCGCACCGCCAGTGACAAGCACCGTTTTCCTCTTGGTCATGAATAAGTCCTCCGGCCAATAAACTAACACAAACTTGCAAAAAAGCAAGTATGTAAGTCCCTCTTCTTATTTAAATCCCGCTGCGAGTTAAAAGTTTCTTAATAGTCTTTAGCATGACCACCACGTCGAGCACGAGCGAGCGGTGTTTGAGGTAGTACAGGTCATAGGAGAGCTTTTCGCGCGTAGCCTCGACATCGGTGCCGTGGTGCGGATGGTTGTCATGATACAGCTGCGCCCAGCCCGAAAGCCCGGGTTTAATCAGGTGGCGCATATTGTAGTACGGGATGTGTTTGCCGTACTCTGACACAAGCTCTGGGAACTCGGGTCGCGGGCCGATAAGCGACATCTCGCCACGAACGACACTCCACAGCTGTGGCAACTCGTCGATGCGCGTTCTGCGCATAATACTGCCAAATGGTGTCACGGTGTGGCGACTTTTAAGCACTTCGTCTCCTTGGTCAGTCCCGGTCATGCTGCGGAACTTGTACATCGGGAACGGCCGGTTACCCTCGCCCACGCGAAGCTGACTATAAAATATTGGCCCGCCGTCTTGCAGCTTAATGATCAAGATAATGATTGGGTAGAGTGCAAGCGAGATAATAGCCGCAGGCAGCGCTACAAAAATATCGATAGCTCGCTTGAGACTGTCGTACCACAAGTGTGCCGAACGGCTCACGTTGCGCGCTATCCACGAGTCATCAACTATATCGAGTGCAATCCGGCCAAACAGCTCCTCATGCAGTGCAGTTGCATCATAGAAACGTACCCCTTGGGCTAGCAAGTTATATAGCTCGGGGAAGGAGCCTGCGACCACACGGTTGTTAAAGTCTGCAATGATTATCCGCGCATGCGACTCTTCAAGCGCGTGGCGCACTCGTACAGACATGTTCATGCCTGGCTCGACTATAGACACGACTGTGGTTGGTGCTTGGTGGGCGTTGCGCAGCGCATGTGCCACAGCCAGGGCCTCTGCCGAGTCCCCAACAACTATTGCGCGCTCACGAGACTGCAACCCAAGTAGCGGGAAGAGGAACACCCGCCACAACAGCACCAGCGCAAACGAAACCGGCATATATATAAAGAGGAGTGTTTTAGGTGCGATGCCAAACAGTGGCACAAAGAAAAAGAATAGCGCCGCGAGCACCATGTTGAACACTTGCGCCACCAACAAGGTAGATGAAAACGCGCGGCGCGCCAACAGTACCGAGCGGCTCTCGTATAACCCTGCAATGAGGTACACCAACACCCACGCCACGAACAGGAGCGAGAACGGCACCAAGTGTTGTATAAGGAGTAACTGGCTAGGTACCTCAAACGTACGCAACCAGAGCGAAAGCCATAGTGATAGCGTAAAAAACGCGATATCCCCCACAAAAAGGACCAGGGTCCGGGGACGGAAAATAGGGCTCATATATCGATGTTATAGTACAACAAATTAGCAGAAAGGAAAGTAACATGCCGAAAGTCCTCTACGTAATAACAAAGTCAAATTGGGGTGGTGCACAGCGCTATGTATTTGACTTGGCAACTGCCGCCAAGGCACAAGGTTTCGACGCGGTAGTAGCATTTGGCGGCAATGGCGAACTGGCGGCACGCTTGCGTGCCGCCAACGTGCGCACACTGTCAGTGCCAGCGCTTGGTCGTGATATAGGTGTGGCAGATTTTAGCGCGTACCACGCTCTGTCGCGCACCATTCGTGATGAACGCCCCGACGTGCTCCATCTAAACTCTTCGAAAGTCGGCGTACTTGGTGGGCTCGCCGGGCGCCTGCGCGGGGTACGCAAAATCATATTTACCGCGCATGGGTGGCCGTTTAAAGAGGCCCGCAGCGCGCCAAGCCGCTTGGTGATTTGGCTCGGTTCGTGGCTCACCGCGCTGTGCGCGCATATCGTCATCGCAGTGTCCGACAGCGAACTGGCACTCGCCAAATCTATGCCTGGCGCCGCAAACAAGACAGTGCGTATATACAACGGCATCGACATTAATATGCCGTTTGTCGATGGGAGCATCATCCGCAACGCCTTCCCCGCTGGGGTAAAAATAACCGGCACCGTGGGCGAACTCACTCACAACAAAAATCACATTGCACTCATCGAAGAAGCAAAAAACAAACCCGATATGTACGTCGCCATAGTCGGCGAGGGTGAGCTGCGCGAATTTTTAGAGCAAAAGATACAGGAGTACAGCCTACAGAGTCGCGTAAAACTCTTTGGGTTTCTGCCTGCTGCACAGGTCATGAAAGGCTTTGACACCTTTGCGCTGCCATCCATTAAAGAGGGGTTGCCTTATGTACTACTCGAGGCGCGTGCGGCCGGGCTCCCGATAGCCGCAAACCCAGTCGGCGGGATTCCAGAGATTCTTGCCGCCAAAGACATCACACAATTTAGTACCGACCACATGGTCAAACAGACCTTCGACCTCTACCGCTAGCGGTCGTAGCCGCCCTCGAACTCCCTGTTCATCGCGTCGGGGTGGAGTGCGCGGCTATAGCGGTTCATCCCGCACAACATACCGAGCGCCAAGAACTCGCCCAACAAGTGCGACCCGCCGTAGCTCATAAACGGCACGGTGGTACCCGTCACCGGCAACAGCCCCAAGTTGATACCAACATGAATAACAAAGTGCGCTAAGAAATAACAAAACACGCCCACGCCAAATAAAGTCTCGAAGTTGCTTGCCCCCTTGCCCGCTATCCGCAACACCCGCCAAAAGAGCGCGCCATACAAGGCAAAGACAATGATGATGCCGATAAAGCCCCACTCCTCGGCATACGCGGCAAATATAAAGTCGGTCTGATACTCGGGCAAAAAGCGCAATTTGCTCTGCGTACCATAGCCTATCCCTTTGCCCACCAACTGCCCCGAACCAACAGCCACCGTCGACTGATACGCGTTGTACCCCGCACCCTGGATATCTGCAAGCGGATGGAGGAAGGTCAAAATGCGCTGCTTTTGATAGTCATGAAAGCCAAACGTCCATAGCCCGACAAACGTAACAGTGCCAAGCGCTATGGTGGCAAACAGGTGCTTGCGCGACAGCCCGCTCACCATCACCATGCCAAACCATATCGCACCAATGATAATCGCCGAGCCAAAGTCTGGCTGCGCCGCAACCAGCAAAAATACGACCGCCATATACGCCCCCGACACGAGTATGTGTCTGATGTTGGCTATCTCGATATGGCGACGCGAGAAGTACTTGGCGAGCAAAATAATAAGCGCGAGCTTGGCCAGGTCGGTTGGTTGAAAGGCAAATGCACCAAAATCAAACCATGACTTTGCGCCCAAAATAGCTTGGCCCACCACCGCCAAAAGCAAGAGCGGTACAAGCGACAGCGCGTATATAGCCGCAGCAACGCCCGAGCGCCGTAGGAACCGCCAGTCTATCTGCGCCGCCCCAAAAAAGACTAATACCCCAAGACCTATCCAGATACTCTGGCGGATAAAAAATGGGTCGCTTGCGGTAAACGAGCTCATGGTGACAAGCCCCAAAAATGCGAGCGCCATTGCCGCGCCAAATAAAAGCCAATCTATCGAACCGGCTGCGCGTTTAGCTAGTTTACGTGGCGACATATCAGAGTGACGGATAAGCAGAACGACTAAAGCGGTGGCAACAAGGTTAGCTCTGCTCGCACGACACCCGACACGCCCTGTGGCCACGTAAACGTGACGAGCTGCGAGCCTTTTTTAGGCACCGTTATCGTGCTCTTGCTGGCACCGCGTGCGATACCCTGCGCGTCAAACAACACCGCAGTGACCGTGACCTTTTTAATATCATTGAGCGTGTCATTAACAACAGACGCCGTGAGCGACGAGCCGTCTTGTGCCAACTCTTGGTTGGTAATGCGGAGCGCTGGTGCTTGAGCGCTGCGCCACACGGGTGTGTCGGCAAAGGCAAACAGTGCGCGACTAACGGTGCGGTTACCAACATAGATGCCGGTCTCGATAATAGGCACGACCTTAACGGGCGGTATGTTGATGACTCCTTCGCGCTCTATGACGAGCGAATTTTGGTCATCAAACAGCTGGAACGAGTACCGCACGTTCTGTGCACCCGCAGTGACATTGGTGTTGTTGACGTATGCTGCTGCGGTGTAAATAGAGGGCGCGGTCAAAAAGGCGCGCGACCACAGCACGGTGAGAGGTTTGGTGTCGGCTGCACACACGAGCGAGCATGCGCCCCCGCAATCTATACCTCGCTCGTCTTGGTTTTGCACGCCGTCGCTGCAGCTGGGCGCTTTAACTAAAAGCGCATTGTATCCCCACCACAGCGCAATGGCTGCAATGATAGACCCGACCCCATAGTAGAGTAGCTGCCGCCGTGCGCTCCAAGTCAGTCGCATGGGGCTATTGTAACGCAAAAAGCGCCCGAAGGCGCTTTGCTTTTGGACTCTCTACTCTGGCGGCTAGCTACTCTCGCCCGGTTGTACCCGGACTACCATCGCCGCTAGTGGGCTTAACTTCCGTGTTCGGAATGAGAACGGGTGTGACCCCACCGCCAAGCCACCAAAGTAGAACTTCCAAAAAAACAAAAACGGGTAACTGTAACTATTTATTTCCCCTTCGCAAGCGTCAGGAATACAACAACAAATTATTGCGATTCTCAAGCCTTACCCCACGTATACAGCGGGGCGGTTTGAAACATGATCTATTAGTACGCCTCGGCTCAACATATTACTATGCTTACACCTAGCGCCTATCAACGTAATCATCTCTTACGGATCGTAATGATTCCTCATCTTTGAGTCGGCTTCGCGCTTAGATGCTTTCAGCGCTTATCCAATCCGAACATAGCTACACAGCGGTCCACCTGGCGGCAGAGCTGTCAGACCAGCGGTTCGTTCACTCCGGTCCTCTCGTACTAGGAGCAAATCTCATCAAGAATCGACGCCTGCAGTAGATAGGAGACCAACCTGTCTCACGCTTCTTTTCCATTATTACTAATGGGAACGGACTGTATCTTAATCCTTCGACATGCTCAGGATCGTTAACGTTCAGTCTCTACGGCCTCCTTCGATTTCTCTTAGGATTGCCTCGGTATTGCCCCGGTTGGGGTTTTACCGATATAAGTTAACTTCGTGCAGCTATATTTCTATAGCTGACCGCCGTGATTGGTTAGTTCTATCTTTTTTTATTTGTTTTAGACGAAAAATTTTATAACAGTATTTTGTATGTCTCGACGGTTCAGACTGCACTTCTGCCAATCTTTCGATTAGCCTCAGTACGGTCTGAACCCAGCTCGCGTATCTTTTTAAATGGCGAACAGCCATACCCTTGGGAGCTTCTTCACCCCCGGGATAAGATGAGCCGACATCGAGGTGCCGAACTCCGCCGTCGCTATGGACGCTTAGGCGGAACTAGCCTGTTATCCCCAGAGTAGCTTTTGTCAGATAATCTTCCACCGCATCTAACGCGGGTGGTCGGTTCACTTTGTCCTGCTTTCGCACCTGCTCGTCATTTACGACTTGCAGTCAAGCCGGCTTGTACCAATACGCTATCGGCACGGTTTCCATTCGCGCCTAGCCGACCTTAATGAACTCCTCCGTTACTTTTTAGGAGGATAGCGCCCCACTAAAACTGCCCACCAGATACTGTCTCGACGCCGTTTGACGACGCCGGTTAGCGCATACAAGAACAAAGAATGGTATTTCACTGACGAGTCCGCCACAGCCAAAACCATGACCTCAACCTCTCCCATCTATGCTACGCAGTGCACTCGTATACGCAATATCAAGCTACAGTAAAGCTTCTGGGGTCTTTTCGTCTATCTGCAGGTAACCGGCATCTTCACCGGTATTGTATTTTCACCGAGCAGTACTCCGAGACAGTTCCCCAGTCGTTACACTATTCGTGCGCGTCTGAACTTACCAGACAAGGAATTTCGCTACCTTAGGACGATTATAGTTATCGCCGACATTCACCAGGGCTTATACAGCGTCAGCACCAAAGATTGCTCTAAGGCACCGGCCGTAGTTGACCTTCTGGCATTGGTCAAGTGTCACCCCCTATACATCACCTTACGGCTTCGCAGGGAGCTGTGTTTTTGGTAAACAGTCGCCAGGGATACTTTCGCTGCGGCCCTCTTACGAGGGCAGGCCTTATTCCGAAGGTACGGCCGCTTTTTTGCCGAGTTCCTTGGAGTACTCTCACTCGTTCGCCTTGCTCTACTCGAGCTGCACACCTGTGTCGGTTTGCGGTACGGTCGTACGATTGGTTAAGCTTAGAAGTTTTTCTTGGAAGTCTCTTCACCGTGGTCCCTGCAAGCGAACTTGCAAGTGCCCTGCTGCGTTGCACGCGTCTGGCGGATTTACCTACCAAACAATGCTACGGCCACCGACGTCAATCCAATAAGACGCCACGATTTATATACTCCGTCCCTCCATCGCCCAATCGCCGGTGTAGGAATATTAACCTACTGTCCATCGCCTGCGACTTTCGTCATCGGCTTAGGCCCGACTAACCCTACTCTGATCACCGTTGAGTAGGAAACCTTGTGCTTTCGGCGTGCGGGGATCTCACCCGCATTGCGGTTACTTGTGCTTGCATTCTCACTTCGCAACGCTCCACCATGGGTCGCCCCTTTGGCTTCATCGCAGATGCGAACGCTCTCTTACCACGTGCATACTCCGAAGAATATGCACATCCTCAGTTTCGGTACTACGTTTTAGCCCCGATTATCTTTGGCGCGAAGTCTCTCGATGAGTGAGCTGTTACGCTTTCTTTCAATGATGGCTGCTTCTAAGCCAACATCCTCATTGTCTGGGAAACTTCACCTCCTTGTGATGCACTTAACGTAGATTTTGGGACCTTAACTTGAGATCAAGGACTCTTCTCCTTTTGTACGGTGGAGCTTAGCCCCCACGTACTAACTGCCGTATAACACTAATGGTATTCGGAGTTTGATAGGAACAGCGAGATTTCTCCCTGTCTGTTCCTTCCAGTGCTCTACCCCCACTAGTCAATACATACGACGCCAGCCCAAAAGCTGTTTCAGAGAGAACCAGCTATTACAAGGTTCGATTAGCTTTTCACTCCAACCCACAGGTCATCCGAGAGTTTTGAACGGCTCACCGGTTCGGGCCTCCATATGGATTTCTCCACACTTCACCCTGCCCATGGGTAGCTCACCTTGCTTCGGGTCTAATGCTGCCTCTTATTCGCCCTATTCAGACTCGCTTTCGCTGCGCCTCCGCGGGATCGCCGCTTAGACATACAGAGACAACATTAACTCGCAAGCTCATTCTTCAATAGGCACGCCATGACGGTCTTGCGACCGCGCTGACTCCTTGTAAGCGTATAGTTTCAGATCTATTTCACTCCCCTCTCGGGGTTCTTTTCACCTTTCCCTCACGGTACTAGTTCACTATCGGTCTTTGAAAGTATGTAGCCTTACCAGTTAGTTCTGGCAGATTCACTCAAGCTATTCGTGTCTTGAGCTACTCAAGAACATTGTAGAAGTCGTGTCGGTTTCGCCTACGGGCCTGTCACCCTCTAGGGCGCTGCTTCCCAGCAGCTTCGGCTACCTTCACGATTTGTAACTTCTTTTGTTTTGCACGATAACAATGTCTTACAACCCCGAGAATTTCTCGTACCACTCAAAATAAATTGAATGGTCTGAGAAACTCTGCGGTTTGGGCTAGATTCGCTTTCGCTCGCCGCTACTAACGAAATACTTATTTAGTCTCTTTTCCTCCAGGTACTGAGATGTTTCACTTCCCTGGGTATACCTCTCGTATTGCTACGAGATACTAAAGATTTCTCTCTAGTGCGTTTCCGCATTCGGACATCTCCGGATCAAAGGTTGCTTGGCACCTCCCCGAAGCGTTTCGCCGCCACACCGCGTCCTTCATCGCCTTTCAAAGCCTAGGCATCCACCATACGCTCTTATTGTTTCAAACCTCCCACTAGGGCGAGGTTTAAGAACCGCAATAATTTGTTGTTTTTCTTACAATAGTACTTCCCCTCTTTTATAGGGAAATACTTTACCCTTCCATCTCCACGAAGCTGAAAAGACCCAGATTGGGAAATTTCTTCGTAGGACGGGATCTAATTTTCCGAAGAAAATATTGTCAAAGTTCGTCGATCGATTTGGCACAAAAAATCCCGCTCGTCGCGGGTCAAGACTCCTCCACTAGGGACTAGCCTATCTCCGCAGATGGGTATTTCTGTTGGTTACCATATCGATATAGGGAGTATATACCTCTATATATACGGTGTCAAACCCATAGAAAAAGCCCCTATTTTAGGGGCTTTTTCGTGACCGTTAAGGAGCCGAGTTAGCGGTCTTTGATAGAGTCGCGCTGGCGCTCGATAAAGCGCGCAGCTGCTTCTTGACCACCCAAGCCAAACGCCAAGCCGAAGGCGATCGCGAGCGCGACCACCACACCGGTAAAGAGCGTCTGGAGGAACGGCGTCACACCAAGCTGGTCGAGTGCCGCGAGAATCGCAAACACCCAAATAGCCCAGCGAGCAACCGTGCCAGCAAAGCCAGCGGAGTGCACGCCCGCTGCGCGAGCCGCACCAGCGACAACGCCCTGCGAGACCTGCGCGATAACTGCTGCGACGATGATGATCAACACTGCAACAATGACGCGCGCGAGGAATGGCAACAAACCAAGCTCAAGGAAGAGCGTCACCTGTGTCAAACCGAGCGCCTGCAAAGACGCGAGGAGGAACACGATGATGACAAACCACTTGACCAGAGCGCCGACAAAGGCACCCGAGTTCATCGAGTAGCCTGCGCGGTTAACTATCTCCTCGACACCGGCGCTGCGGAGCGCATGATCGACTTTGATAGCCTTGATAGCCTCCATGACGACGCGGCCCAAGAGCGAGCCAATGAACCAGCCGATGATGAAGACAATAATGGCGAACAACAAGTTCGGGATGTAGTTAACAGCCCCCCACAGCAGGTTATTAAAGGACTGCTGAAGCACGGTGACCCAATTCGAAACGTACATATCGAAATATAATTACTAATAACTACTGTTAAACTCGACACCATTAATTATACCAAGTGGGACAACAAAAGGGGCCCTACTGTGGATACCCAAAACTAGGCTCTAGCTGCTAGCTTCTGGGGCCTAGCTAGACCCTAGCCACTAGTCACTAATGGCTATTTAACCCCTATGTTTAGCCGGTCATAGACGACCGAGTGTGGGTAGTCCATGACATCTCGCAAAAGTTTGTCGCTCATGTTGAGTCGGTACAGAAACTCAGGCGTCGACAGTATCGCGTAGCGCAATTCTTTGCCGAGCTCGCTCTCGAGTGCGCGCAACTTGCGGCGGAGCGGCACGTCTTTAATCCTGTCCCCGACCACCAACAAGTCGAGCCTCCCCTCCTCCCAGTCGCCGATAAATATGCCAGCAACAATGACAAGCTTGAGTGCGCCAACAGAGCGGAACCTCTCGTATATATCCCGCCCGCGCGCGGGCGCATTTAACAACAGCGCCTGCATAGCCTCAAGGTATTCAAAGTCGTCGTTAAGTACAAAGCGCCCGCGCACGCGCTTAACTATCTTGGCCGATACAAACAGCTTGAGCTCTTTGCGCGTAGCGGCAGTGGTTACTTGTGCATGAGCGGCTGCCTCGGCGAGCGCCCAGTGTTGGCGTGGGTTAAATAAAAATAGCCGCAAGAGTTTAACTCGTGCGGGCGAACCAAAGAGTTTAACCAGCGAATCAGTCATGCAGTAAAGGCACTAGCTATTGTAGGGCAAAGCCCCAAAAACACAAAACCCGCGGCTAGCCGCGGGTTTTGTACTGACTGCTACCAACAGTTGCTTACTACAACCGGGGCGAGCCAAAAAGGTTTCAGCTTATTTAAGCTCGACCTTGCCGCCAGCGGCCTCGACGGCTGCCTTGAGCTTGTCTGCATCCTCCTTCTTAACACCCTCCTTAAGCAGGGTCGGAGCTGCATCGACGAGGTCTTTAGCTTCTTTAAGGCCGAGGCCCAAAGCGTCCTTGACCGCCTTGATTACCTGCACCTTCTGCGCACCTGCGTCAGCAAGGTGTACGTTAAACGCCGACTTCTCCTCGGCTGCTGCACCACCCGCTGCCGGGCCAGCTACGGCGACTGCCGCTGCCGATACGCCCCACTTCTCCTCGATTGCCTTGACGAGCGTGTTGAGCTCGAGCACCGACATCTTCTCTACTGCTTCAATGATTTGATCCTGAGTCATAGTAATAATTTGCTTCTATTAATTCTTGGTTTTGGCCACCTCGCTCAACACCATCGCAAAGCGCTGGCGTGGCGAGTTGATGACCTGTGCGAACATAGCACGGAGCGTATCCATGCCGGGGATAGACGCAATAGCCATGATCTCGTCTTTGTTGACGAACTTGCCGCCAAACACGCCGCCCACAAGAGCCAAATGCTCGCCAAACTTTTTGACAAACACGTTGACCTCGCGTGCCGGAGCAAGCTCATCCTCGCCATAGGCGAGCGCTATCTCTCCGTCGAGTGCGGGCATCTCGCCCTGGTAGCCGGCTGCATCAAGACCGCGCTTGAGCAAGGTCTTTTTGGCTACGGTGTAGCCAATGTCCTGTGCGCGTAGCGCCTTGCGCATCTCGGTTACTTCGGCAACGGTAAGACCCTTGAAGTTCGCAAAGACCAAGGTCTTTGCCTTCTTGGTAATATCGCCTACTTTTGCGACTATCTCTGACTTCTTTTCTTTGGTAATTGCCATGATTTTAGGGAACATTAAAGTCCCTTTTTCTTTTTTTATTTGCGCAAATTAAAATTTGCGCTTTCGGGTTTTGAGTTCGACCGTCTCGGGCGGCTCCCTAAGGAATTAACGGGGCGAACCCCCTACCACCTGTCTCTGACCCTATGGCAGACAATATAAATTAAAAAGCCGGTGCGCGCAAGCGTACCGGCTATTTGCCTCCTCGAGGCTTCGGGATTGGAACCCAGAGCTGCCGGGAAAACTTGTAGGTGATACCGTTCGCCCACAGCAAGGGTTCACCCTGCAGAGCAAGCACCAGGTTGCCAAAGTTGACATTAGGGTTGTTGACGAGCAGTGCCCGCAGGGCGACCTCGTCGCGGTCAGCGACCGCTCGGTTAAACGCGCCCTGCTGTTCGGGCGTGGGTGACAAAAACTCGTCGCCCATGGCGACCTCCTCTAGCAATACAATCCCGCCGCCAAACTACTGTGAACCAGCAATGTTGTCAATTGGCGTGGTCTTTGACCCCGCCACCAAGAGCACTCCAAAAGCTACGGCAATAAGCGCCAAAAACCCAAAGAAAAAGTTAAAAAATGTCTTAGTAAACCACCCTCCCCGCTTCATTCCTATTATGGTATCACGAAGGTGATAGTCTGATAGCTATATGGCGCCAGGGCGGTGGTCCCGTCTCTCTGAAAGCCGCTTTGCACATAGCTCTCCATGTCACTTATATAGTAGGCATTAAATTGGCTGCCAACGTTGTTGCTGAACTCAAAGAAGACAACCGTATAGGTATCTCCAGACTGCGCGCTGGCAAAGTCATACGTATGACTTGCGTCAGTTTGCAGATCTTTATAAGGGCCATTGCTTGCTGACAACTTAGTGACGATGGTCGAGCTACCAATCGTACCCTTCAACAACAAGGCCTCTACGCTCCAGTTGTAACTAGAGTAGCCGTACAAATAATGACAGTTGTTGCCTGCCGGGCGGCGTGCATGGGTCGAACCCGGAGTTAGTGCCGATGAGTCGCCTGTGCATATAAACCCGACCATCGGCCAATGGCTAGTGTTGGCATAGTTGGGTGTGCCGATGATACGTTGCTGATTTCTGTCGTTGGCGTTGTAGGTGTACCCATCGCTGCTTGCCCAGTTGCCAGAACTATCTCCCGACGAACCTGCGCTGACGCGTTCCATAGTTATGGGGAAAGAGTTGCCGGTTGGTGCAGCGTATCCGTCAGTCGCACTAGCCGAGCCTGCGCACCAAGCCCCGCCGCACGCGTCGGCCGCCGGAGTTTGGTCGAGCGTTGTCGTACCGCCCGGACCGACACGAACCAGCTGTAGCTGTTTTGGACTCGAGCCGAGCACTAGCGATGCACTGGCAAGGTAGTTGCTCCAATTGTTTTTAATATTTCGTATAGCTTCATCGTTGGCGAGGAGTATGTAAAATCCGTTGCCCGCAATGGTACCCGAGAGCGGCATATACAACGCGCCATCTGCACTTGTGAGTACAATGTCGCCTAACGACACATTGTCACTGCCATTGTTGTACAGCTCTACCCATTGGTCGTCGGGCGAGCCAAACCCGCCACCCCACGCCACCTCGTTAATAACAACTGGCGCTGCTGCAGGTGGTGGAGCTGGTACATACACACCAATGTTAAATGTCGTTGACGCCGTGTTGCCTGCGGCGTCGGTTGCCGAGCATGTCACGGTCGTCGTACCGACGACAAATGTCGAGCCTGACACTGGAGAGCAAGAGACTGAAACCGACCCGTCAACATCATCTATCGCAGTCGGAGTCGTGTAAGTACCGACCGCATCAGTTGCCGAGTGACTTGCTGCCTGGATAGAAAAGTCTGTCGGCATGCCGTTAATAACTGGCGCGGTCGTATCAGGGACAGACGCAGCTGTAGTTTGTGCCGTCGCCGAATTAACTGCACCAGAGCTACCCCCTCCACCGCCCCCTGGACTAAAACCCGGCGCAGGACCAATCGGCACGGTTGGGGTAGTAGGCTCGCCCGTCACTTCAGGAGTAGGAGCAGACTCATGTGTATCCTGTACAGTGGCCAAAACAACCGCCCCACCTTGCGTAGGGCTGTTGTGCAACAAATCATACAAATTCTCCCCGTCGACAGTTTGGGCACCATTGCGATATATTTTTTCTTCAATGTTAAAGTTGGTCTCGTGGTATTTTTCATCCGCTGCCTGTGACAATGCATACGCCCCATTCAGGTAGACTCCTGCGTCTGAAACGACTTGTTTTGTCACATCGAAGGCGGTCGCCACCGCAGCTATGCCCCAATTTGAAAGAGTTCGCAGAGCCATCTCTTCGTAGCGAGTTCCTATTTTTATTTTTTCTGCCACCGGATCTCCAACTGCAAAGAAAACCTGTTGAGCTCTAGTGGCAAGAGTGGAGTCCGGCGGAGTAAAGCAATCACCTTGAGTGGTACTCAGCACAGGCCGTAGCGACGACAATTGTCTTTGTATGTCCGAAACTATTTGATCTGGCGCCTCCTCTAAATATTGATTTAGAAGGGAATGTCCAGGCCAATTTGCCCCCTTATCTTTGGGCGAGATGGGCAAGTCAACTGTATTTGGTAACAACGTAAAGCCTAATCCTCTAAGGTTAGACAGGAGTGAGTCAGTAGAAGAATTTATATAACCTCCGTTTTTATTTGCGACACCATTGGTTGGGGCAGCGACCAAATATTCTCCGACTGCTTCAATTGGCTCTCCGTGATTGATTAGATAGTTATATATTTCGTTGGCATACAACGCGCCTTGCGAATGCCCGACCAACACCACTTTTCGTGTGTCGAGCTGGCCATGGATTTGATTAAGTATAGTGTTGCGATCGAAGGTTGATATCGGCTTACCTAAGATTTGGGAAAAGGCCTCAATTCCATCAGTGAGTCCCGCAAGATGGGTGGGGTTGTAAGCGGTCTTTACGGTCACAATCTCTCCCTCATAAGTATTTCCTAAGTTTGCCCACAATGCTTTTGCTTCCCTAGCTGCCTTGTCTTCCGAAGTGAAGATGCCGTTTATATAGATTACGGTATGCCCATCTTGGGAACAGGAATAGGCCTGCACAAATACAGGGCTAAACAAAACAAAAGTTAAAATTAATTTACTGAAACGTCGCATGTTTGCAAATTGCCACCCCCCAGCGTATAGCCTGTTGCGAATTCATAAACCTTATCGCGTGCGTCTTTTCTCGCCTGGGTATTAAATACCAAAGCCTCGACTTCATCCAAACGCTCATTTATGACTTGATTGAATTTTTTCAAATTGTCGCGAGGGTATGTCAGAGAAACACAGTAACTTGCCCGTGAGTCTTCTTCAGCGACAGCTACCCAAGTCTCGGTGTTATACACATTCGTCAAAAACATCTGCTGCGTCTTCGCGTATTGGAATTCAGCGGCAGCAACCTGTACAGAGTCTTTATTCGCTTCGTATATCGCCCTTTCTACATCGTCACGAATGCCGTTGTTATTTACATCAACACCGGCTAGGGTGGCGTTATTTGCGACCGGGTCAGGCTCTGGCGGGAGGGCACCAAAGACATCTTCTCGAGTTAGCTTCGAAGCATGAATCTTTGCCACGGCCTCTGCGGTTTTGTCTTGATCGAGAAGATATTTGGTGCGAAATCCCACCAGGACTGCATAGGCAATAACGAGGACCAAGAGTGGCCACTTGACCCACGCCCAAACCCGGCCAAGAAATGAGGTATCCATAAGGGTGCGAAGATTCTACAACTAACTTAATAATTTGCAACCATTATCCCACGCAAACTATAAGTCCAACCTAGAAAGGGTTCCCCTTGCTAGATTTTGCTGTGTTGTTTATAAAATACGACCGTGAGATATAAACAACACAACTATCGCCTACTTGGCTCGCAAAAAGCCGCCCGGGTTGGGCGGCTTTTGTTACATAGGGTAACCCTATGTATTTATTTGTTGAGTTCGGACTGGAGACCTAGGAGGTAGGTGTTGCCGGGGTTTGATTTCAGACCATCGGCCAAGATGGCGGCGGCTTTGGTGTCGTCCTTGAGAGTGAAGTGGTACATGGTGTACAGGTCGGCATAGGCATTGACGTTTTGCGGGTCGTTTTGGATCGCCAATTTGTAGTTAGTCTCTGCCTTGGTAGTGTCATGCAAGAAGTTTTGGTATAGGTCACCCAAGCTCAAATAGGGTACTGACTTGCCTCGATACACCGAGGCAACATACTCCCAGTAGAGTGCTGCGTTGGCGTAGTCCCCACCCATTTTGTGGATAGTGCCAAGCCTGATCCACGGCCCTGGGCTGAGCGGATTCTTGGCAATTTCGGCCTGTTCTTTCTTAAGTGCGGTGTTGAGCTGTACGCGGATGTCGGCCGAGATGTCTGCCGAGAACTCAATGGGCTTGCTGGCATCTGGGGTAACTACGCCCGAATTTACTGCACCCGACCCTGTGCTGTTGCCTGTAGTCGAGGTCGCCGCGCCGTTAGGTGTAGTAGTGGCCGTTCCTGTAGTTGTCGGAGCTTGCGCACGAGTTGAGAAGTAATATGCACCTCCACCCACAAGGGCGAGTGCTGCGATAGTTGCAATGAGTTTTTGTATAGCTGTCATATAAGTTGTATGACGAAAGCATACCCTACTTCATTACCCTTCGACAAGCTCGGCAGCCTCAGTACAGGCAAAACAAAAACCCCCTCTTTCGAGGGGGTTTTTGTTGCTAAACTGCGTACCTTCTAGCTAATCGAATTACTTCGAGAGCGAGATGTTGTTGCAGTCGCTGCCGAGACCGACTGCGGCGAAGCAACCCTTAGTGAGTGCGTAGCCGTTAGTCCAGTCAAGGTTAGCCGTAGCACGGCTTGTGGTTGAGAGCGGAGACCAGATGTTCTTGCCAGTGACCGAAGCCGCCTGGGCAATCGAGTCGTTAGCAGCTGTATCGCCGCGGAGTGCGACCGATACTACGCCACCGTTTGCACCGAGACCAGCGACCGTACCGCCGAGGGTAAAGGTCTTGCTGGTGCCTGCGCCGACAGTTGCATCAGACGTGTTAGTGGTGCTGTCGAAGAAGACGTTGATCTGGTTGGTTGACTGGAAGTCAACAACGAGCGAAGTCGAAGCAACGTTACCGTTCGGACCCTGGAAGGTCGGAGTAGTAAGGCTGGTGATCGTCGAAGTCGAGATCGCGAAGGTCAACTTGTAGAGACCAATGTCGCCTGCTGAGTCAGCCGAGACCGTGACCGTAGCGAGCGTCTGTGTGCCGTTCGAGAGAACTGCACCAGTGCCTGCCATGGTGATGGTCGGGTAGCTGTTGTAGAGGCGAACACCCTTGGTCGTGCCAGAGCCAGCCGACTGGACGAGACCAGTCGAGCCGTTGCCCTCTGCCGAGCTCGGGTTGACCTGGATGATTGCACCGTTAACACCAGACTTGCCGGTGCCGACATCTGCGAAGTCAGCCTTGACGGTGAGCTTGTAGTCGGTGTCAGCAGTCATCGCGAGCGGAGTCGAGAAGGTCGACGTGGCGGTAGTAACGCCAGAGCCGAAGGTTGCTGTACCGAGCAAGGTCGAGCCGTTGTAGATCGAGACAGTCGATACGCTTGCCGATGAGCCGCTCGTGAGAGTGAGGCCTATCTTAGTAAGCGAGATTGCATCGTTGCTGCCACGGACGTTGTAGACCGCGATAGTCTGACCAGTCGAGCCGCCCGAGACGGTCGTCGATGCAGGCGAGCTGCTGTCGACCGTGAGCGCGAGCGATGCGCTGTTGACCGTCATCGTACCACCGGTTGACGCCGGAATAACCGTCGTGTCGGTAGAAATCGAACCGTTCGGGTAGATAGTTACACCCGAGACGTCACCCGTAACCGAGTAGTCGGCCGAAGTGCGGTCAACTGAGAAGATTACGTACGAAGACGACGTAGCCGAGCTCGAAAGGTTGCACTTGACCGCGAGAGTCTTGATAGTGCCCTTCGGTACACGGAGGACGTTGTCGAAGCTGAAGGTCGTCTTAGTAGAACCAGTGTTAACCGTGTTGACGACGCGCGAGCTCGTGTTAAGAGCAGTCGTGCCATCGTACATCTGGCAGCCCGTCAAGTTAGCCGAGTTACCAGCTGACATGATTGGGAGCGATGCCATACGTACATCCTCGCCAGACTGGCTGGCGTCGAGGAGTACGTTAGCGAAGGTGAACTGCGACGAACCTGCGATGACGCTCTGCGAAGCCGGCTGGCTGCCGAGGCTGACGTTAAGAGCCGCTGCCTTAACCGTCATCGAGTTCATCGTGATAGCGCTCGTATCTGCGAGCGAGACCGAATTACCCGTGGTCTGACCAGTCGGGTTAGTCCAAGCCGACGGAGTAGTCGACAAGGTTAGACCCGCACCGTTCGTAGCGGTCGACGAAATCTTGCCTTGGAAGTAGTACGTGTGTGAACCAGTCGGGAAGGTGACCGTGTCGGTGAAGGTCAAGGTTTGGGTTGTACCAGCGCCGGTTGCATCAACCGGACCGGCAACTACCGTACCATTCTCATCAACCAACGACACGTTCGTGAGAACACCACCGATAGAAGCAGTGGTGGTCGCTGTGGTGACCGTCATACCAGTAATCGAGACTGCCTCGCCCGCGAAGTTCGTGGTGAAGCCGCCGAGAGGTTGGTTACTGACGTTAACCGCAATGTTCTGCGCAGCAGCCTTGCCGCTGTTAGCCTTGCTGATGGTCGTAACAGTACCGCCGTTGATAGTAGCAGCGTAACCGTTGAACCACGGAGTGTAAGTGCCGCTCGGAGCGACGCCATAGCCGTAGAGCTGACCAACAAAGTAGACATCCGTAACTTTGTCGATGTCGAAGTCGATAGTGCGAGACGCCGCATTGCTGCCGACGATGTCGCCCTGGACGTAGACATCAAGCGAGTTGCCCTTGGTGATCAAGAGACCGCCCGGGAAGACCGTAGTGTAGTACTTGCCCGAAGTGTCGACAGTGGTCGAGTAGCTGGTGCCATTTGCAACCGTTACAACGTTTGCGAGGTCAACCGAGCTGCCGGAACCAACCTGGCGCCAGCGGATGCTGTAGAGCTTGAGGTCCTCAGTCGAACCAGCGTTGAACTTGATGCCCGAGAAGCGGACTGCAGTGTCACCAATGTTGCGAGTCTGAGTAGAACCCGGATCGAACGACGAAGTCGTCGTCGAGACCGAGCCGATGGTCAAGGTGTTGTTGATCGTCTGGCTAGCACCCGAGATCGGGAGAGAGCCCGATACCGTAGCGCCAGTGTTAACTGCAACAACCTGGAGCGAGACAACCTGGCCGTTCTGAGCCGTAGCTGCAGCGGCAATGTTGCCCGCGACCGTGTAGGTCATCGACTGGCCTGCACCGATGGTGAAGCCTGAATCGCCGATGTTTGCCTGGTGGTTGCTGTTAAGCGTCTTAGACGTACCGATCTGGAGACCGTTGCTGTCCAAGAGGACGATACCCGAGAAGTTCGCGTCGACACCGAGACCAGTCTTTTGGATGGTCACGCTGTTGATAGTCACCGGAGCACCGCTGTTGTTGGTGATGGTGAAGGTCGTGAACGGAACGCGAGTAGCGCTCGCAACTGCGAGGCTGTTAACCGGCTGAGCCGCGGCCGAAACCGTGACCTGGCCGCCCGTCGTACCGCCAGTAGTGCCGCCGGTCGAACCGGTCGTACCACCGCAGTTTGCTGCGATAGAAGCGCGGGTCTTGGCACCTACGTAGCCAGCTGCCGGAGTAACACCCTTAGCAGTCTGGTACTTGATAACCGCAGCCTTGGTCGCAGGACCGAAGGTCATGGTCTCGTTGCCCGGAGAACCTGCGCCCGATGCCGCAACCTGGGTCGAAGCCGAGCCGTTGAGGAAGACCTGGAGGGCCTTTACATCAGCACCCGACGAACCCTGCTGAAGGTCGCGAGAGAGAGCCGGGCAAGAACCGCCGGTCGAACCGGTCGAACCTGTACCCGTACCCGACGTTGCCTGGCCGTTGAGAGCCGCGGTAACGTTGTTGATCGTAGCCTGGTCAGCACCAAAAGATGCCAAGAGGGAAACGATCGAGCTGATCTGCGTCTGCGTAAGGGCCGCTACCTGTGCCTGTGCCGGAGCAATAGCTGCTGCACCCATAAGGGCGAGAGCAACTGCAACGCCAGCCGCAATCGCAACCAGTTTCGTTGAACTGTTGGTAATAGTCATATTAATTATCGAACCAAATACACTTACTTGTAATCTACGAGTAATGCGAACTGATAAACGAACTCGAACCGTAGAACATGTTCTACCTCCGGAGACACGCTGATGCACCACCGGGTTGGTAGCTAGAGTGGAGACGGGAGTTCAACCGTAATCTTTCGTGAAGGGACAAAGAAATTCAGAAGTATGTAGCGATAGGCGCATTGTCAACGAACGACCCCTGAAGGGCTTAGGCCTAATTATAGAGCCCAAAAAACCCTTGCAAAATATACGCCTGTGGACAACGAGCACGGCCCCCGATAGGGGGCTGGGGCTGAATGTCTTCAGGTACCCGGAGCCTACACTATATATAGTAGGGGGTCAATCAAATTTTCGAGCCATTTGGGCTCTATATATAGACTAAATCTGGGGTCCCTAGGCTAGCTCGTAGGTACTCCATCGGCGCTCGCCGATCCGGCGTACCAGGCCTTGGCTTATTAGCTCGTTTAGCTCTCGCTGGACCGTCTTTTCGCTGCAATCCTTTATTACAGAAGCTATCTCTTTAATAGAGGCTCCCTTGTGAGTGCGTATGTAGTCGAGTATAACGGACATTCTCTGTGTTTGTCCTTTATTGTTTGTCTGTCTTGCTGTGTCCTTTATGTTGTCTTTTATAGAGTCCCGGGACTGATTGTCGGACAAGCGAGAGGGAAGTGGGAGCGGCTCTGGTTGGAGCTCCTGCACCATAAAGTCGTCGCTCGATATAAATGGGGAAGGGTGGCTGCCCGCAACCAACCGCTCGGCGACGATCTCATATTCTTTGAGCAACACCGTCACGTTTTCTGCATGCAAGAGACCCTGTGTGCCAGCCAAACGCAGTGCCGACAACAGTGCAAACACTTCGGCCAGTGCAACTGGCACATCGAACTCCCCTGCGGCCATTCGCGCAATCTCGCCTGGGAGAGATTGTGCCGTTCGCAACATGTCTTTTAGGGGAGCCGGGTCGCTGCGCGATGCCAAAACTGCTAGCACATGCGCGATGCGTTCTGTCTTTAAGTAGCAAAAGTACCAATCGTTACGTCCTTTAAAAAGGATTGATTTTAAAGAGAATTCGTGGAATTTCTTGCTCTTGTCTGGCATGTCTTTTACTTCGTGTCTTTAAAGTTATCCACAGTGTCCTTTACTTTTTATAGGACATGTGTCGGACAATCTTTGTCCTAAGTGTAACAGCTCCCCCAACCTACGCAAGCAAAACCAGAGAAAATGACTTTCGGAGGGGCTCCGCAGCGCGACGGCGCGAGGACTGAGCGATTTTCTAGCAAGAAAATCGTGTACCCGCAGAAAGTTATTTTCTCCGGTTTTGCCGTGCTATTATTTATTCGCACATGGCGCGCAAAAAAACCTCTAAAGACAACGCAAAACCGACCGTACCGGCCGAGACCAAGCGCGCGATAGTCGTCGTACTCCTTATCATCATCGGGCTCTTCTTGGTGCTCGCCGCATTTGGCGCAGCAGGTGTAGCTGGCAGCGACGCATATCGGCTTATCGCTTCCCTACTTGGTGTCGGCTACTTTTTGGTGCCGCTCATATTCTTTATATTGGCGGGCAACGCGCTGCGCCCGCTAGAAGGCGTCTTCTCTCCGCTCAAACTTATATCGAGCGCGGCATTTTTTGTCGCGGGACTTGGATTTATACAAATAGTCTCTGATCGCGGCGGCATGCTTGGTAATGCTATCGCCGCGCCCGCGCTTAAGTATCTCGATATATATGCGTCGCTCATTGTGCTTGGTGGCGTGTCGCTTATCTCGCTCTTGTTGATACTCGAAGGCCGCATCAGCATCGAGCCCTTTGTTGGCATATGGAACTTTATCCGCGGGCTCTTTGGCAAACGCGCTATTAACGCAAATGCCGAGCCGGCTATAAGCGGCTTTGCACTCGACAACGACGAAGAGGCTCCTGCGACAGAAGAAGCGTACGACGACGAGCCTGCACCAGCCCCAGCGCGCGCAGCAGCCACAGCCCCAGTACAGGCTGCAGCAAACGACGCGAAACGCTCGGCACAAATGCTGGCATCGCTCCTTGGCACCTACACACCGCCGCCACTGTCGTTGCTTGAGGGCGACAAGGGGCGCCCGGGTGTTGGCGACATAAAAGGCAACGCCAACATTATTAAGCGCACGCTGCAGAACTTTGGTATCCAGGTTGAACTCGACGAGATATCTATCGGCCCGACCGTCACACGCTACGCTATTAAACCTGCCGAGGGTGTGCGCCTGCAAAAGATAGTCGCGCTGCAGCAAAACTTAGCACTCGCACTTGCTGCCAAAGGTGGCATCCGTATCGAGGCGCCGATCCCAGGTAAGTCGCTGGTTGGCATCGAGGTGCCGAACACGGCCAAGGTCACGGTGGGCCTCGGCTCCTTGCTTGGCTCGCCTGAGTTTACTGAAAATCACAAGCCGCTGTTGGCTGCTATGGGCCGCGACATTGCGGGCAACGCAGTCTTTGCCAACATCGCCAAGATGCCGCACGGGCTCATCGCCGGTGCAACTGGCTCGGGCAAGTCGGTCAGCATCCACACACTTATCAACTCGCTCCTGTACCGCTGCGGTCCGTCGCAGCTACGCTTTATATTTATCGACCCCAAGCGCGTCGAGCTCACGCTGTACCGCTCGCTGCCGCACTTGCTGACGCCAGTCATAACCGACCCTAAAAAGGCTATCCAAGCGCTGCGTTGGGCCGGTAAAGAAATGGAGCGCCGCTACAACATTCTTGAAGAAGAGCGCGTGCGCGATATCGAGTCGTACCACCAGAACATCCTGACTCCAGCACTCGAGCGCATAAAGAAGAATGGTCTCGAGGAGGGCGAGAAAGCGCCCGAGGCTATGCCGTACATCGTCATTGTTATCGACGAGTTGGCTGACATCATGCAGAGCTTCCCGCGTGAGCTCGAGGCCGGCATCGTCCGCTTGGCACAAATGTCGCGCGCCGTTGGTATACACCTTATACTGTCGACTCAACGCCCAAGCGTTAACGTCATTACTGGTCTTATTAAAGCAAACGTGCCAGCGCGCGTGGCACTCCAGGTGGCCAGCCAGATAGACTCGCGCACCATTCTTGACCAAGGCGGCGCCGAGAACTTGCTTGGCCAGGGCGACATGCTGTATCTGTCGGCCGACATGAGCAAGCCGGTGCGCCTGCAGAGCGCGTACATCGGTGAGAGCGAGGTTAAGAAGATTGTCGACTTTATAGCCAAAAATAACGAGCCTGAACTCCCAGTCGAGATAGTCCCCGCCCAAGCTGGCAACGACGGCGTTGGCCTTGGTAACAGCACCAGTGGCGGCTTTGGCGGCGACGAAGAGAGTGATGTGGATGACGAAGTCTACCAGGCAGCGCGCCAGGCCGTTATCGAGGCGCAAAAGGCATCGACCAGCTACTTGCAGCGCAAGCTACGCATAGGCTACGCACGCGCGGCACGCATCATTGACCTACTTGAAGAGCGCGGAGTCATCGGCCCCGGCGACGGCGCTAAGCCACGCGAAGTGCTCGAGAAGGGTGCGGGTCCTGCCCCAGTTGGCGAGCCAGAGGTGTAGGCGTAGAATTGGCAGATGCGCCAACGCGGTATCTCCTTCTACCTCTTTCTAGCTCTTGGCACCTTGGTGGCTGGGTATGCCCTGTTTGAGTCTCGTAGGCTCATAGAAGGCCCCGAGATTACTATTGTGTCCCCACAAGATGGCTCGGCCACCTCAACGCCCCTGGTACGTATCGTCGGCACAGCTAAAAACATCGCATTTTTGACTATTAACGACGCCCCGGCCTACACCGACGAAGAGGGCCGGTTTAATCAGTTGCTTTCCCCTACCCCCGGTGTTACCGTAATTACCGTCGCTGCGGTCGACCGTTTTGGCCGCAAGACCTCAAAAATTATTTCATTAAACGTGCTCACGTACTGCTCGCTCACCTAACTAATAAATAAAAAGATATGGCGCTCAAAAAGAAAAAGGATGCTCCGCAGAAGACCATGGGTACCAAGGACAACGCCGCTATCGATGCCGCCATCCGCGACATCAAAACCAAGTTTGGCGACGAAGCTATCATGATGCTGGGCGCGCAGCCTAAGGTCGACGTCGACGTCGTGCCGTCAGGCTCGGTAGGCTTAGACTGGGCGCTTGGTATCGGCGGATATCCGCGCGGTCGTATCATCGAAATTTATGGCCCCGAGTCGTCCGGCAAGACCACGCTCACCCTCCACGCCATAGCCGAAGCGCAGAAAAAAGGCGGCGTATGCGCATTTATAGACGCCGAGCACGCACTTGACCCCGAGTACGCCAAGAAGATCGGCGTTAAACTCGACGAGCTCTTGGTGTCACAGCCCGACTCTGGCGAGCAAGCGCTCGAGATTGTCGAGTCACTGGTGCGCTCGGGCAAAGTCGACATTGTTGTTGTCGACTCGGTCGCCGCCCTCACCCCTAAGGACGAAATTGAGGCTGACATGGGCAGCTACCAGGTCGGCAAGCAGGCGCGCCTCATGTCACAGGCCTTGCGTAAGCTCACGGCCATTGTTTCGAAGTCCAAGACTATCGTTATTTTCATCAACCAAATCCGCATGCAAATCGGCGTCATGTTTGGCAACCCTGAGACAACAACCGGCGGCAAGGCGCTCAAGTTCTACACCTCGGTACGTCTCGACATTCGCCGCATCGCGCAGATAAAGAAGGGCGAAGAGGTTGTCGGTGGTCGCCATCGCGTAAAGGTGGTCAAGAACAAGGTCGCAGCCCCCTTCCGCACGACCGAGTTTGACCTTATGTACAACGAGGGTATCTCGACCGAGGGCGAGCTGTTGGCGCTCGGCGAGCGCTTGGGGCTAGTCCACAAGAGCGGCAGCTCGTACAGCTTTGGCGAAGAGAAGTTGGGCCGCGGTTATGACGCATCGCGCACCTACTTGCGTGACAATAAAAAGGTAGCAAACGAACTCCTGAAGCAAATCCGCAAAGGCCTAGCATCTGGCGCAGGCCCCGCAGCAGCAAAAGGCGGCGGTAGCGAAGACGAAGAATAAGAAAAGAAAAAGCGCTCCCAAGGGAGCGCTTTAACGTACCGGCCTGTAGCTCGGTCGCGACGCAGGAGAAAGTACGAATTGGGCAACGGTAACACGACCAGACTCGAATCCGGCTGCACAGAGATTGAAGTAGAACTGGTACATGCGATAAAACTCGCCACCCAGCTCCGCAACGACCCTGTCTTTGTGTTGCTCAAGATTGCTCGACCAAGCCCGGAGCGTCTTAACGTAGCTCTCCGGGAAATAGTGTCTGTCGAGTATCGTGAACAAACCTCGCACCGCTGCTCGCATCTCTCCCTCGGTCGGCAACTCACCGCCCGGGAAGATGTGAGCATCAAGGAAGCTCGAGACACGTGCCGACCTGTCGCTCGCCAGTATCCCCTGCCAGACGAAGACTCCGTTCGGCAAGAGCAGTGACTTCATCTTGCGATAGTAGCCAGGCAAGTTCGCGACACCGACATGCTCGGACATGCAGACCGAGACTATGTGGTCGTACCGACCTTCGATATCACGGTAGTCACACCGCCTGAACTCAAGCGGTAAGTTAGATCGCGCATATTTTTCCTGCGCGAACGCAACCTGCTCTTCGGCGATACTTACCCCAACCGCACGACATCCCGTCGTACGAGCAAGGTGCTCCATGAGCCCTCCCCACCCGAAGCCGACGTCGAGTACCGTGTCGCCCGGCCCCAGGTTCGGAATCTTGCGCCTGAAGAGGTCCAGTTTGTACTGCTGAGCCTCGTCATTGGTTATCACACCAGGTCCGTATACACCCGATGTATAGACCATGGTTGGACCAAGCACGAGCCGATAAAACCACGGCGGGATATTGTAGTGCTTGGCAACTCGAAGCGACTTCTGTTTGTTGTGCTGGCTGACCACCCTGGACATCAACCAGACCTTCAATTCGTGAAGATCGGGTATCCAGCGATTGAGGTCAGCTTTAATCAGTCGCTCGATAAAGAGATCGAGCCGCCGACACTCGAAGTCGCCGCGCATATAGGCTTCGCCCAGCGCGCGATCGCTACCACCAGCAAGCACCCTCCATACAAAGCGGGAGTCGCGGACAGTGATATCGTGGTCTTCTTTCCCTTCGATCCCCACACCAGCAAGCGCAAGAACCGCCTTGAGCACGAGACGCGAAAACATGCGAAAAACTCCCTGTCTATTGAAGATCCGTTAAACCTCTGGCCGCACTATAAAACAACTTAAAAAGCGTGTCGAGAGAAGCGTACGGGGCGCGTAAGGTCGCGCACAAGAGAGACACCTGCGACAACTAGGACAACTAGGGTGAGCTGCACCATAAAACTCGTATGCGTCACCGCGTAGGTAAGGAAGTGGAAGGTCCCTGGCAGCCCCACACTTGCCCAGTTGGCCAACACTTTATGTGCCCAGGTGAACTGTACCAGCGCAATAAGCCCGGCAAAGAGCACATACAGCTTAATAGCTGCTGCACTCACAAACTGGCGCGCGGTGTATATCACCCCGACATTCGCCATGACCTGTTGTTCTATCGTCGCTTTCATACACTTATGGTAACTCGCTCTTAGTACTAATAGTTTCGTACACTTTTTTAAACTCGGCCTTGGCCCGATGCACGCGGGTCTTAATTGCGCCCACCGATACCCCTTCCTCCTCTGCCATTTCCTCCTGCGACTTCCCTTCTAGCAAGAAGCTCGACAGCGCGCGGGCCATTGCCTCGGGCATGCGGTTGAGTACCGACGCCACCAGGTCCGTTAGCTCCTTCTTTTCAAACTGGCGGAGGTTGCGGTCTGGGATGAGCGCCCAAATCTCTTCATCGAGCTCGGCAGTGTGCATGCGCGCCTTTTTGCGCTTGGCATAGTGCGTGAGTGCAGTGTTAATGAGTATGCGGTACCCCCATGATGAAAAGCTCGCGCCCTCCTGCTTCTCAAACTTGCCTGCATTGAGGTAGATCTTGGTAAACGCCTCTTGCACGATATCCTCGGCCTCTTCGCGCTCATGCACGATGCTCATAGCTTTGCGTAAAAAGGCATCCTCGTACTTGCGCACAAGTATGGCAAACAGCGACGGCGTGGTTACCGACAGCGCTAGAACCTCTTCGTCCGCCAGCTCCCGATCTTCAGAGAGGTAGTCCATGGCCACAGGATATATCATTTTGCCTCTTATAACTACTTTGCAAAGCCCCGGGTTTCGGGTACACTCCCCTGTATATAAGCCCTGCGGGGCATATTTTAGTGATTAGAGACACCCTATATGGCGATGCTTGAATACAACGAAATACTCCCCAAACGCGTAATACTCCTCGAGGGTGAGCCGTACGAGGTTCTCGATGCCCACGTCTTTCGCAAGCAGCAGCGCAAGCCCGTCAACCAGACTAAGCTGCGCCACCTTATTACTGGCAAAGTGACCGAACAGGCCTTCCATGTATCTGAAAAGGTCGAGGAGGCCGACCTATCGACCAAAAATGTTAAATATCTCTACACCAACCGCGGCGAGTGGTGGTTTTGTGATGAAAAGAACCCGGGCGACCGCTTTAAGCTTGCCGAGGAGACTATCGGCCTTGGTGCAAAATTTTTAAAGCCAAACTCAATAGTCGAAGCGCTTATCTTTAACGAAGAGGTCATCGGCCTCAAGCTCCCTATTAAAGTTGAGCTCAAAGTCACGGAAGCACCACCGGCGGTCAAGGGCGACACGCGCCAGGGCGGCAGTAAACAAATCACGCTCGAGACAGGTGCAGTTATCAACGCCCCGCTGTTTATTAACGAGGGCGACGTCGTGCGCATCAACACCGAGCTTGGCGAGTACGTCGAGCGCGTCGATAAGAAGTAAAACTAGCTACCGGTACAGGTATACGAGCTAATCCAAGCACCCGTTCTGTCAGTTTGGTTAGTCATATACGAGACTATGGGCGCCCAGGACGGACAACTGCAACCGCCGCCCGTGACGGGATTCCCCAGATAGCAATATCCCCCACTAGCATGCCAACCATATCCGCCTCCAAACTTGTGTCCAGAGTTTGCGGTAGTAAGCAACGTACTTAAATATGTACCTGCCCAGGGCAAGTACATGTTGCCGTCGGTTGGCATAGTCGCTGAGCCAACAGTGATAGTACCCGCCGAGGTCAGCCCGCCCACGGTCAATGAGCCTGTCTTTGTTTGTGCGGTCGAGCTAAGGTTAATCGGTGTCTGGATATTATTGCCCGGCGCAGTCGTGGATGGCCCTGTCCAAGCGAGCACAATGCTAAACGTACTTGCCGAAATCGCTGCAAGCGCCACCACCTTACCCCCTTGCAATGACAATTCTTTTAATCTCTGCATACAATTAGGTATTAGCTCCCAACACACACCAACCCCCCATACCAAGTCCCCGTGTTGTTGGGCTGATTTGTCACATACGTAGCCGTGGGCGCCCATGCGGGACACGAACATGCACCCGTGAGGCTGTTAGCTACGACGCATCCGCCGCCGCCATTGGTGGTGTAACTGCCGCCACTCTTGTGTCCGATGTTCCCCGATGAAATCATGGTGCTAAGGTAGTTGCTTGCCCACGGCATATAGATATCGCCGTTGGTGTAAAATGTTGCGCTCCCAATTACTATATTGTTTGATGTGGTAAGCGAGGTTACTCCAAGTGCACCCGATTTGGTTTGAGCAGCTCCTCCGGTATGAATGGGCAGCGCGTAGTTGCTCGCCGGCGGAGTGCCCGATGGGCCGCTCCAGGCGGTCACAAATCCAAAGGTGCTGGCTGCCGCGAAAGAAAACACCACAGTATATAGCACCTGCAGTAGTAGCGTACGCGGCCAGTAAAGACTCACCTGCTTCATTGTGTTTTATTGTGAGACGTTTATTTTTACTACTTTGGTTGCTTGGTAACTACCGCCCGAGTTTTTTGAACCCGGATTAACCGCGACCGAGTCCCCGACCTTGAGGTCGGCTAACGAAATTTGCTTCTCTGTAAAAGGGGTTGGGGGGTTCGCGTTCCGTAGCTCTTCGGCATTTTTTAGTGGGTCCTTCATGAGCTCCTCGACTCTCTTGCTGTACGCCTGCATCTCTTGGTTAAGAGTTACCGAACTCTTCTGTTCTCCAACGGTGGCGTAAGCCGTATCTGCCCCCAGCAAAAATGCAACCGGACCATCTTGCGTCTGTATTCTTAGACTATCCGCCTGTATCGCAAGAATAGTACCTGTATAAGCAACCGGAGAGTTGCCAACCGTTACACGACTCAACGCCTCTTGCTCTTGCTGTGTGTACACCGACTGGGTACCCTGACTAAGGTTTGAGGGGCCCTTGCCCCAACCCGTAAAGAACAGGTACCCAACAGCAGCGAAAAGCGCTACCTGTACTCCCAACACTATTTGCAACAATTGTTTATCCGAAATCATATATGCTTACATTATAAATTAACTTCCATAACACACGTAGCCCGAGTACCAGGTACCGGTGTTGTCGTTTTGGTTAAAAATCATCGCTGCGCTAGGCGCCCACGCCGGGCACGAGCAGCCGCCCGTATAGTAGTTTGCTATGCGGCAGTAGCCTGCCGCGGCCCATCCCCAACCTCCTCCAAATTTGTGCCCCGTGTTTGTAGAGCCCGAGTATACGGTGCTTAAGTACTGGTTACTTGCCCACGGCATATATATATCGCCAGTGGTGGTGTATACAGCGCTCCCAACTGTAACGTTTGCTGTCGAGGTAAACGTGCCGATTGTGAGTGCCCCCGCTTTTGTCTGGCTTGTGGCGCTCGTGTTTACTGGTATTCCTATGTTGCCACTCGGCGCGCCGACCGACGGGCCGGTCCATGCAATGACCGTAACAAATGTGCCTGTTGCCAGTACCGTAAGTACCACGACTCTCGTTACTTGCCATGCAAAGTGCTTAAAACGCTCCATGTATCAAGTATATACTAGATGTATACAACGACTGGCAGTGTATTAAAGTGAACGTATACTTACAATCATGTGGCGTTTGCTCAAAAATATAAAGAACCACACCTCTCTGCTTGCCGCGCTAACGCTATTAGCGTTATCCACAGGTGTGTATGTGTATTTGTCTGAACACCCTGAAGCAACACGCACAGTGCATGCCGATGGCGGCACACTCACGGGCTATGCCTGGAGCGACAACATTGGATGGATTAGTTTTTCTGGTATCGCCGCCAACAGCACCCCATATGGTGTAACGGTTGCAAACGATGGCACACTAAGCGGCTACGCATGGAGCGACTCGATCGGCTGGATTGGGTTTGGAGGCAACAGCTGCGGCACCCGCGCCACTATGGCTAACGGCGCTCTCACCGGATGGGCGCAAGCGTCTTCGAGTAACGCAACGTGGGATGGGTGTATTAAGTTGGCCGACACGGCTGCGCCTGCATACGGCCCTTCGCTCAACGGCAGCGGCGAACTTACTGGCTTTTCGTGGGGTACTGACCCTATTGGCTGGATTAGTTACAACTGTCTTACTGGTGGACCAACCTCAAACCCTGGGGTACAGGTGCATTACCTTACATCGGGCACTGTGTGGGATGTGCCCGCTGACTGGAACAACGCTAACTACACAATCGAGGTGCTCGGTGGCGGTGGCGGTGGCGCAAACGGAGTCACTGGCAACACAGGCAACACAGGCAACACTAGTGCAGGTGGTACGGGTGGTACAGGCGGCAATGGTGGTGGTGGTGGTGGTGGTGGTGCATACGCAAAAATTACACAAGCAAGCGGCATAACACTTACTCCAAACTCGACAGTGAGCATACGAATCGGTGCTGCAGGTGGAGCTTCGACAGCCGGTGGTGATACCTACTTTAACGGCGCATCATGTGCCGCCGCTAGCACCTGTGCCAAGGGCGGCAACGGAGCGTCTGGAACTACTGCCGGTACCGGGGGCTCTACTGCCTCGAGTGTCGGCTCAACTAAGTACGCTGGAGGAAACGGTGCGACCGGAACTGGGGGCTCTGGCGGAAGTGCCGGAACTGCGTACAGTGAAAGTTGCAGTAAATATGGCTGCACTAGCAGTGGAGGTGCGGGTGGGGCCGGAGGGGCAGGAGGAGTTGGAAGAGCCGGTGGCGGAGCTGCAGGCTTGCACGGCGCTGGCGGCAACGCCTCGGCATCGACTGGCGGCACTGGGGACGCCGGGTACACGGCAGCAGCTGGTAACGGCACCCAGTGGGGGTCATATGGGTCTGGTGGTGGCGCAAATGCGCCTGGGGGTACCGCGGGCAACTATGGTGCTGGCGGTGCTGGCGGCAATGGTGGCGCAGGTGGAGCAGGTGGTGCGGCGCCAAGCACTGGCGGCAGTGCCGGAGGTGCGGGTAGCGGCGCAAGTGTCGGTAAACAAGGTCTTATCGTCGTAACCTACACCCCAAACTACCTCGGTCAAAATGTGTGCTCTATAAGCAACTACAAAGTTACCTATACCGGCATACTCTCCGCGCCAACTTGTACTATCCCTAGCGTGACGCCAAACCCCGCTGGGACTGGTTGGCCTATCACTATTGCCTACACCACGACAAACAGCCCGTCGACTGGCACTATCCGCGACCCGAGCAACAACGTTATTACCACGACCGCAACCGCAGCGTCAGGCAATGTTGCCGCTACTGCGCCATCGACAGTGGGTTCATACACCTATGGCATGACCGTAACGAGCCCAACTGGTTCTAACACCTGCACATCACCATCGCTCACGGTGCAGCTCGACAAGTGTACCGACATTAGCGGCATCCAGCAGACACTCCCCACTGGTTGCACCGGCCCTACCCCGTCGCCTTCAGGTGTCTGCATCCCAAGCGGCTACGAATACCGGACCGCGATTTCACAATGCATCCCGCTCACACCGCTCGTCTTCACCTTTACCGGTGGTATGACACGCAAGGGCAACACCGGAACGCTCACCTACACGGTGTACAACCCGAATGGCGCCTGCTCTATAACCGGCACCAACGGCTTTAGCACCAACGTGACACCGACCGACGGCGTGCAAGGAACGGTAACTACTAACGCTATACAAGCTCGAACCGAGTTCACCATGACATGCGACACGTCTACCCGCTCTGCATCTATCGGCACCACGCCGACCTTCCAGGAACAATAAAAAGCAAAAGGCCCCGCCGAAGCGGGGCCTTTTTAGTAGTAGTTAGCGAATGATGAACGGGAGTAGCGCCATAAAGCGCGCACGCTTGATAGCCTGGGCCAAGTTGCGCTGACCAAGGGCCGAGAGGCCAGTGCGGCGGCGCGGCATAATCTTGCCGTGCGGGTTGATGAAACGCTTAAGAGTCTCGACATCTTTGTAGTCGACCTCTGTAAGCTGCGGGTTAGTGAATTCTTTTGCCATAATTAATTATTTAGAACGTCTCTTTATCGATTCCTTTTTGCGGTACACCTTAAAAAGGAATGTCGTCAGGATTAATGTCTTCGGTCGGGTAGTCTATCGCGTCATCCTTCGGCTCTGCCTTGGGTGCTGTGGCGGCAGATGAGCGTTCGCTCTGTCCACCTCCCCCACCCGCTGCGCGGCCAAACGTTACCTGCTCGGACACAACCTCGGTGGTGTAGCGCTTTTGGCCGTCCTTCTCCCAACTGCGGGTCTGGAGGCGACCTTCGACTAATACTTGGCTACCCTTCTTAAGGTACTGCGCGCTCGTCTCTGCCTGGCGACCCCAGACGACGACCGTGTGGTACTCCGGCACATCAACCCACTGGTCATCCTTTTTAACACGACGGTTGGTTGCAAGACCAAGCGTTGCGACCGGCTGACCACTGGGGGTGGTGCGGAGCTCTGGGTCGCGGGTCAGGTTGCCGAAGAGGATTACCTTGTTCATACCCTAATATTACACCTACTCTGTTACTATCGATTCGATCGACTTCTCGAGCTCTTCCTCGCTCACCTCGCCAGCCTTCTCAGGGGCAGTGGTGGGCTTGGCGATAGTCTGACCCTCGAGGCGGTCGCTGGTGAATACCGCGCGAGTCGGACGGGTCATCAAATCCTCGCGGGTGGTGTGGATGATAAGGTGGCGGAGTATTTGCGGGGTCTTAAGTGCCTCTTCTAGCGTCGCGATAGTCTCGCTCGGCGCAGCAAACTTAATAAAGCCGAAGTATGACTCGCTAAACTTCTCGCGCTTGCCCTGGTCGGCACGCTCGATAGTGTAGGCAAGGCTCATCTTGGCTGGGAAGCCTTCTGCAATAATCTCGGCGTCACCGAGCGCCTTGCGGAGCTTCTCTACCACTGCTGCAACGCCGTCATCGCCGACCTGGGGTACGAGATGAAAGCCCACCTCGTACACGGGTGTAGTCTCTGCAATATCCGCTTGGGTTGAGGGCTCTGCGCCCTGCGGCTTTTCTGCCATTGCCAAACCCTACCAGAGCCGGGGCTTTAATGCAAGCCAAAGGCGGCCCGGGCGTTTGTGACCGTTGCCTCGGTCACCTCCTCGACAGACATGCCCTTTAGCGTCGCTATCTTGCGGGCAACCTCGAGTACATAGACCGGCTCGTTGCGCTTGCCACGGTGCGGCGCTGGTGCGGCAAAGGGCGCGTCCGTCTCGATTAAGAGTTTGTCCATGGGGCACAGGCGAATAGAATCGTCGTACATGTCCGTAAATGTTACCGGCCCAGGGAATGACAAATAACACCCGAGGTCGAGATACTTTTGGGCAACTTCGCCACTCACTGTGCAAAAATGTATGACCACCGGTACAGAAAGCTTCAGTTCGCTTAGCAGCGCAACCATATCATCATGTGCGTCTCTGCAATGAATGACGAGTGCCTTGCCAAGCTTCTGCGCCAGGTTGGCGTGCGCCACAAAACGCTCGCGCTGACCGTCGACAGAGCTCCTAAAATAATCGAGCCCGCACTCGCCTATCGCGACCACCTTGGAGTTGCTGGCCAACTCGGCATACTTTTCGATATCAAACTGCTCGGTCTTGTTGTCGTTTGGGTGTAGCCCAACTGCAGCCCATAAAAAGTCGTGTTGCTTAGCCAACTCAAGCCCCGCCTTGCTTACCTCGTAGTCGGTACCAACCACCAACCCGCCCATGTCGGCCTCTTGCATGCGCGCTAAAACCTCGGCGCGGTCAGCGTCGAACTGCGGCATCTGCAAGTGACAATGCGAATCAAATAATTTCATACGGACATTCTCACATTCTCCAGAATGTTGGAGTATTAATCTTTGCGGGCAAAGAGGTTCTCTGGCTTTTTGTTAGCCATAATAGCCTCGATTATCTTTTTGCTGGTCTCGGGCATCAGCGGCTCGAGCATCAAGTCGACAGCAGCAAGCTCGCGCACAAGCGCAGCGATAAGCTCTCTCCCCTCTTCGGGGTTAGTTTTAACCACCTTAAATGGCGCGGTGTCGGTAATCTGCTGGTCGAGGAGTTTAATACGCTCCCAAATAAACTCTGCTGCTTTGTTGACTTCAAACTTCTCGAGAGCCTCGCAGTACTCTTTAGGATACGGAGTGAACTCAACCTTAACCGGCTCGGGCAAGTTGTCCTCGGCCAACTTCATAATGCGCGCAACCAAGTTGCCCAAGCCATTGGCCAAGTCAGCGTTGTATGCGTCTTTAATACGCTCCGCTGTGACATCGCTATCGTCAAACGGATGCACGTGTCGTGCTAAAAAGTAACGCGTCGCATCAATGCCATACTCTGCAACGAGCGCATAAGGCTCAATGACATTGCCAAGCGACTTGCTCATCTTGTGCCCTCCGCTGGTAATAAAGCCGTGGTACACAACCAGGTCGGTCGTCTTGATGTTGGCCGACATCAACATCGCTTGCCACATAATCGACTGAAAGCGCACCTGGTCCTTGCCAGCAACCTGCACCACCTCGCCGCCGTCCCAGAACTTGGCAAAGTTGCCCTCGGGGTCGGTTGGCCAACC
>Ga0209979_1000967_pt1 | contig 34186 bp, 33 predicted proteins | sample AnhtaG_FD_183114 | JGI IMG/M metagenome (GOLD analysis project Ga0209979, IMG submission 183114) | Deep subsurface microbial communities from Anholt, Denmark to uncover new lineages of life (NeLLi) - Anholt_01485 metaG (SPAdes) (version 2) | ecosystem: Environmental > Aquatic > Marine > Oceanic... | reverse complement strand
GATTGAGCTCAGCTAAATGCTGGTCGTGATACCCCAGCTTCACGCCTTCACCTATTCTTGTCTCACCGTAGTCAGGCTTGTCCTCCCCCATGATTATTCTTAGGAGAGTGGTTTTCCCTGTGCCGTTAGGCCCTACAATCCCCAACCGATCACCTCTTTCCAGCTTGAAACTCAAATCGTCAAAAAGAAAACCTGCTTTCAAAGACTTACTGAGGGACCTTACTTCAAGGACTTCATTGCCGCCTCGGAGCTGAGGAGAGAATTTGATGGTTATCCTCTCTTTCTTCTTTGGCTCTGGGATTATTTCCATCTTTTGCAGCATCTTTCTTCGACTCTGAGCCTGTTTTGTCTTCTGGCCAGCAATGTTCCTCCTGATGAATTCCTCATGACGGACGATCTCCTTTTGCTGCAGTCGGCCCCTCTTTTCGCGCCTTGCTGTCTCTTCTTCTTTTTGCCTCAAATACTGGGTATAGTTACCCCGGTAGCACCTTAGTTTTCCTCTTTCCATCTCCCATATTCTTTCTACAATTCTATCCAGGAAATACCTATCGTGAGAAATAAGTAAGACTGCTTGTGGGTAAGCGATAAGGTAGTTTTCCAACCACTCGGTAGCTTCTATATCAAGATTATTCGTTGGTTCATCCAAGAGTAAGAGGTCTGGTTTTCTCAAAAGGAGTCTGACATAGGCAAGTCGAGTTCTCTCTCCTCCGCTGAGAGACTTTACCCGCTTCTGGAAATCAGTCTCTTTGAAGCCTAGTCCGTTGAGAACAGTTTTTAGTCGGACTTCGCAGTCATACCCACCTCTCTTCTCTAATTCTTCCTCAACCCTTCCGTACTCTTCCATAACCTGGCTCAGATTGTTCTTTTCTTTGCCCATCATTTCAGCCAGGTTGTGCGCTTTTTCTCGCAAAAACAAAATCTCATGAAATGCTTCCATTCCCTCCTGATAAATGGTCTTTTCCCGAGCAAGATTTGGTTCTTGAGCCAAATGGCCAATCTCCAGACCCCTCTTTCTATTGATTTCTCCCTCCTCAGGCCGAGTCTGCCCTGAAATGATCTCCAAAAGAGTTGTCTTTCCTACCCCGTTGGCGCCAATAAGTCCAATCTTTTCCCCTTCGCTCACCTGGAAAGAACCTCTTTCTATGATAACCTTGTCCCTGTAGAACTTAGAGATGTTTTTTCCCCTTAGCAGTGACATAAGTCCTTCTACTCCTTACTCTTCAATAGCGCATAACGGGTGGCATGTGGGCAAAGCAAAAAACAGGAAAAGATACTTCCAATATCTAAGTAGAAATATCTACGAACTCCACCTTTAGGACTAACCTTGCCTAAAGATAACGTTCCACTACTTTTGCCCTGACCTGTCCCCATTCATTGTACCACTTTCTAAGTTAGAGTCACGCGTGTGTACTCGATGGGGACATAGGTAACGCTTTTTGATAATTATTGAGGTACTCTATGGGAGAAAGGTACCCCAGGGATTGATGAGGACGATTGAAGTCATACTCAATAAGCCATTCGGTCAATCTCTAGTTGAAGAGAGTGGGTTTAGGTGTGAAATTACCCACCTTTGCAGGCTCTTTCTTCATCTTCTTATCGAAAAGATGGTAGAAATAAGGATTCTGGAGGGGTGTCCAATGTCCGGACGCCTCATCTTGCCAAACTCCCCTATCCTATCGTAGTGGTGTTTGCTATTTTGACGGTGCGGGGAAGTTCCCTTCAGCGATCAGGTATTCGTGAACCGGGCACGATACACGTGACCGCCGCTCACTACCAGAACGTGGTTGTGTCTTGTGCTGGTAGGGCATGTGGGTCTCCTTTAGCTTGGGATGGCCGATCTTAGGGTGGTTGGCAACATTTGGTGAAAGAGAGGACAGAATGCCGTGAATATGTATAAAGGAATGTGGAAAGAATGGCGACTCTAGTTTTGGGTGACCTGCCCCATTAATAGTACCACTTGTTAAGTTAGAGTCAATGGAATAATAGCCTCGGGAGCAGGTGGTCGGTAGTTTAAGGCACTGTGCGGTCTTACGTGGTTGTATTCCTTGCGCCATTCTTCAATGAGTATCTTTGCTTCAGTCAATGTAGTAAATATCTCCCGATCAAGGAGCTCATCTCTCAGTTTGCCATTGGATGACTCTATGTATCCTCCTCTCCCAAAGACTTCCTCTTGTTTCCGTTTCATTGTTGCGCTATTGTAGCCAATATCGGGACTTAACGAGGTTTTGCGACGAAGGGGCAAAACTTGGGCCGAGAGCCTGCAAGGCTCGATCCGTTCAATTCCTGTCAAAAACCCCGAACCGGAGGCCGCAGTGGAACGTGGCTAAGAACCGCAGACCAAGGCGAGGAGCCGAGAGGTTGAGTCGCCGCTGTGTCAGTTTTGCGAAGACATAAGAAGCACTTTGGATTTATGGGGTTCGATAATTTGTTGATTTTTCAGAACGGACTAGAATTCTAAAGAAGGGGACATTCTTATTTAATCATTAAGTCTACATGCCCAAAAATCCCAGCAACTCGTAAACAAGAAAAGCTGGCCAGACAATCGCTTTTAGAAAACCTATAACTCCCATCCAAAAACCTGTGGCTTGGGAGATATAATATACTGCTGCACCAATAAAACCTAATCCATAAACGGCACCGGCTAGACTACACGAACGCATATCATATTTGGAATTCTCCCTCTTCAATGTTTTTCACTCCTCATCATTTAGTGTACTTCTGATAATTCTCTGCAGAGTATTTCTTGTCTTTTTGCATGACTCTGAAATCTTCCTTTTCCAGTAATCTCTTATCTACTTCTACCCCAACAGGATATTTCTCCTTCAGAAAGCCTTCGGATTTCAGCGTTCGTCAATAAGGAATACTCAAATTTTTACCTTCTTTTGCTGCTTCTTACACTGCATTGGCAATGGTCATGATTGAAATGTCGGTAGTAAAAGTGCGGCAACCTTTCGGTTTGTGGCCTGTTAGCAGCCTCCAAGATGAAGTTTTTCGTTTCGTGGATCAGTGTCATGTGATCTAAGCTTCCCCTATCGTTGTGATTCCTTGATGCTAGGACTTCTGATATTGTCCTGACCTACCCCCTTTCTTGCCTGACTTTTGCCAGGACTTTCTCATGGCACTCCTGTTTTCATTCGGTAGTCTACTTGGCAGTTTCAAATCTGAGCTGATGAATCTGACCTTCCCCGGGAGAGATAGACATGGGCCAAAAATGCTACAAGTGCAGGTAGACTTCCGAAAAAACCTGCCCAAAACCATTTATTAGTGACCCAGCTTCTTGTGACTCCATGGTGCGTCTTTGAGATAAGATGGCAGCAGATTGCACTTGAGAGTGCAAATACCCCAGCTATACTTCCTCCGTCCAATCTTAACACCTCCTTTCCTCAGCAGTTTTCTTCTTATTAACACATCCCCAATATTTTGTCAAGCCCTCTCTTTTACATTGTCAGTTAAAATTTAAAAGTGGACTGTTTTTAGATGATTTAAACTTTAAAAGTGGACTTCTTTGTCAGAATAGAAACCGTGCCATAATATCCTTCTCAAGAAATAGTATAGGAGAGGAGGATGAGTTATGGCTAAGCAACTGCACAAGAGATTCTCTGATGAACAGGTAAAGATGCTCCTAGAGAAATATCTGGATGAGAAAGTAGACCCTATCTACATTCTGGAGATATTGAAAGTTAAGAGAAGTAGGTTCTTTGAGCTCCTCAAACAGTATAGAAGTAATCCTGACAGTTTCTCCATCCAGTATAAAAGAAAGAGCGCAACTAGAAGAATAAGCGAGAAAATAGAGAAAAACATTATCAATGAGCTAGAAAAGGAAAAGAAGTTGATTGAAGATAAGGAAATTCCCATTACCTTCTACAACTACAGCTACATAAAAGATCAGATCTACCAGAGCTATGGACAGAAGGTATCTCTTCCTACCTAGCCGCGCTTATCGACGTGAAGTGAAGGTAGCCGATTTTCTGATTGCTACTTCAAGTCTTCTTTGCCCAAAACCTTTTTAATAAAGCTATCTCCCTCTAGCAAGCCCAAGCTTCCTCTACTGCAGGATGATTCGTTGAACTCGTCAACCTCATCGGGGGTTTTTTCAGGATGGTATATCAAGAAAGGGACCGAGTCAGCAACGTGTGTTCTTACCGCAATTGGGGTAGGATGATCTGGCAGCAAGGCAATACACACTTTCTCGGAAATACCATCTAAAACTCTGCCCACTAACCTCTGGTCGAAAAACTCGATAGTTTCTATCTTCAGATTTACATCGCCCTCATGGCCAGCCTCGTCACTTGCCTCAACATGAACAAAAACAAGATCGTATTTTTCTAAAGCCTCCAGACACGCATCAGCCTTTCCTTCATAATTCGTGTTATACAGCCCAGTTGCTCCCTTTACTTGTATAATGTCAAAACCAGCATAAACTCCAAGTCCCTTGATCAGGTTGACTGCTGATATTGTCGCTCCCCTGATCCCGAATCTTTCCTGAAATGTCCTCATTACTGGTTTTTTACCGGGGGACCAGGGCCAGATCATATTTGCCATGTCCTTACCTTCACCTTTCCTTTTCACATTGACTGGATGGTGTTCTAGGACACTGGCAGAATCAAGGATCAATCGATTAAGAAGCTGGGCAGTTTCCTCCGACTCGGCATCTTTTGCCCTGACCAATACTTTGTCTATTGGTGTACCCGGGACGTCGTGAGGTGGAGTGCACTCAATATTGGCCGAGAACCCCTCTCCCTTTAGAACCAATAGATGCCGGTAGCTAACGCCTGGATAAAATTTGATATAGTCGCTTCCTAACTCTCGATCAATTGACCTCACCAACTCAGCCGCTTCCTGGGTGGTAATGTGACCACCCGAGTGATTCTTTATCCTGTTATTTTCCACACAGATAGTGTTACATCGAAAGACTACATCTTCGAGGTTTACCCTGACGCCCATGCTGGCTGCTTCCAGCACACCCCTTCCTTGGAAGCAAATTCTGGGATCATAACCTAAGATAGTCAGATTAGCTACCGCTGAGCCGGTAGACATCCCCTCGGGGATGGTAATCAGTCTTCCACAGCTTCCGCTCCGGGCTAAGGAGTCCATATGAGGACTGCTGGCCACCTCCAAAGGAGTCTTGCCACCCAACTCCGGCAAGGGATAATCGGCCATCCCATCTCCCACAAACATTATAGATTTCATTTTGGCGAACCTTAATTTATAGCCGTTCTGATTGCCTGCCAACCCATCCCTTTTGTCAATCTTCTTCCCGTTTCGAAAAAAAGCTATTTTCTACTTTCTGATCAAAGACTAGGAGCAACAGTTCTTCAATTTGATCCATTATTTATCTATAAAGTGCATTCCCACTCCTTTTAACCACTTCCAATCTTTAGATCATTCCTTGGGTCTTATGTGTACTGCTCGAGGACCTTTTGGTCCTGTCTCATTGGCTACTTCCCCTACTAACTCTCCCTTATTCATTCCGCTACCCCCTGTTTTAACAAGCGATTACGAAGAGCTCCTCTTCTCCTTTTCCTTTAAAGATCGTTACAGTGTATGAGCCTTCCTGTCGGGCGTTGTAACTTTTACCCTGATGGTCACATTTTTGTTCTTGACCTCGCTGATTTTTTTTGGACAACGTGGTGTAGGTCAGTTTGGAGGCGTGCGGTTTTGAGTGGGAAGATTCCTATTCCTCCATAGGAAGAATCTCAACCGGCACCGATGCTCTATCTTTGAAGTGCTCAGCATCAGCCAGGGAACCGATGCCCCTGCCTATGTGCATGGGAATGGCTACTTGAGGCTTGATGGTTCTAGCCGCCTCTATGGCTTCATCGGCAGTCATAACATAGATGCCGCTCACCGGCAAAAGAGCAATATCGACATCGAGGGACCCCATCTCAGGTATAGAGTCGGTATCACCGGCATGATAGATACGCTGCCCTTCGAGGGTGAGGATAAATCCCACATAGCCCGATTCCTTAGGATGGAACGGAACGCCCGGGCTGCGGAACTTATTGACGTTGTAAGCTGGGACAGCTCTTACTGGTATACCCCTCACCGTCACCTCATCACCCGGTCTTACCACTTCTATTTGGCCAGAGAGCTTAGTTGCTGCAGTCGAAACGGTCACGATGATAGAGTCTTTCTTCTGGACCTTAGCTACATCCTCCAGGGATAAGTGATCAGGATGATTGTGGGTGATGAGGATCAGATCGGCCTTGGGGCCATCCTCTAGCTTCCAGGGGTCAATGTAGATCACCAGGTCACCTCCTTCGATGCGAAAGCTAGCATGGCCCAGCCAATGGATATTCGATACCATTTCTTTCACCTCCGTTTGTTCAGTTACCTGTGGGCCAGACAATGAGTTTCCCCGAGCACAAGCAGCCAAGAGCAGTACCAAAAGAGCACCGAGAGCTATACTCAACCGAGGAAGGTTCGATCCCATGTGCTTCACTATGATAGCCTCCTTCCTCCTTTAGGACTTCAGCAATGATTTCTAAATCGTTTATGTCCGAATTGGTTCAGATACACTTTTGTTCCTCTCTTCAAGCTCCGAAAACTAAGATTGTATTCTTCAATCAACTCCTCATCGGCGAAACTAAAATATTCTATACACCGCATCCCTTGAGATACCTAGATTATAGCGTTTTTCGGGCTCCTTGTCAAATTGAATATTCTCTTGGCTACAATGATAGTGCACACTTTTTGATGGAGGAATGATAGGAATTGAAGGGCTAGAAAACGCTCTTGTGAGCAAAGCCTGAAAACTTCAAAACGACATTACCCTTTAATACTCCCCGCCATCAAGCCCTTAACTAGAAACTTCTGAAATAGCAGTGCTAATATGACTGGAGGTAAAGCAGCTATAAACCCGGAGGCAGCTATTTGATCGTAAGCGTGGATATATTGACTTCCCAAGGAGACGATATATACAGGGAGAGTTATGGCATTGGTTGTTTTAGTAAAAACAAGAGCTAAGACAAACTCATCCCAGGCCAGGAGAAAAGTGAAAATCCCCGTAGCTACCAAACCAGGTGCAGATAGGGGAAGAATAACTCTCCATAATGCCTGAAGTCTAGTACACCCATCAATTCTGGCTGCCTCTTCTAGCTCATGAGGAATGGTAAGAAAAAATCCTCTCATAATCCAGATGACAAACCCCAAGATAAAAGCAATGTAGAGTATAATCAAGTTTATCTTGGTATTGTAGAAATTGAAGTTGATATTGGTTTGTATCAGATGATAATCAAGGGTGCGAATAATGACAAAAAAGGGGATAACCAAAGCTATAGTAGGTAGCATACGAATAGCGATTAAAGACATAACGATATTATTTTTGAAGGGAAATTTTAATCTAGCCAAAGCATAAGCAGCCAGAGTGCCGAAAATTAGACAAATAACAGTTACACTCCCAGCGACAATAAGACTATTACGAAGAGCGTATATGAACCGCTGACCAATGTGGCTGCTCATATCAAACATAGCTTGAAAGTTCTTGATAGTAGGGTTCTTAGGAAACCAACTGGTGGTGCGATCAGAAAGTAGTTCTTTATAAGGGAAAAGACCGGAAACAAATAGCCAGCTAAAAGGAGCAAGAGTCCAGATGACAATGATGATAACCAATCCATACAATATCACCCGAGATACATACTTTTTTGCCTTTCCTTCTCTGATTACCATTTAATAAACCTCCTCCGAATGAAGTAACTTCACATAAATAAGAGCTATACCTAGTATGAATAGACCTACTAGAAAAGAGAGAGCAGAACCTCTACCAAAGTGCAAAAACTTCATTCCTGTTTCAAAGGTGTAGACACCCATAACCCTGATGGAGTATTGCATCAAAATATAAATGATGTCAAAAACTCGGAATAATTCCATAGTTCTTAAAACCAAAACAACAAGTAATACCGGACGAAGCAAAGGGAAAGTTATATACCAGAATTGAGACCAAGCGTTTGCTCCATCAATCCCGGCTGCTTCATAATAGCTGTCTGGTATGGGCTGCAGGGCAGCCAGAACTAACAAGGTTACCAAGGGAGTAACCTTCCAGGTATCTGCCAGGATAATCATATGAAGAGCAGTGCTGGCCCCCACCCATTCCATAAATTTACCCACCAAGGGGATATTCTGGAAGGGTACACCAAAACCCAGCCAGACCACATCATAATCAGCAGGAAATATATGTAATACCTTCATCAAGCCATTGAGAGCTCCAAAACTTGACCCGGCATAAATCCATTCCCACATACGAGCGTTGACAACGGTGGGTAAAGCCCAGGGAAGCAACATAATAGACCTAACAAAAGGCCTACCTATGAATCTCTTATTAAGAACCAGAGCCATACCGATGCCAAGAATTAATTCAAGAACCAATGAGACAACGGTAAAATAAGTAGTGACCCTAACAGCACTCCAGAACAAAGGGTCTTTGAAAAAATAATGCAGATAATTACTAAAGCCAACAAATTTGGTAGAAATACCTCCAATTACTGGCTCCGCCGCATAAAAACTAAGATAGAAGGCAAAAACGAGTGGCCCAATAACTACGCATACGACAATCAAAATGCTTGGGAGCAGGAGTATAGAAGCTAACCGCTCTGAACTAAGTTCTCCTACCCTTCTTTTCATAAGCCCATCCTCTCATTAAGAAAAAAGGAGGAGGATTTAATATCCTCCTCCTTTTCTAGTCTCATTATGATCATAATCCCATTTATGATCCCATCACCGCTTCAATCTCCGCTTTAGCCTTATCCAGAGCAGCCTTGGGCTTCATCTTGCCTTCCAAAGCTAGGTGAATGTATCTTTGTAAGATAGAGGAAACTTCTGGATAGGGAGGAACCTTTGGTCGATGGTGCACACTGGCGATCTGTTTTCCCTTAATATCTATCACCGGATCCATCATCTTGGCATAAGCACTGGTCTGAACTGAAGTCCACACGGGCATCTCGGTAAGATAGGCTCTCTGAACTATGGGACTGGTAATGTATCTGACATACTTCCAGGCTGCGTCTTTATTCTTGGAGTTAGCCAAGATAGCTGCTCCCTGAAATCCACTAACGGAAGCAGTGTCGTCGGGATACTTACCCAATACATCTTTACTCACAGGAAGCAGGCCCATTTTCCCAGCTCCCACTACCTTGGAAACAGCCGGATCATTCATCAAACCAAACTGAAATGTCCAGTTGGAAGTAAAAGCTGCATTGCCAGAGATGAAATCATCCTTGGCCGCTGGCTCATCATTGGTCAGAGACTTTGGACTGGCCAATCCTTTTTCCAAAAGCATAACCATGAACTCCAGAGCTTCTAGACCAGGACCGGTATTAAATATAGGTCTTCCTTTCTCATCAAAGGTGTCCCCTCCAAAAGCCCCCGTCAACCAAACATACTCGCAGGTTAAGCCCTCTTTTTGATTCCAGGAGTCGGTCCAGGGATATTTAACGATGCCCTTTGCCTTCATGGCTTCCATTTGCTCGACCATCTCCTCCAGCGTCTTGGGAGGACCAGCAAAGCCAGCCTTTTTGATCATATCGATGTTGTAAAAGAAAAGCTGGAAGTTAGCCAGGAAGGGCATCGCCCAGGTCTTACCGTTGAAGACAAAAGCGTCCAGGATTGCTGGAGCGATGTCCGCCTTTACCTCGGTAATGTAGTCATCAATGGGAACACAGAAACCTCTAGAGGCGAATTCAGCGGTCCAGATAAGGTCCAGGGAAAAAACATCGTAGGTAGGAACAGGGGCCACTGCCGAAAGCACTACTTTCTCATGCTGCTCATCGTATTTGACAAACTCCAGATTAACCTTGATACCGCTGAGTTCTTCAAAAAGGTCAGCCATATCGCGAATTTCATCAGGCTGATAGGCAGCTTGAGCCATATAGATGACATTTATCTCCTCGGCTGCCCCGGCGGCAAAGGTTCCACCCGTCAAGACCATTCCCGCCATCAAAAGAACCAGGATGAATTTTCTCATTTTACTATTACCTCCTTGGTTTCTTTCTTGTCTTTACTTCTCTTATTGGACTTTTATTCCTTTCCTATTGGTTTATCACCTCCCTTCTTGAGTTTGCTTTTGCTTCCAAGCATATTACGATTGGTTTGTTACGAAACAAGTCAGCTGTCCGTCGAGACTGCCTGGAAAATTTAGGCTGAGCATAGTTCTTCTTGGACCGTTTTGAGTTGTCGGATGGTCTGCTGGCGAGTTTCTTTGGCTACAGTGTGAAGCAATTAGGGTCCGAACAACAAAGTGATAGCTGCCGGTTTGATGCGGTTGACATGAGTGTTTGGTTACTCAACTTGTATTGGCACCTCCTACTGTTTTGGTAATCTGACACCAATGCTAGTATATATCATGTGTTGGATTTGTCAATTTATTGTACTCGATGGGGACATAGCTAACACTTTTTGATAATTATTGAGGTACTCTATAGGAGAAAGATAACCCAGGGACTGATGAGGACGGTTAAAGTCATATTCGATGAGCCATTCAGTAGCTCTTTGGTTGCGCAGGTAGGTTCAGCTACCAAACTGCCTAGTTTCGTGACCTCTTCCTTCGTTTCTTAGTCGAAAAGGTAGTAGGAATAAGGATTTTGCAGAGATGCCTGATGTCCGGACACCTCTCCTCGTCCGAAAAGTTCCCTACCCTATTTTTGGGCGCGTCCAGTATTTTGGCAGCGCGGCAGAGTTCCCTCGAGCAATGACCCAGTCATGAACCGGGGTGGTGCATATGAAGACCGCTCACTACCGCGGCGTGTCCCACACCACGGAGATCCCTCCAACCAAATTGACAAGCACTGAGATTTGGCTTAGTTTGTTGTCAGAGGATGCTCTTTTGGAGAGGGCAGCGAGGACCCTTCAGAATGACAGAAATAGTGTTTTCTCAGCTTTCAAAACTGGGGTATAAGGCGAACATCGTATCTGTCGGGCATCTTGGTGACTTAGAGCAAGAAATCGAGAACTATTACAAGAAGGGTTCCTTTGACGAGGAATTCTATAAGGAAAGGCTAAGTCGGTTTGTGTTCAGACCCCCCGATAGTTTGCTGCAGGCCAGGTCAGTTATCATAATTGCGGTTCCCCAGCCTCAGATCCAGGTTATCTTCACCTGCAAGGGAGAGAAGGTGCCATGTATGATTCCTCCAACATATGTGGCTAGTACAGAGACAGATAGACGACTGGAGAATCTACTTACGGGAATTCTTGGTTCGGAGAACTACCGTGTGGCTCAGGCGCTACTTCCAGAGAAACTTCTGGCCGTGCACAGTGGACTGGGCTCGTACGGGAGGAACAATATCTGTTACGTTGGTGGAATGGGAAGTTTTCATCAGCTCGTCGCTTTCTACACTGATTTTTCTTCGAGGGAAGATAGCTGGCAGGAGTCAAAGCTAATGAAAAGCTGCGAGAAGTGTTCAGCTTGCCTTCGGAGCTGTCCTACCGGCGCCATAACACCCAAGCGCTTTCTTCTCCATGCAGAGCGCTGCATCAGTTTTCACAATGAGAGAATAGGGGACTTTCCGGGTTGGATAGATCCAAGCTGGCACAACTGTGTAGTAGGCTGTCTTCTCTGTCAGACGGTATGTCCTGAGAACAAAGATTTCCTGCAATGGGTTGAGGAAAAGGAAGAGTTCTCTCGGGAGGAAACCGATCTTCTTTTGGAAGGAAAGCAGCTTGATCGACTTCCCTCTTCCGTTATCAGAAAATTAGAGCGGCTCGAGCTAATCGAATATCTTAATGTTCTCCCCCGCAACTTGTCGGTTCTCTTAAATAAGGAACCCTGCCCATAGTACCTTCAGGTGTGGTTAGCGTCCAAGTCATGTTGATCCTTCCGATTTTTGCCTCCTCGAGGTAGCTCGCAACCCCGGCGAATCTTTCCACTTCAGGGATAAAATCCTCTTTGGAGATCCCGGTCAGTTACTGAGCCTGTAGTAGACTCAGGATATAGCTGTTGAAACCAGTAGTGTTGTTGGCAGGATCAGGATCAGCTGTATCGGAGGTGAGACTGACCGTATTGGATAAAGATTCTAGTGTAGAGGGATCAACAACTCCAGTGATGCTGATAGTCTCAGTATCCCCTGCTTGAATAACTTCGAAGGTCCACTGATTAGTACTGCCCCTATCAGGGGAAGGACTAGAAGATGAAAATACAAAGTTTTCATGGTAGGTCTCAGTAACAACTACCTCAAGTGCATCAGAAGGACCGGAGTTCATCACCTTGATGGTGTAGGTAATCTCCTCACCTGATATGGCTGGGGTGGGTGAAGAAGATTTAGTGATGCTAAGATCAGATGAGGCATTAACTGTAGAAAGGGTAACTTGTGAGAATGCCGTCATAAGGAGAAAAAGGGTAAAAACCCCGGCCGCAAGGAATGGAGGCCGCCTCTTCAAGTACCTCTGATAACCTTCGTTCATAGATGGGCGAGCCCGAGCAACTCGCCCTTTCACTCTCCCCCTCCTATAAACCCTATCCTGCAAGACACCCTCGTACCCTTGAATTACTTCACTTCGATCCTTATGTAGGGACGCGGGTAAAGACCGAAATCCACGGAGCCAACCTTCTCTTTCAGACAAGGAAATCTGCGCGACTGTCTTAGTAGTGAATCGGCAATGCTTCCCCAGCTCTCTAGTATCCAACCGGACCCTGTACTGCCCCAGAGCAAGCCTGTCAAATGCAAAGCGCCCACGCTCATTGATTTCCGCGCTGACGCTTTCGTTCAGGACTATACCTATCACTCAGCCGCGCCGATCTGCGAGACTATGGTAACCGTTGCAGGGGGAGCGATGCGAGGCCCACCCCTGGGACCACTACCCACATCGCCTGTCTACTGAAGAGAAATGTCTTCAGTCCACATGATAACGCACTCATCTATCCTGTCAACCTCCCGATTAATCAGATTTGGAAGCATCGTCGTCAAAGGACTCAAAACCATAAGAATCCAGGCATTCCATAGGCCTATTTCAAAAGGTGGTACAGGTAACGTCATCCCTCCTGCCTCACTTCTCTTATTTATTCCTAGCTTCTATTGCATGCAAAAACAAACCGGCTATCATGGATTATTCCTCCATGCTTGTCTTGCATAATGGCAATATCGTCATCCAGAAGAAATCCACATTTTGAGTACTTACCTTGAGACTGCCCTTTAACAAAAAACCCATCCTTTCCATTTGAAAGAATGGGTTCATCTGGGGATGACCGCTAAACGTCGGCTACTTTGAAGGACAACGATATTGGTGGAGCTCTCTACTTCTGCTCTATGCCAAAATCAACCCCCTGTTCTGCACTCAAGATTTTCGCATATTTATCTCGAATCTTCCCGGTTTTGATTAAGTGTTGGCCAAAAAGCCTTCTCACTCCTCTGTGTGACTCAACATTTATGCCCATTAGAGTCAAAGAAGCTTTAGCTGAACGAAGAATTGCATAGTAGGCACGAGAAATTGCATCCTCGTAGAAGCCATTGTGAAGAAGAACATCTGCTGATTTCAATGATTTTTCGGCCCGGATAAACTCACTCTTGGCTTCTTTCACACTCATATTGCTACCGGCTCCCTGTCAACGTTCTGGATGAATTGAGTAGGTATGTTTCTCAGATAATTAATATGCTTCTCTGAATATACTTGAATCGAGAGAATAATGCCATGTTCTATTTCCAGGTCGTAACCAGTATAACGAATATCCTTTGCAAGTTTCTTATCATCGGAGCGGCTGATGACTATGACGTCAATATCTGATTCTTCTGTCGCATCTCCTCTTGTTTTTGAACCGAAAACCAGCATATTGACAAGCTCCCCAGGAAATTGTCCTTCCACCCTTCTTTTAAACTCTTCAATAACTCCTCTTTCCTTTTTGGTAAGTTTCATTTTCCTTCGTTCCCGATCTTATCCCTATCCAAGCCGAAGGTAACTCCTAGCTCCAATTTTTGTGGATTATACGCCAAAAACCGCCATTTGTCAAATCGAGTAACTTTAACGTAGCTTTTGGCAAATCCCAGTTCTCTAGGGACTCCCCGGACCTATTACAACACCTGTCCTTTTCCCTTAAAGATCGTTACGGTGGTAGAAGCCTTCTTGTCAGGCGTGACATTAAGCAATCTGGCTGGGTCTTCTATTTGTAGCCTCAGATCCATTCGTCTTTTTCGTAGTTGTTGTTCAAAGGTTGAATGTATCAGAACCAGCTGTGGCATGAACGGTTTATGCCGAATTACTTGAAAGAGCAAAGAGGCCAAAAGAATGGAGCATAATAGGGAAAAAACAGGCAGAAAAAAGTTTGTGGGACAAGCGGTAAAATTGGTTGATTTGACGCCTTGGTTTACCTCCTTGATGGTGAAGCAGAGATTGTTATTTCTGGCAAATCTCTTCGCTTGAGGGGAGGTGAAATGGTGGTAATGCCAGCCAATCAACCACATGCTGTGAGAGCAGTAAAGAATTTCAAGATGGTTTTGACAATGATCCGATCTTAACCTGCAAAGCCAAAGATAGTAGCCCACTCCTCAGATATGACTTGTTTTACTTCAAAACTACCGTGGTACAAGAATAATCGGCCAGACTTTGCAAAGTCCTCCGCCTTTCTGCTCCTACTCCAACATGCCCATTGTCGCCGCATGCAGCATCAGTGCCTCAGGCCAGGTCCTTTTCTATGATCCGCTCAAGTTCACTCTCCCAGACCTCGTGGGCGTCGAAATGCTTGTTGGGATCACTGAATATCACATAGGCCCAGTAGATGCCGAAAATCCCCAGGGTGATGATGGTGAGAAAGATGTAGAGTCCATATGATCTCCTGTGAAGGGGGTTGGTGGGATTCACTGTCAAAGACGATCCCTTTTTGTCAAGGGCAACTGAAACTTTCCCCAGGAAAGCAATCTCTTCCCGTTCATGGTAGTAGTAGTCAACGGTGAGGTAGTAGACGACCACAAGTCCGATGATACAGGCAGCAACGCTGAGAGGCCACGTCACAGATAGGACAGTAGAGAGACTCCCAAGGTAGCTCAGTATCAGCCACAGCCAGAACAGATAGTTGGGACGGGGTGCCTCCCTCCTTTGTACGAGAGGATCTACCCTAGTTAAGGTCTCCTTCTTTGTTCCTAGCTTCTCCTCCAGGAGAGTCGATAGACTGGCCTTGAGCTTCCTCACCCTGTCAAAATGCTCGTTCCTCCTTTTGTAGAGGAGCCAGTTGTACCACCACACATAGATCGCCACACCGAGCGACACGATGAGAGAGACAACCTTGCCAACACCGAATCCCCCGATCCATCTCCCTAAAGCTCCGATCATAATACTAATCGCAATGATCACAACTAAAAACACCAGATAGAGCCCGAAGGAGAGGCGACGGTCAGTTTCCTTCCTTCTTTTCAGTTCTGCAAGTACCGGTGGCATGATGAGCCTCCTTTCTTGTCTTGTTGTCTTGTGCCGATAGTGTTCTCAGAGTGGTGTCTAATTCTTGACTCACTGCCGAAGACACCTCTCCGCACTGCAGTTTTCTCTCGGGCCCCGGCTCTCCCCTCTCCTCGTCCTCTGGCCCAGTCTCTCGCCCCAGACTGAAGGCCCACTCGGACCAGTACTAACATGTCGGTACAGAGGGTTTGCCTCGCCCCGCTCAGTATCGCGTCAACCGAGCTCTTTGTCAAGGGCCAGGAGTGTTTTGGCCAGTCCCGCTTCCGCCACGTATCATGGTGACATTTTCCTGGCTAAAAACGGGCCCTGAATATCCGCAAAATCTTCTCTTTGAGTCTCTTCTTAGAGAATATAGCTCTGGTAGCTTCTGCCACAATCGCAAGTTCCTCGAGTGTTTCTTTCAAATCAGCACCACAGCGTCCAGCTCTGGGATGGTGCAGGTTAATCTGACTACATAGGTAAACGTATATGTCACTTGTTCTGGCGCCAGGAAGGTACTCTTTGAGGTTGATATTCCTTATTCTTTGAGCTACTGGACGGTATATAGATTCAAACCAATCTTGGGCTGCCTCCTTGAAAGATACGGCATTGTCACCTTTTTGCTCCAGAAGATTCTTATAGTTCTCTATCTGACGCAGCAACCTGTCATAGCTCTCCCGGTGGGAAAGACTAATTGATTGCAGTCCAGTCTCCTCTTCAAACTCAATTCTCTTTTGGATGAAGGACCTTCCCGCAGCATTGCGCAAAGGGAGGTATTCGGTAACGTGAGCATCGATAAACTTCTGTCCCTGCTTTTTTGCTGCAATGATGCGATGATGACCGTCCAAGACGTAGTATTCGTCATCCATCTTATAGAGCTCTATGGGAGGAAGAGCTTCGCCTTTCTCCAGGGCCTCCTCTATCTTTGCCACTCTACCGAGAGCATGTGGCAGGTTCCCCGGGTCCTTAATCGAAAAATCTCTGTTGAAACTTAGAGACCTTCCAACACTACCCACAACCTCATCTATTTCAACGGCTTGTATGCCCCGGTCGAGAGAACCTTGATAACCTCGGGCTCGGGATTCCCGATAGAAACCTTTCAGCGACTCTTCCTTGGATTTATCCTTCATCTTGAAGACCATCGACTATCCTCTCCTTTTCAGCACTTTCTTCCTTCCTCTCACGAGAGGGTCAATATCGAAAACATAATAACCTTCTGCATTCACTACCTTGGTTTGCTGGAGTAGCGTTACCTTTTCGCTGCCGTACCCGTAGCTTGCATGGGTGTGGCCATGAACGAAGTAGCGGGGTTGGTATTTCTCAATGAGTCTGAGGAAGGAGCGAAATCCAGTATGGCAAAGATCTTTCCCGTCGTGGACTCCATTGGGAGAAGCGTGAGTTAAGACAATGTCGACTCCGCCTTTCTTCCAGACCTGAAATCTGAGCTTGGATATCTTCCAGCGCATCTGCTTCTCAGTGTACTCGATTCCCTTTCCCCCGTACCACATCGAACCTTCAAGTCCGAGAATCCTGATGCCCTCATGATTAAGCACCTTTCCGTCTACATTCTCACAACCCAGAGGCGGCTCTTCCTCATAGGTAACGTCATGGTTGCCCCTCACATAGTAGCACCGTTTATTTAGCATACTAACCAGAAACGAAAGAAACTTTGGTCTCAGGTCTCCCGCTGAGAGAATAAGATCTATATTGGAAAACCTCTTTTTGTCGAAATAATCGTAGAGTGAAGGGTGAACTCTGTCAGCAATCGCCAGTATCTTCATTTTCCCATTCCCCTTGAGAACTTGGCCCAGATTACTATTTCTCCGCAACATACCACATTTCTTTATTAAAAACAAAAACCTATTCTCTCTATTTGAAAGAATGGGTTCACTCTAGATAACCTTGCCAGGCACATTTCCTCACCCTCAGAAGGCCTGGAGCTTAACCTCCTGCTTTCTCGGATAGTCCGCCCTCTCGGTCATCCTCTGTAGATTGTATTACTTAAGAGATAGATATTATAGTAGTTTTGGAGCTCCTTGTCAAACGGATTAGGACTTATAAGCAGTAATGATGAGGATTATGGCATGATATCCGATGTCCGGAGATTTCCCTTTATGTCCTGGGGGATTTTTTGCTCTGGGCAAGCTGCGCAGCTAACCTTATTGCCTGGATTAAGCTATCAGGGCTAGCTCTTCCCTCCCCTGCCTTTCCATAGGCTACTCCATGGTCAACCGAGGTTCTAATGACAGGAAGGCCCAAGGTTACGTTCACTCCACTTATGGATTCCCACTGACCTGATTCTCGATCCCAGCTAAAGCCTAAGAGCTTAAGAGGTATGTGTCCCTGGTCGTGGTACATGGCAAGAGCTACATCGTACTGCCCACTTCTTAACTTGACAAACGCTGTATCCGGAGGAATCGGCCCTTCAACATTGATGCCTTCTTCCTTTGCCGTTTGAACAGCTGGGAATATCTCTTTCTCTTCTTCATCTCCAAAGAGTCCCCCATCACTGGCGTGAGGGTTAAGCCCAGGGACTATGATCCGGGGATTTTCTATGCCCAAATCTTTCATAGCCCGGTGAGCCAGTTTTATGACTTTCAGGACCCTATCTTTTCGGATAAGAGAAGACACATGCTTTAGTGCAACATGAGTGGTCACGTGGACTACCCTGAATTTTCCTTCCACCAGCATCATAGCGTAGTCCTCTGTTTGGGTGCGGTGGGCATACACCTCCGTGTGACCGGGATAGGGACAGCCGCCCAACCTAATAGCCTCCTTGTGAATAGGGCCTGTAACCGTGGCATCTATTTTCTTTGCCATGGCAAGATCAATAGCCTCATAGATATAGTCTAAGGAGGATTTTCCTCCCATCCTCGTTACTTTTTTATAAGCCAATCGTTCTATATCGACGTTTTCCAGGTCGTAGACGTCCAAAGTTCCATACTCATATTTGCCTTGTTTTACCTCTTTTATTGGGTTTATTTTGAGACCTGCTCTGGCGATTTTAGAGGCCTGGTGCATTACTTTTGCATCTCCCACTACCATGGGCCTACAAATTCGGTAGATCTCTGGGCTGCTCAGAGCCTTCGCTGCTATCTCTGGGCCAATTCCTGTAGGGTCCCCCATGGTAATGCCAATGAGGGGGAGTCTATCTTTCAATCTTTTTTGCTCCTTTTGGTAAGATAATCTAGGGCATTCAAGAAGACATCTTCCGTGCCGAATCCTCCTGTTTTGGTAACCAGGACCAGCTCTTTTCCCTTAATACCCTTCAGGATTGCTATGGGTACAAGAGGCTCCAGTTCTTGAAGGACCTCTACACCCTCGGCGCCTAATTTATCCAGCAAAGATGTAGCAGTATCTCCTCCGGTGGCTATCAAACCTGCAAGAGGGAAGCTTTGGACAAAATATTTAGCTAAAGAAGCCAAAGAGTGGTTAATCTTAAATTGCACCATGCCTATCTTTTGCTCCTTTCTAGTCTCCCAGCGCTTCTCGGGTGTAGCTATTACCAGGCTGCTTCCTTGATCCAATATGGCTTTTCCTTCCAAGCGTAAGCGTTTCAGCTCATTCTCATCGTCCCCGAATAGGAGCGAGGAGAGGTTTAACTCCAGGTAGCCAGCTTTCTCCTGGTTCATTAATTTACTGAGTTGGAGCCTGGTTAGTCGATTAAGCGACCCACAGACTACGAGACAAGGGAGAAAAGGCGGTTCGCCTTCCTGAAAAAGCTCTTCAAATAGTCCTGCAGAACCCACCGGGAGCACTCGTACATTAAGATTAAGAATTGCCTCTTTTATGTTCTTCAGGTCATCGCCACTGCAGCAGTCACAGACAGCAATTGGTGATCCCTTTTCGTAGGTTCTGGTTAACTCCTGGGAGATAGCACGGGGTCCTGATTCAACAGTGTCGAGATCCACATATCCAGCGCCATAACTGCTTTGAGTTTGAATAAGCTTAGTGAGAGACGATTCAGTGGAATTGTCGGCATAAGATGTTCTACCCAGAGGTAGCCCGTCTACCAGATGGTATCCTCCCACGGTGATTCTCTTCATACGGGGAAGTGCAGGAACTAAGACTACGAACTCTATCCACCTTGCATCTAAAACAGCGTCTATTTCTTTTGCTACATTCCCCCTGAGGGTAGAGTCTATTTTTTTATAGATAACTCTCTTCCTGATTTCCTCAGAAGAGCTCAAAAAGCCTCTTATATTACCATAAGCCTTCTCTGGAGAGAGGTTGCGTGACTCAAGATTAAATACCAATCCGTCATACCTATTCCACAGCTTTTCCATTTTGCTATGGGCGAGGGGGCGGTTGAGAACCAGGCATTTTTTTCTCTTTCTCACCATTATAGCTGCAATTTCGTTGGCACCGGTCAAGTCATCGGCAATTACTGCTATTTTTTCTTCCAGGAGATTTTCTACACTTAGCATAATTATTCCTGTCCCGATATTGACCGGGTCTTTCGGTAACCAGCCAAGATGCTTATCATGCGATACTGAGCCTTACCTGCTCAGCGCTGAGTTTCTTAGTATCAACGCTCTATTATACCAGAGCAGAAGGCGCAGGCAACAGGAAAGTGCCCTTCCCATCCAGGACATTTCTCCCACCGCCCGTAGACCGTGCGAGTCCCCTGAGGTTTTCCCGCTTGACCCGCTGCACGTTCTCTGGTAACATACGGCACGCCTAGACGGATGGCGAGGACCAGTGCTGGAACAAGAACTTCTTCGGCATCATCATCTACGTCGGCGCCTTCTTTATCCTGCTTGGTATTTGGAACCTGAGAACTACCTTGACAGGACTCCTCGCAGCGGCGGGCATGGTCGGGATTGTGATCGGGCTCTCACTCAGAGAGGTCCTCTCCGACCTTCTTGCGGGAGTCATACTCTTCTTCGACCGACCGTTCAAGGTGGGAGATTCACTTGTTGTGGGAGACATTGGGGGCAAGGTGTTGGACATTGGAGTAAGATCAGTGAAGCTCAAAACGTGGGACGGGATCTTTGCGAGCATCCCCAATAGGAAGGTTACCTCTGAAGTGCTGAGGAACTATAGCAAATACACCCAGAGGAGGCTGGAGATCATCGTTGGCGTTGACTACGACAGCGACCTCGAGAGAGTTCGAAAGGCGATGGACAGGGCTCTCGCCAGAGATGATCTCCCGATCTTGAAGGACCCCAAGCCTGTGGTCGCTCTCGAAACCTTGGATGCCTCGTCCATCAACTTCAAGGTTCAGTTCTGGTTCAGCACTGATTCGGGCATGCCCTGGATGTCACTCAGGGGAAAGCTCCTCCAGGCAATTGTGGAGGAGTTCCGAAAGGAAAAGATCGCCATTCCCTTCCCCCAGGTTACCATTTCTTCTCGAGAACCAGAGATACCAAAGAACAGGTAGGCGGAAGGAAGATGAGTCTGTCAGGAGGTGGACATGGAGAAACAGTACCTGGTTGATGATCTATCCACGACGGAGTCCTGGAGAATCTTCCGCATCATGGCGGAGCTCATAGACGGCTTCGAAGTGCTGGGTAAGATCCCACCCGCTGTTGCGATATTCGGCTCCGCAAGAAGTCATCCTGAGGATAGTGATTATCAGAAGGCGGAGCGAACTGCAGCAAAGCTCGCCAGGCAGGGATATGCGGTGCTCACCGGGGGAGGACCCGGGATCATGGAGGCAGCCAATAAGGGAGCGAGCGAGGCGGGGGGAGTTTCCGTAGGACTCAACATCAATCTTCCCTTCGAACAGAAGCCCAATGACTACATAGGAACGTATCTCGATTTCCGGTACTTCTTTGTGAGAAAAGTCATGTTCGTCAAGTACTCGGTTGCGTTCGTCATCTTCCCGGGGGGATTCGGCACCTTGGATGAGTTCTTCGAGTCCATAGAACTCATTCAAACTCGCAAGATCAAGCCCTTTCCCGTTGTCCTTGTTGGAAGGAGGTACTGGAGTGGCCTCACGAGTTGGATGGAGAAAACGCTTCTCGCCCAAGGCAAAATTGCCTCTCGGGACATCAATCTATTCGGTACCACGGACGATCCCGAAGAGGTGGTCCGGTTCATCAAGGAGAATCAACCTCCTATCTAGGGGATGAGCAACAATGGCAGTTCATCTACAGTTTCTCGGGGCAGCTCGGAATGTCACCGGTTCGCGCCACCTCCTGGCAATTGATGGCACGAAGGTTCTCATCGACTGCGGCCTGTATCAGGAAAGGGACTTCCGATCCAGAAATTGGGAACCCTTTGCAGTTGAAGCGAAAGACATCGATGCTGTGCTCCTGACCCACGCCCACCTTGATCACTGCGGCTTCCTACCACGGCTTGTCCGGGAGGGGTTCAAAGGGAGAATCCTCTGCACACCCCCGACTCACGAGATAGCGAAGATTGTGCTCTTGGATGCCGCGCACATCCAGGAAGAGGATGCTCATTTCAAGAAGAGAAGGCATGAGCGAGAGGGAAGAAAGGCCCGACATCCGGAAGTAGCACTGTACAATAAGAAAGACGCGAAGAGGACGTTCTCGCTGTTCGAGTCTGTCAAGTACGGTGAACCGGTCCTCATAGATAGATCTGTTACCACTACGTTCCATGATGCAGGCCACATTCTTGGCTCAGCAATGATCAAGGTGAGGTTCTCGTCTCAACGCAAAAGCCACACTATTATCTTCTCTGGCGATGTTGGCCGCTGGAAAAAGCCCATATTGAAGGATCCTAGCCAGTTTGACCAGGCTGACTACGTCATGGTTGAGTCGACGTATGGGGATAGATTCCACGAAGACTCCTCCGGCATCAAGATGAAGTTGTGCGAAGCCATCAACTCAACGGTGGAAAGAGGAGGCAATGTAGTCATACCAAGTTTTGCCCTGGAGAGAACGCAGGAGCTTCTCTACTACCTCAGTGAGCTTCTGCGGGAGGACCGGATTCCTCACCTTCTGACATTCGTGGACAGCCCCATGGCCATCAGCGTCACCGAGGTATTTCAGCGAAGCCAAGACTGTTTTGACGAAGAGATGCTCTCACTTGTTCGCAGCGGACGCCTTCCCTTCTACTTCTCAACCCTAAGGCTAACCAGGAGTTCTGCCGAGTCCAAGGCCATAAACCACATTAGAGCCTCCTGTATTATCATTGCGGGGTCTGGAATGTGCACCGGCGGAAGAATCAAGCATCATCTCATCAGTAACATCTCTCGTCCTGAAAGCACTGTCCTTTTTGTGGGCTACCAGGCACAGGGCACGCTGGGCAGGGAAATAGTGGAAGGCAGGAAGGCAGTGAGAATCTATGGCCAGATGTATCCGGTGAAGGCCAATGTTGTGCAGCTAAACGGTTTCTCAGCCCACGCCGACCAGAATGAGCTTCTGAGGTGGCTTTCCGGGTTCCGCAGTCCCCCAAGAGAGGTATTCGTCGTCCATGGTGAGGGCAAGGTCCCGAGCGTGTTTGCCAAAGTGGTTGAGAAGGAATACGGTTGGAAGGCCACGGTGCCAGAGTACCTGACCAAGGTTGCCTTGGGTACGAGGGCATAGCGGAAGATCGTTGCTTTTGTTTGCCAGACACATCATCTTTCCCCGAAGGTTCTGCTCCCCTATGGCCTCCATTCTGACCAAGGAGGGTTGCCCAGCGTGGGTCTACCACACCATAAGAAACTATGCATCCTCTGATACTTGCATGCCAAGGATCTGCGAGAAAAGACAGTTTGATTCAGCTACACCAGAATGAACAGCTAGAAACTGTATATGAATCTCAAGAATATCTCATCATTCTCCCTGAATTGCCCGAACTTACTATCCTCTTCACCTTCGATCAAATAACATCCCAGTCGAAACTCAGCGGCATTGGTAGGATGATAGACTATTTCAGGCGAGATTACCGAACTCGGCACTGGGTCATTCTTTCTCTCCAGGTCGATTTCTAGAGTGATGGGAAAAATCAATTCTACTTTGTCGTGAAAGAGTCTCTTTTCAACTCTTGCCAACAAGAAATTACTCAGGTCTTCTCCTCTTTCGTCCGAGAACCCGTGGCAAAACTCTCCGCTAAGATAGACCCCATTGCTGAAGGTATGCTCACCACCTACGGTGTACTTAAAATAGGGGTGTTCCAAGATCTCATTTGTACTTGCTCCGGTTGGCAAGAGGGTTTCTTGCGCGATCTTCTCAGGGATGAAATAGCCAACCTCTCCCCAGACTTCTAGCTCACCTATCCTACCAGCTAGATCACCGCCAATGACTTTTATCCTGGGGTAGACCATATCAACGTAGGAGTTCGTAGTGGTAGAATCCACATCATGCAAGGTTATGTCCTTAATTATCGGGATGTCATCTCGTCCCTGGAAATAGCTCAAAGAAACATGGCACCCGAAGGATCTACTTTGTAGTTTGAAAGCATACATGGGATCGGCCGATTCCTCTTCCGGCAACGTTAAGCCCTCTTTCATCTTTTTCATGGCTGCTGCCCACGGCAAAGATACAATCGGGCGAGTGGGCGGGTTACCTCCAGTGAGAGTGGCCGGAGTGAAAGTCGGCAATAAAATTCCCGTGACGGATGTAAATTTGTTTAAACTATACGTTGCTCTCACGGAATTCGTGGGCATCTTCTCCCCAAAATTCATAGGATCTGAAAGATCGTCCGGATTGAGATTATCAGTAGGTCTTGTTTTGCCCGCTGTTCCCCAAACAATACGCTGTCTTCCAGCGCATAAATCCAGCTTATCCCAGAGAAACCCAGGATAATTAACATATGCCTCTCTTAATTTCAAACTGCATTCTGATCGTTTGGGAAAATCAGACAATATCAGCTGTGTCTTAATAGTAGACTGAAAGCGAAGTCGTGATTCTAGATCGAGGGAAATTGTCATTTTATCTTCCCCGAATTCGCTCTTTCCTCCCCTCCTACTGTTGATCTCGACGGAACCACCAGTGTAAATGGTAGGCATGATAGTCTTTTGGGCCGAACTGACGAGACCACCCTCTTTATCGAAATTAAAGGAATGGGTTAGTTCAGCAAGCGCAAGTCCTCGGACGGTTCGCTTCACTCCATTTATGGTTTGGGTTCCAGTAACCGAACACCTGCCTTCCCAGAATGGGAAAATGAAATCAAGCATCTGATTCTTCACACGAGAAGTAATAACTAGATTAAGGCCGCGGTCAGGAATAATCAAGCGCCACTTGCACGAATAGTAGTTATTTGTCCATAGATCCTGCCAGAACTCAAGGCGCTCCAAGGTGTAATCCAATGTTCTCCCTGGAGCCCCATCCCGGGGAAACCAGAACACGCCACCATGACTGCCATCTTTGGGAACTTGGTCGTATCTGAAGATCTCATTCACCATGATGTCCTCACCGTCATCTAACTGAATGCCAAACCACTCGTAGGAATTAATTCGATCTGACCGAGGAGTAAGAAAAAAAGGTCCCCATTGATGATCCATCCAGCCTATTCCACTTACTGCTTCCAAACTCCCATCCAGGCTAAGCGTACCCCTAACCTTCATTCTGGTAAGGGAATAGTACCAGGAGTTCCCACTTTTGCCTATCTCAATATATCCGTTCTCTCCTATGATCGCTGGACGTTTTATGGTGTTCATCTCGAATTCAATAGATGCACCTGGATGTCTAGACGATCCTCTAACTTCCAGGTCATACTGAAAGGGGCGAAGCTCACCATCAGGAGCTCTTTTTGTATACCAACGATCGGACTTTAATCCGTGTTCGTATCTTAGGTCTAGATATTCTTTCTTCGCAGTCAGTCGACCTACATACGTGGTATCAGAGATCACTCGTCGTTCAGTTAGGTCGGTGATATGAAAAAACCTGACGTTTGTAAACTTATTGGTATAAGTCTCGTAGAAAAAGGCCACTATTACGGTATACTCTTTGGCCGTTCTCTCGCCAGTTACATGAAAGAGTCCATACCACCATTCCATGCGGGTAGATGCTTGACTTGAATGGGAGCCCTCATCTTGAGGAAATTGTATCTTTGTTCCTTGAGGATGATAGGGATAATGTTTCCAATCTGGTCCGACTTGGAAGGAGGAAATCGCAACATTGCTCAGCACGATGAAAGAGAGAATAACTAAAATCAAAGCTACTCTGACTGACATATCTATTCTTCTCGGGAATCTCCCATGAGAGAACATATGCAAACAAACCTATCAAACCAAAGGAATCCTCAAGAGCATACTGTGGAAAACCTAGGCCAAATCTCAGAGTTTGTCAATCCGTTATACTCGATGAGGACATAGGCAAAACTCTTTGACAATAATTGAGGTACTCTATGGTGGAAAGATAGCCGAGGGATTGATGAGGGTGGTTAAGGTCATATTCGGTGATTGGTGTTGGTCATGTCCCTAAGGAAAATTCGTCATCAATGGTAATGAACGGCAGTCGTTTTATTAATGTATTCCCTTTGTCCTCATAGAACTTATCTCTTACGTTCAACAGTGTTATCTCAAGGCTGGAGGGGGAGAAAGAGAAACGGCTTTCCTTCTTAAGATGCGCTCTAACATGCACAGAAGGAGCAGAGTAAGACGTGAGGTTGACAAGTGCTGAGATTTACCCTAGATTGTTGCCGAAAAAGCAATGGTTCCATACTCTTTGAATGAGCACACTGGCTTGAAGGCCTCATTCAGAGCTTGTCTTGCAGATTGACCATGATTGAACTAATCATTACGGATATATGAGGTCTTCTGATAGTGAGCGATGAGACCATAGTCTCATATATTCAAAAAGGATTTGAGGTGCTAGGATGATTAAATGGTTGTGTCTTTTGTGGTTCGTCCTGGGAGCGACTGCTAGGGGTGAGGCAACGATGGTTGACCTGATCCACGCCTACCAACCAAGTATGCCGACACAGCAGGCCACCTACATCGCTGAGAGAATCTCTTACTGGGCCAATGAGTGGAATGTTAACGTGTATACCGTGGCAGCTATTATCGCTCAAGAGAGTAGCTTCGATCCGACGGCGTTGGGGACGCGGGGAGAAAGGGGGCTTATGCAGATTACTCGACCAGCTCTCAAGGAGTTGGAGCGAAAGTATGATGAAGAGTTTGACTTCAACAGGCTCTTCGATATAGACCATAACCTCAGTGCGGGCACACTCTACTACCGGTACTGTACAGACCTTGCGAATAATGAGCGGAAGGAAGCGATCTCTCGATATCGGACGACCTTCGAGCCTCAAGACTCCACCCACTATGCCCGGAACGTCATGCTGATCCGGAGAGTAGCTGTGAGATTCATCGGATGAGTGCGAGAGAAGACACTAAGATACAAGTTACCGAACTCGCCAAAAAAGTCTACAGACTTTGCAGAGCTCAACAACTTACCAAGAAGGGAAAACTTCTCAGAATCCTACTGTCGCACTGCACCTTCGATAGCGAAAAGCTTTATCCAACCCATAATGGCCTGTTTGATTTACTGGTAAAGAGCAAGGAAAATGATGACTGGCTCCCCGGGCAGGACAATGTTGATAACAAATTACGGTGCTTTAGAAGTTGTATAGAATGGCTCCGGGGACGCTTCGGACCCTACGGGTAATCGACAGGATAGTCCCGCCCTCTATTTACTCACCATCTCATCCCAGAACGCCAGTTTCTCTTTGATCAAGGAAGGTATTGAAAGATTATAGGGGCAACGCTCCAGGCACTCTTCGCACTCTGTGCAGCTCCTCGCCTTCTCCATCGCCTTACCGAATCCCCACCGTATCACGTCTTTCAGGGGAGCACGCTTCACTGCACTCTCGATACTGAGCACCGACGCGATCGGTATCTCCTCGGGACAGGGCTGGCAGTAGCCGCAGCGCCGGCAGAATACCTTGCCCAGCTCTTCTCGAGTTCTCTCAATGGTGTCTTTCTCCTCAGGTGTGAGAGGACGGATATTTTCCACAACTCTCAGAATCTCTTCCATTTCCTCTACCCTCTCGATACCCGGGTCCGGCACCACTGAGGGAAACTGCGAGAGATACCGGAAAGCAAGGACAGCATTTTCGAGGGCCCCTCCTGCGAGAGGTTTCATGGCAATGAAACCCATGTTGAGTCGGCGAGCCAGGGGAATGAGTTCCTCCTCCGGTTCAGTATTCACGAAGTTGAAGGGGATCTGGGCGACCTCGAACCTTTGGGTGAGCATGAGTTTCTTCGCGGTCTCTGTCTGATGAGAGCTGAATGCATAGTGGCGAACCTTACCCAGTTTCACTGCTTCTTCGAGTCCTTCGTAGGCACCACCAGGTCCCATCACCTCACTCATCTTCTCCTCTGAGTTCACTCCATGCAGATGATATATATCGATGTAGTCAACTCTCAGTCTTCTTAGACTAAGGTCCACGTGTTCGAGGAAGGTCTTCTTGTCTTTTACCCCCGACTTGGAAGCGATCACCAAGGACTCTCGATTCATACCCTGTATTGCCTCACCGATCTTCTCCTCACTGTCGCCATAGCCGTTTGCTGTGTCGATGAAGTTGACACCCAACTCTATCACCTTTCTCACCACTCCGGCAGCATCCTTCCTCTCAAGCCGCATGATAGGGATACCTCCCATTGCCACCCGAGTTACCAAAAGATCAGTCTTTCCGAACTTGATTTTCTCCATTCGACCTTATGGTTCTGGGATGCCTAAGGACCCTCCTATCCTTCCAAATCACTCCTTGGTGCGCCTACCTGGTCTTTCGTTTCTCTTATCTTTTCCCTCAAGGTAAGAGGGACGTTTTCCCCTATGTTGATTGCAGTTTACCTCATTTTTTTTATGGAAACTCGTATAGTCCATTATCCTTCTGCAACAATATCAAGAAGTTCTTCAGCACAATAGATTCGACCGCGCTTACGGCCAGAGACTTCCCTAAGAATTCCTAATTTAACAAGCCTCTCCACCGATGCTTTGGCAGTAGGCCAGGTTATCTTCAAGTAATCACTTACCCCCGGCAAACTGACAAATGGATTCAGGAATAGCATATCCATGAGCTGGAGAACTGGCGCAGAAACTGCTTCTTTCTGGAGTTGTTGGCGATATCTCTTCTCCAGGGCCAAGATTCTATGTCCGGTTTCTTCAGCGGCTTTTGATTGCTCTGCAACTCCACCAATGAAATATCTTAACCATTCCTCCCAACTGTCTTGCTGGCTAACGCCAAGAAGTAAGTCATAATATTCATTTCTGTATCTTTCAAAGAAATCACTGAGATAAAGAATTGGGTACTCAAGATAACCTCTCTCATAAAGATAGAAAGTGATTAGAAGTCGTCCCACTCTCCCGTTCCCATCAAGAAATGGATGTATGGCTTCAAATTGGTAGTGCATTAGGGCACATTTGATAAGTGGGACAATGGAATCATCAGTATGAAGAAACTTCTCCCATTGACTGACCTGCCCCCATTAATAGTACCACTTGTTAAGTTAGAGTCAACGGAATAATAGCCTCGGGAGCAGGTGGTCTGTAATTAAGAGCACTATGCGGCCTTACTTGATTGTATTCCTTCCTCCATTCTTCAATGAGTATCTTCGCTTCAGTCAGTGTGGTAAATATCTCCCGATTAAGAAGCTCATCTCTTAGTTTCCCATTGAATGATTCTATATATCCTCCTCTCCCAAGGGCTCCCTGGCTCGATGAAGAGTGTTGTGACTTCGAGATCATTCAACCATCTGCGCACTGCCTTTGCGGTGAATTCAGGACCGTTGTCAGAGCGAATATATTGAGGAGTACCCCTGAATATGAACAGATAGAATAGTTGTTCGATAACATCCTCGGAAGTAATCCGCCTCTGAGTAAGAATCGTCAGGCATTCTCTGGTGTATTCATCGATAATAGTGAGTATTCTGAATGTCCTTCCCTCAGCTGTCCTTGCCATCATGAGATCATAGCTCCACACATGGTCCTTGTATTCCGGCCTGAGGTGAGATGCAGGATCCATCAGTCAGCCAGAGCCTGCCCCGTTTTGGCTGTTTTTGTGGTACCTTCAGACCTTCTCTTCTCCATATTCTCTCCACTCATCTTGCAGTTTACTTTCCAACCTTCCTGTTTGAGTAGTGCCGTTATTCTGCGATATCCATACCTACCATATCGTGTTGGGGAGTTCAATGATACGAGCTACTAATCTTTCCTCGTCACCTTTGATATGTGAACTATGTCTCTGCGTAGTCCTAGCCTGTTCCAGGACCCGGCATGCCCGTCTCTCGGAGACCTTAAGAGTCTTCAAGACTCTATCTACTATCTTACGTCTCTTGGGCGGGCTTAGGAGTTTCCCCGGGATGCCTCCTTTAGGATGTCATTGTCCTCACGAAAGATCTGCTACTAATCTTTTCAGCCGAGTATTCTCCTTTTCCAGCTCTTTGAGTCGTTTGACCTCATCAATCCTCATGCCACCGTATTCTCTTCGCCAGCGGTAATAAGTCTGTTCTGTAACTCCTATTTTCCTGGCAGCTTCACCCACGGTGGAGCCTTGGCTGAGGAGGACTTCTGCTTCCCGGAGTTTGTTAATGATTTGCTCAGGTCTGTAGCTTCTTCTGGCCATTTCAACCCCCTTTTTTCGATCCCTAGTCTAACATAATAACTGGACCGATTCTAGGGGGGCAGGTCACGCTGTGGAAAATGTGGAGGTGGCTATGGAGTCACTGGCTATGGGAGAGAAAGAAAATATGCCTATTATAACTGCATAAACTATTCAAAGAAAGGTAAGAAAGTCTGCCCGGGACGAAGACTCCGAGCTGATGAACTTGACCGAGAGATAATTAGCAGGGTAAGGAGACTGGTTTTCTCCGATGAGAATATGAGGAAATTGGTGGATGACCTTAATGATGCGACAAAATCTCTTAGAATAGATTATGGTAGGAAGATTACAGACCTTAAAAAGAAGGCTGCTGATTTACAACTACGAGTTAGACGACAATATGAGGCCATAGAAAGTGGGAAAATAGATTTGTCGTTGGTGGCCGAGCGTCTTAAAGAGCTTAGAATCCAAAGAGACAGTATTCAAGAAGAAATTGCCTATTATGAAAGGTTAAATGCTCAGAACCAGGCTGTCTATATTACTAGACCCACGATAGAGTCTTACCGAAAGGAAATGGAAGAGATTTTTGTAGGAACCAACGTTCAAGAACAACGAAATTTCTTAAAAAAGTTTATTGAGAAGATTATCATCCACGACAGTAGAATTGAGATTATCTATTATGCGCCAGGAGTTAAGTTTCCTTCGTCAACTCTACCAGGCGTTTGAGGACGTCATCTATGGTAACATCACCTTCGGTTTTGCAGGCTTTGAGGAAGTTCTCAATTTGGTCGGTAAGATTAGAAATAAGGTCTTTTATCCTGTCTTCCATCGGTCTACACGTCGGCTCTCTCAGTTATAATCCCGGGATGAACTTTCGTTAATTCCGGCTCATGAAAAGTTTTGCTATTTTTCAAATATAGTGTTCCTGAATTCGCAATCAAAAATCAAGAGCCTTTGACTTTTCCACTCGAAACTAAGTCTTTCGTGTATCTTTCTCGCGTAACAGGACACGCAATAAAGTTCATAAGATATTTCTTATCGGACATACATAATTCTCTTTTCATTTTAGAAAGTAGGTCGTCGTCGTATTCTTTATATTGAGAACCGTGAGAAATGAAAGTTGATATGCTCGTCTTTTTACCGCCAACATAAAATCTAAAAACTCTGTGGTCCTTATCCTCTCTTCCAAATCCCTTCTTCAATAAACTCGATTGTATCTTCCGGCGGGGTAATTGTGTCATAGTTCTATGTAAGAATCGTACAAGACTAGTAGTTCCTTCGCATCCTCAGTTAACTCTTCAGGAGAAGATTCTCTTAGTGTTCTATAGTCAGCTGTTATAGAATCTTCAAAATCTTTTAGGGCTTCTTCCTTCGAAAACCCTACTCCGTATTTATTTAGCTCTTCGCTGCCTATCAAAAGTGTATTCGGCTTCGCACCTCGCTTGATAACAATTGGCAATGGTTTCCTAAGCCTGTAGCCGTAACTTGTAAAGAATGTAAGAAAAATAAGAGACTTAGACGCACTACGATATTCTTCATCTATGTCATACGCTGGCCTTGAGATCATTACGACTTTTTCTTCAGGATAGAAAGTATTAATGAAGTTCTCTTTTGGAATTGATGGTAAAAGAAATGGTTGTTCTGCATCTGCATCAGCCCAATCATCGTTACTTTCTTTCTCGATAAAGAATTTATGCAAAAGCTTCTCTTCTTTAGGTAGCGCCTCACTCTTCACAATAGTTGGCATACTAACCTCCCTTTAGGTCTATTTCCATAACCATCTTATATTTATCACTAATAATATCTTCAAATATCCTCTTGGTGTGCATGTGTGATTTACTCAGATAGTCAGCGATTTTACCAGCTTCCAATTCGCCCTCGTGATAGTAATCAAAATCTAATAGGATGAATTCTTTTTGAGGGGCGCCAGGTACTTCTAAGTATCGAGCTAATAATCTTAATTTGCCTTCTCTAATTCTGGTAATCAGAGTTGTATCAAATAATTCATATTTATCCATCCCCAGTTCTGAGGGAAGACTATAACCAAATTTAAGATATTCCTGTATTGGTATACAGCCTTCAATTCTAACTATAGGAATGTGATTTATATACCTCAAGCCTGTTCTTTTAAGAGAAGTTATGTTATAGAGTTTAGTGAACAGTTGAGTATATTTGAGACAATCTTCCTTAAATTTAGCAAAGCCTTCATATTTATTGGTGTGAATAGAAAACGTATTTATAGAACATCTAATTATTCTCTTGCCCTCTGAACCTCTAAATTCGTAGCTTTTTAAGGAAGGAGATTCTCCCATAACTATGGGGACAAGTATCTGAGGATAGTCGTTTCTTATTTTTTCATAGAACTTGTCTCTTCGGCATTCAATGGATAGCTCGGCGGGAAATCGTATTTCGAATATGGCCTCTATTAAAGGGGGATTCTTATATAATCTACTCATAGCATTTTAAGTATATCATAATTGATATATTTTTTGTGTCAAGATTGCCAGATTGAAGCACCTATTTTGGTTTTCACTAATTAAAAAGCGGAGGTTATTATTCCTCCGCCTTAATTATACCATGAACAGTGCTGTTATCAACATTGGGGTGTGGTGGCTCCCCTCATTGGACGATTTCCGCAACTTTTTGATGAGCGAGAAACTCCCTGGCACACTACAAGAATGCTCTCTGATCAAGCTTTGACCTTGTTGGGCCCCTTCGTATGTGATCTCCTGCCTTTTGAGTCACCTCGATCGCTAAGAATTCTGCCTTTCAAAGGACCCTCTTTGTAGATAAGGGGGGAGCAGTCCCCAGGGGTCACTGATACATATACGGATATGTCACACGTAGGATACAACATGTTTTGAGAATCCGGGGCACAGATCAGTACTTGTTAATCTGGGTTTGGAGAGGTGTTGGTGGGTGAAACAGAAATTGTTCACATCCCCCTTTTCTTTTGGCCCTTACTCTAACATTATACCTGGACCGAGAAAAGGGGGGCATGTGAATGGTGAGAAGAAGTTACACACCTGAGCGAATCATCAACAAGTTGAAGGAGACTTGAGGCCCTTTTTTGAATACTGGGAGTAATTACGGGAATGGATCTTCTTTCACCTCAATGTGCCACATATACAAATGAATCATAATCGAAATTGAGAGTCCAGGGAATCTCATAACCTATTAGGTTTCCCTCGTAGGTTCCGATTAGTCTTCGATGGTAGGGATCTCGATATGCCCATGCTCGAATAGGGTATTCTCTTCCCGTATAAGTCCAAGAGAGAGTCTGTTCGCGTCCAGGGTTAAGATCGAGCTCCATTCCGTTCATACTTGCCACAATGTACCAATCGGTGTCATTTCTCACCGTAACTTGAGTCGCACGAACGGAAGGAGTATACGTCGGCTGAGGTGAAGGGGTACTGGTACAGCGGGGAGGAGGCGGAGAGACATAGACCACCTCTCGAGGGGACCTTCCGATCTCCGAAATCGCTCTCGCTAGAACGTAAATTCCCCCAATTGCTATCAGTCTGTCGATGTTCTTGTCGGCGATCCTTATTGTTACCCTGTCCCGTGGTCTACGTCTAGGGTATCGGTAGCGCCTGTGATTGTACCTTCTGCCATGTGTGCGAATGTCTGCCGAGGCTGCGGGGGATGCCGCAACTACTGAAGACATGAAGACCGAAACACCGATAATACCTGCCAAAACCAATGCTAGTCTTCTCTTTTGAGCAAGCATCTTGCCCTCCTTTCGATACGGATCAAACTTACCTAGGAATCACCTATTTGATGTTCTATTTTTCCTAGTTCACTCCCCTACTACTACTTAGACTCTCAAAAATTGCTGATGTTCCATAGAGCCTTAGGGTGAAAGGAATATCAGAGACCCTTCTTCCAGGAATAGACCAAGGACTGTGTATCACACAGAGAGTGGCGACATGATACGCACCACTTCAGATATTATGTCTGCCTTGGTCCAAGAGGGGCCATGCACGAAGAGCCACCCCTTCCGAGTCACATTTATTTGCTCTACGGGGAGAGGACACAACGAAGTTAGAACTTTTTTTTGAGAATATGACGGATGAGATAGAGATTCCGATTTATGACTTTCCAGCTCATTTGGGAGCAGAGGATTCAAAGTCATGATCGATATTTACCAGTCACAAGCCAAATCTCAGCACTTGTCAACCAACTTTTGCAGGAAATCAATTGTATAGTTTTTTCTCTAGAGGGAAAACACTACCTTTATGATTATCCTCTTTTCCCTGAATGAACCTTCGAGCCAGCTCATGACCTGCTGGGAAGAAGATCTTCAGTCTCTCCCCTTCTTTCTCAAACTTAGCCGGGATATCAGTGAGCTTATTAGTTATAGTCTGAATTCCTAAATCCTCTATTCCTGTTCCGG